>JAABUT010002853.1_pt1 | contig 15803 bp, 15 predicted proteins | sample 5559281 | NCBI WGS metagenome assembly JAABUT01 (sample SAMN10711880, study PRJNA513359) | rock metagenome | isolation source: Antarctica rocks | place: Antarctica: Victoria Land, Ricker Hills nord | collected 2016-01-04 | reverse complement strand
ACCAGAAATATTACGATGCCGGTATTCGCGGGATATTTTTTGAAAACGACAGCGAAAAACATTTCCGTGCCGCAAAAGCACACAAAATTGAGGCGCACCGCTGGATCTGGACGATGAACCGCGGCGAGAAATCGCTGCTGGAGGCGCACCCGGAATGGTATGCAGTGAATAGAAAAGGCGAATCCTGCGCGGACTATCCGCCCTATGTCAATTATTACCGCTGGCTTTGCCCCTCTCGTGAGGAAGTAAAAAATTATCTGGCCAATGATTACGAAACGGCTTTAAAAAAGGATTATGTAGATGGCATCCACCTGGATTATGTGCGTTTTTGCGATGTGATTCTGCCGGTAAATTTGTGGGATAAATATAAAATCGTCCAAACCAGCGAGCTGCCGGAATATGATTACTGCTACTGCCCGGTTTGCAAAGCAGCTTATAAAAAAGAAACCGGCGAGGATATTGATTCAGTGCAATATCCGGAGGCAAGCCCGTCGTGGCGGTTGTTCCGTTATCAGCGTGTAAACCAGGTAGTTGAGCGGCTGACCAATATTGCCCGATCTTACAAAAAACCCATTACGGCAGCCGTTTTCCCTACGCCGGATATTGCGCATCGAAACGTAAAACAGGATTGGGCAAACTGGAACATTAGTGGCGTTTGCCCGATGATTTACCATGGGTTTTATAAAGAAAATGTAAAGTGGATCGGTAATGCCGTTGCGGAAGGTGTTACGGCACTGAAGGGAAAGTTTCCGTTGTATGCCGGTTTGTACATGCCGGATTTTAAGAACGACGGCGAGGTACAGCAGGGAATTGAAAACGCGTTGAACAACGGCGCGGCAGGAGTTTCGCTGTTTGGCAATGTTTCGGACGGTACTTTGGCTGCGCTGAAAAATGCTGTTGCAAAAATCCCTTACCGCAAATCTTAAATTGCCTGAAGCGATAATTTTCAGCTTTGATGCGTCTTTTTATCAACTTACAATGCTTCTTTTACCAACTAAAAAATGATGAACAAAATCAAATACAACCTCAAACGCGGAAGCCTGTTACTACTGTTGACCACAGGGTTATTTTCTATTGTGCAGGCCCAGCACATGCTTCTTTTACCGGCAAAAAATCAGCGTGAAAGCCTCACCAAGTATGTGGACCAATCTATTGGGACCGGCTTTCACGGACACGTATTTGTAGGCGCGAATGTTCCTTTTGGTGCTGTGCAGTTAGGGCCGGCCAATTTGTCGGAAGGCTGGGACTGGTGTTCCGGTTACCATATTTCAGATTCTACCATCGTTGGTTTCCAGCATACGCATTTAAGCGGAACAGGTATCGGCGATTTGGGCGATATTTCTTTGATGCCTACAACCGGCTCTATAATAGTAAGAAAAGGCAATGTGAAAAATATGCAAAACGGCTATGTTTCGCTGTTTAGCCATCGGGAGGAAACCGTTCGTCCCGGTTATTATGCCGTGAAGCTAAAACGTTATAACATTGGTGTAAAATTAACGGCTACAGAACGTGTTGGTTTTCATGAATACACTTTCCCCAAAAGCAATGAAGCACACATTTTGATTGATTTGCAGGAAGGGATTGGCTGGGACAGGCCGATGGAAACCTCTATTCAACAAGTTAATGAAACTACGCTTACCGGCTACCGTTTTTCAACCGGCTGGGCTAAAGATCAACGTATTTTTTTTGCAGCGGTTTTTTCCAAACCCATCAAAAATTTCTCGGTTTATGATAGCCTGACAGCTAAAACCGGAACTGCATTAACCGGCAAGAAAGTAAAAGGCGTTTTGAGTTTTACCACTGCGGAAGGTGAAAAAGTACTGGTAAAAGTAGGTATCTCGCCGGTAAGCATTGAAAATGCCATGATGAACATTCAGGCGGAAATCCCGGGCTGGAACTTTAACCAAATTGTTGCCGCTGCTGATCAGAAATGGAACAATCAGCTTCAAAAAGTAGTGATAAAAACAGCAAATGAAAGTCAGAAAAAGGTTTTTTATACAGCCATGTTCCACACCATGATTGCGCCTTCTATTTTTAACGATCATAATGGTGATTATCTCGGCACAGATAAAAAAGTTTATCCAAAAGCAGCATTTACCAACCTCACCACGTTTTCTTTGTGGGATACTTACCGCGCTTTAAACCCGCTTTACACATTAATTCAACCCGAAAAAGTAAGCGATATTATCAACACGATGCTGGCTATTTACCAGCAGCAGGGCAAGTTGCCGGTTTGGCATTTGATGGGCAACGAAACCAACACAATGGTGGGTTATAGTGCTGTTCCTGTGGTTGCCGATGCTTATTTAAAAGGCTTTAAAGGATTTGATGCGAACCTGGCTTTTGAAGCAGTAAAGGAAAGTGCCATGCGAGATGACCGCGGATTAAAATTTGTTAAAAAACTGGGTTATATCCCGGCAGATAGTAGTGTTGAATCCGTAGCGATGGGTTTGGAATACAGCATTGACGATTCGGGGATTGCAGCAATGGCCAAAAAAATGGGCAAAATGGATGACTACCAATATTTTAGCAAACGCGCCCAGAATTACCGCAACTATTTTGATGCAAAAACCCATTTTATGCGTGCCCGGTTAAATGAAAACCAGTTTCGTACGCCTTTTAGCCCGTTTGAATCGCGCCATGCCGTTGGTGATTATACCGAAGGAAACGCCTGGCAATACACCTGGCTGGTTCCGCAGGATGTAAAAGGATTGATCGCTTTACAAGGCGGCGACAAGCCGTTTATCCGAAAATTGGATTCGCTTTTTGTGGTACAAGGAGATATGGGCAAAGAAAAATCTCCGGATATTTCCGGGCTGATCGGCCAATATGCGCATGGAAACGAGCCTTCGCACCACATCACTTATTTATATGCTTATGCCGGGCAACCCTGGAAGACAGCCGAAAAAGTACGATTTGTAATGAAAAATTTTTATACCGATAAACCAGACGGCATTATTGGTAACGAGGATGTTGGGCAGATGTCGGCCTGGTATGTTTTATCATCTTTGGGCTTTTATCAGGTCAATCCAACAAGTGGCGTTTATGTTTTTGGCAGCCCGCTTTTTAACGAAACAACCGTGAAATTAGCGGCAGGCAAAACGCTGCATATTATAGCCAAAAATAATAGCGCGCAGAATATTTATATTCAGAATGCTTCTTTTAACGGCAAAAAACATACGCACAGTTTTATTACTTATCAGGAACTGGCACAAGGCGGAGATTTGGTATTTGAAATGGGCAGCAAACCAAGTGCAACCTGGGGCGTTTTGCCGGCTGACCGGCCGCAGAATTAATCTTAAAACAGGATGATCTTCTGTTTAAACAAAATTTATAACCATAAACTAATTTATTATCAATAAAATTACAGAATGAAAAAGATTTGGACATTATTTTTTACAGTAATCGGTTTCACAGCTTTTGCCCAGCAGGTTACACAAATTTCTGATCCGGTGGAGTGGATCAATCCATTGATGGGGACAGATTCTAAACCGAGTTTATCCAACGGAAATACGTATCCTGCAATTGCTTTGCCTTGGGGGATGAATACCTGGACGCCGCAAACCGGGCCGATGGGCAGTGGCTGGCAGTATCAGTATGCAGCAGATAAAATCCGTGGTTTTAAGCAAACGCACCAGCCATCGCCCTGGATGAATGATTACGGCGCATTCGCCATCATGCCGGTTACCGGACATTTAAAGTTTACGCAGGATGACCGCGCGAGCTGGTTTTCGCATAAAGCCGAAGTTTCCAAACCGTATTATTACAGCGTTTATCTGGCTGATCATGATGTGACTACGGAGATTACGCCGACCGAAAGGGCGGCACAATTCCGGTTTACCTTTCCAAAAAACGACAGTTCTTTTGTGGTGATTGATGCGCTGGATAAAGGTTCGTACATCAAAATCATCCCGAAGGAAAACAAGGTAATTGGTTATACCAAACGTTACGCCAGTGGTAAACTGCAAAATTTTAAGAATTATTTTGTGCTGATTTTTGATAAGCCTTTTACAATTTCTAAAGCCTGGCACGGAAAAACTTTAGCGCAGGATTCGCTGGAAATTACGGCTGATCATGCAGGTGCGGTCATCGGTTTTAAAACGCAGAAAGGCGAAAAAGTAGGGGTAAAAACAGCATCGTCTTTCATCAGTTTTGATCAGGCGGAACTCAACCTGAAACGCGAACTTGCAGGCGACAGCTTTGATCAAACCAAAGCCAAAGCTAAAGATGTTTGGAACAAAACGCTGAACCATATTCAGGTTGAAGGCGGAACGGTTGACCAGATGCGTACGTTTTATTCCTGTTTGTACCGCGCACTTTTCTTCCCAAACAAAATGTATGAAATTGATGCCAACAATAAAATTGTGCACTGGAGCCCTTACAATGGCAAAACTATGCCGGGTTATATGTTTGCCGGAACTGGTTTTTGGGATACTTTCCGGGCACTGTATCCATTTTTAAACCTGGTTTATCCTTCTATCAACAAAGAAATGCAGCAGGGTTTGCTGAACGATTATAAAGAAGGCGGCTGGCTGCCGGAGTGGTCAAGTCCGGGATATTCCAATGTGATGGTGGGCAATAACTCTGCTTCAATTGTGGCAGAAGCGTATTTAAAAGGTTTGCGCGGATATGATATCAACAAGTTGTATGAAGCACTCCTTCATGGTGCAAACGGCGAAGGCCCGGAAGGCACGGGCCGTACCGGTGTAAAATATTACAACGAGTTGGGATATGTGCCTTACGATGTGAAAATTAACGAAAATGCAGCCCGGACTTTAGAATATGCTTATGATGATTTCGCGATTTCGCAATTAGGGAAAGCTTTAAACCGCCCAAAAGCAGAGACAGATTTATATGCTAAAAGAAGCATGAACTACCAGAAACTGTTCGATAAGGAAACCAACATGATGCGTGGCAAAAACAAGGATGGCAAGTTCCAATCGCCATTCAATCCGTTTAAATGGGGCGATGCTTTTACCGAGGGAAACAGCTGGCATTATACGTGGTCGGTTTTTCATGACATCAATGGTTTGATGAATTTGATGGGTGGCAAAGAGCGGTTTGCGGCGAAACTGGATTCTGTGTTTACCCTTCCGCCAATATTTGATGACAGTTATTACGGCGGCGTGATCCATGAAATCCGCGAAATGCAGATTGCCGATATGGGCCAATATGCGCATGGCAACCAGCCGATCCAGCACATGATCTATTTGTATGATTATGCCGGCCAGCCCTGGAAAACGCAATATTGGGTGCGCGAAACCATGAACAAACTGTATAAAGCCACGCCGGACGGTTACTGCGGAGATGAGGATAACGGACAAACTTCTGCCTGGTATTTGTTTTCGGCGATGGGATTTTATCCGGTTACGCCTGCTTCGGATCAGTATGTTTTAGGTGCGCCGTTGTTTAAAAAAATTACGTTGAATTTGGAGAACGGCAAAAAAGTGGTGATAAACGCAGCATCCAACAGTGCCGAAAATAAATACATCAACACGATGAGCGTGAACGGGAAACCTTATGATAAAAATTGGTTAAGCCATTCAGCAATGATGCAGGGGGAAACAATTGATTTTAAGATGTCGGCTACGCCAAACAAATTGAGAGGAATTAAGAAGGAGGATTTTCCATTTTCAATATCTGGAAATTGATAGAGTTTGACAATCTTTAGCTTTAAAGTCCGGGTTTGTAAACCCGGACTATCAAACTATCAGATTGTAAATCAGAGATGTTGAGCATCAATTGTTTAAATCAATTAAACGAAGCCCTAAACTCCAAAGGTGATAAGTGTGTCTTACTCTTAAAGATTTTATTAAAAGATTGCGGGTGTTCAAACCCCAATTGATAGGCTACTTCTGCAACTGTTAAATTACCGGTAGATAATATCTCTTTTGCCTTTTCAATTAGTTTGTTATGGATGTGTTGTTGTGCATTTTGGCCAGTTAAAGACCGGAGCATATCGCTTAAATAACTTGACGAAACATTTAATTGTTCTGCAAGGTGTTGAACAGTCGGCAAGCCTTTCATCAATGCCGTTTCATTGTTAAAATAGTTGGTTAAAAGAACTTCCATTTGTTCTAATAAATCATTGCTTGCTGCCTTTCGGGTGATGAACTGCCGCTTATAAAAGCGGTTGCTATAATTCAACAATACTTCGATGTAAGCAATCATTACATCCTGACTAATATCATCTATTGTTGTTGTGAGTTCGTTTTTAATATTTTCAAAAATAGAAACGATAGTTTGCAATTCAGTTTCCGAAAGGTGCAAGGCTTCGTTTACTGAGTATAAAAAGAACTCATAATCTTGGATTTTTTTCCCTAATGGATAATTTCTGATAAAATCAGGGTGGATGAGTAAACTATATCCCTTAAAATTGGAATTTGCCTCGATACATGCAAGCAACTGATTGGGCGAAATAAAGATCATACCGCCCTCGTCAAAATCATAATAATTTTGTCCGTATTTCATTTTCCCCTGAAACTTTCGGGTATAGGATATTTTGTAGAAGTTGAATATATAAGCGGGTGGAAGTTTTCTCAGGGACATTTCAATTGCACCAAAATCAACCAAACTGACTAAAGGATGTAAAGGTTTTGGCAAGCCCAAAAAAGAATGCAGTTCTGAAATTGAATTGAAAACAATAGGTGCTTCTTTTTTTTTGTCTTCATTTTTTAAACTATTAAGGCAGGTAAACCCAATGTTGTATTTACCTGCCAAATTTAGATATTTATTAAACTTTACTTGTCAAAAAACATCTTGTCAATGTCTTTTCTAAATTGCTCATTCCCCAATTTTAAACGTTCGTTATACAAGTATTTCGCATCATCACCAGCCACGTATCTTATCTGGTCTTTGCCGTCTGTAGCAGCTTCGTACACAATTGACGCGATTTGTTCGGGAGATGACAAGGTTCCCATATTGGGGTTATTGGCAAAAGCTGAAAATGTTTTATCTAATAACTCCTCATAAGCTGGATGTTTTGCTAGATCAAGTGAACGACTTATAAAATCAGTTTCGGTGCTGCCTGGTGATACTGTTTTAATTCCAATCCCGAATTTGTTTAGTTCGAACCACATACTTTCACTCCAACCTTCCAAAGCCCATTTACTTGCATGATAAATGGAAAAGAAAGGAAAAGTAACCAATCCGCCTATTGACGTTGTGGAAATAAAAAGCCCGCTTTGTTTTTCCCTGAAATGTGTTATAAAAGCCTGGGTAACCCGTATCACACCCAACAAATTGGTTTCAAGCTGTCTTGTAATTTGCTCGTCCGCCATTCCTTCCAGTGGCCCGGCCAATCCATAACCTGCATTGTTAAACACCACATCAACAGGCCCCAACGCAATTGCTTTTTGTGTTGTTTCCTTTATTTGATCCAAGTTTGTAACATCCAATGGCAGCAATGTGATATTGCTGATAAGGTTTAGTTCAGTTTCGCTTTCGGGTTTCCGCATCGTTGCGATAACTTTCCAGCCATTTGCAGCAAACAATTTCGCTGTTGCTTTTCCTATGCCTGTTGAGGCGCCGGTGATGAAAATTGTCTTCATTTTTTATTTTTTAAATTGAAGTACAAAGGTTAGCAGCCCGTATTTTTTAAGTGTAGCCTAATTGAAGAATGATGTAGCCAAAATGAGGAGATACTTCTTTTATCATATAAATATTTGTGTAAATTTAAACTTAGAATTTTCATAAATCAAATTAGAAACCTATTAACCCAAGTTTATAATTTGGAGACACATATTTAGTCAGGGTTTGTAACTGAAAGTGTTTAAAAGAATGAGTTTGTCATGCTGAACTTATTTCGGTATGACAAAGCTAATCAGCATCTTTCAAACACGCAGGATTTGTAACCTCAATCTTCAACCTTAAAATTTCCAATCCTTCCATATAAAATTAACCCCAAGCCTTCCTCAAAAACCGAATCCAATTGCCATGCAAAACATTACTAATATCCTCATCCGAATATCCTCTAACTTTTAACATATCCTCCATTTTTTGCAGATCAGCAATCGTTTCCAGATCGTACGGACATTGTTCGCGGCCAAAAGCACCGTCGAGATCAGAACCGATGCCGACATGCAAACAGTTGCCCGCGATTTGGCAAATGTGGTCCAAATGATCGATCATCACATTTAAATTGCAGTTCATCGCTTTCGGATCTGATTGTCCGCGAACCCAGTTTGGCACCATCATCCAGGCATCCAGCGCGCCGCCGATTACCGCACCGCGATCAATCAATGCTTTAATTTGTTCATCGCTGAATTGCCGGTTATAGTTTACCAGCGCACGAACATTGTTGTGGCTCGCCCAAACATGGCCGTCAAAATGGTCTAAAGCTTCCCAAAAACTATCATCGCACAAATGTGTGGCATCCAAAATGATGTTCAGTTCTTCCATTTTCCGCAGCAGTTCACGGCCTTTTTTGCCCATAAAACCCTTTGCATCTGTGCCTTGGGCATAACAGCCCGGACCATAATGCGCCGGACCAACCGCGCGCAAACCATCCGCATACGCCTTTTCCAAATGCTCCATAGAAATAATTGAATCCGCACCTTCCAAACTCAAAATATAACCAATCGGCTTTTTTTCTGCGGAAGGAAGAAGCTCAATTAAATCACCAACAGGTTTCTTCTCCGCAGAAGCAAAATCCAATAAATTAATCCCCTCCGACGAATCCAAATTCAAAGACCACAATTTCAAATGCCGCTCCAACGAATCCAAATCCTTAACCTGCACCATTTCGCCCGCAAATTCCATTGCCTGATAATAGGCCAATTGCCCCTGTGTTTGCGCCCAGGCCTGCTCTGGAGAATGCCAGCCCGGAAGCGGGTTTTCCGGAGAAACATAGCGCGCAATTTGTGTAGCCACAATCAAACCAATATTTCCCTTGCGCAGTTCGGGCAGCGAAACGACGGCATTTCCGCGGTCGGGTTTATCGTTCAGGCCTTGTTCGCGCGCGTTAATTTCAGCGACAGGTTTGGTCAGATCACGGTTCCATTCCAGCGCGTTCATACTCAGGTCGAGGTGTGCATCTATAATAAACATGCTGTTTTTATAAGGTAATTTTTCGGTTCCGGGCAACGGTTTCCCAGCTTCCGGTTATTTCGTGATTTTCAATGGTGATACCGAACTGGTGCAAAGCCACCGTTGGGCAAATGTGGTAAGGCAATCCGTACAAAATATCGCCGATTTTGTACGAATGGTTTGCACCAGCATCGGCCACCAGATGTTCTTCGCTATGACTAATTAATTTCAAATCCGGCGCGTTTAAAAACCGGACGCGGTGCTGCAAACCGCTTTCTGAAGCAATGGATTTGTGGCCCAAATCGATACAGATTTTTGTTTCATTCGGCAGCGAAATCACCCGCGCAACCACCAAAGCTGAAGGTAAGAACGGTTGTTCCGGGAAATGCTGCTGATAACCATCGTCCCAATAAATGAACGTTCCCGGACTACATTCAATAGGCTTTTCCTCAGCATAAAGTGGAAAAGTTGGCGTTCCTCCGGCAATAATTTTTGGCTGATCAAATCCTTTTTCAACTATTTCTGCCGATACTGTTTTTACCTGCCTAAAAACAGTATGCCATTCATCTTTTCGCAAATCCAGATCCGGTTCATGGATGTGGCCGTCGTAAGCGTGCAAACCCAGCGGCTGTAATGCTTCTTTTATCGTGCAAAAACTATAAAGTCCGGCAGCTTGGTTTGGGTTGATACCGGTGCGGTCCATGCCCACGTTTACATCAACATAAACTTTAATTTGGGTTGAATTTTGATGGGCGACTTCATTTAGTTTTTCCGCAGAAAACCAGTTATCCACCAAACAGGAAAAACTGGTTTGCGGAAACTTTTCCATCAGTTTCAAGAAACGATCAACGTTGGCACCAACCGGCTGATAAGCCAGCAAAACATCCAGTGCGCCGGCCATGCCCAACATTTCTGCTTCGGCAATTGTGGCGCATTTAAACTTGGTGATTCCTGCTTCCAGCATCAGCAAAACCGGTTCGATGGCTTTGCAGGTTTTAATGTGCGGCCGCAAACGCGCCGGATCGCCAATCTGGCTAATCAGTTGCGCTATGTTATGTCTCACCCTTTCAGTGAAAATTACCAACGCAGGTGTTTGGAGGTTTTCAGGATGATGGATTTGATACCAGGGAGAATCGGACATACTGTTTTTATCGGTATAAAATCATCAATCTATCTAAGCAACCGCTAAACCTTCAATCCGCTCAAAATGCTTTTTATTTAAGGTAATAATCGGCAAATTATGCATTATACAAGTTGCTGTAATAAATATATCCCTGAATTCAATCAATTGATTTTTGGCTTTTAATTGATGGAAAATTTCGGCGGCTTTGACTGAGATTTTGTAAGTAAAAGGAAGAACAATCAAATTTCTTGTACTTAGCTTTACATCATTCTGCTTATCGGTTGTATTTGCACCAATGTAAAGTTCGTATAAAGAAACAGTTGAGATAAAAATGACCTCACTGTTTGTTAGCTTATAAAGAGTTGTGGAAAATTTATCTTTCGTTCTGATGTATTGAATGATAATGCTTGTGTCAACTACCATTTTAGAGGATTTATACTATTGAAGGATTTTGTGTTTTCTTCAAAAACCTTCAAATCTTCCTCACTCTAGGTAGAAACTTTGGCTAAATCTTTTCGGTATGCTTCCATATCCATTTTTTCCTGCTGGATCGTTACGCCCAACTCCTTCAGCAATTCTTTGACTAAAGCGCTTTTTTCTTCCGGTACATTGATGATCAGCTTTTCCATATCTCAAATTTACTAATTTTTATTGCTGGGGCTGATGCTGTTTTTATCGGTAAAAAATCAAACCCTATCACCACAATTCCATCAACGCTTCGATTTCTACCGGGATATTATCGGGCAGTGAACCAAAACCGACTGCGCTGCGTGTGCCGATGCCGTTTTCTTCGCCCCAAACCTGCGCAAAAAGTTCGCTGCAACCGTTGATGATGTACGGATGTTTTTCAAAATCCGGCGTACAATTAACCATACCCAAAACCTTGATCACGCGTTTTACTTTATCCAAACTGCCCAAATTGGTTTTAAGGGTAGATAAAATGGTCAAACCAACTTGCCGCGCGGCTAATTTTCCATCTTCCATGCTGATTGTTTCGTTGATGCGGCCGATAATCAGACTTTTATTATCGCGAACGGGCCCATGACCGGACAAATACAAATATTTGCCATCGATGAGAAAAGGTTTGTAAACGCCAAGCGGTTTTGGTGCTGGCGGAAGGCTGAATCCCAATTGCTCAAAACGCTCGTCTGCGGTTAAATTTTCCATGCTGTTTTTATCGTTATAAAATTGTGTTTAATAAGAGTACGCCGATCAATCCGACCACGGAAATAATGGTTTCCATAATTGACCAGGACAAGAATGTGTTTTTGACGCTTAGGTTGAAATATTCTTTGAAAAGCCAGAAACCGGAATCGTTGACGTGTGAAAAAGCCAAACTTCCGGCACCTACGGAAAGCACCATCAAATTTGGGTTGATGTGCGAACCCAACATGATCGGCAAAATGAAACCAACTGTAGTTAAGCCCGCCACGGTGGCAGAACCGATGCAAATGCGGATGGTTGCAGCAATGATCCAGCCCAAAAGCAGCGGCTGGATGTGCAAGTTTTGCAAAACTGCTGCAAATTGATTGTTGATGCCTGTATCCGTTAAAACCTGTTTTAGCGCGCCCGAACCGGCGATAATGAGCAAAATGGAAGCAATGTCTTTTACGGCATCAGTATAAAAACCCATCACTTTAACCATGTTTTTACCCTGAAAAATCCCGATGGCGAAAGTAGCATAAGTCAGGGCAATGATCAATACAACAGAAGGCGCGGCCAAAAAGCCAATTAAAGTGTGGAAACGGGAATCCGCAGGCAAAATAAAGGAAGCAATGGTGGTTCCCATCAGCAATAAAACCGGCAAAACAGCTGTAAAAAAGCTGTTGAATTTGCCCGGTAGCTGATTTTCGGGCAATTCTTCGGCTACAAAAGATTTGAGCGGAGCAGAGGGGATTTTTTTCAAAGTTGACGAAAAAACCGGCCCTGCAATAATGATTGCGGGGATGGCCAGCACCACGCCATACATCAGCGTTAAACCCATATTGGCATGAAACTGAACCACCAAAGCGGAAGGCGAAGGGTGCGGCGGCAAAAAACCATGCGTAACCGAAAGTGCGGCCAGCATAGGTAAACCGGTGGCAACGGCGGGCAGTTTGTACTTATAAACGACGGAAAAAATCAGCGGCACCATCAGCACAAAACCAATCCCGTAAAAAAGCGGGATGCCGATGATGAAACCAATCGCCATCATGGCCCAGGGAATATTTTTTTTCCCGGCGGCGTTTACAATAACCGTTGCAATGCGTTGTGCGGCACCGCTCTCGGCCACCAGTTTGCCAAACATTGCGCCCAAAGTAATCAGGATCACGAGCGATGATAAAATGTCGCCAATGCCTTTTTCCATCGATCCGGCAACTTTATCTAAAGGCAATCCAAGCGAGATCCCGGCTAAAATGGAGATTAGCAAAAAAGCCAGAAAAGGATGAACTTTTGCTACGCTAATGAGCAGGATCAGGCCGGCGATACAAAGGAAAAGTATTAGAAACGTCATGGGCGAAAAGGTTGCCGGAAGGTAATGCGATCTGTCGGGATTTCAAAAGGGTAATTTACAATGCGCTGCCAAAGGTTATCAATGATGCTTCTTTTATCAGTGTAATTTCTGAAATCAAATTGAAAAACTGCTTGTATATTATAGGAGAAAAAAACTGATTCATTATCAAAAATGGCTTCATCATGAAGAAAAAGGAAGAGATCAGGCAGATGGACAAGCTGTGGAAAAAGATGAAAAAACCGTTGAAAACTTTTATCAGCGGAGGAGAACAGGAAGAATTGCACCAGTTTCGGGTGCAGGTGAAAAAGCTGAAAGCCATGCTGCAATTGTATGCCTGCGAGCCGGGCAACCAATCTGTTTTGAAGGATTTTAAGCCGATAAAAACAGTATTTAAAAAAGCCGGGGAAATCCGGAATGCCCATATCAATTTAAAACTTGGCGAGAAGCACCGGTTAAATAATGAAGGTTTTCGGCATCAGCAGCAGCAAAACCTGGATCATAGCAGCAAGGCTTTCAAAAAAAAGGCCGCAAATATATGAAGTCGATAAAAAAAGCACATTTGGTTTTGCAAAATAACCTGGGCCGGTTGCATAACAAAACCATCCGCAATTTTTACCACGATAAATTGGTACAATTGGACGATTTTTTTGCCCGAACAACTTTCAATGATGACCTGCATGAGGCACGCAAAAACATCAAACTGTTAATTTATAACCAGAAAATTGCCGCCCGAGCCATTCATAATAAAATGCAGTTGGATTATGATTACCTGGATGACCTGCAAAATTGCATTGGCGAATGGCATGATCATAACCTGGCTGCGGAAACGCTTTCCGGCATTGCTGAAGCGGAACACGCGGCTGTAATTGATTTAAAAAACAGTAATGACAAATTGGAAAAAGAAATTTTGGAAAAAAGCAATCACTTCATAAAAAAGGTAAAAACATTGGCAGAAATTGCTTCAGCATAAAAAATATGGGTGTAGAAATTGAGAGAAAATTTTTGGTTGATCCGCAGCAATGGGAAAAGTTTGAAAAACCGGAAGGCAAAGCTTACCGGCAAGGATATCTGGTGAATGAAAAGCACAAAACCGTTCGCATCAGAACGGCTGGCAATCAGGCTTTTATCACGATAAAAGGAGCAACGCAAGGTTTTACGCGGAAGGAATTTGAGTATGAAATACCGCCGGAAGACGCGAAAGAATTGCTGGAAAGTTTTGATTTGAAGGGAACTTCTAAAACCCGTTATCGCATTCCGGTTGGCGGAAAAGTTTGGGAAATTGATGTTTTTTCGGGTGAAAATGAAGGTTTGATTGTGGCGGAAATCGAACTGAAAAATGAAAACGAAACTTTTGAAAAACCCGATTTTTTGCTGGAGGAAGTTACGGATAATGTGCGCTATTATAATTCTAATATGGCTTTGCACCCTTATAAATCCTGGAAATAATTTGTCGTAATCAAACGTGATACTGTTTTTATCGGCATAAAAACAGCATCTTAGCTTACCAATTAAAACCAATTTTATGAAACTGCAAACACGAAGGGATTTTATTAAATCTACCGCTGTACTGGCTGCCGGTGCTGCTTTAGTTACGGATTATGCAACTGCTATGCCGGTTCAAAATGTGGGCATCCAATTGTATTCTGTGCGAAAAGATATGCTGGCCGATGCGCCGGGAACGCTGAAAAAGCTGGCTGCCATCGGGTTTAAAAACCTGGAATCTGCCGGAAGCGAAAAGGGCAGTTATTACGGTTTGCAGCCGAAAGAGTTTAAAAACATTGCGTCGGGTTTGGGGATGAAACTGCTGAGCGGGCACGTGCACATCGACCAAAACTGGCAAAAAACGGTTGATGAAGCAGCCGAATCCGGGCAAACTTATTTGATCTGCTCTGTGATGCCGACAGAAGGGCAAACGGTTAGCAATTACAAACATGCGGCGGAAGTTTTTAATAAATGCGGGGAAACTGCTGCCAAATCGAACCTGGTTTTCGGTTATCACAACCATGATTCTGAATTTGAAAAAGAAAACGGACAGGTTTTGTATGATGTTTTGCTGAAAGAAACCGACCCGGCAAAGGTAAAATTTGAGATGGATTTGGGCTGGCTGATCGTTACCGGCAATGATCCTGCTACGTATTTTGCCAAATATCCCGGCCGTTTCCCATTGTGGCATTTAAAAGATATGAACAAGGCAGGCAGGCACAGCACCGAGTTTGGCAAAGGCGATGTCGATTTGAAAGCATTGCTGGCACAAGCAAAAGCATCAGGCATGAAATACTATTTTGTGGAGCAGGAAGAATACACAATCCCAGCACTATCCGCCATGCAGTATGATTTTGATTATTTGAAGAAGTTATGATGCAATGATTTTGGAGAAACGGATTATAAAGTTGATGAGATAAATGTGGTTTTGAAAAATTGCTTTTTGAAGAAGGGATAGGGAAGCAAGTAATTATAAACTAATCTATTAAAATTTATGGTTTCAAATTTATAACTTATACAAAGTCTTATCAAAGAAGCAGAAAATATATCACACGTCCGTTAATTACAGAAGATAAATTACTTCACGTTATCTTCAAACCTTTGGCTGATGCTCTGCAATAATATAATGAAGTTGTTTAAACTTTTTTTATGGTGCTGTTTTTTTGGGTTGATGCTTCTTTCATCACCTAAAAATTTGGGTATTGGGTTTTGATTTATTGGAATGGGTGCAAACACCAATTTTTACCCGGTAAAAGAAGCATGGGTGTTTTTTTATTTTTCAAATTTAAACGGAACCTAAAAGTTTAAACAACTTCAATGCAAAAACTTTATCAACTGGAAGGATGACAGTAAAATGCTAAACTATTTATTTAGATTTTTAAGTTATTAATAAAAACTTTAGGTAAAAGAAAGGGCAACCAGCAAAATATTACTTCGCTTCGTGTTCTTTTTTGGCTAAGGCGTTTGCATAGATCACTAAACCAGCCCCAAAAACAATTAAGCCACCAAAAAATAGCCCTGCATTGGCTGAGAGTCCATTAGTTGAATCTGCAACGTTAAAAGAATGTGCAGGTGTTAAGATTACAGTACAAGCAAGGATCAGGAGACCGATAAATGCAACAAGAAGGCCCAGAATTTTCATAACTATGTTTTAACTGCGGCAAATATAATTATGTT
>JAABUT010002852.1_pt1 | contig 15805 bp, 16 predicted proteins | sample 5559281 | NCBI WGS metagenome assembly JAABUT01 (sample SAMN10711880, study PRJNA513359) | rock metagenome | isolation source: Antarctica rocks | place: Antarctica: Victoria Land, Ricker Hills nord | collected 2016-01-04 | reverse complement strand
CCGGAACCCAGGAACCCGCACCCGGCCAACAACCGGGTCTCTCCTATGAGCTCAACCCGCTACCCGTCGCCCACCAACTCAGGGAAGATCAGCAAGCCCCGTCTCGTCGGGGCGTGAAGGATCGAGGTTAAGGTCCTCGGCGATGCCGAGGTAGTCGACGACGAGACCGGCCGGCTTGTCCCGGAACGTGCGGTTGACCCGAGCGATCGCCTGCATCAACGGCGCGCCGCGCATCGGCTTGTCGACATACATCGTGTGCATTGAAGGCGAATCAAAGCCGGTCAGCCACATATCCCGCACGATCACCAACTCGAGCGCATCGCTCGGATCCTTGGCCCGACCCTTGAGCTGCCGCAGCGTCTCCCTCGGATGGATGTGGGGCTGCAGCGCCGCGTCGTCGGCGGCCGAACCGGTGATGACGACCTTGATCTTTCCCCGCCCCGGGTCGTCGGAGTGCCAGTCCGGACGAAGCCGAACGATCTCGTTGTACAGCGCGACGGCGATGCGTCGCGACATCGCGACGATCATGCCCTTGCCGTCAAGCGCCTCGCGTCGCTTCTCCCAATGGTCGACGATGTCAGCCGCCAGCTCGGCGATCCGCTTGTCGGAACCGACGATGGCCTCGACCCGCGCCCACCGGCTCTTGAGCCGCTCGCGTGCCTCGTCCTCGGTGCCCGAGGTGGCTTCGGCGAAGGCGCTGTCGAGCCTCTGATGCGCTTCGGCCGGCAGCTCCACCTTGGCCAGGCGCGGTTCGTAATAGACCTTGACGGTCGCGCCGTCGACGACGGCTTGGGTGAGGTCGTAGACGTCGATGTAGTCACCGAACACTTGCTGGGTCGAGCGGTCGGCGTGCTCGATCGGCGTCCCGGTGAATCCGATGTAGGTGGCGTTCGGCAGGCCGTCCCGCAGGTGTCGCGCGAAGCCGTCAACGAAGTCGTAGTTCGATCGATGCGCCTCGTCGACGATCACCACCACGTTCAGCCGCTCAGACAGCAGCGGGAAGGTGCGGCTGGCCTCCTTGTCCGCCTTCGAGATGCCGAACTTTTGGATGGTAGAGAAGACGATCCCGCCACCCTCGCGCGCTTCCAGCAGTTGTTTCAGGTGATCGCGCGATTCGGCCTGCACTGGCGCTTCGGCTAGCGGCGCGCCGACCTTCGCTTGCGCGAAGACCTCATCGAAGAGTTGGTCGTCCAGATCGTTGCGGTCGGTGACGACGACGACCGTCGGGTTCTCCATCGCGGGGTGCCGGGTGACCTTGCCGGTGTAGAACAACATCTCCAGGCTCTTGCCGGAGCCCTGCGTGTGCCAGACGACGCCGGCGCGCCCGTCGCCCTCGACGGCCTCGACGGTGCAGTTCACGGCCTTGCGCACCGCCCAGTATTGGTGGTACTTCGCAAGGAGCTTCGCCATCGTCATGCCCTCGCCGTACGCGGCCACGAAGTTGCGCACAAGGTCGAGCAGCACCTCGCGGCCGAACATGCCCTCAACGAGCACCTCGTACTGCGGCAGCCCTCCCGGCGCGAGGTCCTGGCCATGGATCGTCTTCCAGGGCGCGTAGTGCTCCCAGCCCGCGGTGAACGAGCCCGCGCGGGCCTGCGTGCCATCGGAGATCACGACAACTTGGTTCCAGGTGAACAGGTCCGGGATGTCGGCGCGGTAGGTCTGGATCTGATTGAACGCCCCGCGCAGGGTTGCGTTCTCGTCACCCGGACGCTTCAGCTCCATCAAGACCAGCGGTAGGCCGTTGACGAACAGCACGACGTCTAGACGACGCTCCCGCGTGCCGAGAACGGTGAGCTGGTTGACTGCCAGGAAGTCGTTGTTATCGGGACGGTCGAAGTCGATCAGCCGGGCTCGGGCCGAGCGCACGCTGCCGTCACTGCCTCGGTAGTCGACGGGCACGCCCTCGACGAGCAGTCGGTACGCACGCCAGTTTTCCGACTGCGCCACCTGCGACTCCGGTCGCAGCGCGGTGTTGACAACGTCGTCGATGGCATCGAGCGGAAGGTCCGCGTTCAACCGGACGACTGCCTCGCGCAGCCGGTCGGCCAGGACGACTTCGCGATAGTCGCCGCGCTCGGCCGCGGGTTCGCCCGGCGCAATCTCAGGGCCGTGCCTCACCGCCCAGCCCAGTCGGCCAAGCAGGTCGAGCACGGCCAGCTCGAGACCGGACTCGCGAGGCGCCGGACTCAATCCCCACCCCGATTCTCGGGCTGTGCGCGCCGCTCTCTTGGGGCCAACATGGTCGCGAACTGTCGCTGGCACGTGCGAGTCTGTGCATACAGGATTACGAAGGAGCTGACCAGCGTGGCGGAGTTGGAGCTTACGCTCGATGAGGGGCGTTCTGCTGTCGCGGGCCACTTCTTCCGCGCTGGGTCCGACCTGCTGAACCTCCTCGACGAGCTGGCAGATGCACCCGTTGAGTGGTTGCTAACCGGCCTGCGGCTCGGCTCCAGCGTCGCGCGGGTCAGTGCGCCGCCACAGCAGCCGGATGCTGCCGACGACTTGCGGCGAGCCGCGTACGGTCTGGCCGCCGTGCAGGGAGGGCATCCGTTGCCCGACGGTTGGAACCCCGACGCCGTGCTTGCCGCCCGCCACCTCGTGAGCGTGGATGTGAGTGGCGGCCCGGCGCGGCTGACGCTCATCGAAGACGGCCATGCCGCGAAGATCATCGATCTGAACCCGGCGCTCGGCACACGCCTCGCCGAACTTCAGCCCGCAGAACGCACCGTGCCTGGGGCGGTGCGTGGGCAGGTCGTCGGCGTGAACGTCGCCCGGGGAAACCGTGCATCACTGCGTACCCCGACCGGCGCAGTCGTTAAGGTGACCTTCGCCGCCGATCTCCGGCTGCCCCTGCGCGAGGCGCTGTACGACGATGTCGAGCTGGTTGGGCAAGTGCGGCAGTACGGCACGGGACGCGCTTTCCACATCAAGGCCGACACGCTTCGTCGGTTGACGAAGCCGAACGCGCGCTGGGCCGATCTGTTCGGGATCGATCCAGACATCACGGGCGGAGTGAGCATCGCCGACTATCTGGAGTCGGCACGTGGCGAAGCCTGACCAGGTTCGTCGCGCGCTCTTGGATGCGTCGTGCTTGATCGGCATCATCGCCGGAGATCCCGCGTTCGCACCGCTACGAAGTCTGCTGCGTGCTGTCGACGCGGACCGCGTCACACTGGTCGAATCGACTGCGATCCTGGCCGAAGTATTGCCGATCCACGCGCACGGCGATCCAGGAAAGCGACAGATCATCCGGGACTTGCTCGAGTCACCGCGCACGGAGCTGGTCGATGTCACCACGGTGGTCGCCCGCCGGGCAGCCGATCTACGCGTTGAGCAAGGGCTTAAGACCTGGGACGCTATCCACTTGGCCACCGGAATCGTGGCTAGCGTCAACGTGGTCTTCGTCCGTGACTCGAGGTTCCCGACGGCCCGGACGATCGATGGGGTGTACGTGTCCGAGCCCTACGACATCGACGAGGACAAGCTGCCGCTGCCCTTACCCGGCGAGTGACCCGAATCCGCGCTCACACGCACGCGACCAGACAACAGCAACGGCAGTAACTCGTCCCGCGTTCGCGCAAGCCGCTGGATCGCGATCGCGCACTGTAACGCCTCATCCCACAGCTGGGTGACCGTCGGGTCGAGGCGCTCAATCTCCTCCGTAGCCGGGGATCGGAACCGCGGCGCCGGGCCATACCGCCACATCCTCAACCCGCACCCGCCCCGATACCAGCAAGGGAAGTAGCTCGTCGCGGGCCCTGGTCAAGTCGACGACTTCGCGTTCCAAGTTAGCGATGGCCGCGTCCATTTCTGAAAGGCTCTCTTCAAGAGCTCCGTCGTCCACCCATGGGACCGCGAGCGCCGCCATATCAGCCTTGTTAATGGCCGCGAAGACCGTTCCGGTGCCCTGATGGATGTCCCAAAGCCGAGGGTCCGCTTGGAGCGCTTGGAACAAGGTTCCCTGCCGTCCCGAAGCGCGAAGCCCAGCGACCCCCCGCCCCAAGGCCGTCGTTTCACTTGCAAGGTTGAGCTCACCCACCGGAGCGCGCACGGCAACCAGCACATCCCGAACATGAGCGAGACGTGTCGGCTGTGTCGTCCAAACCCGTCGTGAGGGATACCGCCATCCGAAGTCTCGGGTCCCTTGATAGAACGGCGTACCGTCGCCGTCCTCGTTGTACGACTTGCCTGGGGGCGACTGACCCATGGTGATCGTCGCAACCTCGTTCAGTCGTGAGCGTGTCGCACCACCCCATGTCAGCTTGAACCGAGCGAGTTGCACGAGTGAGATGTCGACGGCCAGCCGGCGGTTGGTGTCGATGAGATCGTCGAGGGCGCCGAGGACGCCCGCGATCCGCCGCTGCTCGCTCAAGGGCGGAAGCAGGACTGTGTAAGCCAGGAAGTCTTCGCGTGGCAGGCCGAGATTGGTAGTCCCCGTCGCGTGCCCGCGGCAATACTGCCGGTACTCAGGAGTTAGTAGTGACAGGTACAGGTAGGCGGGGTCCACCCCGTCAGAAACGACATCGAGTCGGACCGTGTCCTGCGTCAAGCGTCCGACGGGGGCGTTGAGCGGCAGACGCGCGACACTACCAAGGAGCTGCGCCGATTGCGTGACGTCCTTGAGCGATGCGAACAGGTCTCCGGGCCGGACGAGCAGCTTCTCCGGACACTCGCCTCCGTAAGTCTTGAGGTTGTCCGTGCGGAACCCTCCATTCCGCGCGATGGACGCTAGGCCAAGGAGGACAGGCCCAGGCTGATTGAGCAAGGCGCTCTTGTAAGTGGTTCCTCGGGTGACTGAGACGAGGTCGCCAAGGGGCACATGCTGAGGTTCAGTCATCGGCGACCGTCAAGGAGTCGAGAGCGGCGAGGACCCTTTCCCGCAGCTCGGCGCGCTGCGCGAAGCCGTCGCGGATCCCCTGCGTCAACCTTGCGATCTTCTCGTCCAGGGGCTCGCCGTCGCCTTCGACGGCTTCGCTGCCGACGTAGCGCCCCGGCGTGAGTGCATGCTGGTGCTCGCGGATGGACTCCAGAGTGACCGAGGCGCAGAAGCCGGGGACGTCCTCGTAGGGCTTGAGGTCGGCCTCGCCCCGCCACGCATGGTAGGCGTCGGCGATCCGCGCCGCGTCTTCGACAGACAGCTCGCGGTTGGTGCGCGAGACCATCTCCCCGAGGGCTCGCGCGTCGATGAACAGCACTTCGCCGAATCGCGGCCGGCGGGGGTTGATCGACGTCCCGACGCGACGCGCCTTGCCGGACTTGTCCCTGGTCAGGAACCACAGGCATACCGGAATCTGCGTCGTGTAGAAGAGCTGACTCGGCAGCACGACGATGCACTCGACCACGTCGGCCTCGACGAGGTTTCGGCGGATGTCGCCCTCGCCTGACTGCTGCGAAGACAGCGATCCGTTCGCCAGGACAGTGACCATCGTGCCGGTCGGCGACAGGTGATGCAGCATGTGCTGGATCCATGCGAAGTTGGCGTTGCCGGCCGGGGGAACTCCGTACTTCCACCGCGGGTCATCCTGCAGCCGCTCGCCGCCCCATTCGCTGACGTTGAACGGTGGGTTTGTGAGGATGAAATCGGCGCGCAGGTCCGGGTGCATGTCGTGGTGGAACGAGTCGCCCCACTCCGGTCCGAGGTTCGCGTCGATCCCGCGTAACGCGAGGTTCATCTTGGCCAGCCGCCACGTCGTCGGGTTCTGCTCTTGTCCGAAGACCGAGATGTCGCTGCGTCGGCCGCCGTGCGCCTCGACGAACTGCTCGGCCTGCACGAACATCCCGCCCGAGCCGCAGGCCGGGTCGAACACGCGCCCGTCGAACGGTTCAAGCATCTCGACCATCAGCCCGACGACCGAGCGGGGGGTATAGAACTCGCCGCCGAGCTTGCCCTCCGCCGTGGCGAATTTGCCAAGGAAGTACTCGTACACCCGGCCGAGTACGTCCAGACCCTTGTGCTCTTCGCCGGCGAGACCCTTGCGCGAGAACGTGTCGATCAGCCCGCCCAGCATCGCCGGGGTGAGCTCGCGGCGCGCGTACCGCTTCGGCAACACGCCACGCAGGCTCGGATTCTCCTTCTCGATCGCGTCCATCGCCGCGTCGATGCGCTGGCCGATGTCGGGCTGCTTGGCCGCCTTCCGCAGGTCATCCCAGCGGTGACCTTGCGGCATCCAGAACACGCCCTCGGAGGCGTACTCGTCGCGGTCCTCCACCACCGACGCCTTGGCGTCGTCAGTGGGCATGAAGTAGTCGCTGGCCGTGTCGTCGACGAGCCGTTGCAGCTGCTCGCGGCGTTTGGCGAACACGTCCGAGACGTACTTGAGGAAGATCAGGCCCAGGACGACGTGCTTGTACTCGGCGGCGTCGACCCGACTGCGTAGGCGGTCGGCCGCCTCCCACAGTGTCGCCTCGAGGCTCCTTTCCGGCTCCGGCTTCCGTTGCCTCGGCGGCACGGCGCTCCTCCGTTCTGATCGTCGCTGAGGCATACCCTATCCGCCCGTGGGCGTGATTCCGCCGGGCGTCGAACTGCGCGAGGTGACCATCGTGCTCTCCGCCAACTCGCCGGAGGTGCCACTGTGTTCGTTGACGGCCCGACGGACTCCCCGCACCGCTACGACGGCGGGGAACTCTGCATGTGGTGGCCGTTCGACGTGCCTGAGCGGCGGTGGCGACGGCGGGATGGCGCGGCGCGCTACTCGGTCATGTCCTTGCGCATCTCGTGCGGGAAGAATGGTGGCGTCACACCGTTCGAGCGGGTCGGAGACGAGGCGCTGCATGCTGCCCAGGACGGTCAGGAGAACGAGTGAGCCCTACCTCACCACCGCCGCAGACAGTGCCGGCCGGTCCCACGCTGACCATGTCCGGCGTCATGTCGGCGATCATGCGTCGAGCAGCCCGACGGGCGTGGTCGGTCGAGCCCATCACGGACGCCGCGGCCATGAACATTCCGCCTCCGCTTATCGACCTGTCGTCGCTGACGCCGCTGGAGGCGGCATTCACCACTGCCGTCCGCGATCCTCTCGCAGCCATCGCACCGTGGTGGGGCCAGGTAAGTCGTAACCGCCTGCATCACAGATTCGGTAGTTAGACCTTGTGGTGGTGGGGGTCAGGCCTCTTCGCGGTAGTCGTGACGTTGGGCATTTCCGCCAGGCTAGGTCTTGCGGCGCTTTCGACCCCGGATCGCTGCCGCCGCCGGCCCCGGCCATCCGACCGGATCCGTCGCACATCGGCCAACCGCCCGCCTCGCGAGGACTCCCGCCCGCCGGCACGACCAGCAGCCCGACCAAGGGGATCGCCCAGCAGGCCCAAGATCACCGAAGGGTGCAAGAGGTGTGTGGCTCCGCAGTTGATCAGTCTGAGGAACCACTGGGGACCGTCAGAGGCCACGGCTAGCATCCCTATCAGGGTCGACCTGAAGGAAGTGGGCGACCCATGCGAGTCGGCGACACGGTCGCTGCTGACGTCGACGGCAACAGTGGCTTGGGTCGCGTTGAGGCGATCCATGGCGGACGGGCCCTTGTGAGACTCAACGTTCGCCAGGCCGTCGGTTGGACGTCGCCACTCACCGGGGGCACCGTCCCAGCGGGCTGTCCCCGGACCTACCTACTCTGGGTCGGGACCGGCGAGCTTCACGTCACGGACGTTTGACGGCCGGGCCTGGTGGATCAGCCAGGCAGCCCGTTGCCCGGCGACGTGGGCGCGGGGCTAAGCAAGCGGTGGCCGTCATGTGCCCGGATCGGGATCGACGTGGGTGACTCAAGTGCGTCGAGGACCCGGATGGCGAAGGCCTCCTCCATGTGCTGGCGGATCTGCGTTGAAGCGATCCAAGCCCAGTCAGACGTCTCGTCAGAGGTCGTGGGGGTCCCGTCGACGGCCCGGCAGAGGAAGGTGAGTGCGACGACGCCGAGGGTCATGTTTTTGTAGACGCCGGACAATCGCAGGGGTTCGACCCGCAGGCCCGTCTCTTCGTAGACCTCCCGGCGAAGTCCGGTGTACACGTCCTCGTCGAGCTCGAGCACGCCGCCTGGGATCGCCCATTCCCCGTTGTCGCGCCGACGCACGAGCAGGGCCCGCTGCGCGTCGTCGACGATGACGCCGGCGACCGAGACCGAGTGCTTGGGGGAGTCACTCGTCATCGCTGGGCTGTCCAGCTGACTATGGCCGCCGTGGCATCGTCGGAAGCTTTCATTCTCGGGAACTGCACGCCTGCGCTGTCCAAGGCTTCAGCGCTTCGGACGGCGTCAAGGAGCCCCGTCGGTCCTTGGAAGGTCAACAGGTCCAGGGCGCCCCTCCAGGTCATGAGTTGGTATGTGTCGACCGCCCGGGTAGCCCCGTCGGTCAGCAGCGCGACTCGCCGTAGCGGGGCGGGCCCTGCGCAGGGCTGTTCGCCCGTCAGGGCTTGATGGGCTGCCTGCGGGTCCGAGGCGGCGACCCAGAAGCCGCCGGGCCGGTTCTTGTGAGCGCGTTGCGCGTGGACGAGGGCCGCTATGCGGTGGCGGTGTTCGTCCGCTGACAGGCCACCGCGGCCGAGGACACTCGCTCGCTCCTGCTTGCTGGTGTTGGACAGCCGGTCGTCGCAGACGACATGCAGTGAGTCGCCGGCGTCCAGGACGAGAGTGGTGTCACCAAGTACGAGCCAGTGCACGTCCCCCCGTGCGACTGTGACCATCGCGACCGTGGCAGAAGGTGTACCGGGATGAGTCACGTCACAGGTGTCGGCGTGCGCAGCCGTTGTCCGGGTGATCGCCTCGGCCAGTACGTAAGCCGGCTGAGCGCCTGGCTCCTCGACGTGGGCTCCGACTATGTGGGCGACGAGGCGGTGGGCGTACCAGGAGGGGCCGTGGATGCACCCGTCTCCGAGCTCGGCAGGTGAGGTTGCTCCGTCGGCGACCACGACAAGGTCAGGAAGCACGGCGTACGCGTCCTCGTTCGGCCGGCCACTCGCGCCGGGCAGAGTGGCGGCACGGACGTCACGCATCGGCAGGCTCCAGCACCTGGTCGGTCCATTCGTAGCGGAGCTGCCATTGCTGGCCGGCCATCACGTGCTGGGTTAGCGATACGGGTTGGCCGTCCTTGTCCGCAGCGACCAGGACCACCTCCAGGACGGGCTGATTCGGCTCCATGTCGAGGAACTCGGCTTCCTTGGCGGTGGCGCCGCGGCAGGTGACGTCCTCGACGAAATGGACGGGTGCCCGGCCAATGTCGGCCAGCCGGGAGTAGGTGCCGCCGTGGCCCGTCTCCGCTTCGGTGACGCCGGCCTTCTCAGCCAGTTCCGCGGGGAGATAGCTGTCGGCCAGCTGCACCGGGACATCGCCGGCATAGAACTTGCGCCGGCGCACCACGAGTTCAGAGCCGACGTCGACGCCGAGGAATTCGGCGGCGCGTTCACTGGCCGCGACTCGATCGACGACAACCTCGTGCCCCGGCTCCAGGCCAAGGGCACGGACCTCGACGTCGAAGGCGCCACGACCCTGTTCGCGTTCCCCAAAGCGCTTGGTCGCGTGGCGCGTGATGACTGGGATGGCGCGCACGAACGTCCCGCGGCCCCGGTGCACCCGGACCAGGCCTTCACTGCGCAGCAGTCCGACTGCCCGGTTGATGGTGACTCGGGAGACGCTGAACTCGGCAGACAGCTCAGGCTCACTGGGAAGTGGACAGCCTGGCGCGTACACGTGCCGCTGGATGCGATCCCGCAGGACGTCGGCTATCTGAGCGAACCGGGGCCGTGGCACTTCGATCGTGCTCATGTTGACCTCCATCCCCGTTCACCGTACCGGGTTGAGAACGGATGTCCTACGTCCTCTTGACAGGACTGGTGGACGTGACAGGATGTCTTACGTCCGACATGCAACTAAGACTCGACCTTGGAGCGCAACCATGCCTACCTACCCGACTACGCCGGGAGTGCTCTATGCGGGGCAGGCATGGCCAGCGGCCATGACGTTTCCCGAGGCGGCGAGGCTGCTTCGCGTGACTTCCTACGATGTCGAGTCGGCGGCGCATCGCGGGCAACTCCCCACGTTGGAAGACGGCGGTCGACTGCTCATCGACACCATGCGCCTCATCGCGCGGCTCCAAGGCGTGGCTTTGACGGAGGTCACTCGTGGTCGCGTCGCACCTGATCCTGGATCACTCCGAGCCTGCCATTAAGAAAGCCAGGGTGAAGGGCGTGGTGGCCAACGGATCCGTCCTGCTCGGCGACCGGCGGACGCTGCTGCGCAGGCACAACCTGCTTGACGGCTCCGCTGACGACAACTGCGACTGACCGCCATGCCACCAGACGCCCCAATCGCGCCCCGTCGCGCGGAGCCGCCCGCGCTCGACGCCTGGGAGGCGTGCCCCCTGCTCGTATCCATTCCACGAGCGGCCGCGATGCTCGGGATCAGCCGAGCGTCGGCGTACCGGTACGCCGAATCCGGCGCCCTCCCGGTCGCCAGACTTGGTGGCCGGGTCTACGTGGTAGTCAGCAAACTCCGGGCCTTTCTGGAGAGTGCGTGAGAGGCAGCGTCTACCGCCGGGGCGGCGGCAAGTGGGAATACCGCTTCGATCTCGAGCCCGATGCACTCACCGGACGCCGCCGGTACGGGACCAAGACCGGCTTTGCGACCCGTGCCGAAGCGGAGAAGGCGCTGCGCCTGGCCATCGCGACGCAGGATCGCGGCCGCAGCGTCCGCCCGGCACGTCGCACGGTCGCGGACTTCCTCGACGAGTGGCACGCCGCAGTTCGACCCGCGGTGCGTGCAACGACATGGGTGAACTACCGCGACTACCTGGATGCCTACGTTCTGCCGCTTCTCGGCGACACGAGGCTGCAGGACCTCACGCCGGTGCGGCTGAACCTGCTGTACGGGCGGCTCCTGACCGATGGCCGCGTACGCGGTGCCGGCGGACTTGCAGCCAAGACGGTCCAGAACGTGCACCGCATGCTTCACCGCGCCCTGCGCGACGCGGTGAAGTGGGACTACATCGGACGTAACCCCGCCGAGGATGCGGACGCTCCCAAGGGACGACGGTACAAGCCGGACGTGTGGACGCCGGTACAACTTGGCGCGTTCGTCCGCCACGTCGCCGACGACCGCTACTACGCGCTGTGGCTACTCGCGGCGACGACAGGATTGCGGCGCGGTGAGCTCGCCGGGTTGCGTCGCGTCGACGTCGACTTCGACACGCGTCGCGTCTCGCCCACCATCCCGCGGGTCGTCGTGGACGGTCACGCACGCGAATCCGAGCCCAAGACCGACAGCGGCTACCGCTCGCTCGCCCTCGACCCGCTCACCAACGCAGCCCTCCTCGCATACTGCGAGCGCTGGGAGGATGAGCGGCGGCTGCTCGGCCACCTCTCCCCTCTGCTCTTCGTCTCGATCGAGGGCCGGCCGCTGCACCCGGACACCATCACATCCACCTTCCGACGGCACGTTCGTGCTGCCGGGCTGCCGCCGATCCGGCTGCACGACGTGCGACACAGCTACGCCACCGCCGCGCTCAAGGCCGGTGTTCCGGCCAAGGTGATCAGCGAGCGACTCGGGCACGCCAACGTCGCCTTCACGCTCCAGGTGTACAGCCATGTGCTTCCCGGCATGGACGCGGAAGCCGCCAATATCGTCGCGGACTTGATCATGGACGAGCAGCAAAGCGCTCACAAATCCGCTCACACGGCCGAGGTAGCCGCTCCAGAAACAGAACTGACCTGGGCAAAAGCTCAGGCCAGTGATGGTAGCGGGGGCAGGATTTGAACCTGCGACCTCTGGGTTATGAGCCCAGCGAGCTACCGAGCTGCTCCACCCCGCGTCGGTAAGCACACTATACGAAAGACCAGCCCCGGACGCAAACCGACCCCCGTCGTCACCCCGCGCCCGGCGTTGCGCTGGGCGAGGGAGCCACCTGCGGCGAGGACGACGGTTGCGCCTGCTGGAACCGCTGGATCGCGTTCTGCAGCTCCGACTGGGCCTGCCCGATGCCGAGGAAGTCGCCGGCCTTCTGCGCCGCAGCCAGATGGCTCAAAGCCGCGTTGATCGCCGTGACGGAGGAGGCGAGCTCGCCTGGGCTGCCAGCACCCGGTGAAGGCGAGGGCGCCGGCGACCCACTGGTCGAAGGCGCCGGCGACGGCGTCGTCGAGGGGCCGCCCACCGGCGGGGTGACACTGTCGCCGGCGCCGGCACCGAAGAGCCTGTTGAGCGCCTCCGGCAGCGTGTTCTCGTACGCCACCTGATCGCCGAAGGAGACCAGCACCTTGCGCAACAGCGGCTGCGAGCCCTGACCCTGACCCTGGACGTACAACGGCTCGATATAGAGCAGCCCACCGCCGACCGGCAGCGTCAGCAGGTTGCCGAAGCGCACCTGTGACCCTCCGTTGTCGAACAGCGTGATGTCCCGGGACACTTCCGCAGTCGAGGTGAAATTGCGCTGCACCTGGTTGGGGCCGGGGATCACCGTGTTGCTTGGCACTTCGAGGACGGTGAAGCGACCGTACGTCGCAGGGTCACTCGAGACCGACACGACGGCGGCGAGGTTTTCCTTGTTGATCGGATTCAACACCGTGATCAGCTCGAAGGTCGCCGCCGAGGCACCGGGTGGCTGGGCCAGCAGGTAGTACGGCGGCTGCGGTCGCTTGCTCTCCCCCTTGGGCGTGATCGGGTCGCCGGGGACGCTCCACGCGGCCACCCCGGAGAAGAACGTCTGCGGATCCTGCACGTGGTAACGGGCCAGCACCTCGCGCTGCACCTTGAACAGGTCCTCGGGATAGCGCAGATGTGTGCGGAGCTCGGGCGAGATCGCCGACGCCGGCTGCACCAGTTTGGGGAACGCCTTCATCCAGGTGCGCAGGACCGGATCCTTGCCGTCAAATGCATACAGCGTCACGGTGCCGTCATAGGCGTCGACCGTCGCCTTGACCGAGTTACGGATGTAGTTCACCTGCGCGCGAGGTTGGATGGCCGTGCCCTGGCCGGTGAACGTGTCCGTCGTCGCTTCACCCAAGGTCGTGCGCTGGGCGTTGGCGTATCCGTCGCTCGTCGTGTAGCCGTCGACGATCCACTTGACCCGGCCGCCGACCACCGCCGGATAGGGGTCGCCGTCGACGGTCAGAAAAGGAGCGATCTTCTCCACCCGGGCCCGGGGATCGCGGACATACATGATGCGTGAGTTCGTGCTGACCTTGCTGTTGAGCAGAATGTTGGTCTCGCGGAACTTCACGGCGTACGCGATCCGCCCCAGGCCGGCGCCCAGCGGCACGCCACCCTTGCCCGCATAGGTGTTGTTGACCTCGTCCTGAGCGCCGCCGGCACCCGGCCGGTCGAACTCCTGGTCGGGACCACCGCTCTTGCCCACGATCGAGTACGCCGGCAGCAGCTCGCCGTAGTAGATGCGCGGCTGGGTGATCGGGATGACCGCTCGGCGGTCCTCACCGGTAGAGGCCTTGGCGGCCTCGGTGAGGGCGCCGGAAACGAAGTTGGGCGCACCGCCGACCACCGTATTGGCCGGCGCCGCGACGAAGCCGTTGCCGTGCGTGTAGTGCAGGTGGCGGTTGATCCAGTTGCCCTGAACGCCTTGCAGGTCCGCATCGTTGAGCTCGCGTACCCCGACGATGTAATCCTGGGTCTTTCCGTCCACGGTGTAGCGGTCGATGTCGAGCTTGTCGGCGAAGCCGTACACCGGCTTGACCTGCTGCTGCTGGATAAAGGTGTCGACGAGGATGGACGGGTCAAGCAGCCGCGCGTTCGGCACGGTGCCCTTGTCGGCCTTGATCGCCGCGGCCGACAGCTGCTTCTGCGCGTCGTACGGCACCGGCTTCAGGCCGCTGAGGCCGTACGCCGACAGTGTCGCGTCGATATTGCGCTTGATATACGGCGCTTCCTTGGTGTTGGCGTTCGGCTTGGCCTGGAAGGTCTGGATCGCCGCCGGGTAGGCGCCGCCGATCAAAAGGGCCGACAGGACGAGGAGGCCGAAGGCGATGATCGGCAAGGAGAAGTTGCGGACCACCGTGTTGGCCAGAAAGGCGATCGCGCAGATCAGCGCGATCAGCAGCAGGATGGTCTTCGCCGGCAGCACCGCGTTGACGTCGGTGTAGGACGGGCCGTCGACCTTCGCGGTGCTGCGCGAGGAGAAAACCAGGCCGAAGCGGTCCAGGTAGTAGGCCCATGCCTTGAGCAATACAAAAATGCCCAACAGCACCGACAGATGGGCCCGGGCCGCGGCCGTCATCCGCTCGCCGGCCGTCTGCGTCTGTAGCCGGATGGCACCGAAGAGGTAGTGCACCACCAGCGACCCGAGCAGCGACAAGACGATGGCGGTGAAGAAGAAGCCCAGCACGTAGCGCTGGAAGGGGTAGGTGAATGCGTAGTAGGACAGGTCGCGGTGGAATTGCGGGTCGGTGCGGCCGAACGGCACGCCGTTACGCCAGAGCAGCCAGGTCTGCCAGTTGCCCTGCGCCGACATCCCGGTTATCAGCCCGATCAGGGCGGCCACCCCGATCAGCAGCAGACGCAGGCGCGGCTCGATCGCCGATCGGTACCTCTCGAGGTTCTGCTGCTCGAGCGACATCGGCCGAAACTGCGGGCGCAGGGCGTGCGCGATCGTGAGGTTGGCGCCGACGAGGAACGCCATGCCCGCCCCGAACAGCACGAACATGATGACCCTGGTGCCGAGAATCGTGGTGAACACCTGCGAGTAGTGCACCTCGCGAAACCACAGCACGTCGGTGTAAAGGCCGACCAGAGCGCCGAATCCCGACAGCAGCACGACAAGCAGAAAGACGACGGGAATCAGCAGGCGGGTCCGTCGGGAGATCCGGTACGGGGGGGGCCGCATGGCCACGCGATTGTCACCTCAGGTTGGGGAAGCTAGCTCAACAGGACGAACGGTACCTGTCGGCGTGAGGTTCCCCGCCGCGGTGCGAACATTGCGGACATGGTGTCGTCCCCGCGTTCTTCGCCGCCCAGCGTCCTGCAGACGGCGGTTGTTGAGATCGAGCAGCATGTGGCCCGAGCCGGCTGGGACCGCCCACCCGTGCTCTTCGCCCTGGTGGCGACGGCGGACCTGGCCCGCCGCGAGCCGGCGCTGGCCCACACCCTGGGCCTGACCGACGCGGCTTCGAAAGCCGGCTCGCTGACCCCCGTCGAGCAGGAGTCGCTCGGGAATACCCCGCTCGACGAGGCACTCGCCGGCATCGCCTGGCCGGTCGACGTCCTCGGGTGTGCGCTGGCCCACGAGGTGCTGGTCCTGCCACCGTCGGCAGAGCTGGCCGGGCCCCCGGAGGATGCCGCCGGCTGGGCTGCCGCGCATCCCGAGCGCCGCGAGGTGCGGATGGTCGTCGGAGTCCTGCGGGACGGCTCACAGGCCAGCGCGCTCCGGGTCCGCGCAGCGGGGGCTGATCCGATCGCGATCGACGACGTACTGGTGGGGCCGGACCTCGCCCCCAATCTTGCCGAGGCGCTGCTGGAAACCCTGCGTTAGGCACAGGAGGGCAGCGGGCCGCCGCCGGAGCGCAGGCTCGACAACGCGCTGAGCGCGTCGCGCAGGGAGCTGACCTTGACCAGGCGCAGCCCGCTCGGAACGAGTTGGCGCGCCTCGGCACAGTTGCTGGCCGGCGTCAGGAACACGGTGGCCCCGGCGCCGCGGGCGCCGACCAGCTTCTGGTGGATGCCGCCGATCGGGCCGACCTCCCCCTTGTCGTCGATCGTGCCGGTGCCGGCGATGAAGCGGCCGCCGGTCAGGTCGGTCGGGGTGAGCAGATCGATGATCCCGAGGGAAAACATCAGACCGGCCGACGGGCCGCCGATGTCCTTGATGTCGAAGGTGATCTGCAGGG
>JAABUT010002851.1_pt1 | contig 15805 bp, 15 predicted proteins | sample 5559281 | NCBI WGS metagenome assembly JAABUT01 (sample SAMN10711880, study PRJNA513359) | rock metagenome | isolation source: Antarctica rocks | place: Antarctica: Victoria Land, Ricker Hills nord | collected 2016-01-04 | reverse complement strand
TCCCCGGCGTGAGCGAGAGATGCGGCCCCATATTATGTCGAGTTAGGAGAGAGGATAGCAGGCTTGCCAGCGTCAGTGCAAGGATACCGGGTCACTCATACGGCTAAGTCCAACCCCGTCGCGACGAGTGTGCCCATCGCCCCCAAGCCGAGGAGCGAGAAGCGATCGATGAGACGACCGAGGACTGTTGGCCGTCCGTCCGTTACAAACGGCTGCAGGAGCGGGGAGCGGAGCGCCAAAAGGAGCACGAGCCCGCCGAACCAGAGCCCCATCGCGCCGAGGTGTGCAACGTCCGCGAGGATCGCGAGGACCGGCTGGTGCTGGCTCTCGATTGCGTGGCTACTCAGCGTCATCGCGCAGACGAGCACCAGCGCGATACCAAGCCCCAGTCGCCACGGCCAGACCATGGGCAACGGCGGCGGCGGTAATACCTCCTTCCGCAGTGTCGGGCGCGGTGTCGCGACAATCCCGAGCGCCGAATGCCGCCGACTGACGCCCCAGAATGGCAAGAGCGTCACGAGCACACCGAGGAACAGGATCAGGCTCATCATCGCGATCACGCGCCAGATATCGCCATAGAGGGTATCGAAGAGCAGGCGGCGAAGCGTCCCCCCACCGACTCGCCCGACCGGGACATCGGCGACGGCCGCGGCCTGCACCACGAGGGTGACGAGATGTGCGAGGAGAAACGCGACGATACCGATGAGGAGCCACGGTCGCAGCAGTGCCGTGCCCCGTCGCCAGAGGATATCCCCCTCTTCGAGATTCGTGCTTGCGGGATAGATCACGAGTACCGCGAGACCGAGGCTGCCGAGGAGGAGCCCGAGTGCGAGATACCGCCACCATCTGACGAGGACGGTGAGGAGCGACGGGTTTCCACCCGCCGAGACGGTAGACATCGTACCGGTCGTTGTCGGATTGGCGAGTGCGCCGATTGGCTGCGGAGCAATGGGCGCGGCAGGGCCGAGACCGGCCGAGAGGGTGAAGGAGTAGTTGCCTTTGGAGAGATGTCCGTCCGCAGCGATCGTCTGCCATGCGACGGTGTAGAGACCGGGGGATAACGGGCGCAGCGATACTTCCATGATCGTCGGATCGGACGACGCGAGTTGCGCTGATCCGCCCGCAACCGTGCGCCCGCTCGTGTCGATGAGCGTGATCTGACTCAGGGCCGGGTCCGCCGACTGATCGAGTTGGACGCGGACGAGCTTCGGCGGTTGGCCGATGATAGTATCCGGCACCGGTGTTGCGGCGGCGAGGGCCGCATGGGCGGCTATGCTCGCCGGAGTGAGGATGAGCGCGACCATCGTAATCAGGAGCGCGACAATGGTGCGATCAACGCGGATACGGGTGGGCCACGCCGTTGTGGTCATCGGTACCTCCATATGGTCCCTGCGGACGCGCTCGCGCCCCACGTTCTCTACACGGTTCCCGCCACCGCGAGATGGCAAGGATAGGCAGGGTCTCCCGTCTCGACTTGGAGCGTCGGATGCACGATCTCGAACCGCTCGTGCAGGCCGTCCACCGCCTGACTAATCAGACCATCCACGCTGCCGTCGAGCGCGGGGACGACAAGATGCGCGGTGAGGGCCGTCTCGGTCGTGCTCATGCCCCAGACGTGCAGGTCATGCACCGCCGTGACCCCCGGCAGGCTCGCCAGATAGTCTTCGACCGCCTCGATATCGAACCCCTCCGGCACGGCGTCGAGCGCCAGATTGACCGAATCGCGCAGCAGATCCCACGTCTCATAGAGGACAATTGCGACGATGATCAGGCTGACCACCGGATCGATCCACCCCTTCCCGGTCAGGAGGATCAGGAACCCGGCGACGACGACACCGGCGGCGAGGCCCGCGTCCGACGCCATATGGACGAAGGCCGCACGGATGTTGATGTCGCCCTTGCGTCCGGAGGCGAAGAGGAGCGCCGTCGCGCCGTTGATCAGGATGCCGATGGCGGCGACCCAGATGACGGTCTTCCCCTCCACTTTGTGGGGATCGCCGAAGCGGCGCACCGCCTCCCATGCGATGCCGCCCATCGTCACGAGCAGCACCACGGCGTTGATCAATGCGGCAAGGATCGAGGAGCGGCGCCAGCCGTACGTCCGCTTCCCGGAAGGCGCACGTTTGACGAGGATACTTGCCACCCACGCGAGGACGAGCGCGAGCACATCGCCTAAGTTATGCCCCGCGTCCGCAACGAGCGCAATCGAATGGGCGAAGAGCCCGAAGACGACTTCGAGGACGACGTACGTCATGTTGAGCGCGACGCCGATGGCGAAAGCTTTCCCGAAGCTCGCCGGTGCGTGACTGTGCCCGTGGCCGTGCTCGCCGCCGTGATCGTGTGCCACCCTGTCCTCCTGCGTGTGCGCCATCAGGTCAGAAAGGTGAACGAAGCGAGGATCGCCTGTTCTTGAGTAAGGTATGCGTCGTAGCTCTCCGGCCGGGTCGTGAAAAGAAGTGTGTAGACCGTGCCGGCGTGGGCCGCGACGATGCCGAAGATATCCACACTCGTCCCCTGCTGCCTGCCCTGAACAACAAAGGCCCGCGCCGGTTCGCCACCGAGCGTGGAGGATTGAAGCCCATCGGGGAGCAGCCGGGCATTGCTGAGATTTCGACGCAGTTGCTCAGCAGCATCCATCGCGTACTGGTCGAGCGATGTCCCTGACACCTGGTCATCGGTCGCAACGGTAAAGATGCCCCACGGATCGGTCGCATCGAACTCCACCGCAGTCGGGCCGGGGTCGATGAGATCGGCGACGATCCACCCCTCCGGGATCGTGAACAGAAATCGCCCCTGCTCATCCAGATAGACCGCGCCGCCCTCGCAGCCCGCCTCGACCGGCATGGCGGCGATCAGGAGAAACAATACGAGCGCGACGCGGCCTGACGTGCGCACATTCACTCATCCTCGGGCGTCCGCAAGACCCGCAGCGCATTGAAGGTGACGAGGAGGGATGTTCCCATATCGGCGAAGACCGCGAGCCAGAGGTTCGTGATACCGGCAAGCGTCAGGACGAGGAACACCACCTTGATGATCAGGGAAACGACAATGTTCTGGCGAATAATCGAAAGGGTCGAACGGGAGAGCCGGATCGCGTAGGGTAATCGCGCGAGGCTATCCCCCATCAGTGCGACATCCGCCGCCTCGATCGCGACATCGGTGCCCGCCGCGCCCATCGCGATCCCGACTGAGGCGGTGGCGAGGGCGGGTGCATCGTTGATCCCGTCCCCCACCATCGCGACCGGACCGTGTGCGGCAAGGCCGCGCACCGCGTCCACCTTGTCTTCCGGCAAGAGATTCGCCCGCACATCGGTCACGCCCGTCGCCTCGGCGACGAGGCCGGCGGTGCGCGTGTTGTCCCCCGTCAGCATCGCGACCGTCTGCACGAGTGAGCGAAGTCGGGAGACGATCTTCTGGCTCTCGGGCCGAACCGCATCGCGGAGCGTCAGGATGCCGATCATCCGGCCACCGTGCTCGACACACACCATCGCGTCACCGGCGGTCAGGAACGTCTCGTGTCCGGTGTCGTGCCACAGTCCCCGTTCGGTGAACCAGCGGACGCTGCCGACACTGGCGGGCACCCCGGCGACGGTCCCATCCCCGCCGCGACCGGGTACGGCCTTGAAGCCACTGACCGCAGGGAAGACGAGTTGCTTCTCACGTGCCGCCGCGACGACCGCGCGGGCGAGCGGGTGTTCGCTCTGCCCTTCCAAGGCTGCGGCCACCGAGAGAACGTCGTCCTCGGTCGCGCCGTCGCAGCCATGAATCGCCACGACCGCAGGGCGACCGACCGTGAGCGTGCCGGTCTTATCGAAGGCGACGACCTTGACCGCCGCGAGTGCTTCGAGGGCCGCGCCCCCCTTGAAGAGGATGCCCCGCCGCGATCCGGCGCCGATCGCCGCGACGAGCGCGACGGGTGTGGAGATGACGAGCGCGCAGGGGCACGCGACGACGAGCAGGACGAGCGCCTTATAGACCCATCCCCCCCAGTCGCCGACAACGAGCGGCGTGACGACCGCGACGAGGAGCGCGCCGACGATGACGAGCGGTGTGTAGATGGCGGCGAAGCGATCGACGAACGCCTGCGCGGGAGCTTTTGATGCTTGGGCCTCCTCGACAAGGGTGATGATATGGGCAAGGGTGGTGTCATTGGCGGGTTTGGTCGTCCGGACTTCAAGCGTCCCATCGCCGTTGATGCTACCGGCGAAGACGTGCGACTCGGCCTCAACCTCAACCGGGACGGACTCGCCCGTGATCGGCGCCTGATCGACGGCGGAGATCCCGGCACTGACGATGCCATCGACGGGCAGTCGCTCTCCGGGGCGAACCCGGACCAGATCGCCGACCGCGACCTGCGCCACGGCCACGCGATGCTCGTGATCGTCGTGGATGACCGTCGCTTCGGCGGGCGTGAGCGCGAGGAGGCCCGCGAGTGCGCGGCGCGTGCGCTCGATTGTCATCGCCTGGAGCATCGTGCCAACCGAGAAGAGGATGAGGACGGACGCGCCCTCGTCCCACTGCCCGATCGCTACCGCGCCGACCGCCGCGATCGTCATGAGGAGGTTCATATCCGCCCGGCGCGCCTTGAGGGCGAACCAGCCGGCGCGGGCGATCGGGTAGCCACTCAGCGCCATCCCGACGATGAAGGGAATCGCGCTGACGATGCGCGGGAGTCCGAGATGTTCGAGAATGAAGCCGATCACCCAGAGGAGCGCGGCGGCGGCAACCTCGATGACGCGACGTTGTCGCCACCACGGCGGAGCGACCGTCGCTGTTCCAGCGGGTGCGCCATCCCGAAGCGTTGCGCCGTAGCCGGCCTGCGTGACCGCCCGAATCACGGCATCGGGCGTCACTTCGTTACGATCCGCAGCAACGGTCAGCGTGCCAACCCCGAAGTTCACTGCCGCCTCGCGGACACCGGGGAGGCGGGATACCCCTACTTGCACGGTTTTGGCGCAATCCCCACAATCCATGCCCGTCACATCGAAGGTCCAGGAGGCATCACCCAGTGGAGCAATCGGCGGCGGTGTCTCGACACCATAGCCGAGACTCGTGATCCGTCGCATGAAGGTGTCGGGCGTGACTTGCTCGGGATCATAAGTGACGGCCGCAGTTCCCTTCATGAAGTTCACGTCCGCGTCCGCCACACCGGGCAGCGTGCGCAGGGACTGTGCGACGGTCTTCGCGCAGTCGCCGCAATCCATGCCGGTGACGCGCAGCTCACAGGAGACGGGTGCAACTTCGGTCGCGCTCATGCGGTCTCCTCCACGGCGATCTCGGCGGGCGCCTGATGGCCGATGTGGGCGAAGCCGATCACCAGGAGATCGCGCACATGGTCATCGTCGAGGGCATACCAGACCATCTTGCCGTCCCGACGCGCACGCACAAGATGCAGTGAGCGCAGGAGCCGCAGTTGATGCGAGACCGCAGACTGCGAGACGCCAAGGGTGGCGGCAAGGTCGCAGACGCATAAAGGACCGGTGGTCAATACCGCCAGAAGGCGCACGCGCGTCGGATCGCCAAGCGCGCCGAAGAGCGCGGACAAGTCGTCGGCCATCGCGGGATCGGGAAGCGCGGTGCGCGCGCGGCGCACGCTATCGGCGTGGATGTGATTGATTTCGCAGGAATCCGCAGGAGACACGCGGCGAGGAGTGGGCACGGGGCACCTCCATTGACAAACGAGTGAAGAACTGCTCATATATTGGCACTACTCGTGCGAAGCGTCAAGGGTGGGCAAGAGCCGGACTGCCAATCGGGCGACGCGCATTAGGAGAGGAGATGACATGGAGCGCCACGATACACCGGGTGCGGGCGAGGGGAAAATCGCGATCGGCGAGGGGCGGAGGTCTACGGCAGCGACGGGAAGCACTGGGGGCGCGTCGAGGCCGTCGGTGCGCATTACCTGACGATCGCCGCCGGTCTGTTCGGGCAGAAGGAGTCATATCTGCCGATCCATCTCGTTGCCCACGCCGATGCGGATCGGATCGAGCTGGCGCTGCCGCTCGTGGACGCGCAGGCGCAGGCCCGGCGGGAACCACCGTCCGACGAGCCGACGATCACAAGCGGCGACGCGATCCCGCGCCAGGAGTTGGAGGCGGTCGGGATTTCGGAGCCGGAGCGCCCCGAGCTGGGGATCGACGACGAGCCACCGGCGTCGCGGCGATAGATGGACGCGCAGCGGGTCCACGGTTAGTGAAGCGGGAGGTGGCCCGGTATGAGCAGGATCATCGGGAATATCGCATCATTCGCGTTCCTACCGGTCGTCATCTCCTACCTGAGCGTGTTGTTCTACATGCAGCGACACGGGAAGCAGGGGGAATTGGAGCGGCTTGTCTCGACGATCGCGCTGCCAGTCTTCGCGACGCTCAACACGCTCGCCGTGGTCAGCCGCCCGCACACGACATTCACGCGGACATTCAGCCTGCTCTGGCTCATCGTTGCGACCGTCTGCGGGTGCTGGATCGCCATGGGTAATCTGCGACCATCCATAGCGCGGGTGCCGCGACACTACGCAATCCCGGCTCTTATTCTTTGCATTGCCGTCGCGGCCCGGAATATCGTGTACATCGTGACGTAGGCTGGGGATGCGTTGGTTGCCGCAGTGTGAGCATCCCGTATGATCGGGTCCCGGTGGGGTCATGTGGTCCCCCGGCAGACTGGCTCGTTACGCCGTCACTCATCAGCGGCGTGCCCGCATGTGCAGTACGATGGGCAAGGAGGAATCTCGCTGCTATGCTCTACCTGTCACAACTGATCGGCTCCCCCATTCGCGATCGGGCTCCTGAACGCGGCGGTGCTCGGGTCCGCCACGCTGCCGCTCTCGACCGCATACGCGGCGAGCGAGGCGTTCGGGACGGAGTTGGGGTTGGACCGACGCGTCAAGCAGGCTCCCTTCTTCTACGGCATCTACACGGCGGCGCTGATCGTCGCGGCGCTCTTCGTCCTGCTGCCGGGCATCCCGCTGATCGGCATCCTTTTCCTCTCGCAGATGGTGAATGGCATCCTGCTGCCGATCATCCTCGTCTTCGTGCTGGTGATTATCAACGACAAGGGGATCATGGGGAAGTACACCAACGGCTTCGTCTTCAACGCGGTGACGGGGATCACGGTGGTCGCGCTGATCGTCGTTTCGCTGCTGCTGATTCCCGTGACACTGATGCAGCAGTTCGGTGGCGGCTAGGGGATGCGGAGGTCGGGATGACGATGACGGAACAGGTGCTGATGGAAACGTATCGCCAGGCGCACGGCGACCTGAATGCGGCGGTGGAGACGGCGGCGATTGCCGCGGCGCTCGCGCTCGACCGGGACGAAGTCAGCAGCACTTTCCGGGCCTTGGAACTGACGGGCCTGATCGCGTTCACGGCGGAGACGAGCACAACGCGCGTGCGCATGACCGCCGAGGGTGTGGCGCGCTGTGGTCAGCGCCGCGAAAGCGACAGATAGGTGGGCTCTGGCACAGATTCCGTGCTCCATCTTGACCTGCCATACTCCTCCGGTCATTTTCGATTGATCTCGGAGGAGGATCGCCATGCGCTGGACTTCTTTGCTACCCCATCTCCTCGGCCTGCGCGTGCGCTCCGCCACGCTTTCCCCAGCAACGCTCGAACTCGACCTCGAACCGACGGCAGCCACCGCCCGCTGCCCATCCTGCCGACGCCGTTCCCGCCACGTCCACTCGCGTTACATTCGCCATATTACCGATCAGCCCATCGGCGGTCGGCGCGTGCTCTTCCACCTCTCTGTCCGGCGCTTCCGTTGCCGCACCGCCACCTGCCCGCGCCGCACCTTCGCCGAGCAGGTGCCCCGCCTCGCCGCCCGCTATGCCCGGCGGAGCGTGCCGCTGCAAGCGTTCCTCGCGGACCTCGGCCTCACCCTCGGTGGCCGCCCCGGCATGTGCTTCGCTGCACGGCGCGTCGGCGTGACCAGTCGAATGACACTGCTCCGTCTCGTGCGCGCACTGCCCGAACCGCCGGTCGCCGCCCCGTCCGTGCTCGGCGTCGATGATTTCGCCTTGCGACGTGGTCATCACTACGGCACGATTCTCGCGGATCTGGAGGGACACCGGGTAATTGATCTGCTGCCCGAGCGGACCGCTGATGCGTTCTCCACTTGGCTCGACGCGCACGGTCAGCCGCAGTTGATTTGTCGCGATCGGGGCGGCGACTACGCCAGTGGCGCGCGGCAAGGAGCACCGGATGCGATCCAAATCGCCGATCGCTTCCATCTCATGCGCAACAGCGGCGAGGTCCTCGAACGGATCCTCGTCCACCACCCCGCCGCCCTCCGCGCCGCAGTGACGCAGGAGACTGCGCCGACGCCGGACCATCGGTGCTCGCCTCTCTCCCGCGCAGCGTTGCCTCCTGCCAACCCGCGCCGGGAACGCCGCGTGGCGCGCTATCAGCAAGTGATCACTCTGCATCGGCAAGGCTGGTCGCTCACGGCGATCAGCATGCATCTCCGGGTGTCCCGTCCGACGGTGCGCAAGTACGTGAACGCGGGCGCCTTCCCCGAATGGCCCGCGCGCCGCACGAAGTTGAGCGCCGGGGCGGCCCATGCCACCTACCTGCAAGCGCGATGGTGTGCGGGATCTCGCGATGCGACGGTGCTCTGGCAGGAACTGCGGGCGCGCGGGTTCACCGGCTCGCTGCGGATGGTGCAGCGGCTCGTCGCAAGCTGGCGCGTCGAGCCCGCGCGCCGGGGGCGCGCCACACACATCGCCGGGCCGACACCGGCACCGGCCCCACCGCAACTGCGGCCGCCGTCGCCGCACCAAGCGGTGTGGCTACTCTTACGACCGATCACGGCGTTGGAACCTGCCCAGCAAATGATGCGGGCGCGGCTGTTGGCTGCGGCACCGGAGGTGCAAACGGCACTGACGCTGCTCGAAGAGTTCCGGCGCTTAGTGCGGGAGCGGGATGGAGCGGCATGGGCAGGGTGGCTGCGCGCTGCGGAAACGAGCCCGGTTCGGGAAGTACGAAGCTTTGCGGCCAAGCTGCGGCAAGATCAGCCTGCGATCGAGGCGGCGCTAGCATATGCGTGGAGTTCGGGGCAAGTAGAGGGGCAGGTGACGAAGACGAAATTGGTGAAGCGGCAGATGTATGGCCGGGCGAAGTTCGACCTGCTCCGGAAGCGCGTCCTGCTCGCCTGTTGAGCACGGAATTTGTGCCAGAGCCAATCTATTTGCCGTCGAAACGTCGTCTCGAATGGCCCAACGGCGCATGCACGCTGATCTTCACCGCCGACGAACCGGAGCGGTTGCGCGGCAAGCAGCACATGCGCCTCTGGTGTGATGAGGTGGCGGCGTGGCGGCATCCCGAAGCCTGGGATCAGGCGATGCTCGGTCTGCGCCTCGGTGCCGACCCGCGCGCCGTGGCGACGACCACGCCGAGACCGACGAGGATGATCCGCGACCTGATCGCCGATCCGACGACGGTCGTCACGCGCGGCAGCACTTACGACAACCGCGCCAATCTCGCGCCGCAGTTCCTCGACCAGATCGTCCGGCGCTATGAGGGCACGCGCCTCGGTCGCCAAGAACTCGGCGGCGAACTGTTGCTGGACGTGCCGGGTGCATTGTGGACGCTCGCGATGTTCGATGAGCGGCGGTCTGCGCCCGATCTGAAGCGCGTCGTCGTCGCCATCGACCCGGCCGCCTCCTCCAAAGAGGATAGCGACGAGACGGGCATCATCGTGGCGGGGCAGGGTATTGATGGCGACTGGTACGTACTTGCCGACCGTTCCGGCATTTTCTCCCCCAACGAATGGGCGAAGCGCGCCGTCGCCGCCTTCGAGGAGTTCCGAGCCGACCGCATCGTCGCCGAGGTGAACAATGGCGGTGAGATGGTCGGGGCGACGGTGCGCACCGTGCGCAGGACGGTGCCGTTCAAAGCCGTCCACGCCTCGCGCGGCAAAGCGATCCGCGCCGAACCGATCGCCAGCCTCTATACCGATCGGCACGTCTGGCACACGCAGCCCTTCGACACGCTCGAAGAGCAATTGGTCAACTGGACTCCCGACAGCGGCGAATCCCCCGACCGCATGGATGCTCTGGTATGGGCGCTGACTGAACTGAGCGAAGGCAAGCGCGAAGTGACCTTTTTTCGGGGGTAGGGCAGCGACCTGGCGACGGGGCACGACAGTTACGAGGCGTGGCGCGAGTCGATCCACGACGACCTGGTGCTCGCGGCGGCGATGGGGGTCTGGTTCCTGGAGAATCAGCGTGCCCGCCCGGTCGAGGCCTTCGCCGGGCCGCCGCGCCCGCCCATCGTCCTGCGCCAGTAACCTGGGCGCGGCCCGCACCCGTCGGGGCTGTTCGGCTGGGGTGTAGTTAGCATCACTCGGCGGCTGCGGTGCCGAACGCGAGATACGACCTGATCGCCGACGCCGCGGCGTCCCCCGCGACGATCTCCACGATGCGCTTCCGGGACCGGAGCGTCTCGGCCGGAGTGAGTATCCATCGCAGGCAGTCGCACACCGGCAGGAGGCTGAGGAGCATCCGCGTGCCGCTGTCCGGCTCGACGTCGTCGAGGACGACGGTGCGCAGGCGGGCGACGACCCGCTCCCTGACCGCGCCGTCGACGAGGGCATAGTGTTTCACCTTGACGATGCCCAGGGCCCGACGCTCCGAGCGCGCGATCAGGCCACGCGCGGCGAGCCGCCCCCCCACGCGCTCCACGCAGGGGGCATTCCAGAGCTTTCGGATCCAATACAACATGGAGTGTGGCTTGCCCGCTTCGGCGATGGTCGCCAGCAGGACATCGAGCGTCGCGTCGCCGGTCGGCGTCGGATCGGCGACGACCCGCCCCGCCGCGTCGAAGCTGAGCCGCCCGGCCAGGAAGAGATCGTCGAGCATCGCCCCCGCCACACCGGCGTTAATCAGCCGACCGGAACGACTGATACCTGTATAGTCCCTCCCGGTGCGCCCGCCGAGCATGAGCAGGAAGAACTCCTCGCTGACCAGCAACCCCGTCGATTCCATCGCCGCCCCTTTCTTTGCATCGGTACCTCCTCTTGGTCGAGTGGTACCGAGCATATCCTACTTCTCTATACGAGCCAAAGGGGGAACGTCGAGGTAAGGGTGTGGTACGCTTTTGTCTCCCGTCATCGGGTTTCTGGGAGGGGGAGTATGCGGAACGTAGCGCCGGTCCTCGGCCGTTTGACGGGTGCGTTGCTCCTCGCGGTGGGCGCGACCTTCGCGATCCTGACGCTGTCCACCACGGGCACCCACCCCTCCGGGATCAGGTTCCTCGCCACCGACCTGCCGTGGGTCGGGCCGCTCTCCCTCGTCGCGGGCGCGCTCGCCGTGCCGGGTGTCGCCATCGGGCGGCGGCGACGCGCGCTGGGGGGCACGCTGCTGGCGCTCTCCCTTGGCTGCACGCTCTTCAACCTCGGGGGCGTCGCGTTGTCCCCCGGTGGGTCCGACGGTGGATACGTCAGTCTCCTCCTCGCGGTGTCAAGTATCGCGCTGTTGCTCACGCTGATCCTGACCGTGACCGTGCGGGGCACGGCGCTGTTTCTCGGTGGTTTGACCGGCGCGTTCCTTGTCGTTGTCGGTGCGGCGATCACGATCCAGACGGCGTTCACCACGGATACGCCGCTCACTCCCCTTTGGCTCGGGCCCCTCATCCTCGTCGTAGGCGCGCTCGCCCTGCCGGGCGCCATCGCCGGGTGGGGCCATCGCGCGCTGGGGGGCACGCTCCTGGTGCTGTCCATCGGCTGCATCCTGCTCCTTATCGTCGCCCTCTCCTCACTGGAGGGCGGCGTCTACGTCGGCCTCGTCTTCGCGCCACTGATCATCCCGCTCGCGCTGGCCTTCCTCGTCACCGCGATCCCGCAGCGCCCGCCGCCGCCGCCGCGATAATGGAGACGCCGCTGATAGCGGTGCGGCCTCACGAAACAGAAAAACCGTACATGAAGGTCGCGACATCGAGTGACGCAATGTCCTGCTGGGGTGTACCTCACATAACCATTTTGAGACACCCATCTACCGCCCCTTCACCTCATCGGCAACCTCAATCTCAGCCTAGGGCGCCGCAACCCGGCTGCGGCCACAGCCCGATATGCGGACGAAGAAAAAGGAGCGCGGGGTAAGCCCGCGCTCCTTCCGTTCCGGCGGCGGTGGTACGGGTTAGGTTAGAGCCCGGCCAACAGGCCGTTGAGCCGGTTGAGCAGGTTGGTCAGGCCGGCGAGCGGGCCGCCATTGTCGAGCAGATGGACGACCGCGCACAGCAAGTTGCCGAGCAGGTTGCCGGGGCCCGACTGCGCGATGATGTTGAGGTCGATCGGGGCCAAGTTCACCACCAGGCCGAGGAGGTCGAGGTGGATCGCGCCGATCTGGAGGCTGAGGACCGGGCATGCGCCGATCGGCGTCACAAGAACGTTGGTGAAGGGGGTAATCACGCCCGTCACGGTGTTCGTGAGCGTGCCGCTGGCGACGAGCTGCCCGGCGCTATTCAGGGCGAAGCTGGTGATGCTTAGGACGCCCGTGAACGGCGTGCTCGCCGAGGTGGTGCCGGTGACAGGGATCGCACTGAGGCCGCCGGTCGCGGGCCGCGCCGCAGCGACCGGGGCGACGAGGAGGACGGCGAGCATGGCGCCGACGAGCGCCAGGATTGCAAAGTGCTTGCGCATGAGATACTCCTTCTGATTCAGTCCCAAATCCCACAATCCGCGCCGCCGGAGGACAACGCAGCGCCGGGCAAGGAGCCATTCGGAACGACTGATCGCCCCGCACTACCCGTACTTCCACTCTAATGCAAAAAAGGTTCCAAGGTAAAAACGGTGCCATGGATGGACCCGCAGGGGAGGATCGGCGGGGGTGCGTTTCGCCGCAGCGCCCTAGCCGAGAACCTACGGACGCCCTGGGCGCATGAAAATGCGGCGGTTCCCACCCCCCGCAGGATACGGGGTAGAGGGAGAGGTGAGTAATGGAGGAGAGCGCCGATATAGTGTCGCGAGGATGTCCGGTTGGGGTCTACCCCATGTCGGGTCTTCCACCTTCTCGCTGATGCGCTCACGCTGTCGCGAGTACCCGCTTCCGGAGGAGATCGAAGCCTGCCCGGCCATACATCTGCCGCTTCAAGAACTTCAGTCGGGTCACTTGCCCTTCTGTCTGTCCATTCGACCAACTCAGTATGCATCCGGCACGCACCGCCGCCTCATCCTGTCGGGTCTTGACCGCGAACTGCCCGATCTCCCGGATCGCGCTCGCTTGGGCGTCGGCTGGGCGTCGGCGAGCCATGGCGATAACTCCTCGCCCCGTCGCTCGCGCACGATGGTCGTGAATCGCTCGGTGAAGGTCATCGTGGTCGCGATGTCGTAGCGCAACCGCGCGGCGATCGTGCGCCATGACGACTGGGCGCAGCGCAAGGGCGTCCGCTACGGCACCGCGCTCGTCGACCTGGAACGCCATCCGAAGGACGTCCTCGCTTTCCTCGGCATCCCGCCGACCGAGAATGCATAAGCCCTGCTGCGGCCCCGCCTTTGCCGGTTATCCGACGATAACAACCATATACTCACCCGGTTGCGGCGGGGAAGCAAAATGCAGCGTGACTTCATCCTGAGACGTTGCTTCGACCTCCACCTCCATGAGGCTGAAGGGAGCGGTCGCACGATAAACTTGCACGATGGGAAACTGGTTGTCCAAGTTGTGTGGGATCGCGAACACTGCTCCCTTACCATCACCCACTGGGAAGCGGTAGACGCGTGCCGGAGTGTGTGTGGTCGACATAGAGATCTCCTTCACCTTCAAGCTCAGCCATCTGATATGGGTCGCCCGTTAGCACCGTTGTTCGCGGGGGTGACCCGCCCCGGTGAAACAAATACGTGCACGAACGAGGCGGCACCAGCATTGCTTCACACGCATCACGATACGCACGTTCGATGCCATGTCATATGGTGACGACGGGGGGGTCTGAGGTATCTCTGGCAGCATGAACGAATGATTTAGTCGCGCCGCCTTCCCGGTAGGCGTGCACGGATTGCCCGCGCGACACCGGAAGCCCGGACAGTACACTCCAAGTGGGCAATATACGCGGCTTGCTCGGCGATATGCTGATTCTTGACGGCCAATTCTCCCTCCAACCGCGCGGCGTATGCGGCTTGCTCGGCGATATGCTGATTCTTGACGGCCAATTCTCCCTCCAACCGCGCGGCGTATGCGGTCGCCTCGCCGGCATTCAAGAGCGTCTCAGTCAAGTCCAAAAGCGTCGCAGTCAAGTCCTGGTGCGTCGTCGTGAGATCAGCAGTCAGCCCAACGAGTCCCGCCCCACGCACCGCATCGCCCCGCCATGGCCGACGACAATACTCGATGAGCGGCCGCGCGACACGCCCCCAAGTCAACGATTCGGCTAGCCTGCGCCCGTTGGCTGCCAACTCCGCCCGCTTCTCCGGCGCGTCGATCAGTGTGGCGATCGTCTGGGCCAATCCCTCGTCATCCCCGCCCGCCACGATCCGCCCCGCGTCCACGTTCGCGATCGTTTCCGAGAGCGCGTCGCCTTCACCCATCACGGGGATGAGGCCCGCCCATAGGTAATCCAACAGGCGCGTGCGGAACGCGAAGCGCGTCTCCAGCGTCTCCATATGGAGGCTAATGCCGACGTCGGCCTCCAGTAGGTAATTCGCGCGCTCCGCGTACGGCACCCAGTCGTCGTTGAAGAAGACCTGTGCATCGGTCAGTCCGAGATCCCCGCTCAACGTCCGGGTTCGCTCGACCATCGCCGGAGGCTGATCGGATGCGTGACTGGTGAGCGGACGTTGGGTGCCCAGGAAGACGGTGCGGATCGGATAGCCCGCGTCGCGCAGCCGCGCCGTCGCCCGCACGAGCGTGAGCGGGTCGAGCCAATCCCACAGCCCGCCACCCCAAAGCGCCACGAAATCCTCGCGCCCGATCCCGGGCCGGACACCCTTGAGGACCGGTTTCGTGTACGCTGGCGGCTCGACGGAGAGCCCGAATGGGACGGTGTCAATGAGCGTCCGCCCGTCCGCGCCCGATGCATAGACCGCTTCGGTCAACCGCCCCGCAAGGACCAGCGCGCCGAGCCAGTAGTCACGCTGCTTCTCGCTCGCACAGATGAAGAAATCGCCACGCGCGAGCAGCGCCTCAACATGCTTCAGGTCACGCATCAGCCATTCATCATCACCCTGCGCTGCCGTCCGATCGTGGGCGAGGTTCTCGAGGATCCATGGGCAATACAAGTCGACGACGAGGTGCTTCCCCTCGAGTGCCCGATCGGCGAGTGCGTGGAGCGGGAGGATCTGCGTGACCACGATATCCGCTTGCTCGATCAGTGCCAGGAGCTGGTCGATGGAGCGGAAATCGCCCGAGATCGCCGCGATGGCGAATCCCGGCCCGGATGTCGGCACGGGCGCAGGTGCGGCCAACGTGGTAGGGAAATGTGTCCCGAGCGCGCGGGCGAACTCCCATGCGCGAATGCCGGGGCCGGCCATGCGCGGGCCGACAACATCGTAGGTGACGACCAAGACGCGCGGTGTCTGTCCCATATGTCCCCTTGTCCCAACCGATACGCGTATGCACCGCGGCGACACGCTGCACCATCCCAAGGCGCATCAAGAGTATAGCAAAGCGTGAATCGCCGGCGCGCAACCCTGAGAGCGAAGGAGCCTATGCACCGCCCGGCGTGGAGCTTCCTGGGGTCACCTCACGAAACGGAGAAAATCGGTGCGACACGAGGTCGCTTCGCGTGAGTAGAGCAGAAAGAAAGGCTGCTCTCAGGCAAGTGTCCAATGCCTGTTCCCACCTCCCCATGCGTCGCTGGTAACGGCGGGGTGTGAAGCAGGGAGGGAG
>JAABUT010002850.1_pt1 | contig 15806 bp, 20 predicted proteins | sample 5559281 | NCBI WGS metagenome assembly JAABUT01 (sample SAMN10711880, study PRJNA513359) | rock metagenome | isolation source: Antarctica rocks | place: Antarctica: Victoria Land, Ricker Hills nord | collected 2016-01-04 | reverse complement strand
ACAATTTTCGGAACAGTCATTTCATTTTTGACAGCCTTTCAACTTAAAACAAAGAAAACTGGACAATTAATTATTATGATTATTGGATTCTTGGTATTTATAAATCTTATAAACCGTTTCTTCCCGACACTAAGTGCATAACGATTATTATACAAAATGACATTTAAGTCGACAGAAAAAATAACAGCAGGTAACATTGGTTTGGCAAAAAACTGGCGGACGGAATTTACTAAACTTTTATTTTGCTATTTTGCTTCAGTTTCAGCTGAAGGAACAAAATTTAACCGATAAAAGAAGTATCAGCATTTGAACATTAATTTAACTTTGGTTTCGGCAGACGAGTTTCAAATATCAGTTCTTCGCCAAGCCCTTTCCGTTAGCGGTAAGGCTACCAGACAATCAAACCTATGAAATTTGCGACTTTAATATTAACTGGTATTCTATTAACATCCTGTAATTCGCCTTTAAAGGAAAAAATAACTACAGTTTCAAAAGGACTTTTGCTAAGATTACCTCTCGCCAATTCAAAATTCAAATATCATAACTTGAAAGAGTTTTCCATTGATACAATCTCGTGGGACAAAAGAAAGTTGTTTTACACGCAACTTGACAGTATTTCTTTTTTCCAAATATATCAAGATCCTTCACTTGAATATCTTGGCCAATATGATGACGCAGGAGATTTTGATTTCTTCTACTCCAATCAAAATAATAGCCGAGGACTTATTGAGTTGACAGTTTTGACCCACAGAGAAGGTGAATATTGTGATGGAATTCGTTATTTGATTTATAACAAAAAAGGAAAGTTAATTAGTTCATTCAGCGCAGCTGGTAGTTGTGCAGACGGTGGTTTTTATGAAAAAGACCATGGAAGTTTTGTTAACGACAGCACTTACATTCTTTTTTCAGAAGACAATTATGATACAAAGGATGTAGACAAAAGCAACACTATATCATATTCAAAACATACAACAACAATTAAATCAAACGGAGAAACTACTATACTTGACACATTGCTACGACAGGAAATTAAGCCCTACCGCTAACATTGGTTTGGCAAAAAACCGGCTGACGGATTTATTGAACTTTTGTTTTGCTATTTTGCTTCAGTTCCGGCAGAAGGAACAAAATTTAGCTGGTAAAAGAAGCATCAACATTTGATCAATAATTTAACTTTGGTTTTGGCGAAAGGATTTCAAATATCGGTCCTTCGCCAAGCCGCGAACGTTGGTGGCAATTTCGGACACTCTAAGAATTTAAAATGTTTTAAAAAATAATCCATCGTATGAAATATCTATTGACAATATTTTTTGTAATTATGTTTGCACTTAATTCTTTTAGTCAAATTAAAGATAAAAAGGAGTTAAAAAAAGTATCTAATGAGATACTGACATACATTAACGAATACTCAATAGTAACTGACTCCATAAATTGGAAAGAATTCAATGAGGACATTTCAACGAAAATTGCACAATTGAATGACATAGATTCAAATGGAATTATTTTTTCTTCAATTTTAAATAAGTTACGACAGTATGGGGACTTTCATTCATTTTATTATGATAAGTCTAAATCGAAAAAATTGGTATCAAACGATACAACTTTAAAATACCCATTATCAAAAATTATTGACAATTCAATTGGTTACCTTTTTTTACCTACACATCTGTCAATGAATGAGAAAGATAATTTTATTTATGCCGATACATTAAGAAAACAAATTGAATTATTAGATGAAAACTATTCCATAAAAGGCTGGGTTGTAGATTTAAGAGAAAATAGAGGTGGAAATATGTGGCCAATGTTAGCAGGGCTAAACCCAATTATTGAAGATGGAACTGTTGGATATTTCGTATCTAAAGGTAAAGCAATAAAATGGAAAAGCAATTCTAAAAATACTTATAAATGTAAAAACTTAAATAACAAGATAGCAATATTAATTGATACATTAACAGCAAGTAGTGGCGAAATGACAGCAATATCATTATTAGGTAGGAAAAATTCAAAATCTTTTGGTAAAAGAACAAGTGGTTATACTACAGCAAACGAAAACTACAAATTATCAAACGGAGCAATGCTTTTTTTAGCGACTGCCTATTGTGAAGATAGAACAAAGAAAAAATATATAGGAAAAATAACTCCTGATGTTGAAGTTTTAGATAATGCAGAAACCATAATTGAATCTAAAAAATGGTTACTTGAAAAAAAATAAACTGCCACCAACAAGGTATTGCCAAAAGCGGGGCTGAACGGCTTCGATTTGACATTTGTGCAAAATTCAACTTTTGTTCTTCGATTCAATTTTAGTACTAAAAACCCCCGCCTTCGGCAATACCAAAACGTTAGCTGTAATTTTATGGACATACCTCAAAAGAAAAATAAAGCTTCTAAATCATTTACCACAGCTGCTGTTGAATTTGAAAATATTGAAAGGATTTTACTTTATTTCAAAGTAAGTAATAACCTTATCAATGACGACTTACTAAAATCTATTTCGAAACTCAAAACTTTCAATGATAACTTAGAAATTCCTTATGACCTTGACCCCAAGCTGGAAAAGGAATTTTTAGAAATAAATTATTACGAGAAGACGTTGTCAACAATGATGTACGTGAAAATAATTGACAATTTTCAAAATTATTTCAAGGAGATTTTATCGGAAATTGTTATTAGTGACCCAAGAGTACTCAAATCTAAAGAAACTGAACAACTTGACTTCATTCTTTCCTTCACTGATTATCAAAGTCTAGTTAATGCAATTGCTGAAAAGAAAATTGAAACTCTATTTTATCAAGGCATTGACGATATTCAAAAGTTTTTCAAAGACAGATTTAAAATAGAAGTATTTAAAGAAAAATCTGAACAAATAATTCTTCTTGTCAAGCAGAGAAATTTAGCAGTTCACAATAGGAGCAAAATTACGAAAGAATTTATCCGACAATTTCCCAATGAAACCTTCGTAGAAAGTATGTATCTTAATTTCACATTCGCCTACGTAGAGAAATTAGTTCCAGCTTTGTATAAAATAATTAATGAACTTGATTATGAATTCACAGAAAAATTTAAAATAAATCAAATTGAATATTAAAAACTACAGCTAACATTGGTTTGGCAAAAAACCGGCGGACAGTTTTTATTCAACTTTAGTTTTGCTATTTTGCTTTAGTTCCAGCAGACGGAACAAAATTTAGCTTATAAAAGAAGCATCAACATTTGATTATAAATTTAACTTTGGTTTCGGCGGACGAGTTTCAAATATCGGTTCTTCGCCAAGCCTTCAACGTTGCCTGCAACTATAACTGACAGCATCCTAAAATGAAAATAACACTAACTACCATACTTTTTTTGACACTTTTTTCTTTTTGCAAGGCTCAAGTTCCAGACTTGGCAAACTGGAAAGTGGACACACTTCCTGTAGGAGACAGAATTTATTTAGCCAATCATTCACAAAGCAATTGGGTATTTATCAAAACGGACGATAAGTGGGAAATAGTACAAAACACATTTAAGAAAGAAAAAGGTGATAGTTTCCCATTTACACCAGACTTCATTGACAAAAATCTTAAAGAGATAAAGGGAAATAGATTTGTGAAACGGACACCTGACGGTTATTTAGTTGGGCTAGACAAAGGGGAGTTTGGAGGAGGACTTTATTTTATAAAAAGTGACGGTTTGGACGGCTACGAAATGGCAGGATATTTAAACATCCGTAACATTTTTGATTACAATAATAAATACTTTGCAATTGAAGGTTTAGCACATTTGGGTGGACAAAGGGGGCAAATTATTGAAATCTTCAAAAAGGATACAGTTTGGAAATACAAATCTCTGACAAGCTTGATAGAAGCCCCAGCAATAATCACGGACTACAACAATGAGAAAATTATTGTAACAAGTCAATATATTTTAAAATTTGGAAAAGACTTTAAAGTTATCGAGATTTTAAAATCGCCATTCTATTGGGGTATGCTTTATCCATCTTCAATTTTGGTTGATAATAACGACCTTTACTTAGCCATGAGACAAGGGGTTTTGAAAATAAAATCTTTTGACCATTCACCAGAATATGAATGGTATATTCCAAAATAGCTGCAGGCAACATTGTATTGGCGTTATAGGGGCTGACGAACAAATGCTGAACTTTTAGTTTTTCAATTTGACTTTTGTACTATGTTCGGCTGACGGAATGCTATTACCCCTACAACGCCAATACTCGTCCGTTGGGCACAACTTCCGAACAAACGCCGACTTACGCGCCAGACAACATCAACAAGCAATTCAGTTTTGCAAAGCTGACTTTTTACGAATGCTGTTTTTATCGACTAAAACTTGCTGACTAATTTTGCCTGGTAAAAACAGTATTTCCGGCGGACTTTCCAATCTAACAATTTTGACTTCTAAGTTTATGAAAACGACAAATTTAATGTTTTGCCTTTTTAACTAAACAAATTTCCAGCGGACTTGACGAATTGCAAACAAAATCTTAAATTGACTTAAAGTTTTTAGCTGACTGATTCAGTTTTTTATCATTAAAATAGTATTGTAAAATAATCTGCGCCCAACAATAGTTTGGCAAAAAACCGGCTAACGGAATTTATTGAACTTTTGTTTTGCTATTTAACTTTAGTTTCGACTGACGGAACAAAATTTAGCCGGTAAAAGAAGCATCAACATTGGAATATAAACTTAACTTTGGTTTCGGCCAACGGGTTTCAAATTCCAGTTCTTCGCCAAGCCTTGAACGTTGCAAGCAATTTAAGACTTGCATAACGCCGACTGACTTGCGCGCCGGACTTTAGACAAATACAAAACGCGACTTTAACTTTCGCCGATTTTTTTTCTGCTGCTGTTTTTATCGGTGTAAAACTTGCGGACAAAATTTGATTGATAAAAACAGCATTGTTTGCTGACTTTCTGCACGACAGATTGCAACAGACAAAATATTTGAAGCAAACTCAATGGTTTGCATTACGGACAAACCTGTTGACTTGTAAAGTTTGTTCAGTTGTTTCAATTCTTGAGGACTCGTTTAAAAGCAAAAACGCAATTTAAGCTTTTAAACATAAACTGCTTGCAACATTGGTTTGGCAAAAAACTGGCAGACAGTTGTTATTGAACTTTTGGATTTCTTTTTTATCTTTAGTTCGAGTTTCGGCTGATGGGTTTCAAATTCCAGTTCTTCGCCAAGCCGCGAACGTTGGCTGTAATGCTCTGACAACATCAAATTCATGAAAACTAACAATAAACAAATACTAACTTTTGCTTTAATAATAGTTCTACTTTGTTTTATAGTAATTTTCACCTTCACCTTACCGTCGTTTATCAAACAACTTAATTTAACGACAAATGCGATCAGTAATATAGGAAGTGCAATCGGAGGTATCACAGCACCGCTCATTGGGATAATTTCATCAATACTTCTCTATTTAGCGTTAACAAGACAGACACAATCTAATCTTGACCAAAGACTCAAAAATGAAAGTGACATAATATTTCTATTGCTCAATCAACTTGACAATGAAATTTCCAGCTTTTATTTCAGCTTTAGTCAAACTAAAGGCGAAGAAAAAAAGGAATTTAATTATAATGGTATTCAAGCATTTCATGTCTTTGTCCAAGAGCTTAATGAAGAATTTTCTCTTCTAAATTATAAACACACTTTCAAATCTTTTTATCAAGCCAAACAAATTCTTTCAATTATCAGGTCGTTCTTACTGATTAAGAAACGAATCGAAATTTCAGAAACATCAAAAGATATTAAAGACATGTTCAATCAAAAGTTGGATTCTGTATATCAATGTAGATTGAAAGATTCTTTAAAAATACTAATTGAAATAATAGATAAAAATTCGCATATAAAAGACAGTTTCACTGAAGAGATTAATGTTTTCTTTAACGGACGAAATTAAATGCACTACAGCCAACATTGGTTTGGCAAAAAACCGGCTGACGAAAGTTATTGAACTTTTGTTTTACTATTTTACTTCAGTTCCGGCAGAAGGAACAAAATTTAGCTTGTAAAAGAAGCATCAACATTGGAACATTAATTTAACTTTGGTTTGGGCAGACGGGTTTCAAATGCCAGTTCTTCGCCAAGCCCGGAACGTTAGCGGTTATTGTAAAGCGACACTTCACTTCATTAAAAACCTAATCTTGACACGATGGCTGGAATTATAGTTGAATTAATCATTTCATGGCTTTTACTTTGGTTTATTAGCAAGAAGCATCTTTCTGTATTAGGATTTAGACCGACAAAAAGCAGAGTAATTAATTTGAGCATTGGTTTTTTGATCGCAGGTTCTTGTTGTACTATATACCAAATAATGACAACAGCATTTGTCAATAATAGCTGGATATTAAACAAACAAGTGACTGCAAAAGCAATATTAGAAAGTTCAAGGTGGAATTTAGTTTCTGTTTTGTATGAAGAATTGATTTTTAGGGGCGCTTTACTTTACATTGCAATAAAAAAATTAGGTGTTACTAAAGCATGTATTCTTTCGGCAGTTTGCTTTGGTATCTATCATTGGTTTACTTTTAATGTATTGGGAAATCCATTTATGATGGTTATTACTTTTCTAATGACAGCGATTGTTGGACTTTCGTGGGCTTTTGCATTTGCAAAAACAAGCTCCCTTTATTTACCAATCGGTTTACATTTTGAGTGGAATTTGTTTTGTATGGTTGTATTTTCCAATGGCTCATCAGGACAATCAATTTTTGTAAGGACAAATGACAATCAATTACAAGGCTTATTATCATGGTTGGTTTTTCTATTTCAAGTATTTGCTTTACCACTTCTTACTTTTTGGTATCTCGACCGGCTTTCGAAAAAACAGAAACCTCCTGTTGACAAAGAGCAACAACCGCTAACATCGGTTTGGCAATAGGCTGGCAGACGGAAGAACAATCGGCTACAGTTCGCTATCAGCAATAGTTCCGGCGGGAGATTACGCTATTGAGCATTTGTTGTTATCTTCATCATCAATAACAATATTCAGCTTTAGGTTCGGGCTGGACGAGCAATGAATATCAGCCCATCGCCAAGCCCTTTCCGTTAGCTGAAATTTTAAACAATCATCCGACTATGATTTATCAACTTTATTCTTCTGACAGAGATACCTTACTGCACAAACCAGAAACAGGAATGGGCTATCAGATAGTAGAAGCCTCGAAATACGGCACAAGTAATATTAAGAAGTATGTTGTTTATAATTCAGAAGTCGCCATTGACTTAGACTCAAATTTTTTAAGCAATAAAACAAAACTTTTTTCAAATCGTGTAATAATGTCCCTTGAAAACGGACAGAATAAATTTAAGGCTGTAAATACTTTGGACACACTAATATTGGAAACCAGATCAATTATTGTCTTGAACAAAAGACAAGCACCTATTTTAAAAGTTTTTAGCACATTTGATAAAATAAAAAACAAGCGACATTCCGGAACAACAGGTGCAACAGATAGTAAGATTGAATATGCTAACGGACAAGAAATCTTTGTTAGATTATCAGCTTTTGAGGACGATAAAAGAGTTGATTTTGTAGAAAAAAAACTAAAAGAAGGATCATTTACTACTACCGAACAAGATTATAAAGATTGCGTTTTAGAAAAAGATAATCCCGTTGATAGATATGCTTTGCCAAATGATGAAGAAATCAAATGGTCATTTTATATTAAGCCAAAAACGGCAGATACTTTACAAAGAGGAATTGTTCAACCTGCTTTTGATCATGCTGGAGGAGGGATTGAATGTTATTTTGCAAGTGGTACATCGAAGGATACATATTTAGAAACAAAAGAATATGGAAAATGAAAAATAATATTAAGCTATTACCAGAACAGATAAAAATCTTAGAAGTCTTACCTGAACAAGGAATGGGTTATCAGCTTGTAGATATTGAATTGAAAAGTGGTAAGAAATTAGAAAAAAGAATAGTTTTAAATTCTACATTCCTACAGCTGAATGAACAAGAGGATTTGGATTCAAATGATATTTATAAGATAAAAGTTCATCTACAATAAAAACTTCAGCTAACATTGGTTTGGCAAAAAACCGGGGGACGGAATTTATTGAACATTTTGTTTGACTATTTTGCTTCAGTTCCGGCTGAAGGAATAAAATTTAGCTATTAAAAGAAGCATCAGCATTTGAACATTAATTTAACTTTGGTTTCGGCAGAAGGAATTCTATTTTCGGTTCTTCGCCAAGCCTTCAACGTTGCCTGCAAGTTTACCGACCAACATCAACAAAAAGCAACCGACATTAATTGCTTTAGCTATAAAGAAGGTAAACTTGCAATAGAACGTAGAAGTAGAACAATCAATATTATAAACAAATAAAAAAATAGAAGAATGATTTCAGACGTACAAGAAAAAGGAAATTGGTACACCGTATTTGATGACAACGGCAAAAAAATTAAAGACCTTTCGGTTTCGACTTTTGGCGAACTTTGTGGCAATGGCAACGACTTTATCGTTTTTGAAAAAGGTAATTGGTATGGCATTTATGACGAGAACAGGCATAAGATAAAAGACCTTGCAGTTTCAACTGTTGGCGACTTTAAAAATGCTTCTGGTTCAACAATTGTCTTTCAGAAAAATAATTGGATTGCAACTTACGACAAAAACGGCAAGAAAATAAACGAGAGATCTGCATAAATCTTTCAATTAATAAAAACCTTCAGGCAACATTGGTTTGGCAAAAAACCGGCTGACGGAAGTGATTGAACTTTTATTTTGCTATTTTGCTTTAGTTCCGGCGGACGGAACAAAATTTAGCTGGTAAAAGAAGCATCAACATTTGTTTATAAATTTAACTTTGGTTTCGGCTGAGGGATTTCAAATGCCAGTTCTTCGCCAAGCCTTGAACGTTAGCGGTAAGTGTAAAGAACGAACTTTAAGACAGAAAATATCTAAATTCAACTCAACATCTTTTATCGGTTAGTTCTGACGGAAAGAATAGAAATGAACCAAATTAATATATAAATATGACAGGTATTTTTGTTTCAATTGTTATTTTGCTGTTAGGTATTTACACCAAAATAACGACTTATCCTGGCTTTGTTGATGGTAAGAAATATTGGAAAATATTGGTGGTTGTAGGAAGTTTAGGACTTACATTAAAAATCTTTCTGTTGTGGTTGAAGAGCTAATCCACAAGAAAAATCTAATTGATAAACTTTGACTATTCATCAATTTAACAGAACACCAACCGCTAACATTGGTTTGGCAAAAAACCGGCCGACGGATTTATTGAACTTTTATTTTACTATTTTGCTTCAGTTTCGGCAGAAGGAACAAAATTTAGCTGTTAAAAGAAGCATCAACATTTGATTATTAGTTTAACTTTGGTTTTGGCTGACGGGTTTCAAATATCGGTTCTTCGTCAAGCCCGGAACGTTGCCTGTAATTTTTTCGAAGCCTAATCCAATAATTCGTGATAATTTTGACAACATAACAATATGGAACTAATATATAAAATTGGAATTATTGGAATTGTTATTTTAGGTGTTGGACACGCTGCGCTGACATTTAAGAACTACAAAAAGTTAGAAGAAAATGCTTTTTGGTTTTTTTCAGCAGGATTAGCTTTAATCTTTAATGGACTAATAAACTATATGAATATGGTAATTAAAAGTTTATTCACTTTTAAAATTGCAGTAACAGCAAATATTTTGCTCCTAATTTTTGCAATAATTCTTGCTTATAATGTTCGTAAAATCACTATGCTTCTTGTGGTAATTTCTGCTTTAACTCTTTTAATAAGTTCATTATTATGTCCATCCTATTAAATGGAGAATAACTATCACATCATAAAAACACAATTGCCAAATGGTTCAATACTTAAGCAAGTAGCCTTAGACTGTGATTACATAGATAGTTATGAAACTACAATCAATACAAATAAAAAGCTAACTACTACAGACATAGCAATAGCTTTTCATAAGTCGTCTGCCGACCGACCTAAATGGATAAGGAGACTAATGAAAATTAGAAATGCAATTACTTCATTGTTCGGACTAAAAGACACTCAAATTGACAATACCGCTATAAATGATCAGACTTTTGAAATCGGAAAAAAACTTGGTATGTTTGAAATTTTCGACAGATTAGACAATGAACTTATATTGGGAAAGAATGACAAGCATTTAAACTTTAGAATTTCCGCATTGACCGACAACAATCAGGTTAGTAATGAAACTAAGCTTACCCTCTCTACTGTTGTGAAGTATAACAACTTCTTCGGAAAACTATATTTCATTCCCGTGAAACCCTTTCATAAACTAATTGTACCAGTAATGTTAAAAGGAATAGCAAAGCATTTACAGACTTAAAACTACAGCCAACAACTGGTTTGGCAATAGGCTGGCTGACGGAATAACAATCGGGTACAAATCACTATCAGCAATAGTTCCGGCTCGACGCTATTAATGTAGCTTCTAATTGTTAACTTCATCTTTTGTTTTTCAACCGGCTTCGGTTCCGGGCTTGACATTATAAAATACCAGCCCATCCCCAAGCCTTACCGTTAGCGGTCATTGTAGAACGACACTCATAACAAGAAATGATTTCAGAAATGGAAAAAATATTTGAGACATATAAACCGAACGGATTTCATACCGTTACGACATACCTGTTTGTTGACAAACCAGAAGAATTAATTGATTTTTTAAAGAAAGTATTTTTTGCTAAAGAAATCAATCGCTCAATCAACCCAACAAATAACGACCTTGCAAATTGCATTTTGCAAATTGGTGACACTTGCTTTATGATTAGCCAAGCAAGAGGACAGTTTCTAAATATGAAAACTGCCCTGTATTTGTATGTCGAGAATGTAGATGTTGTACATAAACAAGCTGTAGAGCATGGAGCAACCGTGGAGTTTGAGCCAGAAGATATGCCTTATAATGACAGACAATCGGGAATAATAGACCCAAGTGGAAATTATTGGTGGATTTCAAAAAGGCTAAAACAAATGGGTTATGAGGAATAGATTGCATTTTGTGAAAAACTGAAAATGACACCGAAAACAACGAACCGCTAACATCGGTTTGGCAATATGGCGGGTTTAGTGCTAAAATCAAGTTCAGTTTTTCAATTGAACTTTAGTGCAAAACTTAACATTTGTGCTTCGATTTCCGCCACATCGCCAAGCCGAGAAACGTTGGCGGCAAGCAATGACCAACGCTACTTTCAAGACACAACATTATGAAAACAGAAATATTCAAAATTGTTCCGAACATATATTCCGACAATATTGAGAAAAGCAAAGAATTTTATATTGACTTTTTGGAAATGGAATTAGTAATGGATTTACAGTGGGTTTTGACTTTCGCATCAAAAGAAAATCACTCTGCTCAAATTACAATTTTGAAAAATGATAAAAATGAAAGTCCAAACAATGATGCCATATTTCTATCGATTGAAGTTGCTGACGTTGACAAGTTATATGAAAGAGCAAAGCTAAAAAGCATTGACATCATTTACGAAATAACAGATGAAGATTGGGGCGTTAGACGTTTCTTTGTGAAAGAACCAAATGGAGCTACTATAAACCTGTTGACACACAAAAATTCATAGACAATAAAGACATTGATTAAAATATCAAGCAACTAAGAAAAATTGGTTTTTAGTGTGTTTTGAATGAACTGCTAAAACTTAAATGCCTGCCGCTAACAAGATATTGCCAAAAGCGGGGCTGAAGTAGTACTATTGAGCTTACGAAAGTAATTGAACAATCGCAATTCTATTAAACTGTAGTGCTGAAATTCCCCCGCCTTCGGCAATACTCAAAACGTTGCCTGTAAGCATACAGCGACCGTACAAACTGCAAGGGGAAATATTGTCGTAATCAACCCCATATTTTGTCGTGTTGACACAGCACTATTACGTTTTTACGTTTTTACCTTTGACACATTCATTAAACAAAAAACAGAAAGAATGGAAACTATAAAACCTCACTCAAAAAAACTGCTTTGGACAGGACGAATTATTAGCGGACTTTGTATCCTTTTTTTACTTTTAGACGCTATTATGAAAATTGTTAAGGCGACACCTTCAGTAGAAGGAAGCGTTCAACTTGGCTTACCATTAAATACTATTCAAGCTATAGGAACTATTCTACTTATCTGTACCATTCTATATACAATTCCTCGGACAGCTATTATTGGTGCAATCTTTCTGACTGCTTACCTTGGCGGAGCTGTTGCTATTATGCTGCGAGCAGATATGCAAGGACACCCTTATTTCTTTCCAATCGTTTTCGGTATTTTAGTGTGGGCAGGTTTATACTTACAAAGCGAAAAATTACAAACACTAATTCCTACAAAACAGATTTCAAAATAATAGTAAATAGAAAATAAAAATGTCATTTCAAGCATATATTGATAACATAAAAACAAAGACAGGAAAAGGTCCTGACGATTTTAAAAATCTTGCAGATCAAAAAGGCTTTTCAATAAACGGACAACTAAAACCTGAAATTAAAGCAGGAGAAATTGTAAGTTGGCTGAAAGAAGAATTTGAATTAGGGCATGGACACGTAATGGCTATTTATGCTAGTTTAAAAGGAAAAACAGAGTAATAGAAAAAGCCGAACCGCTAGCAATTACTATAAGTAATTGCTAGTTCTCGCCAATTCTGAAAAATTTTTTAGAATTTTCAGCTTGGTATGTACTTGCACAGTTAGGTGCTAACCCACGCAACTACTCATAGCCGAAACGTTAGCGGCCATTGTAAAGAGGATACAACAAAAAAGCAAGTGACAGAAAAACTGAAATATTGTTTAAGATTTAGCACAAACATTGACGAGAAACAACTCGATAAAATAACATCATGCTTCAAACTAAAGACGGTAAAAAAGAACACAATTTTACTTTCAGAGGGAGAAGTTTGCAAAGAGTTCTATTTTGTGAATAGCGGTTGTATCCGGACTTATTATTTAACTAAGCAAGGACAAGAAAAGACAAGGTATGTTGCTTTTGACAACTCATTTGCAACCCCAATTTCCAGTTTTATTTCCCAAGAACAATCATTTGAATTTGTTGACACACTTGAAAATTCGGAACTGTACACAATAAACCATAAGAATTTCTATCAATTAATGACCGATATACCGCAATGGGAGAAATTATACAGAGCTCTTTTGGAAATGGCTTATCTCTATCAAAATAGAAAATCTCGTAACCCCTTCAGCTAAGGAACGCTACGACAAACTATTAGGAGAAAATCCAATTTATATTCAACGGCTTTCAAACAAAACACTTGCATACTATCTAGACATAACCCAAGAAACATTAAGTAGACTTAAATCGAAATGACATTTTTTGACTTATATCAATGCACGGGTTTTTTAGATATACTATTATTGTAGTTCACAATTAAAATCAAATAAAATGCAATTTGACCCAAACAACAAAATAGTAAAACTCTGTGCTGAAGGAATGGAACTTGAAGGACAAGGACGAAAAAAGGAAGCCCTTAAACTTTTTCAACAAGCTTGGTATGAAGCCACAAACGATCTTGAAAAATTCACATCGGCACATTATGTAGCTCGACATCAAGAAAGCACTGAGGACAAGTTGAAATGGGATGAAACAGCTTTACAATTGGCGTTGAAAATAAATGACGACAACGTGAGAGGGGCTTACCCATCTCTATATTTAAACATCGCTAAATGCCATGAAGACTTAAATGACTTTAATAACGCAAGGAAAAACTATAAATTAGCACTCTCTTTCACCAACCTATTGCTTGACAATGGATACGGAAACATGATAAAAGGGGGAATTATGAATGGTATTGAAAGAGTAAAATAAAAATATAGCAAGTTACGTGTTGGCGGACGAAAACAATGAACCGCTAACAAGCATTTGGCAAAAAAGCGGATGAAGTGCTTTTATGAAGTTTTGTGCTTCGTATCAAGTTTAGTACTGGCAGACAGTTTTGTGCTTCCAAATCCGCTTCTTCGCCAAGTGCCAAACCGTTAGCGGCAACCCTGACAGAACCACGTAATAAAAAGAATTTATGACAGAAATACATCATTTGAACTGTGTTAAAATTGTTTCCCCGATTAACGACAATGTTTGTGGACACTGTCTGTTACTCAAAGAAGACGATAAACTTATATTGGTAGATACAGGTATTGGTCTTTTAGACACTCTAAACCCAATCGAAAGAATTGGACAACAACTCATTGATATTGTTGGTTATCGTTTTGATGAAAATCAAACTGAGGTGCGACAAATTGAAAATTTAGGACTTGACCCAGAAAAAGTAACAGATTGTATCATTTCGCATTTAGATAACGATCATATAGGGGGACTTGTAGACTTCCCAAATGCAATAGTCCACGTAGGAATTGAAGAATTTGAAAACTTTAATTCAGGAAATCCCAGATATCTGAAAGCACCGCTGTCTCACAATCCAACCATTAAGACCTATAAAAAATCAAACTTCGATTGGTTCGGATTTGATGCAAGAAAAATCAGTGCTGACATTGAAACAGAGATTTTTCTTATTCCTCTTTTTGGACACACATTGGGACATTGTGGTGTTGCACTAAAAGCGGACAACAAATGGCTATTTTACATTGCAGACGCATATTATATGAGAGTAGAACTTAATGACAGCAATCATCCTGTAAACGAGTTGGCTAAAATGAGAGCAGATAACAATGATTTAAGAATAGCTACGGTTGACAAAATTCGCAAACTTGTGAATGACCATCCAGAAATTGAAGTTTTTGGGTACCACGATATAGAAGAATTTAGACTTTACAAAAACCAATCTGAAAAACGATAAAAAGGGCTGCCGCTAACATCGGTTTGGCAAAAAACTGGCTGACATATGAACGCCAACTTTTTTTTGCTATTTAGCTTCGATTTTAGCTTGATTTCAGAAATTAGGTGATAAAAGAAGCATCAACTTTTAATTATAAATTTAACTTTGGTTCGGGCTAACAAGTTTTAAATATCGGTTCTTCACCAAGCCCTTAACGTTAGCGGTAATGCCAATAGACAATATTATGAAAGTTCAGCTTGACTAACTGGCGACATTTATAGAATTTTATGACAACAAAAAGCTATACAGACTTTCAAATTTTGACGGCAAACAGGGACGATTTGGAAACTATTCTTGACCTTCAAAAAGAATGTTATCGGATAGAAGCCGAGTTGCATAATGAATACAACATTCCACCATTGACACAAACTGTCGACTCGATAAAGGACGAATTTATTAAAGGGACATTAGTTCTAAAAGGTGTCAAAGACGGACAACTCATTGCCTCCGTTCGTGGACACATTAAAGATGATACAACTTATATAGGACGACTTATTGTAAAAAGAGAGTTTCAAAACAATAAATTCGGACAAGCACTTATGAAAGAAATTGAAACTCAACTTGACAATTGCAATCGTTATGAATTGTTTACAGGATTTAAAAGTGAAAAAACTTAAAACTTTATCAAAAATTAGGATATAGTGAATTCAGACGACAATTTATAAACGACAACTTGACTTTGGTTTACTTGGAAAAATTACAACAGAAATAAAAGCACTACCGTTTGGCAATAGTGGGGCTGACGTGCTTCTATTGAACTTTTGTGTATATTTGAACAGTAGTTCTTCGGCTAAACAGTTGTGCTAAAAATCCCCCACCATCACCAAGCGGTTAACGGCAAGCAAAGACAAGCAGCGTACAAATTGACAAATCGCAATGACTGACAAGAAAAATGTTTTTGTAATTAACGGAAGTGCGAGCCGTAATTCATCAAATCAAAAACTGATTGAAAATTTTGTAAA
>JAABUT010002847.1_pt1 | contig 15831 bp, 11 predicted proteins | sample 5559281 | NCBI WGS metagenome assembly JAABUT01 (sample SAMN10711880, study PRJNA513359) | rock metagenome | isolation source: Antarctica rocks | place: Antarctica: Victoria Land, Ricker Hills nord | collected 2016-01-04 | reverse complement strand
AGCGGACCCCAGGTGAGCAACACGTCCAGCTCGCCGAGACCGCGCTTCTTCAGCCGCAGCGGCGGTGCAGTGTAGGCCGCGCTGAGCAGGAAGCCGCCGACCGCGAACGCGATCACCCACGGCCCGCGCGCCGCGACGAGGATCAACATGATGATCAGATCGGCAACGTTCACCGTCAACGCGATGAGCGCGAGCTGCTTGCGGCTGGTGAGGCCGGTTAGGATCGGATGCGGCGCGTACTGGGCGCGCGGGTAGGCCTCGGTGTCCTGCCCGACGTCGGTGTCGAACAGGTCATTCATCAAGTTGTTGGCCACATGCGCGAGCAGGATGCCGAGCAACGCCAGCAGGAAATAGCCCGTGGAGAATCCGGGTTCGCGCACCGCGAGCAGGCCGGCGAGCAGGCCGGCGACCAGCGTCATCGGCAGCACCGCGGCGCGGGTGAGCACGATCGCCTTCGTGAACATGTCGACGTGGCCGCGTGGCGGGTTGGTCGTCACCGCCGCATACAGCCAGCCGTTGGCCCGCTGCCGAAGTGACGGGTTGTCGGGCACCGTCACCACGAGCGCCTCGCCGGCGCGTCGATCCGGGGGGCGTCGCTGGCCGTCCTCGGGACGTTGCGTGGACGGCTGCGGACGAGGCCGCGGACGCGACGGGGTCGAGGTCACCTGATCGAGAGTAAGCGGCGGGTGGTGAGTGCCGGCCGTGGCGCGGCCGTATCCGAGCTGCCTCGAGTGCCATGATGTTCGAGTGGCCGCAACCCAGACGCTCGAGCAGGCGTCTGCCTCGGTGACCCGCAACGGATTCAGCGGCGTCCTGCCCCACCGGCTGCTGCGCTGGCGAAGGCCGGTGTGGTGGCAGGAGATCGCGATCATCGCGCTGGGCTACTGGCTCTACTCCCTCGGCCGCAACGCCATCCCGGAACAGGCGTCCATTGCCCTGCGGCACGGGCGCAGCATCCAGCACCTGCAGGACCTCCTGCACCTGAACTGGGAACTGTCGATCAATCACTTCGTGGCCGCGAACGAGTGGCTCGCTCAGATCATGGACTACTACTACGCGACGCTGCATTTCATCCTTACCCCGGTGGTGATGGTGTGGCTGTTCGTGCGCCGCTCGCACCTCTACCGTGGCGCGCGGACCGTCCTGGTGGCCACCACCCTGTTCGGGCTGCTCGGCTTCTACCTGTTTCCCACCGCGCCGCCCCGGCTGCTGCCCGAGTTCGACTACGTCGACACGGTGTTGAAGTTCCACACCTGGGGCTCGCTGGCCGACCCGAACATCGCGCACCACTCGAACCAGTTCGCCGCCATGCCGAGCCTGCACATCGGCTGGGCACTGTGGTGCGGCCTTGCAATCTTCATGTGCGCGCGGCGCACCTGGGTACGGCTGCTGGGCCTGACCTACCCGTTCGGCACCCTGGTCGTCATCGTGGCGTCGGCGAACCACTTCATCCTCGACGCCGTGGCCGGTGCCGGCATCGTCGCGCTCGGCTTCCTCGTCCAGTGGGTGCTGTCCGGGCACGGCGCGTTCACCGCACCGCTCGATGCTCCGGACTTCGGTCTACCCGACCCCAGAGGCCCGCATCTGCGCCACCGCCACCGTCAGGATCCGTAGAACACGAGCTCGACCACCTTGCGCGCACGGCGTGCCGCACGGCGGTAGTCATCGACGAGCTGACCCGGATCCGAACCCGGCGCATAGCCGAGCACCCGGGCGACGGCGCTGCGCTCCGCGCCCATGGTCGGCAGCTGGTCACCGGGCTTGTCGCGCACCAGCATCATGGCATTGCGGGCCCGCGTGGCCAGCCGCCAAGCACCGGACAGGACATCGGCCTGCTCGGCGGTGAGTAGGTCCACCTGTGCGGCGGCAGCCAGCGCGTCGAGGGTGCGGGTCGTGCGTAGTCCCGGTACGTCATGCCCGTGATCGAGCTGCAGCAGCTGGATCGTCCATTCGATGTCGCCCAGTCCGCCCCGGCCGAGCTTCGTGTGCGTGCTCGGGTCAGCGCCGCGGGGCAGCCGCTCGCTGTCGATGCGGCCTTTGAGGCGACGGATCTCCACGAGGTCGTTCGCGGCGACACCGCCATGCGGGTACCGCACCGGATCGATCATCTCGACGAAGCGACGCCCGAGCTCGGCGTCGCCGGCGACGGGACGGGCCCGCAGCAGCGCCTGCGCCTCCCACGCCGATGACCAGCGCGCGTAGTAACGCTCGTAGGAGGCGAGCGAGCGCACCAGCGCACCCGCGCGGCCCTCCGGTCGCAGCGACGCGTCGACGGTCAGCGGTGGATCAGCTGCGGACGCGGAGCCCAGCAGGGCACGTACCCGCCCCGCGACGTCGTGCGCGATCCGGCTCGCGATTTGCTCGTCGTCGCCGGTGTTCTCGTGCACGAACATCACGTCCGCGTCCGACCCGTAGCCGGTCTCGGCGCCCCCGAGACGACCCATGGCGATGATGGCGAACCGGATGGGCAGCTGCGCGAGTTCCCGCTCGGCAGCGATCGCGCGCTCGGCGATGCCCACCGTGGTCTCCAGGGTGGCGTCCATGGTGTCGCTGAGGGCACCGCACACCGAATCCACGTCCATCTCGGCGAGCAGATCCGCGAACGCGGTGCGCAACAACTCCTGACGGCGCACGCCGCGGGCCGCAGCGACCGCGGCCGCCGGTTCATCCTGTCGGGCGGCGGATTTCCGCATGGCCGCCACCAGCTCGGCCGGTGCGCGCGGGCGAAGGCTGTCCGGCGAGGCGAGCATCCGCAGCGCCTCGGGAGCGCGGGTCAGCATCCGCGGCACGTACCGGCTCACGCCCAGGACATAAGCCAGCCTCGAGACCACGGTGTCGCCGTCGCGCAGCAGCCGCAGGTACCACGGCGTGCTTCCCAGTTCGTCCGATATCCGCCGGTACGCCAGCAGGCCGGCGTCCGGGTCCGGGGCGTCGGCGAAGTCGGCGAGCAGCACCGGCAGCAGCGTGCGTTGCAGGGCAGCCCGGCGGGCCAGGCCCGAGGTCAGCGACTCGATGTGGCGCAACGCGGCGGCTGGGTCGTTGAACCCGAGCGCCGCCAGCCGTCGCCCGGCCTCGGCCTCGGTGAGCCGCAGGTTCGCCGACGGCACCCGGGCCACGGCCTCGAGCAATGGCCGGTAGAACAGCTTCTCGTGCAGGCGACGGACCTCGCGGGCGTGCAGATCCCACTCGGCCCGGAAGACCGCGAGCGCGTCTCCGCGGCGGTCCGGGCGGTAGCCCATCGCCTTGGCCAGCCACAGCTGCTTGTCCGGGTCCTCGGGCAGCACGTGCGTGCGGCGCAACCGCCGAAGCTGGAGGCGGTGCTCGGTGGCGCGCAGGAACCGGTAGGCGTCGTTGAGGCTGACGCCGTCGTCGATCCCGACGTAGCCGCGCTCACGCAGGGCTTCCAGGGCAGGCAGCGTCTCCGGCGTGCGCAGCGCCTCGTCACCGCGACCGTGGACGAGCTGTAGCAGTTGCACCGCGAACTCGACGTCACGCAGACCGCCGCGGCCGAGTTTGATGTCGCGCTCGCCGATGGCCGGGGGGATGGTGTCGACGACCCGCTGCCGCATCGCGCGAACGTCCTTGACGAAGTCGGGGCGCTCGGCCGCGACCCAGATCAACGGCGTGATCGCGTTCTGGTAGGCCGCGCCCAGCTCGGGGTCGCCGGCGATCGGGCGCGCCTTCAGCAGCGCCTGGAACTCCCAGGTGCTCGCCCACCGTCGGTAATACGCCTCATGACTGGCAAGCGTGCGAACGAGGGCGCCGTCCGTCCCCTCCGGCCGCAGGTTCGCGTCGACCTCCCACGCCACCCGGTGGCACAGCCGCATCATCTCGCTTGCGAGTTTGCCGGCCGTACCCAACGCCGCTTCGGTGTCGGCCACCTCCGCGTCGGCGTCCGTGTCGCCGGCTCCGTCGACGGGCTCGGCGACAAAGACGACATCGACATCGGAGACGTAGTTGAGCTCGCGCGAGCCGGTCTTGCCCATCGCGATGATCGCGAGCCGGCACGGTGCGGCGCCGGGCGGCAATGCGCCGGCGGAGACGGCCAGGGCTGCCTGCAGGGTGTGCCCGGCGAGGTCGGCGAGCAGTTCGGTGACGACTCGCAGATCGAGGTCGCCGACCAGGTCGCGCCCGGCGATAGCCATCAGCTCGCGACGGTAGGCACCGCGCAACGCGACCACCGCATCCTGCCCGGTGATCGAGGCGCGGGTGCCGCTCGTGCCGGTGACCGGGTCGCGCGCATCAGCACCGACAGCAGCAGCCAGTCGAGCGGCCGCGCCTGCCGAATCGAGTTCGCCGACGAGCACCTGCCAGTCGCCAGGATGGGTGCGCAGGTGCGAGCCGAGCTCGGCCGAGACGCCGAGCAAGGCGAGCAATCGCGTCCGCAGGTCCGGGTCGTTTTCCAGCGCGGTACGTAGCTGCGCGCCGTCGTCGCTCGCGATGGTGTCGGCGAGGACGTCGAGGGCACCGTCCGGGTCGGCGCAGCGGCCCAGGGCGGCGATGACGATGCCGGCGCTCGCATCGATCGGCGCGTTCATCTCGACGTCCCACCAGCGCAGCGGCGGTGCGGACAGCAGCTCGACGGCCCGTGCGGCGTCGACGAAGGAATACCTGCCCAGCCGCATGGTGCTGCGGCTGCCGATCACCCCGGACTGCTGCTGGTCAGCCATCCTGGCGGCGCAGTCCGGGCATCGGCAACGACGTACGCGCCGCGTTCGCCTCGGCAGCCAGCGCGGCCCGGATCGCGGCCGGGTCGGTGACCGGTCCAGCGACGGACTCCCGGACGCCTACCGGGTCGGTGACCGACCCGGGGTCACGCGCGATGTCGACGAAGGTGCGCGCGAACGGGGCCCACACCTCGGCCAAATCGTCGTGCACCGCGTCCGAACGGCTCACCGTGCGCTCGAGGTCGAACCTGTCGAGGCGGTGCGCGTCCTTCGCCGCCCAAGCGCGCACGACGTCCGGCGTGGTCTCGATGTGGAACTGCACCCCCCAGGCGAGGCGGCCCAGCCGGAAAGCCTGGAACTCGCAGACCGGCGAGCTCGCCAGGTGGATGGCGCCGGGCGGCAGCGTGGTGATCGTGTCGAAATGCCACTGGATCACGTCCGGGGTGATCGGCACCGGCCCGAACAGCGGATCCGAGGATGCCGCGCCACGCTTGGCCACGAGCTGCGCGCCGACTTCCGGACCGTCGGGATTCGCGATCACGCGCCCGCCGTTCGCGGCGGCGAGCAGCTGCGCGCCCAGGCAGATGCCGAGCGTGGGCAGCTGCGCTGTGACGGCCTCGCGCAGCAGCTCGCGCTCGTGCGGGAGCCACGGTGCCCGCTCGTCGTCGTTGGCACCCATCGGGCCGCCGAGCACCACGAGTCCGTCGAAGCCGCGCAGGTCGGTCGGTAGCTCGGGCGGGTCGATGATGTGCAGCACAGCACCGGCGTCGGTGAGCCAGGTGCCCAGCCGGCCGACGGGATCGCTGTCGGCGTTGTGCACGACGAGCAGGTGCGGGCCGGTCATGCGATCGACTCTAGCGAGACGAGCAGGAGCCTCCGACGGTTACAACATCGGCAGGTAGCGGCGCAGCTCGAACGGGCTGACTTCGGAGCGGTAGTCGATCCACTCCTCGCGCTTGTTGCGCAGGAAGAAGTCGAAGACGTGCTCGCCGAGGGTCTCGGCGAGCAGTTCGGAGTCCTCCATCGCGCGTAGCGAATCGGCAAGATTGTGGGGCAGCTCGCCGTAGCCGAGTGCGCGCAGCTCGGTGTCCGACATCGACCACACGTCGTCCTCGGATCCGGGCGGCAGCTCGTAACCCTCCTCGATGCCCTTCATCCCGGCCGCGAGCAGCACCGCGAAGGCGAGATAGGGATTGCACGCAGAGTCCGGTGAGCGCAGCTCGACGCGCGTCGAGTTGGCCTTGCCGGGCTTGTAGCGCGGCACCCGCACGAGCGCGGAACGGTTGGCGTGTCCCCAGCAGATCACCGTCGGCGCCTCGAGGACCGCACCTGGCGCCCCGAAACCCCACAACCGCTTGTACGAGTTCACCCACTGATTCGTGACGGCGGTGATCTCGCGGGCATGGGTCAGCAGGCCGGCGATGAACGCCCGTGCCGTCTTGGACAGGTTCAGCGGATCCGACGAGTCGTGGAAGGCGTTCTGATCGCCCTCGAACAGCGAGAGATGCGTGTGCATGCCGCTTCCGGGCTGGTGCATGAACGGCTTGGGCATGAACGTCGCGTGTGCGCCGTGCGCGATCGCGACCTCCTTGATCACGTGTCGGAACGTCATCAGGTTGTCCGCGGTAGACAGCGCGTCGGCGTAGCGCAGGTCGATCTCCTGCTGCCCCGGCGCGACCTCGTGGTGACTGAACTCGACCGAGATACCGAGACCTTCGAGCGCGCCGACCGCCGCGCGTCTGAAGTCGTGCGCCACGTCGTGGCTGGTCATGTCGAAATAGCCGCCGTTGTCGATCGGCTGCGGCGGCGAACCGTCCAACGGCAGGTTCTTGAGCAGGAAGAACTCGATCTCGGGGTGCGTGTAGAAGGTGAACCCTCGTTCGGCGGCCTTCGACAATGCCCGGCGCAGGACGTAGCGCGGGTCGGCCCACGACGGCGAGCCGTCGGGCATCTGGATGTCGCAGAACATCCGCGCCGAGTCAGTGGGGCTGCCGTCGATCTCCGGCAGCACCTGGAACGTAGACGGGTCGGGGCGGGCCAACATATCGCTCTCGCTGGCCCGGGAGAACCCCTCGATGGCCGATCCGTCGAAGCCGATGCCCTCCTCGAAAGCGCCGTCGAGTTCCGCCGGCGCAATTGCCACGGACTTGAGCATCCCGAGGACGTCGGTGAACCACAGCCGGACGAAGCGGATATTGCGTTCTTCCAGCGTGCGCAGCACGAATTCCTGTTGGCGGTCCACAGCACTCCAGTCTTGCGGCGTGGCGTTTCCCGCAGATTACGCGGACGAACTCACCCGGTGCGCCGCCCGACGATGCGCGACGGCGTGTTCGATCAGTGCAGCGCGCTGCCCGCGACCCACTTCGACCACGGCACGCTCCACTGACCGCCCTGGAAGAACTGGATGGCCGGGCCGCCGGAGTGCACCACGTCCACGACGTCGCCGAGGACCGTGTTCTTGTAGAACCAGCGCGAGTTGCTCAGGTTGAGGTTGAGGCAGCCGTGCGAGAGGTTCTGGTGACCCTGCGCCCAGACGGTCGCGTTCAGCTGATGCAGGTAGATGCCGTCGGTGCTGATCTTCGTGGACCAGTACACCTTCTCCGGCGCATACCCGAGTGGGGAATTCTTGGGCAGGCCGTAGCTGTCCGAGGACATGGTCGCGGGATTCTCGTGGCCGATGACCGTGTACACGCCCGGCATCGTCCACAGGTAGATCGGGCCGAACTTGCCCTGCGTCGTGCCACCCTGGCCCATCGAGGTGGGCATGTCCCGTACGAGCTTGTCGCTGAAGTAGACCTTGACGTGGTGGGTCTTAGCGTTCGCGACCGCGTAGTGCTTCGGACCGATGGAGAACGACACGCTCTGGTCGTCCTGCCCGTACAGGCCGCTGCCGACATCGACGCCGTAGACCTTGGCCGAGACGCTGACCTTGGTGCCGGGCGCGTAGTAGGCCTTGGGGCGCCAGTAGGCGTCCTTGCTGTTGTCCCAGTACCAGCCACCCTCGACCCGCGGCGTCGTCGTGACCTTCAGCGTCCGCTCGGCCTTGGCGCGGTCGACCGCTTCGTCGAAGTGGACCTTCACGACCATGCCGACGCCGTACTTGCCGCCGTTGGCGACAGTGCCGCCGGCAATGGTCTGGATGTAGGGCATCGTCATGTTGTCGGGCGTGATCGTGGTGACCTTCGCCTGCTTGGTCACCGCGGCGCCGGCCGTGTTCGCGCCGGTGGCGGTGATCCGGTAGGTCTTCGAGTACCCGAGAACCTCTGTGGTGCGCCACGACGTGCCGTCACCGGCGAGTGCCCCGCGTACCGACTTGCCGGCCTGGTTGACCATCTTGACCGAGGTGAGCTTGCCGTTCGCGATGGATACGGAGATCGGTTTCGCCGGGCTGACGGGCGCATCGCCGGCGGCGACGTTGGTGCTGATGACCGCCGCCTCGGCTGCGGGCGAGGAGGACTCGTCGGCGTGCGAGGACCCGGGAGCGGTGGAGGTGCCGACGGACGAGGACGAGCCGCCCCCTGCGCCGCCGGAGGTGCACGCGGACAGCGCCAGCAGACCGGTGAGCGCTGCCACTGCGGCGCCCAGGCGGGCGCTGCGCGGCGCGATCAGAGTTCCCGTGGTGCGATCCCGCTGCATCGATCCTCCGTATAGCACTAGCGTCCTCACCTGCGCCGGCGTCCATCCCGGGCGACGGCCCGGTTGCGGTCCGTCCAGTGTCCCTCATCCGTTCCTGTTACCGACGCAACTACGCGTCACGATCGGCTCTCATGTCATCAGACGAAGGTAAACGTCGTTCGGTTGCCTGCGTGACCGAATTGTCACCACGTATTACCCGGTCGAGTGTGCCGTACCGGTAGCGCTTCCGCCCCTTTGTTCGCAGCCGTTTCACAACCTGGTTCCGTCCCGGGGGCGCCGCGTCCGGCGCAGCCGGTACTCGCTGCCACACTGGCGGGGTGCTTGCGCTCCGGCTGGCCCTGGCCCAGGTCGACTGCACGGTCGGCGATCTGGGGCGTAACACCGAGGTAGTCGTGGCCCGGACTGCGCAGGCCGCCCAGGCGGGTGCGCACGTGGTGGCATTCCCGGAGATGATGTTGACCGGCTACCCGGTCGAGGACCTGGTCCTGCGACCGTCGTTCCGTGCCGCTTCACGCAACGCGCTTGACGCGCTGGCCGGGCAACTCGCGCGAGACGGCCTGGGCGAGACCGCGGTGATCGTCGGTTACATCGATGACGACGGCCTGCCCCGCGACGCGTCGGCCTTCCTGCTCGGGGGGCAGGTCGTCGCGCGGTATTTCAAGCATCACCTGCCCAACTACGGGGTCTTCGACGAGCGCCGGTACTTCGCACCCGGACAGTCGCTGAGCGTGATCCGGCACGTCGGCGTCGACATCGCACTGACGGTTTGCGAGGACGTGTGGCAGGAGGGCGGCCCGTTCACGGTCGCCGGGCGCGCCGGCGTGGGGCTCGTCGTCAACATCAATGCCTCGCCGTACGAGCGGAACAAGGACGACGTGCGGCTGCGGTTGCTGCAGCGACGCGCTGCCGAGGCGGCGGCGCCTATCGCCTACGTGAACACCGTCGGCGCTCAGGACGAGCTGGTCTTCGACGGCGACTCGATGGTCATCGCCCCGGACGGCTCGCCGATCATGCGCGCTCCGCAGTTCGTCGAGGATGTCTTCATCGTCGACATACCCGTCCGGCCGGCTCCGCAGGTGCACGCCGAGGTGATCGGCGAGTTGCTCACCGTGACCCGGACCGCGACGCACGCCGCCGCCCTCCCGCACGGGGTCGGCGAGCCGGGCACCGTGGCCGAGCGGATGAGCGACGAGGCCGAGGTGTGGCATGCGCTCGTCGCCGGGCTGCGCGACTACGTCGTCAAGAACCGGTTCCGCTCGGTGGTGCTCGGAATGTCCGGCGGCATCGACTCTGCAGTGGTCGCCGCCCTCGCGGCGGACGCGATCGGGGGCGAGAACGTGCACGGCGTCTCGATGCCCAGCGCCTACTCCTCCGATCACTCCCGCTCCGACGCGGCCGACCTGGCGCGGCGCATCGGCGCGCAGTTCCGCGAGGTGCCGATCAAGTCGCTGGTCGACGGGTTCGTCTCGTCCCTGTCGCTGCGCGGCGTCGCCGAGGAGAACGTGCAGGCCCGGATCCGGGGCACGACGTTGATGGCGCTGTCCAACGCCGACGGTCACCTGGTGCTGGCTCCAGGCAACAAGAGCGAGCTCGCAGTGGGCTACTCGACCATCTACGGCGACGCGGTAGGCGGCTTCGGCCCGATCAAGGACGTGCCCAAGACGCTTGTCTGGGCGCTGGCGCGATGGCGCAACGCATTGGCCGAGCAGCGCGGCGAGACACTGCCGATACCGCCGAACTCGATCGACAAGGCGCCCTCGGCCGAGCTGCGCCCAGGTCAGCTGGACAGCGACTCGCTGCCGGACTACCCCGTCCTGGACGCGATCCTCGAGCGCTACGTCGACGGCGACCGAGGGCTCGCGGAGATCGTCGCCGACGGATTCGACCCTGACCTGGTGCAGCGCGTCGCGCGGATGGTCGACGCGGCCGAGTGGAAGCGCCGCCAGTACCCGCCCGGTACGAAGATCAGCTTCAAGGCGTTCGGGCGGGACCGCCGGTTGCCGATCACCAACAAGTGGCGTGAACAGGGTGAGCGCCCCTGCGGGTGACGCTCGTCTCAGGCCTCAACAGGAGACATACCCGCCAGTACGTTGCAGGATTGTTTTGTCCACATCACACGCCCGGGGACCGGCACGCCGGCCTCGAGGAAAGTGAGGCGAAGCGGCGATGGCCGAAACCAGTCTGTACGGCGGCATCTCGAACCGGCGGGTCACGATCCGCGATCTGCAGCAGGCGAAGGAACGCGGCGAACGCTGGCCGATGCTCACCGCCTACGACTACTCCACCGCGCGGATCTTCGACGAGTCCGGCATTCCGGTACTGCTCGTCGGTGACTCCGCGGCGAACGTTGTCTACGGCTACGACACCACGGTGCCGGTCAGCGTCGACGAGCTGCTTCCCCTCGTACGTGGTGTCGTGCGCGGCACGTCGCGGGCACTCGTGGTGGCCGATCTGCCCTTCGGCTCGTACCAGGCCTCGCCGCAGCAGGCGCTGGAAACCGCTGCGCGTTTCATGAAGGAAGGCGGCGCGCAGGCCGTCAAGCTCGAGGGCGGGCAGCGGGTGGCCCCGCAGGTGGAGGCGCTCGTCTCGGCCGGCATCCCGGTCATGGCCCACATCGGTCTCACCCCGCAGTCGGTCAACGCGTTCGGCGGCTACCGGGTGCAGGGCCGCGGCGACGAAGGCGTTCACCGGTTGCTGCAGGACGCGAAGGCGTTGCAGCACGCCGGCGCGTTCGCGGTCGTCCTCGAGGTCGTGCCCAGCGACGCAGCCGCGCAGGTCACCCGGATGCTGCACATCCCGACGGTCGGCATCGGCGCGGGCAGCGCGTGCGACGCGCAGGTGCTCGTGTGGCAGGACATGGCCGGGCTGCGCAGCGGCAAGCCGGCGAAGTTCGTCAAGGAGTTCGCGCACGTCGGCGACATCCTGCGCGGTGCGGCAGGCCAGTTCGCCGACGAGGTCCGTACCGGCGCCTATCCCAGCGAAGAACACAGCTACACCTGAGTCCCGCGCTGCGGGCCTGCGCGGCTAGGCGCCGGCACGCTCGAATCGCACGCTGCGCGCTGCGACATCGGCGGTGATCAGCCGCACCCGGATGCGTTCCCCGATCGGCAAGTCGCCGCCCGCACAGCGTGCCCGCACCGCAGGGTCGTCGAGCACCACGGTGCCGGCCTTCGCGTCCGAATCGATGACGACGGCGTCGAAGTCCTGGCCGACCCGGTCGTGCAACAGCCAGGCTTCGGTGGCGTCGACGACCGCCCGGTCGACCTCGTGCGCGAGGTGGTCGGCCTGTTGCATCCGTTCAGGCAGTTGTGGCATGGCCGTGCGCACCCAATCGGGCACGGGGACGCCGGCGTGCAGCGAGAGGCAGATCTCGCTGGTGTAGCGGTCGACCAGCCGGCGCAGCGGTGCGGTGACGTGAGTGTACGCAGCGCCGATACCGCTGTGCAGCTGTTGCTCGGGCGCGACGCCGTCGAATGTCGTGTACGCCGCGCCCCGCAGCAACGACGCGGCATGCTCGACGAACGCGACGCGGCGCGGGTTGTCGCGATCGATCGCATCGATGACGTCGCCGGGGTGCGCACCGCGCGGCCAGTCGATGCCGAGGGCGTTCGCCGCACCGCGCAGCGCAGCGAGTGCGCGCGCGTCCGCAGGCGGAACCGTGCGCAGGATGCCCACACCGCCGTTGAGCATGAGCGTCGCGGCGCACATGCCGGTGAGCAGCGAGATCTCGGCGTTGTACCGCTCGACCGGCAGCTGTGAGCGCAAGCTGATCGACCAGCCGCCTGCGTCGTCGTCGACGACGAGCTGTTCGGGCAGGTCGAGGTCGATGGCGTGCCGCGCGCGGGCGAGCGCTAGACGAGCCTTGCCGACGTGTGGCAGCGCCGCGATCGCGTCGGGCAGCGCGTTGCGTTCCAGTGCGGCTTGGACGCCCTCGTAGTCGAGCTGGGCGGTGCTGCGCACCCGAGCCCGCCGCACACCGATCGTGCGGACGCTGGCGTCAGCGGCGAGAGTGATCTGCCACAGCACCGCCTGGCGGACGACGTTCGGCAACAGGCTCGCCGCACCCTCGCTCAATTGCGGCGGGTGCAGCGGTACCCGTACGTCCGGGAAGTACAACGTCTCGCCGCGGCGGTGCGCCTCGATGTCCAACGGCGAACCGGGTTCGACGAACGCCGCGACGTCGGCTATCGCATAGCTGACGAGATACCCGTCGCCGTCCCGCGCGATATGCACGGCTTGATCGAGATCGCGGCTGCCGATCGGGTCGATGGTCACGAACGGGATGTCGGTGGCGTCGCTGCCCGGCAACACCGGCAGGGACGCGGCTCGTTGCGCGTCAGCAATCACATCGGACGCGAAATCGCCGGGCACCCCCAGCTCCGCGCGCAGCGCACCGAAGTCCAGGGGTGCACCGGCGAGTCGGTGCTGCATGGTCAGTTAGACGACGAGCTACCTGCTGGTCTTCTTGGCGACGGTCCGCTTCGCAGCGCTCGCCCTCTTTGTGACCGTCCGCTTGGCACCAGCGGCCTTCTTCGCGACGGTCCGCTTCGCTGCGCTGGTCTTCTTGGCCGTCGTCTTCCTCGCGGTGCCCTTCTTGGCCGCGCTCTTGCGGACCGCCTTCTTCGCGGTGGTCTTCTTCGCGGCGGTCTTGCGTGCGGTGGTCTTCTTCGCCGCCGACGTCTTCTTGGCCGGTGACTTCTTCGCCGCGCTCTTGCGCGCCGTCGTCTTCTTCGCGGTGGTCTTCTTGGCGGGCGACCTCTTCGCTGCCGCCTTCTTCGCCGGTGACTTCTTGGCGGCCCTCTTGGCCGGAGCTTTCTTAGCAGGAGCGGACATGCGGTGTGCCTCCTCGGCAACTGTCGTCGACGGGTCACTCCGTCGTTGCAACCAAGTTGACGATGACCAGGTGCCAGCGTCAACCCGACGCGCCGTTTGTCTTCGACTCGGCAACGAGGGCGGTGTTGCACGCTGCACAGCGTGCAAGCGAAGTGATCACGCTCGATCTCTTACCCAGCAGGACAATCAGGGAAATGATCAACGCGGATACTCGTGTAGACGAGCAACTCGAAGCTGAAAGAATTTTTCCATACCTTGAGGTATGTAGCGCAGTTGCGCTCGGCGACCCGTGGCGAGGTCGTCAACGATCTGATGCACTGACTCGACCGCGTCGTCCCGACGCGCAACCGCGAAGGACCCACCATGACCGATCTGAATGTCGTCGCCGTCATCGCGGCGAAGCCCGGTTCCGAGGACGCCGTGCGCGATGCCCTTCGTGCTCTCGTCCCGCCCACCCGTGACGAGGACGGCTGCATCTCCTACAACCTTTACGAGTCGGCGAGCGCGCCCGGCACGTTCGTGACTGTCGAGGCATGGCGAGGCCAAGCTGATCTCGACGCGCACATGGCCTCGCCGCACATCGCCGAGGTGTTCAAGGTCGCCGGCGAACACCTCGCGAGCCAGCCGGCGATCCACACCCTTGACCCCATCGTGGTCGACTGACGGCGTTCGGCGCGTGACGCCGCTTCGTTAAACGGGCGGCGGACGAGTCGACCTGTAAGCCGGGTTCTGTGCCCGGCACTTGCGTGCCGGGCGACGGCTATCCATCTAGGCCTGCTGTCGCCAGCAGGCTCGAGCGGTCTACCCGCAGGCTCGGGCGGGCCGCCCTCGAACGCCTGCGCGGGCCGGCAAGCCGACCCTTCTTGACCTTGCTCCAGGTGGGGTTTACCGAGCCGCTCCGGTCACCCGGAACGCTGGTGGTCTCTTACACCACCGTTTCACCCTTACCGGCACTCGCGTGCCGGCGGTCTGTTTTCTGTGGCACTGTCCCGCGGGTCACCCCGGGTTGCCGTTGGCAACCACCCTGCCCTGTGGAGCCCGGACTTTCCTCGGCGCGATCTTTCGGTCGCGTCGCAGCCGTCCGGTCGGCTCGTCCGCCGCGAGTCGGATGCTACGCGACTCCCGCGCCGTGTAGCCGCCTGCAGCGAGTGAGCCGCGGCTGGATAGCCTCCGCAGGTGCACGGGACGATCGCGGAGGCTGTGGCGTTCACCCTTCTCGTCGCCGGCCTGGGCGCCGCGGTCACGCGTCCGCGCGGCGTCACCGAAGCAGCCGTCGCGGTTCCGGCTGCCGCCCTGGTCGTCGCGCTCGGCATCGTCCCGCTCAGTGACGCATGGCGGACGCTGCGCGAGATCGGCCCGACGGTCGGCTTCCTGGCCGCGATCCTGGTGTTCGGCCACCTCTGCGCCGAAGCCGGTGTCTTCGCCTACCTCGGTGCCCGGGCGGCACGCGCGAGCCACGGCGATCCGCGACGGCTGCTAGCCCTCGTCGTCGTGCTGGCCGCTCTCGTCACCGCAACACTCACTCTCGACGCGACAGTCGTCCTGTTGACGCCGGTAGTGCTCACCGGAGCGCACCATCTGCACGTCGTCGCGCGCCCGCACGCCTATGCCAGCGTCCGGCTGGCCAACAGCGGATCGCTGCTGCTGCCGATCTCGAACCTCACTAACCTGCTGGCGTTCAGTGCGTCCGGCTTGTCGTTCGGGCGTTTCACCGCACTCATGGCGTTGCCGTGGACGCTGGTCTGCCTCGCCGAATGGGCAGCCCTGCGGGTGTTCTTCCGGCGTGACCTCTCCCGCGTCGGCATCGCGACCGACGAACGCGCAGCGGCTCCGCGTTATGCGCTCACCGTCCTGGCCGGCACCGTCGCACTGTTCGCGGTGACGTTGTCCGTCCACGTGGCACCGGCCTGGGCGGCCGTTACCGGTTGCATCGCGCTGCTCGTCCCCCGCTCGACGCGTCGCGACGTGACCGTGACGAGCGTGGTGCGTGCCTCGTCGCCGGGGTTCTGCGTCTTCGTGCTGTCGCTCGCGGTCGTCGTCGACGGCGTCACCCGGCACGGGCTCGGCGACACGCTGCGCCACCTCCTGCCCTCCGGCGCCTCGTTGCTCGCCCTGCTGGGCGTAGCCGCCGTCGCAGCGGTGCTCGCGAACCTGGTCAACAACCTGCCGGCGACACTCGCGCTCGTCCCCCTCGTCGCGGATCATCCCGCGTGGGTGCTGGCCGTGCTGCTCGGCGTCAACATCGGTCCCAATGCCACCTACGGCGGTTCGCTGGCGACGTTGCTGTGGCGACGGCTCCTGCCCGCGGAACACAAGCCGAGAGCCGGCGAGTTCCACGCGCTCGGTCTGCTCACCGTGCCGTTGCTGCTCGTGCTCGCGACGACTGCGCTGTGGCTGGGCCTACAGGTAATCGGCGGGTAGGTGGGACGTGTCGTTGACCAACCGTAGCGACGAGTTGCCGTCGGCGAAGTAGTCGACGACGGACACCGATGCGGTGTCCAGGTGGATGCGGAACATTGCCGACGGCGGTGCGTCGAGCGCCAAACGGATCAGCGACTTGATCGGCGTGACGTGCGTGATCGCCACGACCGTCCCCGCGGGATGTGCGGCGATGAGCGCCTCACGTGCCCGGCGCACCCGGCGGGCGACGGCGGCGAACGACTCCCCGCCCGGCGGCGCGACCTCCGGCGAGGAC
>JAABUT010002845.1_pt1 | contig 15840 bp, 18 predicted proteins | sample 5559281 | NCBI WGS metagenome assembly JAABUT01 (sample SAMN10711880, study PRJNA513359) | rock metagenome | isolation source: Antarctica rocks | place: Antarctica: Victoria Land, Ricker Hills nord | collected 2016-01-04 | reverse complement strand
CGTCCCGCTGCACAGCCTGCTGCAGCGGCTCGACGACGTCCCGCCCGGGCGGCTGTGGGTGCACTGCGCCGCCGGGTTCCGCGCCAGCATCGCGGCGAGCCTGCTCGACCGGGCCGGCCGGGACGTCGTGTTCATCGATGATGAGTGGGACCACACCCCCCAGGCCGGCCTGCGGATCACCTGAGGGCCGCCCGCCCTTCGGAGAGCACACCCGCTCCGCACAACGCGCGCGCGCGTCCCGGTCCACCGCTCACGCCCAAGAGGGCACATGTCCCAGCCCGAGTCCTCATCCTCGACGGCGGCACCGCGGGCATCAGCGTCGCCGCCCGGCTGCGCGCCGCCGGCCAGGCCGACATCACCGTCAGCGAGCCGTCCGACACCCACGACTACCAGCCGCTGTGGACCCTGGTCGGCGGCGGCCGCGCCCCGCTCAAGGAGAGCCGCCGCGCCGAGTCCTCGGTGATGCCCAAGGGCGTTCACTGGGTCAAGGACCGCGCCGAGACCGTCGACCCCGAAACGCAGACCGTCACGACCGCCGGCGGGCAGAGCGTCGGCTACGACTACCTCGTCGTCTGCCCCGGCATCCAACTCGACTGGGGCAAGGTCCCCGGCATGGCCGACGCGCTGCTCACGCCGGCCGTCTCCACGAACTACAGCTACGAGCTCGCCACCAAAACCTGGGAGCTGATCAAGGGCATGCGCTCCGGCACCGCGGTGTTCACGATGCCGGCCGGCCCAATCAAGTGCGCCGGAGCACCACAGGAGATCGCCTACCTCGCCGCCGACCACTGGCGCCGGCAGGGCGTTCTGAATGACATCCGGGTCGTGCTCGTTCTGCCCACCCCCGGCATGTTCGGTGTTCCGGAGTTCGCCGCCGCCCTGGAGCAGGTCGTCGCCCCGGTACGGCATCGAGGTCCACAAGAACAGCGAGCTCGTCGAGGTCGACCCGCACAGCCGGCAAGCGGTCATCGCCGACAACGCTGCCAGCACCAAGGACGAAATCACCTACCGACCCCATGCACGTCGTGCCGCCGCAGAGCGCCCCCGACTGGGTCAAGCGCAGCCCGCTGGCCGACCCGGCCAACCCCGCCGGCTACGTCGAGATCGACAAGAACACGATGCAGCACACCCGCTACCGGAACGTGTTCGCGCTCGGCGACGCCGGCAGCAGCCCCAACAGCAAGACCGGCGCAGCCATCCGCAAGCAGGCGCCCGTCGTCGCCAAGAACCTCACGCCCGTGATGGCCGGTGGACCGGCCACCGGGTCCTACGACGGGTACGCCTCCTGCCCGCTCACCACCGCCCGGGACAAGATGCTGCTCGCCGAGTTCGACTACACCATGAAGCCGCACCCGAGCTTCCCACCGCGCCTGCTCGACGCGCAGAAGGAGCGCAAGGACATGTGGTACCTCAAGCGCTACGGGCTCCCGTTCATGTACTGGAACCTCATGCTCAAGGGCCGGGCCTGACCGCGGGCAGGCCGACAGCCCGCAGCACACGCTGCGGGCTCGTCAGCCGGGAGCTAGAAGGGCACCCCGGCCACGTGCGTGCGGACCAGCAGGCACAGCGCCCGGCGCAGCAGGCCCCGGAACCCGGTCGAGTCGATGGTGCCGTCCGCGACGGCCTGGCAGTACGTGGTGAGCGACACGAGAAGGGCCTTCAGCGCAGAGGGGTGGGCGGACGGTCCGGGGCCGAGGGCCCCCGGGACGGACAGCTACGCCGGTCGACAGTGCGCGTCGTTGACCACGAGCAGCGTCATGCCGAGCAGGCAGAGGCACCACACGGCACTGCTCCCACTCCCACTGCGAGGTCGGTCCACGCCTGCACTCTAGTGCCGCATCAGGCAACCTTCGCCCTCTTGATGGTTCGGCCTTGGCGACGATCTCGCGTAGCCGCGGGTGGGTCGCTGCGTGCCGGTTTCGCCAGGCGATGTAGCGGCGGATCATGCTGGCCTGGTCGGTGTGGCTGTTGTGGTCGGTGCCGTCGAGAGCGAAGTAGCGCAGCACGGTGAACTGAGCTTCGATCCAACTCAACCAAAGCCGTAGAACGGGACGTAAACCAGCTCGACGTTGTTCTCGGCGGCCCGACCCGAGCGTCAGTTCAGTCTTGGTCGAGCGGTGCCGTCCGCAACTGGTAACACGCGGGTCCCACGTCGGAACGTCACCGGATTCTCAACCGTTGGTCAGATAGTCCGTACATTTGTGATGTTGAAGGAGACTGTGTTGATTCGCCGAACCCGTGTCACCGCTGCGCTGCTGGTTGGGGCTGTGATCCCGCTTGGCCAGTCCGCCGTCGCGCTGGCAAGCCCGTCCGCCGGAGGCGACCGGATCCGCGGGGCCGGAGTCAGCCACCCCGCCGGCGATGACCAGCGGTCCCTTCAGGTGGACGCGCAGAGCATGAACACCGCGGCCTCTGGCGCGACTGGGCACCTGACCTTCGACCACCACAGCCCGGTAGGCCTGAACCACTTCACGGGCACCGTAAGCTGCCTGCGCATATCCGTGCAGAAGGGGACCACCACGGTCACGCTCTCCGGCCGGATCGACCAAGGCCACACCGCCACGGGAGTGCCGCTTGCCGACAAGCCTTACGCGTTCACCCTTCTGAGTACCTCGGCCGGCTCACGAAGCTTTTCGCTCCCCAGCTTCATCCCGGGCCCGCCATGTGCCGGCAGCAACAAGAGGCAGGTGCCAGTGACGCAGGGCGGCTTCCAACTCGGATCATCGTGACCCGTTGAAGCAGCCGCGCCGCATGGTGCGGGTGGCCACAGGCTGCCGACGAGCCCGAAAAGGATCCCGCCTAACCCTCGCCTAACCCTCGCCTAACCCTGGGCTAGCCCAGGGCTAACCCAGGGTTAAGGGCAATACCGTTCAATTAGATATGCAGCGCCTGGTCGGGCGTGCGGCTGGGTTGCGGGCAGTCACGGTGCCGGGCGCGCTTGACGTGCCACTTGGTGTACTTGCGTTTCACGACGCGCGGGTTCGCGCGGAGCCGGCGGCGAGGTAGGAGCCGGCACAGGAGCTCGCCGATCGCGTGCCGCCAGAGCCGCTCGGTGATGTCGTTCGCGTCAGGGGGGAAAAGCGCCCTGTTGGGCGGGCGATGGAGCGGCGGGAGATCCGTAACGCGGCGACGAAGGACACCCGGTCGGGGTCGTGGCCGGCGTGCTCGGCGGCATCGAACATCAGCGAACGGATCGCGTAGTGGCAACACAGATGACCCCAGATCTCCTGGCGGACCAGTTCCGGGGACTTCGAGCGCAGCACCGCGCGGGCGCCGCGCTGGTGGGTCTTGAGCTCATCGAAGGAAGTCTCGATCTCCCAGCGCTGGGCGTAGGCCCCGGCCAGCTCCAGCGCGGGGGCCTTGCGGTGATCCAGGATGGTGGTGATCAGCCGATACGGCCCGGTCGGTTCGCGGCCGTCATCGACGGTGTATTCGATCACCCGGACCCGGCGTGGGTGCTGACGTTGGCGATCCGCGGTGGAGTGGAAGACCTCCGCCAGCCAGGACCCGTCCGGCAGGTCCTGCACCGGATCCAGCTTCAGGTTGCCCTTGACCCTCCAGAGCAGGTCAGCGCCGGTGCTGCAGGCACTTTCCCAGGCGGCGAAGCTGTAGAACCCGCGATCGGCCAGACACAACATCCCTGGGCGCAGCCGCGTCAGCAGCTCCGCGGCCAGCGTGTTCTCCTGCGTGCTGTAAGCCCCGATCACCGCGTCGAAGATGGCGTGCGTCCCACACTCGGCCAGCCCCACCACCCGCGCCTGCGGGAACGCGGACCCTTCGCCCTTGTTCACCCCGGGACGGCCGAAGAACTCATCGTTGGCCACCGTGTCCGGCAGGTCCAAGCAGAACCCGTCGATCGCCACCAGCCGCCGTCCGGCCAGCCAACACCCTGCGGTGCCCTTACCGGCCAGCGGTGCGGCGACCCGCTCGAACAACCGCCGCATCGGCTCCGCACCGAGCCGATCCCTGGCATGGGAGATCGCGGCCTTATTCGCCAGTCGCGGCTCGTCGCCGTCGCGTTGCGCCCAGGCCACACCGTCGGAGATCAACGCCAGCACATCCTCATACGAGCCCTCGGCGTGCATTGCCATACCCATCGCGAAGTACGCCATCGACCGCGCCGGCAACGACCGGCGACGCAGCTCAGTGCGCCCACACTCCGCGATCACCACATCCACCACCTCGGCGGGGAACACCTTCATCAGCAGACCCACCGACACCAGGTCCGGCAACCGACGATCCGACTCCGACTTCCTCCACCCGGCACGAGGCATACACCAAAACTACACCCGTGTAACTCTAATTGAACGGTATTGGGGTTAAGGGAGAGATGGCAACGGTGCTCGGTTGCACCTGCTGCGCTCGCCCGTGGGAGCGCTGCCCGGTCGAGGCCAAACGCGTGGGGTTGAGGGGGCCTGCGCGCGACCCGGACAACGTCTGTCGAGACTGTATGGCACACGCCGGCTTCGGACTGCAGATGGCGAAGGAGCACGCCCCCCTCTGGCAGGGGTACGTCGCCCAGGTCGAGGCTGAAGCTCGTGAACGACTGGCTGAGGCAGAGGGTCGCTTCGCTCGTGCGCAGAGAGAGTTGGCAAAGCGCCCCGAGCGCGTCGTTGAGAAGTACATCTTACGCCTAGCGCGCCGTCAGGTTCTTCGAGCAGCGAAGTGGGCCAGACCGGCCCGGGGATCAACTCTGACCGGCACAGCGCCTCCCCTGCGCGCGACGGGCAGTCAGCGCCGCGCGCAACCATCAGGTCCCGCGGGCCGGGGAGTGGTCCCCGGGAGTTCAACTCGGTTCAACCCGGGTAATCAACGGTCACCCTGTTCCGCCTGATGACCCCGGCGGCAGGTCAGGTCCCGCTGCTTGACGAAGCAGGCGGTGGGGCTGCCGTCGGCGGCTCGCGGGCTGCGAGTGATCCTATGGCGGCTGCGGTGAGGAGCAGGAGGCCGCCGAGTAGGTAGACGGCTCGAATGCCGACGGCGTCGGCGAGCAGTCCGCCGCCGAGCAGGCTCAGCAGCCGGCCGGTTTGCCAGAGCATGTCGAAGCCGGCGAACGCCCGGCCGCGGAGGTCCTCGGGGACGCGGGACTGGATCAGGCTGCTGAAGGTGACGGTGCCGGTGGAGGTCGACAGGCCGTAGAACACCAGGGCGCAGGCAGCCAAGGGGACACTGGTAGCGACGGCCAGGACGAGGTCGACGACGCCGCGGATGGCGTAGGGCCCGAACACAAACAGTGGGCGGCGCGGGTCTTTGATTCGTCGTAGGAGCAGCAGTGGCCCGAGGGCGGCGCCGGCGCCGATCGCGGCGACGAGCACCCCGAAGCCGCTTCCGCCACCGAGGCGGTCCTGGGCTAGAACGACGAGCAGCGCGCTGGTGGCGCCGGCGGACAGGGCAGCCAGGAACTGCCCGGCTGCCAGTGCCTTGAGCAGCGGCAGCGCGGCGAGAGCCGCGAGGCCCTCGCGGGCGTGCTTGAACGGGCTGCTGACTTGTACCGCCTGGGCCCGGGCTGGTTCCTTCAGGCCGCGCAGGACGGTGGCGGACAGGGCGAAGCTGACGGCGTTGACGGCGAAGGCCGGCCCGAACCCGACGTTGACGGCGAGCAGGGCCGCGACCGGGGCGATGAGGATCTGGGCGGTGACCGCGGCGGTCCAGATGCCGCTGTTGGCGGTGACGAGCTCGTCCTCATCGACGAGCGAGGGCAGCAGCGACTGCGCGGCGGGTGAGAAGAACACCTGCCCGACCGAGAGCCCGAACGCGACCGCGTAGGCGACCGGCGCGCTGTCGTGCCAGAGCGCGAGGGCCTCAGCGAGCAGCACCCGGACCAGGTCGGCGGTGACCATCACCGGCACGCGCGGGAGGCGGTCCACCAAGCTGCCGGCCAGGGGCGCGAGCAGCAGGACCGGCGCGATCTCGGCCAGCACCGCCCCGGACACGCCGAGCCCGGAGCCGGTCAACGCGACCAGCAGCAACGCCAGGGTCGTGAACTGGGCGACATCGCCGACCTGCGAGACCGTCCGGGCAAGCCAGAGCCGCCGGTAGGCAGGCCGCCTGAGGAGCCTGTGCAGGCCGGGCCCGGGAGCGTTCACCGTTTCATCGTGAGCACCGGTAGGGGCGTTGGGTCACTCGGCTGCGCCGTCCGCGACCCCCGGGTGATCTCGATGAGCTGGCGCATGCAGAGCTCGCGCAGGGGCTTGGGGAAGTCCTCCGCGAGTCGGTTGTAGACGGTCCTTCTCTGCTTGCGCCCGACGACCAGGCCCGCCGTGCGCAGCGGTCGCAGCGCGTACGTGACCTGGTCCTCGTTCGCGCCCAGGGCGAGGGCAAGATCCCCAACGCACAACTCCTCGGTGAGGTCCAGCGCGTACAGGATCCGCAGGCGCACCGGGTCCGCCATTCAGCGACAGCAGCCCGGCGAGCCGGACGGCATCGTCGGCGCTGGGAAGCCGGTCGTATGGGTGACCGGACGCTACTATACCAACCTCCGTACGGGCTTGCGGATACTAACGGAGGTAGTTAGCGTCATCGTGCAACCCGTCCGGACATCGGATGCCGTCACGAAACAAGGGAAGGCGTTGCCGTGCCCCCGACCCCTAGGAAGCCGACAACAAAGCTCCCCTTCGCAGCGGTGGAGATGAACCGCCCGGTGACCGACCCGGTCTGCGGGCGGACCGTCACCCAGGCGACGGCGAAGGCGTTCGTGGACCGCGCTGAGGGTTCAGTGTCGTTCTGCTCCGCGGCGTGCCGGGAGCTGTACTTGGCAGCGCCCTGCCGACCGTGACGCGCAAGGGCTCTCAGGCCCTGGTCGCCGGCACGGCGATGCGTCCCCCGCTCACCTTAAGGACCGTCATGCTGTCAGCCGCTTTGATGACGGCGCTGCTTTCCGTAGTCGTCCTGACGGTCGTCCATCGGCCCGGCCCCCTGGACGAGCGCACGCTCGCCGACCAGCGCAACGGGCTGCTGCGGGACGGCCCGGTCCTGCCGGAGTCAGTGGCGGGGGTGGACTTCGGTGGGCACCCGGTGGTCCTGTTGTTCCTGCGTGCTGCCCCCGCGGCCGGCGATGTCCAGTCGTTCGCTGCGGCGCTTCCGGCCCGCGCGCGGCTTCGCCTTGTTGTGCAGTCGGCGTCCGGTGGCGACCCGGGCGGACAGCCCGCGCCTGTCGTCCGGGACCCAGGGGCGGTCCTGGCGCGCGCGGTCGAGCTCCCCCGCCCGAACGATGGAGGGTTCGGCGTTGGCTACGCGGTCGTCGACAGCACCCGGACGGTGCGGTACTCGACCCTGGACCCGTCCTGGCCCTCGAACGGGTTCGAGGCCGCGACGATCGTCGGGGCCGGTCCGTGAGCGCAGCCGACGTGCGGGAGACCCGACTTCCCACCCACGGTCACAGGTGGTCCGGTCCGTACGGTCCGCTCAGGCCGCGGCGTCTTGTCCTGGAGATCGCCGCCCTGGTCGTGGCGGAGGCGCTCTTGCTGCGGGTCTACGGCGGGTACGACTCGTCCTTCCACTGGGCCGCGCACTTCCTGGTGGGGGTGATCGCGACGGCGGCCTGGCTCGCGGTGTACCTGCTGGTGACGTCCCGTCCGGCGCCCGGCCAGGTCCTGCTGGTTCTGCCGTTCCACCTGTACGCGATGTGCCCGGACCTGATGTACCGCGCCGGTATCCCGCACGGCGCGTGGTCTAACGCCTTCCTGGCGCACGTCGACGTGCACTACATCCCGGGGGGCGACCGCACGTGGCTCGCCCTCGCGTCGGCGTCGCTGCTGGGGTACGCCGGGCTGCTGTCAGGTTGGGTCGCCGCGCGCACGACCGAGGTCGACGCCGGGATGCCGCCGGGCATCGGCATCGGCGGCCGCGCCGTGTGGACCGCGCAGCAGGACCCGGCCCAGGTCCCCTTGACGTATCAGAAGATCGAAGGTGCTTCGGGATTCATCGGCCCCGCCGTTGTGCTGCTGCACGGCCTCGGTGCGACCGGCGCCGTCCTGCTCCCGCTGGCGAACGAGCTCGCGTCGTCGCGGGCCGGCGGGGCGCGCAGGTCCGGACCGTCGGTGGTCGTCCCGGACCTGCTCGGGCACGGGCACTCACGACACATCGGCACCGACTTCGGGCTTACCGAGCAGGTCGCTGCCGTCACAGGTCTGCTCGACGGCCTCCAGCTACAGAAGGTCGTGCTCGTCGGGCACTCCTACGGCTGCGCGGTCGCGGTCGCCGTCGCGGCGCGGGACCCGCGGGTCAGCCACCTCGTCCTGGTCTGCCCGCCGGCCTACGGCGACGCCGCCGAGGCCGCCGAGCGGCTGTCCCGCCGAGGGTGGTTGGCCCGCCGGACGGTGGCCGGCGCGCCGGCCGCCAACGCCGTCTGCGGCCTGATGTGCCTGCTTCGGCCCGTCCTGCAACGGGCAGCGCCCAGGCTGGCGCCCGGCCTGCCCCCCGCGGTGGCCCGCGGGGGTGTTCAACACTCCTACCCGGCTTACCGCGCCGCCCTGCAGGCGCTGCTGACCGACAACCCGCTGCCCGCTGCGATCGGCAACCCTGGAACACCGACCACCGTCGTGCTCGCCGACCAAGACACCACCGCGCCCGCGCAGGACGTGCTCGAGCTGCCACCTGGGCCTGGCGTATCCGTCACCCTGCTGGGGGGCACCCATCTGCTGCCGTTGGAGCACCCCGCCGCGCTGGCCTCGACGATCCGGCAGGCCGTCGCCCCGTAGAGGCCGGGTCGCCCCCGCGGTAACAAGCCCGCCGACCCGGGTCGCTTCGTTCAGAGAGCGGGGCGTGGGGAGGCCGCGGCAGGTTGGATCCCGGCTGGACGCGGGTCGGTTGCTCAGTGCGCGAGGGCCCGCCGCAGCTTTCGTTCTGACAACCGGCCGTGCGAGAACGGCTTGCCGTCGAGCAGGACCCCAGGGGCGAACAGGACGCCCGCGGCGGCGCCGAGGCGCTTGCCCTGCGCGGACGCGAGGTCGACCACGACGACGTGCACCGTTGCCGGTGATGACGGGTCGTCCCGGACCCGGTGCAGCACCGCCTTCGCGTGCTCACACAGACCGCACTGCTCCTGGGTGAGCAGGGTGATCGTCACCGCCGGCGTCATGGGCGATGGGTGTCGGGGACGCCGCGGTCCACCGCGTCGCCGAGCGGTCCTTGTTCGGTGCTCACGGCGTCTGCCGCGCTCCCGGCTGACCGCCGCCCATCATCGAGCCACCGGCCATCTGGCGCATGTCGGCGAGCATCCGGTCGACCGGCAGGTACATCGTGTAGTTCGGGGCGCCGCCGTAGTCGGCCCGCCACTTCAGCTTCCCGTCGGGTCCGATGAGCATGAAGCTGTGGCCGTCGCGGCTGTCACCCATCATCCCGAAGCTGTTCGCGGAGTAGCTCTTGGACACCTTGAGGTTCGGGTCGGACAGGACCGGTGTCGTGAGGTGGTCGTCGCGGACCTTCTGCGCGACGAGGTCGGCGGGTGAGGTCGTGATCGACACGACGTCGTCGATGCCTGCAGCGCGGAGCTTGGTCGTGTCCTTTTCCAGGTCCCGGATCTGGTCCCAGCACGGTTGACAGCCGATTCCCTCTTGGAAGAACAGCAGGACGTTCTTGCCGCGGTAGTCCCTCAGCGAGACGGTCCTGCCGGTGCTCGCGGGCAGGTTGAAGGCGGGGGCGGTCCCGCCGGCGGCCGGCTGACCGACCTGGTAGGCGCTCTTGTGGCCAGGGCCGGCGGCGTCCGGCTGCCCGCTGCGGAACGCCAGGAACAGCCCGCCAACGGCGAGCAGCGCGAGGCCACCGGTGAGCGCACGGGGGCGCCAACCCGGAGGCGCTGGTGCCCGGTCGGGCGCCCGTCCCCGGGTCGGGGTGGGGGCGGTGGTCTTGGTCGGGTTGCGGCGGCTCATCGCAGGGCCTTCCTGGCAGGGGCGGGATTAGAGACTTGCTGCGGCTCGGTACCGGTGGCGTGCGTCGTGAAGGGCCGGTCCGGCATAGGGGCGGCCCGGTCGTCCTCGGTACGGTCGTCCTGGGCCCGGGCGGTGCGCCGGGCCGCGACGGCCAGGCCACCGGCCAAGACGAGGACCGCGACGGTGGCGAGCCAACCCGGCAGGACGGCAAGCTGGTGCTCGACCTGGCTCGCGACGTGGTTGATCCTGCCGGTGAGGTGGACCTGCCACCCGGTGTTACCCATGCCGGGGCCCCGGACGGCGCTGAGGATCGTCAACGAGCCCATCAACAGCAACAGAGCGCCGGCGAGCGCGTTGACCAGTGGCAGTCGGACTCGCCGGCCGGCGACGCGCAGGGACACCGTGCGGCGTCCCGGTGCCAGCGCGGAGCCCCAGTCACGCAGGTCCCAGACCAGCGCGAGCAGCGCGAGCGGCGCGACCATGCCGAAGACGTAGGCGACGCCGACAGTCAACGCGAGCGGGAAGGACCCGGCGGCTCCGGCGAGCCCGACGACCCCGGCCAGGACCGGCGCGCAGCAGGCGGTGGCGGTGCCGGAGAAGACCCCGAGCAGCCACACCCCGGACGTGCCCGGGCGGGCCATCGGGGCGCTGAACGGCATCGACACGGTCGGCGCCCGGCCGGCCACGGTCGCCAAGCCCGCAAGGATCATCAGGGCGCCGCCGGTCGCGAAGATCAGGGTGTGCCGGCTCTGCAACAGGCCGCTGACGGCGCTCGCGCCCAGCGCGATCGGCAGGATGACGGTGCTGACGCCGGCCGCGAACACGAAGGTCATGCCGACGATCTGCCGGCGCCTGCGCAGTCCGCTGGCGAAGTACGCCGGGAGCATCACCGACACGCAGCAGGGCGCGAGCAGGGCGACGATCCCGGCGATGAACGAGGTGAGGACGATCCCGGTGCTGAGCAGTGGCACGGCCCCTCCGAGGTCAACGGCGAAGGTCTACTATGACACATCGTAGAGTCAGGCAACGTGGTGGACGGGGGTAAGGGCAGTGCCTCGCAGGCGGCTCGGAGCGGCTATGACGCTGGCGACGGCGGCGGCCGTCACGTCATGCGCGAGCCCCGCTGGGCGGTCCCTGCCGGACAGCGCCGCCGGCACCGGGCCGGCACCGCGCACCCCCGTGCTCGCGGCCTGCCCCGCGACCGGCACCGGCTCCGGGCTGCCCGCACTCACGCTGTCCTGCCTGACGGCCGGGCCCGCGGTGAACCCCGCACGCCTGGGCGGCTCACCCGTCCTGGTGAACCTGTGGGCGTCGTGGTGCGTGCCTTGCCAGCAGGAGATGCCGGCGCTGCAGCGCGCCTACGCCCTGCACGGCCGGCAGGTGCGATTCCTGGGCGTCAACACCGAGGACCAGCACGACAGCGCCAGGGACTTCCTCGCCGCAGTCGGCGTGCACTACCCGCAGGTCGTCGACGACCGAGGCGACCTGCTGCACCGTCTGGGCGGCACCGGGCTCCCGGTCACGCTCGTGCTCGATGCGGCGGGCAAGGTCGTCTACTCCCATCGCGGCCAGCTCACCGAACCCGCCCTGGCGACGGCGCTCGCCGCTGCCCGCTGACCCTGCGGTCCGGCTCAGCGGTAGGTGAACGTCCGCTCAATCAGGTGGTTCGGGGTGACGAGCCGCTCGGCCGTGACCCGCCCGGCCGGGTCCAGGGTCAGCTCGACGAAGTACGTGCCGCCCACCCCGAACGCAACCCTGCGGCCGGTCCGGTCCGGGTGAAGCGCGAAAGGCGCCAGCGAGCCCGGGTCGCTGTAGGGCTCCGTGGACAGCAACGCCGCCCCGCTGTCGTGCAAGGTCACTGCGACCGGGGCCGGTCTGCTCGTGTCACTGGTGACCTGCTCGACGATCGTCACCCGCCGGGCACCCTGCAGCGCATCCAGGGCCCGGGTCAGCAGCGCGGTCACCGGAACGGGCGGCCACGGCACCTCGAACGTAGCTGTCCCGCCGGTCCAGCCGGGCGAGGCGACGCGCACGGTCACACCAGGCCGCCGGCGCCGACGCCCACGGGCGCCGCGAAGCAACCCGGCCCGCACGGGCGGAGCCGAACGGGCTTGGATCGCTGCCCAGGGCGCACGAGGTCCGCCGTCGCCGCGAAGCTCTGCCCCTCGCGGTCGTCGCTGGCCGGGTTGCTGACCTGCAGCCGAAGCAGCCCGGTGCTGACGCTCACCCCGACGGTGAGCTGCCCGGCCAGCGCCCCGAGCTCCACCACCGGTCCGGTGGGAGAGGGAGGCGGCTGGGCCTGCCGGGCCAGCGCGGTCAGGCGCGGCGGGCTCACCGACACCAGCAGCGCCGCGACGGCGAGCAGCAAGGCCATCGCGCGGGGCTGCCACCAACGGCTCCGCCCTTCCAGCAGGGCCGGGTCCTCCCGACGCAGCCGCCGTCGGGAGTGCAGCGCGAGCCCGCTGACGACCGTGACGAGCAGCAGCTTGATGCCGAGTACCTGGCCGTAGCCGGTCGTGACCAGCGAGCTCAGAGTCGGCAGGATCAGGACTGCGGCGAGGGTTCCGGTGCCGACCACCAGGAGGTAGGCGACGAGGGCGGACCGGGAGTACAGGCCGACGAGTTGCCAGGCGGCGTTGCCCCGACCCGCCCGGCGCCAGGCGGCGGCGGTGCGCAGCACCACGATGAGCGCGCCGGTCCACGCCGCGGCCAGCGCCACGTGCGCCGCGATGAGCAGCGCGCCCCCGGTCCCGTCCTGCTGGTGCAGGTGACCGCGTAGGCCCTCGACGAGCGCCACCGCGAGCAGCGGGGCGGTCGCTGCACGGCGGCCCCAGCCGGGCAGGGCCAACGCGACCGCCGAGGCCCCGAACAGCGCGACCTCCAGCGCGGGCAGGCGGGCACCCGGTCCGGTGAGCGCACTCCAGGACAGCAGGTCGGCCGCCCCCGCCGCCCAGGACGAGCCGTCGAGGGCGTGCACGGTCAGGGCCAGCGCGGCTACGGCTCCGACCAGGCAGGCGGCCCGGAGCGGAAGCCCGACCCCGGGCGGGAGCGGCCGTGCCCCGACGTCCGCGGCGAGGCGCCGCAGGCGGCCGGTCAGGGCTTGGCCGACGAGGCCGCCGAGGGCAGCCGCCAGGCCGCGAACAGCGCCCAGCGCAGCACCGCGGTCGCGATCAGCGACCCGGCCGGCGAGTTGGCGCGACCGGCGGCAGACAGAGCATCCGGACCCAGCCCAGTGCCCACACCGAAGGTGTAACTGCCGTCCACGACGTCACCGTCGTCCGCCGTCACCTGCCAACGGACCAGGTAGAGCCCTTCGTGCAGCAGCCCGGTCGCGACCAGCAGGGTCCGTCCGCCGTCCGCGGCGACCGCGACCGAGCGCAGACCCGGCATCGGGCCGGTGACCCGAACGGCGTCGGAGGACGCCGACACCGGTTCGCTGAAACTCAGGCGGATCTGCGATACCGGCCCGGCAACGCTGTACCCGCCGGCCGGCGACGTCCGAAGCAGGACCGCGTGCGCCCGCGCGGGCGACGCGACCCCCAGAACGGTCGCGAGCAGGACAGCCAGAGCGACGGCGGTCCGTGCGCCAAGGCGGCTCACCGCGCACCTCCTGTCGCCGGCCGCAGATCTACGACGCCACTTAGTAGACTAGGTGGCCCGGGGGCGATCCCGTCCCTGGCTGGGGCGCCGTCGGCGGTGCGGCGCTGGCGGTTCAGGCCGGGCAGTACGGGTTGTTCGCCAGGACCAGCGCCGGCGTCAGCAGGACCAGGGCAGGTACGGCAAGCAGGCCGACGCTGGCGAGTCCGGCCATCGCGGAACCGCAGGCCCCGACGGGCGGCCGGTCCACGAGCAGCCGGCGGACCCGATCGCCAGTGGCGGTCTCGGCCGCGCCGAGCGCCGCGATCGGGGCCGCGCTGCCCTGGCCGGGGGCGGCGAGTCGAAGGAGCGCGCTGGCGACAGTGAGCGGCTGCGCGGCGCGGGAGGCGCGGTCGTCGGCGAGCATCTCCAGGAGCACGGCTGTCTGCTCCCGAGCGGTCCGGAACAGCGGCACGAAGCCGAAGGCCCGGTCCAGGCCGGCGGCGGCGGCCAGGGCGAGGTGGTGCCGGCCGGACAGGTGCGCCCGCTCGTGGGCCAGGACCGCGGCGAGTTCGCCAGGGCTCAGGGCGGCGAGCGCGGCGCTCGTCAGCACGATCCGGCCGCCCCGGCCCGGGAGGCAGTAGGCCGCGAGGCTGGCGTGCTGCACGACGACGGGGTCAGCGGCCCCGACCCGGTCCGGGTCGCAAGGCCAGGAGGTCAGCCGCAGCAGGTCGCGGTGGGTCCGCCGGGCAGCCGCGGCGGCCATCAGCTCACGCGAGACGCACCACCCGGCAGAGGCCAGCACCGTCGCCGCGAACGCCGCACCGACTGCTGCGGTGAACGCCCCGCCTGGGGCGGCGTACTGCGCGCGCAACGCCATGACGCATTCCTTCAGGACGGCGCTGAGGTCGCCGCTGAACCGCAGCGCCGGTAGGGCCAGGGCAAGGCCGGCTCCAGCCGCGGCCAGCAGGGCGCTCGCGCTCAGGGCCTGCCACAGGGCGATCCCTGCACGCGGGCACCGGCTGGGCCACGCCGCGCGGGCCAGCACCCGGGCCGGGACCACAGCAAGCAGGACCGCGTAGAGCGCGAGGACGGCGGCGACCTTCACGAAGGGTCCTTGCGGGACCGGCTCCGCAGCCCGGGAGCGCCGTCGGCAGTTGTCTCGGCACCCCGCCGAGCCCCGTCGGCCTCCCCGGCGCGGGACTGCTTGGCCTTGGCCTGGCGCAGGGCCGCCTGCAGGGCCTCGATCTCGTCGGGGTGCATTGCCTGCACGAAGTGCACGAGCGTCGCGCCGGAGTCGCTGCTGGCGCTCAGGGCGGACTCCATCAGACGGGCGCTGTACTGCTCCAGGGTGGCGACGGGCGAGTACACCCAAGCCCGGGCGACCATCTCGCGGCGCAGCCACTCCTTCTTGTGCAGGTTGTTCATCACGGTCATCACCGTCGTGTAGGCAAGGTCCTTCGTAGCGTTGACCTCGGTGAGAACCTCCCGGACGGTCATCGGCCGTGCCGCCGACCACATCTGGTCCATGACCTCGGCCTCGAGCTCGCCCAGCCCCCTGACCCGCAGCACCGCGCTCCTCCCGGGCAGGCGACCTGCGCCCGCACCCTTCTACTATCGCACCTAGGACCCGCTTAGGCGTCCGCGACGGTGAGAGGTCCAGCATGACAGCCCGCCCAGCCGACAGCCTCGCCCCGCAACGGCCCGCCTGCGGCCCGTGCACGACGGTGGCCTGACATGGGAGTCGTTGCCAGCCTGGTCGGCGCGGTCACCGACGGGCCGCTGCTGCTGGCCGCGCCGGTCGCGGCGGCTGCCGGGTTGGTGTCGTTCCTGTCACCGTGCTGCCTGCCCCTGGTCCCCGGCTACCTGTCGTTCGTCACGGGGCTGTCCGGCGCGGACCTGGCCGGCGAGCAGACCTACCCGCCCGACGCCCCTCCCGCCGGGACGGCCGCCGGTCCCGGCTGTGCCCTGCTCACCGTGCCGCCGGTGGTGAGGGAGCGAACCGGTCGGCGGGCCGCGCCGCGAGGCCGGGTGCTGCTCGGCAGCGTCCTGTTCGTGCTCGGCTTCAGTGCGGTCTTCGTCAGCGAGGGCGCGCTGTTCGGCGGTATCGGGGCGCTTCTGCTGGTGCATCAGCGCCTCGTCGAGGTGGTCCTCGGCGCGGTGACGGTCCTGCTCGGCCTGTCCTTCGCGGGGGTCGTGCCCGGGCTGCGCAGGGAGGTCCGGATCCGGCAGGTCCCCCGCGTCGGGCTCGCCGGCGCACCTCTGCTGGGCGTCGTGTTCGGGGTCGGCTGGACACCGTGCCTGGGCCCGACGCTGGCCGCCGTCCAGACGCTGGCGTACACCCAGGGCAGTGCCGGTCGGGGCGCCCTGCTCACGATGTTCTACTGCCTGGGCC
>JAABUT010002844.1_pt1 | contig 15844 bp, 18 predicted proteins | sample 5559281 | NCBI WGS metagenome assembly JAABUT01 (sample SAMN10711880, study PRJNA513359) | rock metagenome | isolation source: Antarctica rocks | place: Antarctica: Victoria Land, Ricker Hills nord | collected 2016-01-04 | reverse complement strand
GCCCGGCGGTCGGCTCGTCGCCGGGCTGCCTGTGCGGGCCGGTTCGGCGGAGAGCGACCTGGACCAGGGGTGGAGCGCCGGCGGCGGCCGGGTCGCGGGCGGCGTGTTCGAGTTCGGCCCGGTACCGGGCCGCGGCGTCGCGGGCGGCAGCGGCCTGGTCGGCGCGCTGCTGCGCGGCCCGGGCCGCGGCGACCGCGTCGAGGGTCACCGCGAGCTGCGCGGCGAGACTGAGCCACGCCGCGGTGTCCGACCCGCCGGTGAGCTGCCCGGCCAGGACCATCCGACGGACCGCGGATCGCATCGCCGCGGATTGCGCGCTGTACGCGGGGGCCGCGCCGCCAAGGCTGCGCCCGGCCCGCTGCGCGGCGTCCCCGGCGGTGGTGAACCCGGACACCGGCCTACGCCCGTCAGGGCGGCGCTGCCACGCCGCGGACGTCGCCGCCGCGAGGTCCGCCGCGGCCGGGGCGACCGCGTCGACCAGCCTCGGGTCGGCGCGCAACGCGGCCCCGGCCGCCCGCACCCGAAGCTCCGCAGCGCGGATCGCCTCGACCCGTTCCCGGACCCGTTCCCCGGCTGCCCCGGCCCGGTCCGCCGGCGACGTCGGCGTGACGGTCGGCGTCGCCCGCTGCTCGGACCCGTCCCGCACGGATGTCGCGGCCGGGCGGGCCGCGGTGTCGGCGGGGGCGACGGCTGGCTCCCAGCGGGCGGTCAGCTTCGGCCAGGTCAGGTCCTTGTCCAGCTGCCCACCGGCGAACCACACGGTCTGCGCGGCGCTGTCCGCGGGCAGCAGCGACACCTTGTACCCGGTGACCTGCGTCGGGTCCTGAGTCGACATGCGCGGGGTGAACCGGACGCCTCCGGCGGCGAGCTCGGACCGGAACTCCTCCGTGGACCGGGCGGTCGACCCGGCACCGCGGACCAGGCGGCGCAGGGTGTCCCGCTCCGGTTCGGCCCGGCCCTGCCGGGCCGACTTCTCCGTCTCCGCCCGCGCCGGCCGCTGCGTGGACGTCCGGTCCCCGCTGTTGGTGCGGCCCAGCCCGTACCGGGCCTCAATCCGGGCCCGGACCGTGCTCGCGGCCCGGAAGTCGTTCGGGGTGGTGGCGACCGACCCGTCCGCCCGGATCAGCGTCCCCGCCAGGTGGATGTGTTGTGGGTCGTGGCGGATCGCGACCCACCGGATGTCCCGGGGCCCCCTGGTCGGTGCCGGCCAGCCCGAGCTCACGCATCAGGTCATACGCGACGTCGGCCCACTGCTCATCGGTCAGCACCGGGTTATCGGCCCGGTTGGCGATCACCGTGTGGAACACGTGCCGCTCCGGTGCCCGCTCCCCTAACCTCCGCACCGGCCGGTCCAGGGCCGCGACCAGGTCCCGGATGTCCGCGCCGGCCCGCCCGTCACCACGCGCGGGCGGGTTCAGCTGGTCGGCCGGCTTGTACCCGGCGATCACCCGGGGGTCCACGTGCTCGTTGCTCCGACCCGGCCCCATCAGGTAGTACACGAGCCCGTACGTCCGCGAGCCGCGCATCTTCGCCCCCGTCTTCACGATCACCGCGCACCCCACAGCGACCAGGCCGCCCGGCGGTCCCCGCCGGCGGCGGCGCCCGCGTTGCGGATGGTCACCGGGCGCGACCGGGTGCGGGCGAGGCGGACCCCGTCCAGCACCGCGTCCACCCGCACGGTCAGCCGGCGCACCGCGTCCGCCGCCCCGAGCAGCCGCCCGTCGACCTCCCCGGTGCTGTGCAGTACGCGGACCGCCTGGTTCAGCAGGTTCCCAACCCGCCCCAGCTGGGTCTCCAGGTCATCGATCGCGTCCCCGGTCCGCCGGTCCAACCCCACCCCACCCGCGCCGTCCACCGACCCCCGCCCACCACGAACTCGGGCAGCGGCCCCTTCGGCCAGCCCTGCGTCGGCGGCTCGAGGGGACGCCGGCACGGCGAGCCAGGTCGCCGCGTCCGCGTCCACCAGAACTCCGCCGTTCCGCGCGACCGCGACCCCTGCCGCGGACAGGAACGCCCCCACCGACAACCCCAGCCGCGCCGCACCACCCACGACGTCCGCACGCTCCTCATCACTGAGCCGCACCACAACCCGGTGACCCCGGGGCACCGGCAACCGCGGCCGCCGGCGCCCGGCCACTACCCCGACCCGCGACTGCAGCACCCCGGTGTCGTCCACCGACCCGTCTCCGGTCACCTGCCCACCTCCGCCGTCCGGTCACCGACCCGCCCCTCACCCGCGGCCCTGTCGTCTGTGGCCCTGACCTGTCGCCCTGGCCTGCAGGTGGTCGGCCGCGCGCCCGCGGACGACCACACCCGCCTCACCGACCGACCCGCGCCGGCCGCGGCAAGGCCGGCCCCGGCGCCGCCGGGCGAGGGGCGGGCCGGGACCGGCACGGCGACCGTGGCCCGCCCCACAGGCCGGGCGGGAGGGTAAGCACGCTTTGCGATATATCTCGCTCACCGTTTCTGCAGTTCGTGGTCGCCTTAGCCCGCGAAGTCCCCGGCCGGCACCATCGACGGAGTGACCGTCAACGTGGACCCCGGCGTCGAAGACATCCCCAGGGACCCGTTCGCCCAGCGCCCGGTCGCCCTCGTCGAGGACCTCACCCGGCTCACCACCCACGACACCGGTCACCTGACGCTCCCGCTGCACCTCGACGGGTCAACCCACGCCGCGTGGGACCTCAGCCGCCAGTGGGCCCGGCTCAAAGTCGCCGAAACCGTCCTCACCGAGGCAGGCGACCCCGATGACGTCGTCCACTACGTCGACCGCGACACCCTCCTCGACCACTGGGCACAGCTCGCGCTTCCCATCCGCATCCGCGCCCACTGGGAACTCGCACACCCGGCACTCACCGCCCCCACCAACCCCAGCGCGGCCCAGCGCACCCCGGACGCGGTACCCGCGCCGGCTGCCTAGCCCATGGCGACCGACCCGGTCCAGACCGAGGTCGCCGCCGCGATCCTGCGCGTCACCGCCACCCACGACTTCGCACTCGCCGGCGCCTACGGGCTCAACGTCCGCGGCGTCGTGGACCGCCCCACCGAGGACCTCGACTGTTCACCACCCGCGCCCGCGGACCCGCCGACGTCCTGCCCGCCGTGACCGCCGCGCTCACCGACGCCGGCTACACCGTCCAGGTCACCCGCCCACCCACCGCCGACGGCGACTTCGCCAGGCTCACCGCCACCCGCGGCGCCGACGCCGTGACCGTCGACCTCGCCCGCGACTGGCGCGCCCGACCCCCGACCACCGTCGCCGAGATCGGGCCCGTCCTCACCACCGAGGACCTCCTCGCCAGCAAGGCCGCCGCCCTCGCGTCCCGGTCCGCGACACGCGACTACCTCGACATCGCCGCAGCCCTGACCACCCGCACCCGCGAACAGCTGATGGCCGCCGCGTTCGCCCACGACCCCGGCGTACGGGTCCAGGACTTCACCACCGCGGCCGCCCGGCTCGACCGCCTCCATGACGAGCAGTTCATCAGCTACGGCCTCGATGCCGCAGCCATCACCGCGCTCCGCTCCGCCTACGCCACATGGCCGCGCGACCCCGCCCACGACCCGGCCGGACACGCCGCCCACGCCGCCACACCCCGCGGCCCGCCCGGCCGGTCCTCCCGGCTCCCGGACGTGTGATCGGTGAACGCCCGCCAACACCCCGCACCCACCAGCGCGTCCAACCGCAACGCCGGGTCCTGCTTGCGGTCGACACCCGCGCGGACCCCACCAGATGCCCACCCTGCCAGGGCTTCCGCGCCGCCGACCGCTTCGCCACCTTGAACGGCGGACTGATACGGGCGACGCGGGCTCGCCCTGTTCGTCGACGGCCGGGCGGCCGTCCGGGCGCGTTAAGACAACCCCGGCGGGCTCAGGCTCAGCCCGCTTCCTCCGCGTGCTGGTGGCGGTGCCGGACGATCCGCCAGGTGACGAGGCCGACCACGACGATCGAGGCGACCACGATCGCCGTCGTCGTCCCCACTGTGTGTGCGACGGTGGCGTAGGAGTTGCCGGCCAGGTAGCCGAGCAGGACGAACCCGACGCCCCAGACCAGCCCACCGAGAGCGTTCCAGCGCAGGAAACGCGGGTACGGCATGCGGGAGGTGCCCGCCAGGGCCGGCATCACCGCCCGGAAGAAGGCGACGAACCGGCCCAGGAACACAGCGGCCCCCCCGCGGCGGGCGAGCAGGTCCCGGGCGTTGTCCAGGCCGGCCTTCCGCTTGCGCAGGGGCTTCCAGCGCAGGGCCCGTTCACCGACGTGCTTGCCGATCTCATAGCCCACGGTGTCACCGGCGATCGCCGCGACCACGACGATCACAGCGACCACGTAGACGTTGACGTTGCCGCGGCTGGCGGCGACCCCGCCGAGCAGCGCGGCCGTCTCACCGGGGATGACGAAGCCCACGAAGATCGCGTCCTCGGCGAAGACCAGAGCACCGACCAGGACATACACCAGGACCGGGGAAACCGTGAGGATCCGGTTGACGATCGAGCTCAGCATCGGGTTCCGTCCGGCTCAGGCGAAACGCACGATGCTGAGGGCACCGGCGGCCAGGCAGTACACGGCGAACGGGGTCAGGGTGCGCGTAGTGAACCACCGGGTCAGGAAACGCAACGAGGCGTAGGCGGCTACCCCGGCGACGATGGCGCCGACCAACACCTGGCCGTGGATACCGTGGCCCGCGGGACCGGCCAGGCTCGGAAGCTTCAGGACCCCGGCCGCCAGGATGACCGGGGTCGCCAGCAAGAACGAGAACCGGGCGGCCTCCTCGTGGTCCAGACCGCGCGCCAGTCCGGCGACCATCGTGACCCCGGACCTGCTGATCCCCGCCAGCAGCGCGAAGGTCTGCACAGCCCCGACCACCAGCGCCTCGCGGAACGCCAGCGTCGAGAGGTCGCGGCGCGGGAACCGGGTCGTCACCGGGGCCGTGCGGACGGCCAGGTCGGACCTTCCCCCTGCGGACCGGCCCCCGGCGTGCGTGCCCCGTGCGGGCCACTCGCCGGGGGACGGCGCGTCGGCGCCGGACCCGTCCAGGACCCGGTGGGCACTCGATCGTTCGGCTGCCCGGCGCCGCAACCGCTCCCCACCGAGCAGGATGAAACCGTTGAGGAACAGGAAGACCGCTGAGGCCAGGGGCCGGGCGAACAGTGTCCGCAGCACGTGCTCGAGTGCCAGTCCGGTGATCCCTACCGGGATCGTCGCCACCACGACGAGCCAGGCGAGCCGCTGGGTCGGTGTCTGGATCCGGCGGGCCCGGACGCTGGTGATGAAGCCCCCGATGAGACGGGCCCAGTCGTGCCGGTAGAACACGAGCAGGGCCAGGGCCGTCGCGACGTGCAGGGCGACGACGAACGTCAGGTACGGCGAGGCACCCGAGTCCTGGGTGGTGCCCTGGGTGATCAGATCCGCCCAGGAGCCGCCCAGCCACGCGGGGACCAGGACGGAGTGGCCCAGACTCGACACGGGGAACAGCTCGGTCACCCCCTGCAGCGCCCCGAGAACGATGGCCTGGAGGTAACTCAAACCGTTCATTGAAGTTCCTTCCACGACGACCGCCTGCAGCGGTCGTAAGCCACACCCGTCAGGTCGGTACACACTCGGAAAACGCGACTGTGCTGCGACGGGGCTGCGCCAAGGGCTGCGTCGTGCGACGGGTCATTCGGCCGCACGACTACTATTGAGGCGAATCGTAGCTGATGGGGAGGTGTGATGCGACGGGCCCGTGGACAGCTGGAGGCGGCAGTACTGGCGGTGATCCGATCAGCGCCCGAGCCGCTCACCGTCGCCGACGTCACCGACGCCCTGGACCCCCTCCCCGCCTACACGACGGTGATGACGACGTTGGCGCGCCTACACAACCGGGGAGTCCTGGACCGGACCGCCCGCGGCCGGGGATACGCCTACGGTCCGGCGGCTGACCCGTTCCGCGCCGGGGCGGTCAGCGCCGCCGAGGAGATGCATCGTCTGCTCCGAGCCGAAGGCAGTCGCGCCGACGTCCTGAGCCGGTTCGTCGCCGAACTCGAGCCGGAGGACGACCGGGTGCTCCGGTTGCTGCTGGCCGAGCTCCCCGACCGGCCAGAGCAGGCGGGCCGGTGACACTGCTCTGGGAACTGGTCGCGGCGCCGCTGGTGCTCAGCGCCGCGGTCGGACTGGGTGCCCGGCGGTGTGCCTCCGCGATGTCGGGACGGGTGGCGCTGCGGATGCTGGCGGTGGCCGCGGTCACCTGCGCCGCCGCCACCGGCTTCGCCCTGACGGTGGCCACTCTGTTCGTCCTGGCGCGCAGCCCCCTGGTCGCCGCGCTGGGTGACTGGTCGATCCGGGCGCTGCCCCCGGTCCCGCTGCCGTGGCAGTCCGCGGTGGGCGGCGCGGGACTGATCACCGGCCTGCTCGGCCTGGCTGCCCGCCACACCGCCAGAGCCGTCCGTCAACTGCGGCTCGCGCACCGGACCAGCCGCGAACTCGCCGGCAGCCCCGGCAGCGACGGGGTGTGCAGCGGCCGTCCCGGGTGGACCGTGCTCCAGGACGACCGGGCCGACGCCTACGCGATTCCCGGACGACCCGGCCGGGTGGTGGTCTCAACAGGCATGCTCGCGGCCCTCGCACCGGCCGAGCACCGCGTCCTGCTCGCCCACGAGCAGTCGCACCTGCGGCACTGCCACCACCTGTGGGTCCAGGTGTGCTGGGTCGCGGCCGCCGCGAACCCGCTGCTGCGACGGCTCCCGGCCGCGGCTCTTCTAGCCGCTGAACGCGAAGCCGACGAGGACTCGGGCGGGCCCCACCCGGACTCGGCTCTGGTGGCCGGGGCCGTCGCGCACGCCGGACTGGCCCGCGGTGGGGGCCCGATACCCCTCCCGACGAGCCCCCTGCTGGGGGCCACGGGCTCCGACGTCGTCCTGCGGGTCCGGCTCCTGATCCATCCGCCCAGCAAGCGGCGGGCGCTCGCAGCGTCGGTCCTGGTGCTCGCCACCACGGGTGCGGTCGCAGCAGCAGCAGGTACCGGAGCACACCTCACCGAGCAACGCTTCGAACAAGCACGACCGCAGACCCCTGAGCACCGACCCGCTCAATACCCGCCCGCTCAGCACCCACCTGCGGTGACCGACCCGCTCACCGCAGCACAGCCCGGCGACGCGCGGTGAGGCAGACCGCAGAAGGCGTCGACTGCGGCGGACGCACTCGCCCTGCGTCGCACAGCAGAAGGGGCCCGAGCACAAGCGCCGGGCAGCGCGGGTCGCTGATGTAGCGGGCGAGCAGCAGCGGCCCTGCAATCCGGCGCACAGGGGCTGTACCAGGCGACCGCCGGTGGCGCCGTCCTGGTCGCCGGGGTCTGGGCCGGACTCGCCTGGCACGGCAACGGCCGGCTCCCGCTGCTCATCAGCGGTGCGGTGGCCGTCCTGACAGCACCGCCCTGGCACTGTTCGGAGGCAAGTGGGAACCCGAACCCACAAGGCAGGGTTGACCCATTGAAGCGATGCTCGGTCTACTCCGCCGCGTCCTGGACGAGATGCAAGACCGACTACTCGGCCACACCGACGTCGAGCACTCCACGCGACTGACATCTCAGCAGGAGTGGATGCACCGCCACCGCCACCCGACTACCGCACACCCAGATCACTGACGTCATCAACACCGACCGCGAATCGACCTCGATCCGAGCATTACCGTACCGAAAACGGGCGGGCGAGACGATAGCCCACCGACAGGTTGCGGCACGGTTCCGGCACGCCGACAGTCCACGTGTCGCCGTACCACCACCCTTGCAGTCATACGGTAAGTGCGCCAGTGGGTAGGCGGGCGAGTAGCGTCGGTGGTTGGCGAGGAAATTGTGGGTGGCGAGGGGGGGTCGGGTGTTGCGCGCGGAGGAACGGGAGGTGATTTCTCGGGAGCTTGCGGGTGGGTTGTCGTGTCGGGCGATCCGGCTGTGCGTTGGCCTGCGACGCCATCGGCTGCTAACGGCAGGATCACCAGTTCGTGGGTATGCCAGCCAACGTTCATCGCCACCAGGCCGACTACCCCGGCGGGCACAGTCGCCGGTCCCGCCCGCAGCATCATGTGCGCGCCCATGGGGGCACTACCGCCCATAATCGACGTCATGCCCATGTCCGCCAGCGTGACGTTGACGGTGCGCCCCGGCAGCAAGTTCGGTGCCGAGCAGGTCAACGCGGAATAGTGGTACTGCGATCCGCCGCCCATCACGGCCGAGCCGTTAGCAGGATAGTTGCCGCCCGCCCCACCCATCATCCCCGAGCCAGTGGCAGTGGCAGCCGCAGCCGGTCAGCACCAGACCCGCCGAAACGACGGCCAGGGCGAACGACCGGCGAGTTCCCGCATGTCCGTCCATGCTTTCCACTAGATCAGCCGTTGCCGGTCGGTGACAGGGCCGAAGGTCCCCTCGCTGGCGCGCACTCCGGGTGAGCTCTCGCCTCGCGCTTGGCCAGCTCATCCCGTCAATCCCGCGCCGCATCCTCATCTGCGAATGGCGCTCACGCTCACGCGGCCCTACCCGTCACAGGGCCCGCAGCAGTAGCCGCCCCTGCTCGGCGTCGGAGGTGCCGGCACGGCGGTGCAGCTCGGCGCGCGCCGCGTCCGGGGGCAGGCCACGGTCGAGGAGGGCACCGACGGCCTGATCGATGTCTCGCGCGTCCGACACACGGGCCACCAGCTCGGCTCGCGACAGCGCCGGCCACGGGACCAGATGCTTGTCGACCAGCACCGGCGCAGCGTCCGCCCCGACACGTTCGGTCAGGGCCAGGGCCAGGGCCAGGGCCAGGGCCAGGGCCAGGGCCAGGGCCAGGGCCAGGGCCAGGGCCAGCAGCAGGAAGGCACCGCTGGTGTCGGCGCGCAACACCAGGACGTCGCCACCCGGCAGCCCTGTTAATGGCAGCGCCAGCGAGGCGAGTGCTCGCACGCCTAGACCCTTGCTGCTCACGTCGACCTCGCCCCCGACGTCGGCGAGCGCCAGGGTGACGCTCGAGCAGGAGGGGACGCTGAGCGTGACCGCTCCAACTAGCCGGGTCAGCGTCTGGGCGAGTGCTCCCGCGGGGGCAAGGTCACCCAGCACGTCCTGCAGCACGGCGGACAGGTCTGCGGCGGCATCCACCGGACTCCAGACGATTGCGGCGCTCCGGGACCTTCCTGCTCGGCCCGGAAGGCCGGCAGGAGTGCGACGCACGCTGATCGCATCGGGGTCTGGCTGCCGGAGGTGATGGCCGGAGCGGGACCGACCCGGCCCCGGCTGCCGCCGGCTGCGGATGTCTGCCGATCCGCCTGGCCGCACCGCACGCCTCCATGCCTGCCGCCGCATTTACTCAGAAGGCGGCCGTCAGGACGGCGACGGCTCCGTTCCGGAGGCGCCCCGGCGGGCGCGGGCGCGTTGCACAGCCTCCTCGACCAGGGAACGCGACACCTCGGCGACCTTCACGTGCTGAGACTGGCTCATCGCCCGCAGCCGGTCGAACGCCTCCTCCTCGGTGGCGCCGGTCCGGCTCATAACGATGCCCAGAGCCTTGTCGATGACGGCCCGGCTGGTCAGCGCCTGCTGCCACTGGGCAGCGAGCCGCTGGCTCTGGGCGAGCACCAGCGCGTTGTGCACCGACACCGCCGCCGGACGCGCGAACACCTCACCCATCTGCACCGCGCGTGCGTCGAAGGCGTCCTTGGGATGGGCGTAGACGTTGAGCGCGCCGATGACCCTGTCCGGCAGCAGCAGCAGCGACAGCACGCTGTGCACACCCATCCGCCCGATCCGCGGCCCGAAACGCGGCCATCGCGGCTCGCCGCCCAACGACCCCGAGGTCTGCGGCGTGCCGGTCTCCACCGCCGACAGGCACGGCCCCTCCCCCAAGCCGTACTGCACGTCGTCGACGGCGTGGACGAACTCCGCACTCGCGACGACGGTCTGCGGCCGGTCGCCCTCGAGCATCGTCAGCCCGGCACCCTCGGCCCCGGGAATGGCCTGCACCGCGAACGCGGCGATCTCGACCAGAGTCTCATCCAGCGGCCGGTGGTCGGTCAGCACACCGGACAGTCCGACGAGCCCCGCCTCAAGGTCGTCCTCGTCCACGCGACCACCAGCCCTCCCGGCCCTGCGGACCGTTCGAGAGAACCGTAACCGGTGGCAGCGCATCGGCCACGGGACCGGCCGAACAACAAGAGCTGCTGCTGCGCACAAGCGCACGCAGTGCGGCACGGCCATGACCTGGAAGGCGCCGCGGGTGGTCGTCACAGCACGATGGGGCGGCACGTCCTGTGCCCTCAGGGTCCCGGTGGCAGCCGGTCAGCTCTCGCCGGTCCCAGCCGCTCGGTCAGCGGAGGTAAGCCACCGCCGAGGCGACTGCCGCCACCAGGGCACCGGCTGCGAAGGGGAGCAGCAGCAGCGAGACCAGCATCAACCACACCGACCCGGACTGACTGCCGACCGCGAAGGCGCCGACGTCAACGGCGAGCAGCAGGACGCCGGTCAGCAGCAGCAGCGCACCCGTGAGCGACCCAGCGGACGCCTTGCTGATGTGTCGCGGGAACTGCAGCTCGAGCTCGGCGAGCACGCGGTGCTCATGCTCGGTCAACCTCATGTCGCTCTCCCTTCGCTGCTCGACGCTCGACGCTCGGTTCCTGGTCCGGCAGTACAGCTGGCGGACAGTGCGGGCCCCACATCCCGCAGCAGTAGTGACGACAGCCAGGTTGCAGACCGACTCGCAGTCCCGGGGCCGAGGGTCGGGTCACCCAGCCGTCGCCGCCGCTCTGCTCGACCGGAGCGCCGGCACCCCGGTCACCGCGGTCACCGCGAGGTGGCGGGTCCGGGAGCCGTCGTGGGTGTCCAGCCCGCGCCGCGGCGCCAGATGAGCCGGTGCACGCCGAGGTGGCGTGGCAGCGACCGGAGGCCGGGGATCCATGGGAGCAGCACCAGGGCGAGGGTGAGCAGGACCATCAGGCCCCAGACAAGGGCGTCGGCGTTGCCGGAACTGGAGAACGGCGAGACCTGGTACCAGAACGTGTAGAGCCACAGCCACGCCTGACCGGGGTAGCTGCCGGTCTCGTTCATCATTCCCCACTGCTTGCCGGACAGGTGCTGCGCCTGCCCACGGTCAGCCAGGTAGGTGCTGTCGGCGAGCAGCAGCAGCGGCTTGGTCTGGTCGCTGGCGTAGAACGTCTGACCACTGGTCAGCGCGCCCTCCAGGCCGCCGCTGCGGGCAAGCGTGAGCTCGCCGGCGGCGATGGCCGGCACCGGCCCGTAGCTGCCGGCGGCGACCTTGGTCGGGTCGCCGGCGGGCGCCTTGGCAAGGGCGTCGGCATAAGCGGTGCTCCAGGCTGTCTGCCGGTCAGCGGGAGCTCCCGTCCAACTGGCCAGCGCCGCCTGCAGGGCTGGAGGGCCGCCGGCGCGGGTGAGCGGGTCGATCACCAGGGCCTGCGCCGAGTCGACGGGGATGCGCACACCCGCCCACCGCTGTAGATGCAGCGGACCAAGGTCCTGGCCCGGGCCGGCGGTGTTGTACGGCGCGCCATAGCCGGCGCTGGTGCTTGTCCCGGCAAGCTCTGACGTTGCGGTCGCGACGACGTCGCCCGGTGCCGCGGTCGCCCAGTCCCGCAGCGAGATCGCCTTCTCATCCGGCGAGGACAGGACGGCCGCCAGCGCCACGGTCAGGACGCTGACCACGACCAGGGCGATCACCATCTCCTTGACCAGGTCATAGGGCCGGGTGGAGAACAGGTGCGCACCAGGGGTGGTGTCCCGGTAGCGCCTCATCGTCGGACACCCGTCGGGACGGCGCGTTGATCAGGGCGGGCTGGCGCTGTCAGGTCGACGCCGACGGGCTGCTCGACCGGTACCGGTGGCGTTCCAGCCACGTCGAAGGCCAACGGGTCAGCGTCAAAGGGCGGGACGACCCCGTGCCGGCGAACGAGGATCACATGCAACACGACGAGGATCCCGACGGTGGCCGGCAGCAGGGTGACGTGCCACAGCAGCATCTGGCCGCCGTCGAGGACGTTGAAGTAGGCCCCGATGCCGACGGAGTTCAGCCCGTCCTTGGCTTGAGTGGCGATGAACTGGGAGTCGAAGTTGGTCTGCGACAGGTAGCCAGTGAAGGCGGTACCGATCGAGGCGAGGAACGCGACAGCTCCGGTGACCCAGGTCAGTCCCCGCCTGCCGCGCCACGCGGCCATGAAGAATTTGCCCCACAGGTGCACGACCATGAACACGAAGAACAGTTCCACGCTCCACAGGTGCAACGAGTTCACGAAGTGGCCCAGCGCCGAGCCGTGCCACCACGCCGTCCCCTTCAGCGTCAGCAGCACCCCGGAGGCGACAACGACGACCAAGGCCGCGAGGGTTAGCACACCGAAGAGGTAGATCCACGACAGCACGTACGCCGGCTGGCGCCCCGGCAGGACCTGGCCGGCCGGCACCGTACGAGCAAGGCGGGTACGCAGCCGAACAGTCCAGCTCCGCGGGTCATCATCGAGCGGCTCGCCGCTCATCGCGGCCCCCCACCCGAGCGCGGGCGACCGGGGAAGGGCAACACAAGAGCAAGAACAAACAGGCCCACCAGCAGCCCGATCACGACCAGGTTCGCCAGCGAGATCTGGATGACGCCCCAGTGCAGGTAGGCGCCCGTCCCGCCCAGCAAGCCCGAGGCGAGCGTCATCGGCGGCACCAGCCGTCGCAGGCGGGCAGGGTAGGGGTGAACACGAGGGCAGCCACGGGTGTCTCCACGAGGAGTGCGCCGATCTGCCCGGCGGTGAGCGTGACGCTCACGGGACGCAGCGTCAGACGCAGCACTCCCGGCCCGGGCCGGCTATGGCTTAGCAACGCCGACCGTACGCCGACCTGGCAGCCGCGTACAGGAGCAGTCCCGCTACAGCCAGCTGCCCGGCAGTTCACCCTTGATTACGTCGCTCGCACTCGCCTAGTTGTTGCATGTCATGACGTTGTGACCAGCGGGTTGGTCGGCGGGGTCGGTTGATCGGGGGCAGGTCTCCCCGGTTGGGTGTGGAGCTACCACACAGCCGCACCCGCCGAAGGAGACCTGCCGTCGTGCACCGTAATGCGCCCCTGACCGCTGAAGGCCGTCGTCGTCTGGTCGCCCGAGTGCTGGAGGAGGGTCGCCCGCAGTCCCACGTCGCGGCGGAGTCCCACCTAGCCCGGGCGACGGTCTGATCTGCCCCGCGTCACCGCCACCGAATGCGCCGACACCGCCCCCGACACCGCAACGGCCTGAGCCGGATGCGACTGCTCTGGCACCCCGTCCACCCGGACACCCCCAGCGCCGTCCATCCACCCGCCGCGGTTGACACCAGACCGGCCACCCGCGGCCTCGGGGACGGTCCGCCGGCGGGCGACGAGCGGCGCGGCAACACCGCCGCCGTCGCCGCCTACGGCCGGCTGCTCACCGGCGCCCGCACCGCCGAGGACCCCACCGCCGAGGACCTCACCGCCGACGCGACCGGCGCCGTCCACGTCTGCGGGATCGGGCTGATCCCCATCGCCGTCGCGCTCGCCGCCGTCCCCGTCGACGACGCCCGCCACCGCCTGCTCCTGGACCCCGACGACCAGGCCGCACTCGACGACGAAGCCACCGCCCTCGCCCACCTGCGCCACGTCTTGGACGAAGCGGCCACCGCCACCACCACCGCCCCGTTCGAGGCGGGGGCGGCGCCAACACCGCGCTGACCTCACCGCGAGCCCGCGTCCGCGGGCCCCGCCCCCCGGGGCCGGTGGTCCCCGCCGCCCGGGTCCCCGCGGCCCGGGCGAAGCGACGGGACCACCCCGACCCGACAACCCGCAAGGGTCCGCTCCGCCGCTACGCGCCCTTGCCCCCGCCGACCCGGGCCGGTAAGAACCCGCCACGCCCGAGCAACGAAGACCCCCACCAAGCCCGCCGCTGCGACCACCACCCGGCGCTACCGCCGGGCCTGACGGGCCGGCCCCACCAGACCGCGAGGCTCCGCCCCACACCCCGACCCTTCACTCCGAAGCCTCCGGACCCCACAGCCCGTGCCCGGTGAGGAAACCGACCAGCCCGGCCGGGGACACATACCGGTGACCCACCAGGCCCACCGCCTCGGCCGCCGCGACATGACCGGCGGTGTCATCGACGAACCCGCACCCCCCGGGCTCGCTCCCAGCCGCGTCGACCGCAGCGGCCCCGAGTCCGTCAGGGAGTCCTTGACGTATTCGGGGGTGCCGGGCATTCTTGACGTTGTGGAGGTCGCTGTCAGCGCCCGCAAGCACGGCATACCGGACGCCGACATCCTCCACGCCTGGCGCAACGTCCTGCGCGTTGCCGAACAGGACCACGGCGGCGAGAGCAGGCTCATCGCCATCGGTCCCGCCCGCGACGGCGCTCTCCTCGAACTGGTCCTTGTCCCCGACGACACGGGTCATCTACGCCGACCACGTCCGCCGTTCCTTCCTCGACCGACTCAGGTGATGACCATGGCCCACACCCGCACCAAGCCCACCGCCACCGCCACCGCCACCGCCACCGAGCAGGTCGAGCAGGCCGAGGCCACCGAGAAGTGGCTCGACAGCCTCGACCCCGCCCAGCTCGACTTCCGCGACGCCAGCCACCTCCGCGCGATCATCGCCGCCGCCGGTGCCCTCGCCACGGCAGAGGGAAACCTCCGCACGGCCGTCGCCGACGCGCGCGCGGCCGGGGACTCCTGGACCGTCATCGGCGCCGCGCTCGGAACGAGCAAGCAAGCCGCGCACGAGCGGTTCCGGGCGTTCGTCGACCACTGACCATCCCCGGTCCCCCTTCCCGTCCCAGGTAGGCCGCCGCCGGCCGAGGCGGCAGTAACCGTCCCGAAACGGCGACCATCACGGCGGTGCCTGCGGCGACCGCCCAGCTCGACGTCTCACCACTGGTCATCTCACCTCCAAGGAACCAAGGCGCGGACCCGCTCAGCGCGGGCGTCCCGCCGCACCCGCGCGGCCGTCCGGGGGTCGACCCGCTGCGCTGCCCCCCATCCGCCCAGCGACGGCCCGTGCCACAACCGCGCCCACCCGGCCATCACCGCAACGCCGTCCGCCCCGGCCCGCACGGTGTGGTCGAGCAACCGGGCCACCGACACTCCGAGCACCGCTCTCGCCGCGGTAACGGAGTCCACCCACCCCGCCTCCCCGAGCGGATCCCCCGCCGTGGCGGGACCCGGGCCGTGATCCCGGCACACCACCCGCAACCGGCTCTCCCCCACCCCGACCACCACGCTCAGCGCAGCCACCGGCACCCCCCACGCCCGCAGCCGCACCCAACCGGTCCGCCAACGGCGCCCAGTCATGCCTACTTCGCGCAGCCGCGGCCAACTCGACGCGGTCGACGCGGTCGACGCGGTCGGCGCGGTCGGCGCGGTCGGCGCGGTCGGCGCGGTCGGCGCGGTCGGCGCGGTCGGCGCGGTCGGCGGTGCCAAGCTCGCCCGGCCGGACCGACCGCTGCGCACCCGTCACCGGCGGACGACGGACCGGTTCGCTTTCGCCGCTGCTATGTCCGGCCCGGTCACCGGGCGAGGGGACGGTCCGAGACTGGGTCGACGACGTCGGGGACCGCCCGACGCGGCGTCGCAGCGGTCCGCGGGGAGTAGCCGATGTGCAGCGCCACCTGGGGGTGGCCGACCAGGCGCAAGTCGGTCCGCACCTGACGGCGGATCCGCGGCACCTCGGTGAACCGGGTGAACAGCCCGGCGACCATCCGCATCGGGGTGAGCTCGAGCAGTACCCGGTAGAGCGCCTGGCCCGCCGACAGCGATGCCGACGGGTCGTCGGAGTCGGTGCACAGGACGAGCAGCGAGCCGCCGGACTCCGCGCGGGGGTTCGGCGGCAGATGACCGGTCCCGCGCTGGTCGAAC
>JAABUT010002843.1_pt1 | contig 15845 bp, 22 predicted proteins | sample 5559281 | NCBI WGS metagenome assembly JAABUT01 (sample SAMN10711880, study PRJNA513359) | rock metagenome | isolation source: Antarctica rocks | place: Antarctica: Victoria Land, Ricker Hills nord | collected 2016-01-04 | reverse complement strand
CCTCCTCGACGAGGTCGGGATCGACGCCCGGGTTGCGCTCCAGGAGCTCATCGACGACGAAGGCGCCGGTCTCGTCGGGCCGGAGCTGCGCGAGGGAGCCCTTGAAGGCGCGCCCGATGGGGGTGCGTACGGCGTCGACGATCACGGCTTCGGGCATCGGTGGAGCTCCTCTGAGGAATCCTCACCGAGCCTTCGGTCGCTGAGGGGTGTTGAATGCTAGGGACATGCCCAAGCCTCGCATCAGCCGTCCCTCCCCGGCCATGGCCGTCGCCCTGCTCGCCCTCTTCGTCGCTCTGGGGGGCTCCGCCGTCGCGGCGGGGACGCTCATCGGATCCCGCGACATCGCCCGGGGAGCCGTCCAATCCATCCACGTCAGGGACGGGACCCTGATCGGGGCCGACGTGAAGGACCAGTCGCTGACTCCGAGGGACTTCCGCGGCTCGGTGCGCGGGCCGCAGGGGCCGCAGGGCGTGCCGGGGATCGCCCGTGCCTACGCGCACGTCTACCGGGACGGGACCCTCGAGAACGCCGCCGCGAAGAGCATCGGACGGGTCACACGGCCCGCCACGGGGACCTACTGCTTCTACCTGCCCTTCAAGCCCGCAAACGCCGTCGCCACGCTCGACGCCGTCCGCTCGGCGGGAATCGAGACCGCGAAGGTGAGCACCCGGTCCGACGCCTCGAAGGGGGACACCTGCACCGGCGCCGAGAGCGCGTCGGTCTCGCTCGTGCACACGGACGGGAACCGGCGGACCCTGAAGGACGGCGGGTTCTTCATCGTCTTCAACTGAGGCGCTTTCCGAGCAGCGCCCATCACAGGCCCAAGCCACGCACGCCGGGCTCGTCCCAGCCCAGGTGATGGGCGAGCTCGTGGCGCACGGTCCGGGTGATCTGGGCCTTCAGCAGCACGGGATCGTGACCGAAGTCGCGCACGAGGGCGTCGCGGTAGACCACGATCCGGTCGGGGACGGTGTCACGGCTCACCCCGTCGCCGTGGTACAGGCCGTACGCCCGGCGGCGGCGACCGCCGTCGGACACCACCACGGCGACGCCGTCCAGAGCGCGGGTGAACTCCAGCGGCAGGTCGTCGAGCGCGCGGGCGACGAGCGCCCGGAAGTCCTCCTCGCGCGACGGGTCGAACAGATCATCGGTGTCCCAATCGTCGTCGTCGGGCTCCTCCCCGTCGTCGTCGCCGTCGTGCGCGAGGCGCTCCGAGCGCTCCACGAGCGCGTCGAACTCCTCCTCGGAGGCGGGCTCGCGCCAGCCGGCGAGGAAGGTGGTCAGGCCCGCGAGCACGAGCACGCCGAGCACCGCGCCGGCGGCGATGGAGACGAGCCGGGGGACGGGCGCCCAGAAGGCCACCGCGCCCAGCCCCACCACGAGGGCGAGTGCCGCGGCCGCCGCCCGCAGGCGCACCGACACCGCTATGCGGCGTCGGTGGCCGCCGGTGGCACCTGCTCGGCCGGCGTGGGCACACGTCGCCACTCCGCGATGTGCCCGGCGACGATCTTGAACGCCGTGGAGGCCTCGGCGCCCTTGCCGCCGCAGGGGTGGACCGCCCCCGGCCCCATCCGGTCGACGAGCCGGAACGTGGCGATGACGTAGCCGTGATGCCGGACGGTGCGGAGCACCCGCGCGCCGCAGGGCAGGGCGTGGTTGAAGTCCCGGATCGCCGCGCGCGAGCGCAGCTCGAGCAGCGGTGTGCCGTTCTGCACGCGGGTGGGCACGGCGAACAGCGCGGCGGCGCCGTCCAGATCCCCACGGCGCAGCGTGTCGGCCCACGAGCGCACCACGGAGGCGTCCCCGCTCACCGCCGCGGCCTTCCCGGCCGGCTGCTTCGTGAGGAGCCGGGAGTTGTCCTTACCCGATGACGCCTCGCTGCCGCAGCCCGCGACGAGCAAGGCGAGTCCCGCGGAGATCAGGAGACGGCGCACCATCCCACTATGACGCGGTCGAGTGGCTCAGTAGCCCGCGGGGTGACGCACGCGGTAGGCCGCGCCCGACCGCACTGCCGTCTGCCAGCGCGAGGGCCGGGCGCCGCTCGTGTCGAAGCGCAGCCCGGCGACGACCATGTACATGTGGCCGCCGTTGGCGTAGACCGTGATCCACTGCCCCGGCCCGGCCTGCCCGTAGGAGTAGAACCCCGACGAGGCCCGGGGCGAGGCGAGCAGGCCGCCGCCGTGCAGGGCGTAGGACACCGAGCCCGAGCAGTCGTAGCCTGGTCCGCGGAAGGCGAGGTTGTGACCCCCGCCATAGACGTAGGGGTTCTTCGCGATCTCGTTGCCGGCCGTGATGACCGCCTGGACGGCAGGCGGAGCGTCGGCGGGGGCGATCGCCGTGCCGTCGTTCAGGAGCTCGGCCTTTCCGGTGGTGGGCGCGAGCGTGGTCGGCCCGGCGCCGCCCGAGGTGCCCGGACCGGGACCCTTGGCGCTCACGGCGGCGGGAGCCGGAGCCGCGGCGGCCCCGGTTGCCGCCCGTACGGCGGCGCGCTTGAGCGCCCGCGCGTCACCCGGGGTGAGCCGGCCGTCGGCCCGCCGCTTCGCCGCCTTCTCCCACCCGCGCACCGAGCGCTGGGACATCGGGCCGAAGTAGCCCGTCGGGGGCGTGGTGCGCCCCACGCGGGACAGGTAGCCCTGCATCGCCTTCACGTCGCCGCCGCGGTCGCCGCGGTGCAGCGTCCGCTGTCCGTAGGGGGCGGCCAGGGCGGGAGCGGGGCTCAGGCAGGCCACACCCGCGGCCAGGACGGCCACACGCGGACACCAAAGGGCGAAACGGGACAAACGACGACCTCTTTCTCAACGCCTGCGGGGTTAGCTGACGGGCTCGCGCCGAAAGAGCAGCGCTACGTCGTGAGACGATTCGCCCCGGCCGCCATGTTCGACGGCACTGGTTCCCCCGCTCCCGGCCACCCCAGAGGGTGGTCAGGACTCGGCAGGTTTCACGGACAGCGCGGCAGGGTAGCAGAGCACCGCGGCGGAGTTATGCTCTGCCCCATGAGCGTGTTCGGATCCGCAGAGCCCCTCGATTGGACGCCCGAGCAGGTCGCCGAGAAGCTCGTCGCCGGTGAGACCGAGCTCATCGACGTGCGGGAGCCCTACGAGCGCGAAGCGGGCCACGTCCCCGGTTCGCGCCACATCGAGCTCGAGCTTCTGGCCTCCCAGGCCGAGACGATCCCCCGTGATCGCCCCGTCGTCTTCCACTGCCGCCTCGGCGCCCGGTCGGGCATGGCCGCCCGCGCCTTCCGACAGGCGGGCTGGGACGTCCACAACCTCACAGGCGGGGCGGAGGCGTGGGTCGAAAAGGGCCTGCCCTTCGAGGGTTCCGTCGCTCCGCACTAGGCCTCCGGAGGGCTCAAGACGCCTTCGCGGGTACCAGACGGGTACCGGCGCTCTCAACTTCTTCCCGCGCGCGGCGGATCGCCTGCTCGGCGTCCATCCCGGGCTCGTCGTCCAGGGCGTCGACGACATGCGCGTAGGTCGAGCAGCTCACGCCAGCCGAGCTCGCGACGTTCGCGAAGCTAGAGCGCTTCGCGACAGTCCTGGACCTCGAGGCCACCCGCAGCGCGCTTCGCGTGGTCGACCAGCGCCCTGTTGCTCTGCGTGTCTGCCGCGGGGTCGGATGCGGCGTTGTGTATCGCGCGGCAAGTGCCGGGTCACGCGTCTGCCCGCGATGCCGGCGGTCACCTGCGCCCACGCCTAAGTTCAATGATGCCCACGGCCCCGGTCCGTGGTTCATTCAACTCCGAACGCCGTGGAGAGGGCCAGCGAGCCAGGGACGGCGCAACGGATACCAGGGGCTGTGCCGAGCCTGCCAGCGGGGGTTCACGAGCTTGGACCCGCGTCAGCGGTACTGCCTCGCTTGCGGCGATGGCGCCGGACGCGTCCGGCGCAAACGAGGCGGCGGAGAGCCCCAGCGTGTCTGGCGCTGGCGGCACGTTGATGGCCACGCGCACTTCGTTATCTCGTTCCACCGCGGGTACGGACACACGGCGCGGCTTGAGGCGGTCGACGGGGTGATCGAGACGACCGACGCCGAGCTGATCCGGCACCTTTCCGCGAACGCCAGCCTCCGGCCGGCGTGAGCCAGGTGCCGAAGATGCCCCGACGTCTCGGAGAGGAGCGGCGGTAAGTGCCGACCCTCCCGCTCGATCCCCACGAACGCGACGTGCTGCTCGTCGGGGTCAACAACCTCATCGACGCCCTGACCCAACTCGATGACCTCCACGGACAGAACCACGAGAGAGAGGAAGAGCTCGCCGTGGCGCGCAGTTGCGAGTCCGAGCTCCGATCAGAGGGGCACGAGTGGGTTCTTCCCGAGGACCTGGACGGGCTGGGCGAGCTCCTCGTCGGCCTGCGAGCGACCGCGAAAATGTCCCTCCAGCTCGGGACGGGCGTCACATGGGAGCTCTCGTCGGAGGCCCAGGCGAGCCGCGCCGCCTACACGGATCGCCGCCTTGATGAGCTCACGGTCTACGAGACGCTGCTCTCGCGTCTCGGCGGCGAGTGAGCAGCGCTGACCCCCGCCCCCTGCGCCCTAGGGGGCCTTCTTGGCCCGAACGGCTTCCGTTCGATGGACGGGCCGGGACGTGGGGACCCGGACGGTCTTCGCGTCCCTGGAATGGATCTTGTTGTTCAGCTTGTTGACGTTCTTCGTCAGCTTGCGCATCTGGTCGACGTAGCTCCGGACAGACTCGCCACCTTCGCCGCCCTCGGTGTTGGTGCTCCCCATCGTCTCCCCCATGGTACGCCCGGTTTCCCGCGGAGAGTCCTACCCCGGGCGACGTGTGTCAACCGGAATCGCCCCCACGGCCGCCCTTGAGGTCAGCCACCTCGCGGCCCAGCTCCTCGATGGCCTTCGTCGTCGTTTCCATGAACGTCTCGATCTCGGCGTCGCGAGTGTCGGCCCACTCCTCCTGCGTGGACTGGTCTGTGGGCGCTTCCCCCGACGCCGGGCCCACCCCGAGCTTCTGGATGAGGCGCTTGTGCCAAGCGAGCCAGAGGAGCGCGACCCCCCCGTAGAGCACGGCGAAGGTGATGCCACCGACGACGAAGTGGAACACGATCCCCGAGCCGAGGAGGGTGTGGTCGCCAGCCTTCGCGCCGGCGATGACCGCCAACACGCCGGCCACTAGGACGCCGAAGAAGAGCGGATTGACGCCCGCGGGCCCGAGGCCGGCTCGAGGAGGCTTGGTGGGTCGAGGGGCGGGATGTGGCACGACTCGGCTTCCTTCCGTCCGAGCGCGTGGCCAACATCGTGAGGGTCAACGTCACGACTGCTGGCATCGCCTCGGCTTTGCTCAGAACGGAACCCGCCGGTTGATCCCCGGCGGGTTCTCGTCGTTATGGGCCGCCCATGTTCCTCGCGGCCCCGGACGCTTCGCGGGATAGGTAGGGCCTCGCGGCCAGCGAACGCAATCGGACGACGACCGGAGCCACGGTCGCGGAGTGGGACGGGCCGTGGATGACGCGGGTACGAGGCGGGTACACGCGGGCGTCAGGACGCGTCCCGCGCTCGGCAGCCGGGTTGATGCGAACCCCGTAGGCACGGGGAATCTGCCGCCCCTCGTGCCCCCTCGCTCCCCGCCGGCGCTGGGACGTCCACAACCTCACCGGGGGGGCGGAGGCGTGGGTCGCGCGCGGCCTACCCTTCGAGGGCCAGGTCGCGCCCCATTAGGGATCCGGCACGCCCCGCCCGCGCGGCGCGCAGGCCGGGCAGGCGGAAGACGACCCGCGCCCCGCCCTCGGGTGAGCTCTCAGCCGTGATCGTGCCCCCGTGGGCCTCGACGATCGCCCGGGCGATGGCGAGGCCGAGCCCCGCGCCACCCGAGCGCCGCGAACGCCCCGCATCGGGCCGGTGGAAGCGGTCGAAGACGCGATCACGATCGCTCTCGGCGATCCCCGGGCCGTCGTCCTCCACGGCGATCTCCAGCGTGCCCCCGCGCGCGTCGGCGCGCAGGCGCACGAGGCCACCCGGCGTGGTGTGCTCCACCGCGTTGGTCACGAGGTTCCCGATCACCTGCGCGATGCGGTCGGGATCGGCGTCGAGCTCCCCCGGAGGCGGCCCCTCGAGCTCCCACCGCCGCTCGGCGGTGAGCGTCAACGGCTCCCAGGCGTCGAGCACGAGGGACTCGGCCTCGACCTCGTCGGTCCGCACGAGCTGGCCCTCGTCGGTGCGGGCGAGCAGAAGGAGGTCCTCCACGAGGCGCTGCATGCGCACGAGCTCGCCGCGGACCACGCCCTCGACACGGCGGACGTCCTGGGCGCTGGGAGCCGACTGCCGCGCGAGCACCTCGAGCTGCCCGCGGATGACGGTGAGCGGGGTGCGCAGCTCGTGGGAGGCGTCGGCCACGAAGCGGTGCTGGCTGGCGAAGGCGTCCTCGAGGCGGTCGAGCATGCGGTCGAAGGCGTCGGCGAGGACCCGCACCTCGTCCGAGCGGCGCCGGACGCGCATCCGGTGCGACAGGTCGCCGGCGTCGATCTCGGCGGCCGTGCGCGCCATGCGTCGCAGGGGCTTCACGGCGCGGGAGGCCACGAAGAAGGCGCCCGCCACGGCGATCAGCAGCGAGACGAGCCCGGCGAGCAGGAAGGTGCGGGCCACGCCGGCCTTGGCGCGATCGACCCCGGACACCGGCTCGCCCACGCCCACGAGGGCCACCGTGACGCCGGTGCGCTGCACGGGAGCGACGAGCACCCGGATCGGACCGGCGTCGGCGGTGCGCACGGTGTGCAGCCCCGGGGGCAGGCTCGCCAGGGTCTGGGCGTCGGCGGCGCGGCGCCGGCGGTGCGCCTTGGAGAGCTTCTCGGTCGGCTGCTGGCCGAGCAGCTCGGGGTCGTTGGTGATCAGGGGCTGGTCGAGCACGCGGATGACGTAGAGGCGCGCGCCCGCGCCGAATGACGTCTGGTTGTTGACGTAGTCGCTCGCGGCGTGGGCGATCTGGCGCGGTCGCGAGCCGTCGAAGCCGATGCCCTGGGTGTCCAGAGTGGTCTCGTCCTGGGTCAGGTCCCGGTCGATCTGGCGCAGGACGTCCTCCCCCGTGCCCTGGTAGGTCACGACGAAGACCCCGCCGAGCGCGAGCACGACGATCGCCGCGAGCAGGACCGTGAGCCGGGTGCGCAGGCTCACGCGGGAGAGAGGCGGTAGCCGACCGAGCGCAGCGTCTCGATGGGCGCGGGGCGCCCGCCGACCGCGAGCTTGCGGCGCAGGTAACGGACGTAGACCTCGACGACGTTCGTCCCGGGGTCGAAGTCATAGCCCCAGACGGCGGAGAGGATCTGCTGGCGGCTGAGCGCGCGGCCGGGGTTGCGCAGGAAGTAGGCCAGCAGCTCGAACTCCTTGGCCGAGAGGTGGACCGGCTCGCCCTCGCGCTCCACGCGCCGGGAGAGCAGATCGAGGCGGATGCCGGCGGCCTCGAGCACGGTCGCGGTCGCCTGGTGGGGGGCGCGGAGGTGGGCGCGGACCCGGGCGGCGAGCTCCTCGAAGGAGAATGGCTTGGTCACGTAGTCCGTGGCGCCGGCGTCGAGTCCGGCGACGCGATCCCCGATCTCCGCGCGGGCCGAGAGCACGATCACCGGGAGGGTGGGCTTGGCGGCGCGGATGGCCTCGAGCACGTCGATCCCGCTGCGGTCGGGGAGCATGATGTCGAGGATCACGAGGTCGACCTCCTCGTCGAGCGCGCGGCGCTCACCGTCCCCCCCGTCGAGCGCAGTCCCCACGGCGTGTCCCTCCGCGTCGAGGCCACGCTGGATGAAGTCGGCGATGGCCACCTCATCCTCGACGACGAGGATCCTCAACCGGAGCTCCACTTGATCGAGCAGCCCACGGGCGGCGTCTCGGCGGGGTCGGGGGCGCGCCCGTCGAGCACGGCGTCGAGCGCGCCACGCAGGAACGCCGCACCCTGATCGGGGTCGTCGTAGTCGGCGTCGGGGGCGCCGCGGTAGGCGAGCCGCCCCGTGGCATCCACGACGAACACGTCGGGAGTGGTCTCCGCGCCGTAGGCCCGGGCGACGGACTGGTCGGCGTCGTGGAGGTAGGGGCCGGGCCAACCGCCCTCGGACTCGACGCGCTCGCGCATGGCGGCGAAGGAGTCGCGGGGATAGCGCTCGGCGTCGTTGGCGCAGACCTGGAGGACGGACAGGCGATCGGCGTAGTCGCGCACCACGGCCTGGATGCGCTCGTGCCAGGCCAGCGCGTAGGGGCAGTGGTTGCACGTGAAGACGACGACCGCCGGCCCGCCCGACACGCCGTACCGGGTGCCGTCCGTGGCGGGGAGCGAGAAGGCGGGGGCGGTGTCACCGGGACGCATCGAGCGCCTCCTTGAGGTCGGCGGGATCGGGCGTGGGCGCGACGCGACCGTCGCGGCGGTGGTAGACCCGGCAGGCGAGCCCGCGTGGCTCTCCCGCCGGCGGCGGGGCGATGTCGGCGCCGTCGACGCGGACCGTGGGCGAGCCGACGAAGTCGTCGGCCTCGGCCGCGCCGTCCGTGGAGATCTCGCGCTCCTCGAGCGCGTCCGGATCGAGCCCGGCCGCCGCCATCGCCTCGCGCAGCTCGGAGCGCGCCCGCGCCATGGACGGGCAGCCCTCCCACCACAGCAGCTCGACGCGGGTCATGTCGCCTGGCAGCGAGGATACGCCTCGCGCGCCCCGGTCCGTTTCGGCGGTTGGGACCACGGGCACGACCCCGGGTATGGAGCAGCGACGCGATCCCCTGGAGGACTCGGAGACCGAGGCGGCCGCCGCGGAGGCCGCGGCGATCGGGGGCGTGGCGGGCGACGAGGATCTCGACCCGGCCGACCGACCCGTCCTCGAGGGAGGCGGCGGGGAGGCCGAGGGCTTCGAACAGGCCGAGGATGCCCTGATCGAGAACGCCTCCCACGGTGACCAGCATTCGGGGCGGATGGCGCTCTACCAGCGGGGCGTGCCCGAGGAGGCCGGGGCCGACCCGGCCGTCTACGGCGAGGGCGACGACGTGCACTCGAGTGAGCTCGATCCGGCGGACCCGGAGGGCGCCGCCGCGCGCGACGACCAGAGCCAGCCCGGCTACGACTGAGGGGCGGCGGGACGGAGAACGCGTAGTGCGCGGCGCCGAAGCGGGCATATGCGCGGGCCCGGTTGGGCACACCTCCTCTCGTGCCACGTGAAGAGGAGCCGACGACGCAGGAGCTCCAGCTCGCCGCCCTGCGGCGCGAGCAGGTGGAGCGCGCGGCGGCGGGAGGGGCGACTGACCCCAACGCCGGACACGCGCACGAGCGCCGGGCGGACAAGACGGCCTACCTGCGCGAGAAGCTCGCCGAGCGGGCCGAATCCGAGCGAGAGGACGCGTGATGGACCACCAGGGCAAGGCGGACGAGCTCGAGGGCCAGGCCGACGACATGCAGCGCGCGTCGGAGAAGCTGGAGAAGAACATCTCGGAAACGCGGGACGACTGGCGACGCAAGCAGGCCGACCCGGCGGTGGCGGGCGCGGACGAGACGGATGACGACCAGCTCGATCGCGAGCGCCGGCCGGAGGCGCAGCCCCCGGGATAGCGGGCCCCGGCCAGGAGCTCCCGCTCCGAGCGAAAGCTTGTCAGGGCGCCGGCTCATGAGGAGCATCGGCCGGGGCCGGAGCAACCTGAGCCGGAGCCAGATGCACCACCTTGAGCCGGGTCACCTCATCCAGGAGCTCGGGCCCGTACCCCGCCCCGAGCCCCGACTGACCCCGCGGCTCCGCCGCGCCCCCCGGAGCCCCGCCCCACATCGCGTTGACCTTCACCGTTCCCGCCCGCAGCTCACGCCAGGCCCGCTGCGCGTGGGCCTGCGACGGCGTCAGGACCGTCGCGGCCAGGCCGTACGCCCCCGCGTTCGCCTCGACCAGAGCCTCGTCGAACGAGGACACCACCTGCACCGCGGCCACGGGTCCGAACGTCTCCTCGACCATGATCCGCATGGAGCCGTTCACTCCGACCACCACCGTCGGCGGGTAGGCGAACCCCTCACCGTCCGGAACCTCTCCCCCGCAGCGCACGGAGGCGCCCGCCGCCCGGGCCTCGTCCACGTGCCCGGCGACCCACTCGCGCTGCCCGGCGTCGACCATCGGGCCGATCTCCGTGCGGCCCGCCTCGATCACGAGCGCGGCGACGAAGGCGTCGGCCACGTCCGCGTGGACGTAGATCCGCTCGGCCGAGGTACAGATCTGCCCCGCGTTGGCGAACGCGCCCGCGCCGGCCTGGGCCGCCGCCCACCCGGGGTCCACCCCCGCGTCGACGATCAGCGCGTCCTTGCCGCCGAGCTCGAGCACCGCCTTCTTGAGCTGAGCGGCGCACACGCCGGCGATCTCCCGCCCCGTCGCCACCGACCCGGTGTGCAGGACGAGCGCCACCTCGGGATCGGCCACCAGCGGCGCCCCCGCCCGGCCGTCGCCCTGGAGGGCGACCAGCACCCCCTCGGGCAGCTCGGAAGCGACGATCTCCGCGAGCAGCGCGCCCGACAGCGGCGTCTTCTCCGACGGCTTGAACACCGCGGTGTTCCCCGTCACCAGCACCGCGGCGATCACCTGCAGCGCGATCGCCACGGGGTCGTTCCAGGGCACGAGCAGGGCGGCCACCCCGAAGGGCTCGCAGACCACGAGGTCGGTCGCGTCCCACGCGCCGTGCAGCGACTTCCCGCGGTGCAGCGGACCGAGCTCGGCGTACTGCTCGAGCGCGCCGATACCCGCCTCCACCCCGCCGAGCGAGTCCGCGGCGGACTTGCCCCCCTCGGCCGCCTGGAGCTCGGCGAGCTCGTCCGCCCGCGTCCGCAGGGCGCGCGCCGCGGCCTTCAACAGCCCCGCGCGGTCGGCAGCGGGAGTCCGCGCCCAGCCTCCGAACGCCGCGCGCGCGGCCTGCACGGCCGCCCGCGCCGCCGCGGGCGAGCCCGCCGGGATCTCGCCGATCCGCTCCCCCGTGCGGGGGTTCAGCACCGCGAGCGTGACCGCCTGGGTCAGAGCTTCGTCACGTTGACGGCCTTGGGACCCTTGGGGCCGTGCTCCTCCTCGTAGGAGACCTTGGCCCCCTCCGCGAGCGTACGGTAGCCGTCGGAGTTGATGCCTGAGTGGTGGACGAAGAGGTCGCGCGACCCTTCATCGGGCGTGATGAACCCGAAGCCCTTCTCGTCGCTGAACCACTTCACCACTCCCGTTGCCACGTCTTCCTCCCTGCTGCTCTGCGACCGGGCCCGCCTCTCGGCGCGCAAGCTAGCAGAGGTCGAAACCCTCAGCCCCTGACCACCTGGACGGGCACGCGGACGGACCCTGAGATGGGGTCCTGGGGGTCCCGCAGGGCCGGCAGCCCGAGCCGAGCGGCGCGCTCGCCCGACGGCCCGCGCAGCCCCGTCCAGTACGCGCGCAGGCCGTCGTCCGTGGCGATCCGACGGATCGCCCGCAGCACCCCCTCCACGCTCTCGGCTCCATTGGCGCTCCCGCCCGCCCCGCCACCGCCCGCGAACGCGGCCTGGACGACGGCCTGGGCCGCGTCGCCGCCCCCGCCGTCGGACTCGACCGTGGCGCGGTCGGCGAGGCGGAGCTCCTGGCGCCCGGGGGAGATCGAGCCCGGTACGCGCAACCGGAAACGCCGCACCCGCGCCGGCTGCCGGGCGCGACGCAGCCGCACCGCGACGCTGACGAGCCGGCCGGGGTGCACTCGCGCCGGCGACGACGCCCCGACGAGCTCGAGGCCGCGTAGCCCGCGGCGCACGGTGAGGTCGACGGAGAGCCGCGCCACGTGGAGCGCGCGGAAGTCCGCGCCCTCGACGAGCTCGACGGCGGAGGCCACGTCGGACGCGGCGCGGAAGGGGACGGCGCCGCCGTCCTCGGCGAGCCCGATCTCCGAGTAGCGGTTGCAGGCCCGTGCGGGCGAGCGCGGGCGTTCGCGCAGGACGACGACAAGGCACGACCGGCCGCTCTCCTCCGAGGGCGCGCCGCCGTGGAAGGCCTGCGTGCCCAGCGACGCGACCGCGAGCGGGGCCACGAGCGAGAGGGGGGAGGAGCCGCTGGGCTCGCCGAGGTCGGTCTCGTCGGCGATCCGGGTCTCCGCCACGGCCTTCGTGCCCGCGTCGCCGTCCCGCGTGGTCACCGTCAGGGGGATCTGCAGCGGCCCTCCACCCACGCGCCCGGCGATCGCATCAGGCCCGTCACCGCTGAGCGTCCCGAGATCGTGCCCGGGCGCGGCGAGCTTGTAGGTCGTGAGGTCCTGCGCCCCCAGCGGGTTGTTGATGACCGCGTAGACGTAGGCGTCCTGGAGGAAGAGCGAGCGGCGCCCCGCCCCGTCGAAGGGATGGCCGAAGGCCCACAGCATCGGACCGTCGCGGTAGGTCACCGTGCCGATCGCGCCGAGGGCGACCGCCCCGGAGGACAGGCCGACGGAGAGCGAGGCGCCGGGCAGCAGGCGCTGGGGTGCGAAGCGCGACGCGGCGGGGCCACCGGGCACGACGATGAGCTCGCGGCCCGCCCGGTGCGCGGCCCGCCGGGCCAGGGCGGCGAGCGGCCGGGACAGCCCCGTGGCCGTGAGCGCGGCGAGCGGCCGCGCGTGGGCGAGCAGACCGGGCGCGCGACGCACGCCGACGGGCGGCGACACGGGCTGTCCGATGACCTGCTCGATCGGGGTGGCGAGCGCGTCGAACCCGCCGTAGGCGCCCACCGACTCCGAGATCGCGCCCGCCACGCGCATTCTCCCCGCGGGGTCGGGACACGAGATGGGCGAGCCCGAGAAGCCCGGCCCCACGCCGGTGTCGGCGACGGCGGGGCCCGAGACCCGGATGAGGATGCGCGCGTCCTCGCCGGCGGGCTGGGCGTCCACCACGTCGCGGACGACCGCGTCGAAGGTGTCGATCCGTGTGCCCTGCACGACCGAGCGGACCGTGCAGCGCAGCCCCGCATGGACCGCGGAGAGCGGCAGGACGGGTTCACCCGCCCCCCTTGCCACGGCCGGCAGGAGCGCCAGCGCGGCGAGGACGAGGGCGGCAGTGCGAAGCACGGATCTGCGAACCCTACTCCGGCTTCCGGTCGACGCTCCGTCAGGTCCGATGGCGAGGACGCCGTCGCCGGAGGCGACTCGGTTAGGCTCGCGCGAGCGCATGGCCTCCGTCGCCGTAGTCACCGACACCTGCCACTACCTGCCACGCTCGCTCGTGGAGCGCTTCGGCCTCGTGGAGGTCCCGCTCCACGTCCACCTCGACGGCGAGGATCACCGCGAGTCCGACCTCGCCGACCTCGCCGCCTACTACGCACGCCTCCGTGACCTGCAGGGGCTGCCCACCACGTCCCAGCCCGCGATCGGAGAGTTCCTCGCGGCCTACGAGCCGCTGCTGGCGGGGGGCGCGGACGTCGTGTCCGTCCACCTCGCCGGCGGCCTCTCGGGCACCTGCGAGTCCGCGCGCCAGGCCCGCGACCGGCTCGGGGACGCGGCCGGGCGCGTGCATGTCGTGGACTCGGCCACCGCCTGCGGCGGCGAGGGGCTCATCGTCCTCGCCGCGGTCCGCGCCGCGCAGGAGGGACGCCCGGCGGAGGAGGTCGTGGCGTTCGCGCGCGAGGCACGGGAGCACATGAAGCAGTGGTTCGCCATCGACACGCTCGAGTACCTGCGCCGCGGTGGGCGCATCGGCGGCGCCCAGGCGTGGATGGGGGCGGCTCTGAAGATCAAGCCGATCCTCACCGTGGAGTCCGAGATCACCCCCGTGGAGCGTGTTCGCACCTCCGCGCGCGCCTTCGAGCGGATGGTCGACCTCCTGCGCACGCGCCACGACGACGGCGCCAACGGCTGGGTCGTCCAGCACATCCAGGTCCCCGACGAGGCCGCGCGGCTCGTTGCCCGCGGGCGGGAGATCTACGGGAGCGAGCCGCTCTGGGTGTCGGAGGTCGGACCGGTCATCGGGACCCACGTCGGGCCGGGCCTGCTCGGCTGTGGCGCGGTGCCCTCGCGCTACGTGCCCGGCGCGGGCTGAGGCGCGTCCTCCGCGACCACGAGGAGCGTCGCGGCCGCGGGCGGCCGACGCGAGGACCACACGTCGCGGACCACGATCTGCACGGTGGCGGCGATGGGAATCGCCACTAGCGCGCCGAGCACGCCCAGCAGCTTGGAGCCGATGAGGATCGCGACGATCACGAACAGCGGTGAGACGTTGACCGTCCTGCGGTAGACCACCGGCTGCAGGACGTTGTTCTCCACCTGCTGGTAGAGCACGAAGACGACCACCCAGACGATCGTGCTCGTCGGGAAGTCGTTGAACAGGGTGATGACCCCGACCGCGATCCCGCCGATCGTCGCGCCGATGAGCGGGATCAGGTCGAGGAAGGACATGAGCACAGCCAGCGGGACCGCGAAGGGGACGCCGAGGATCGTCAGGGCGAGGTAGGTGGTGAAGCCGGCGATGAACGAGATGAGGAGGTTCCCCGCCACGTAGCCCGAGACCACGCGGTACACGCCGTGCGAGAGGCGCCGCACCCGGTCGGACCGGTTCCGGCGCAGTAGCCCGAGCGCCCACTCGTAGAGCGCGCGCCCGTCGAGCAGAAGGAAGAACGTCAGGGTGAGGACGGTGACGAGTGAGACCAGCGCCGAGAACACCCCCACGGTCACCGACTGCAGCGCACCCGCGGCGTCGGCGAGACGCGCGGGGAGCTTCTGGGCCTGCTCCTGCAGCCGGCGCGTGATCTTGTAGCGCCGGTCGTACTTGAGGATGGTCGGGTTCTGCCGCGCATCGCGGATGTAGTTCGGCAGGTCGCGCGCGAAGGAGTTGACCTGGTTGGCGATGGGCGGGACGACGAGCAGGCCCACGCCGACCACCGTGGCGAAGAGCAGGCCGTAGACGATGAGGATCGAGAGGCCGCGGTTGACCTTCCGCCGGGCGAAGAAGTCGACCGCGGGACCCAGGGCGACGGCGAGGAACAGGGCGATCGCCACGAGCCCCAGCACGGAGCGCACGAGGTAGAGCAGGTAGAGCCCCGCGGCGAGGGCGACCACCGTGAAGAAGATCCGGGCGATCGTCCGGGTGGTGGGCCCCGAGTCGGCGGGGGACATCTCTAGCTGCGGCGGAAGAGCCCGAAGAAGCCGCCGACCCCGCCGCCGAGGACGAAGCCCACGGCGGCCGCGCCGATGACGGCGTTCTTCTGGTTGCGGCGCAGGTGGGCGCGCCAGTCCAGCGTCTTCTTGAACTCGGCCTGCACCCGTTCCCACTCGGCCTGGAGGCGCTCGAGCGACGCGCCGAGCTCACGCCGGTTGGTCTCGATCGAGGCGCGGATCTCCTCCGGCGTGCGGGTGGCGCTCACGAGCGGGCGTCCTGGACGGTCCGCTTGATGCGCTGGGCCTCCTCGATGGCCATCTCGGGCTTGGGCGGGGAGCCCTGCTTGACCCAGCGGTAGGCGAGGAAGCCGGCGACCCCGGCGAGGATGAAGAAGAGCAGCATCGTGACGCCGAAGCCGACCCAGGGGTGGAAGTTGTTGTTGAAGAGGTCGCTGAGCGCGAAGGCGATCGTGAACAGCAGGAGCTGGAGGGCGGCAAGCACGAAGACCGCGGCGGCCGCGCCGACGGCGGCGGCGCGGACGAGCTTCTGGACCTTGACTCCGAGCTCCGCCTTCGCGAGCTCGATCTCCTCGCGGACGAGGAGCTGGGCCCGCTCCGTGATCTCCTGCACGGTCGGGCCGAAGCGACTGCGGTCGTCGCCGGAGGGAGGGGGGGGCTCAGTTGCCAAGGTGCTTGAGGATCAGGCCCAGCACGAGCCCGCCGGCGAACGCGCCGCCCACGAGGACCTCGGGGCGCTCCGTGGCGAGGTCGGACACTTCGGCGGCGGAGGGCAGCCGGGAGGTCAGGGCGGCGGGGGCGGGCAGCCGGGAGGTAAGGGC
>JAABUT010002840.1_pt1 | contig 15853 bp, 22 predicted proteins | sample 5559281 | NCBI WGS metagenome assembly JAABUT01 (sample SAMN10711880, study PRJNA513359) | rock metagenome | isolation source: Antarctica rocks | place: Antarctica: Victoria Land, Ricker Hills nord | collected 2016-01-04 | reverse complement strand
CTACGCCCTCGGGGCCGATGTCACCGAGCGGGCCATGGCAGACCGCGTGGAGGCGCTGCGCGCGTTGTAGGAGCGGCACGCACCAACACTTCGGGTTGCTCAGGCGTTTGGGCCCGTCCCATTAGCCATCCCTGAACGGGGACGACGAACGCTGTGATGCTCGGCTGTGTGGAGCGGGTGGTGGTGCTGGGCCGTGGCGGCGCTGGCAAGACGACCTTCGCGGTGCAGTTGGGGCAGTTGCTCGGGTTGCCGGTGCTCGAGCTCGACCGGTACTTCTGGTCACCGGATCTGACGTCCACGCCCGCGCAGTGGTGGGTGCAGGTGCAGTGCGAGCTGGCCGCGGCCGACCGCTGGGTGATGGACGGTGACCTGGGGCCGTATGGCGTGCTGGCGCCGCGGCTCAGCAGGGCCGACACCGTGGTGGTTCTGGACTTCGGGCTGCTGCGATGTCTGTGGCGCGCGGGTCGGCGGTCCCGGGAGCGCAGGGACTTCTGGATGTGGGTGATCACGTGGCGACGCCGCAGCCGGCCGATCGTGTTGCAGGCCATCGCGGTGCACGGGCGGGGCGCCCAGGTGCACCTGGTCCGGACGCCGGGACAGCTCCGCCGGTTGCTGCGCCACCTGCCGGTGTCGGCGCAGGGCCAGCATGACACGTGACGTCTTGCGTGGTGGTGTGGGGCAGGCTCGCGACATGCCCGCACGTCTGCGCCCGCTCGAGCCGGCCGATCTACCCCGGGTGGTCGATCTGTCCCTGCGGGCCTGGGAACCGGTGTTCACCTCGCTGCGCACCGTGCTGGGCGAGGAGGTGTTCCTACGTCTGTACCCGGATTGGCGGAGCGACCAGGAGCGGGCGGTCACCGCCACCTGCACGTTAGGTGTCGTCGCAGGTGCGCTCCGGGTAGCAAGCGCCGGGCAGCAGCGGCGATCTGCGCCAGCGTCTCGTCGGAGTTCCGCACCGGCATCGTGACCGTCTCCCCGGCGATCACCATCTGCTGATCCGGCTTCCCGCTACGACCGCGGACGGCCTTCCACACCACGTCGAGTCCAGGACCAAATATCGCCGCCCACAGCGAGAAGATGAGCCGTTCGCTGGGGGGAGTGGTTCTTGCGATCAGCCGGTCGTGCTGCCAGGGCCAGTACCCGCGCCGGGCTGCATCCGCGGCGGCATCCCGGTGCCGATCCGGGTCGCGTCAAGCGTTGTCCCGTTCGGGTCGACGTTGCCCTCAGCACGAACTAGTTTCCCGACGGTGACCTCCGATGGGCTCCCCGCTGCGCCCGCGTTCCGGTAGACGGTCGTGCTGCTTTCCCGGACTGTGCGGGCGAAGCCGTCCCGGCCGATGACGGTGAACGACGTGCCGTTCACAGCGGTGACGTACCCCTGGGCGCGAGCCAGTTCGATCTGTACGCTCTTGGCCACCGGGGCCGCGGCGGTCGGGTCGACGATCCGGACGCGAACGATCTCGTTCGGCTTCACGTCCGCGAGCGAGGCGGTGCCCTGGCCGTGCCTGTAGACGGTTGCGGGGGTGACCGTGACGGTCTTGACGCCACCGGGGGTGTCGAGGGTGATCGTGTTGCCGCTCACGGCGGTGACCAAGTCTCCTGCCCCGTGGCGGTCACGGTCCCCGCGGTGCTTGCCGTGATGTCCCTCGCCCGCGACGCTGGCCGAGCCGGACTTCGTTGGCGAGGTGGTGGTGCTGCTGGCAGCGTTCGCGAGGCCGGTGACGCCGAGCGCGAGACCGGCAACCAGGCCGGTCCCGGCGGCGCTGACACCGATCAGACCGGGGCGGATCTTCGACATGGGGTGCTCCTTCAAGGGGTTGGCTGACTCCCTAAAGGCTGCCGCCGGTCCCTGGCAAATCCCTGGCAGGAAGGTACGGGCTCTGTAAGAGTCCGGACCAGCACCCCGGGCCACCAGCGCACGACCACCGGACAGTCCCACCGGAGGGCCTCAGCGAACTCCACGACCTGCGGCACCGGGCAACCCGTTCGTCACCGGTCACCTGGTCAGGGGGCGGGTCGGCGTCAGGTTCGCCGCCAGCGCTTGCCCGGCGCCCTCGGCGGCGACGGCTGCGGCGGCGACGTCGACCACCAGCGGGCCGGGGAAGCACTGCCGGGCCAAAGGCTCCGCCCGGGAGGCGACTCGATCAGCTGCCGTAGAAGGCGTCAGCGATAGATGGCTAGTACGTGCAGCATGACGGCCGGGCCCTCCAGGTACTGGTTCTCCTCACCGGGATCAGGTTGCTTGCGCTCTAATTGTCGGCGCTGGGCCCGGGGCAGTAGTGACGAGCCCGGCAGAGCGAGCAGCGGCTTCCACTGCTTCTCTGACCACCGAGTCGACACCTTGCCTACGACACACGCCACGCCCTCCACGCCCTCCCGAAGGTGCTGGCTCTGAAGCTCGCCTACGACCTTCCACGCAGTGTCTTCGTACTCGCCAACCGCGACGATCTTCCCGCCGAGATTCTGAACGAAGCCCTTCATGGCGTCTCGCTCACCCTTCGACGGGAGGCCGGTCTTGGTGTCGAGCCCTAGCGCGTCGGCGAACGGCATCATCGCGTCGAGCTTTTCGAGGGCCTCAACAAAGCCGTTTGACGGCGAGAGCGCTCGTACGACGTCGGGCACAAACACATCACACTCGGTGGAGATCATTGCTCCGATTCCGGCGTTTGCCAGGTCCGCCGCTGGGTCCATGACCTCGACCCATCCCGACAGCTCCGGCTCGTCCTCTGCGAGCTGCAGGAGCCGCTCGAACTGAGCCTGAGGCGTGTCCGTGAGCGTGAACGACTCCTCGTCCTCGTAGCTGCGCTCACCGCCCGCCCTGACGATCTTCGCGTCTAAGGCTCCTTCTCCCCTGCCAGCGGTTGGTGTCGACGGTCGATCTTCGCTCGAAACCCTCCCTCAAGGGCGCTCAGGTAGTCCGACAGAGCGGTGCTGTCGAGGTACATGAAGTGCTTCAGCATGCTCACCAGCCTGACCTACACGTCCGACAGATTCCCGTTACGTACTGCCTTGGGGCGCCGAGTCGCTCCGCGGCCTAGTGTCCTGCAAGCCGACCCTCCACCGGGACGGGTTGATCCACTCCCCCGCCCCAGGAGGCCATGCCATCGGCTTCTCTAGCCGCGGCGCGCTGCTCGGCCTCAACGGTCCGCGGCGCCGCCGCCAGGAACGCCTCCGCGTATGGATCATTGAACAACCGATAAGGGCGACGGCTCTCCTGCGCGCGGACCAGCGCCACACCGAGCGCGGTCTTGCCGACACCAGCCGAAACGTCAACCTCGCCCACCGAGCCAGCCTGCCACCGCGCGGTGCCCAGCAACGCCCGACTGGCCGTCCGAGAGAGCGCACGCCGAGCGTTTCGTATGCGGATCGGCTTACGGAGCGGGTTCGGGCAATGAGGGTTCGCGGTCAGGGTTGTGCGCGTCGGCGAGGTGGATTAGGACCCGCACGGCGGTCTGGGCGTCGGCGGGGTCGAGCGAAGCGAGTACGTCGGCCTCCATGCGGCGGACGTCACGCCGGCACCGGTCGAGCAGCTCCTGCCCTGTGCTGGTGAGCCGGACGACGCGGTTGCGGCGGTCGTGGGGGTCGGGCCGGCGATCGACGAGCTCGCGGGCTTGGAGCCGGTCCAGGGTCGGGATGAGGCGCGTCTTGTCCCGGCGGACCTTGCGTGCCAGCTGGTTCTGCGTCTGCGCCGCGCCGCGCCGCGCCACCGAGGACGATGTACTCCCACATGTCGACGCCGTGCACGGTTAGGAGCAAGGTTTCTCGCTCGACGAGGACTGACAGGAGCCGACGTAGCAGAGCGGCGAGGTCCTCCCGGTCGGGGGTGCGAGCACCGTCCACGTCACTACGTGTAGACCTTGACTAACATCTACTGAGGTAGATGGTTGGCAAGTGACGACGCTTGCCGATCTGCACGTGGCCTACGCCGACGCCCTGGCCGCCGCACGGGCGGTTCTGTCCCGGGTCGGCACCGGCGACCTGACCCGCCCCACCCCGTGCCGAGGCTGGGATCTGCGGATGCTGACCGAGCACATGATCGGGCAGAACGAGGGCTTCGCCGCGGCCATCGCCAGCGGGGACGCCCCCGCCGAGGCCTACGCGCCACGCCTCGTCGGTAACCCGGACGCTGTGCTCCGGGCCTGGGACGAGTCCGTCGAGCGCCTGCTCGCGGCCGCGGACGCCTGCTCCTTCGACCGGCCCGTGCGCCTCGTTGAGATCGCCTCCGACGCCACTTTCCCCGCCCAGGCTGCCGTCCGGATACACCTGCTCGACACCCTGGTCCACACCTGGGACGTCGCCACCGCCCTTGGCGAGCGCCATCGGCCCGAGCAGGTCCTGCTCGACCTCGTCAGCGCCGGCGCCCAGCAGGTACCCGGCGGGATGCACGCACCCGCCCCGGCGCAGTCTTTGCGTCCTCCCTCCACACGTCGATGACCGACCCCTGGGCCCTCGCCCTCGCCCGACTCGGTCGCGACCCGGGGACGCCTGAGCTTCGTTCTCACCCGGATCCCGCGTGAGGATCCCGCTGTCAGACTGCTCGCCTGTCCCTACGTCGGACACCGGCGGAGCGCGGCGCGGACGAACCCGGTCTTGGCCGCGCTGTACGCCTCTCGGTCGTGGGCGTACTCACCCGCTAACTGCGCCTTCAGCGCGGCGTATCGCCTCACCAGCCCGCGGTCTTCACGCAACGCGTCCCGAAAGGCCAATTGCTCGTGCCACCGGTTGCTGTCCGGTTGCAGAAGGTGCAGGTGGGCCATCCGCTCGTCGCTATGGACCTGCACCAGGAACCGGCGCCACGGCCGGGCATCGAGCTCCGCAGGCACCAGATGCCACCCGCGGCCGGCCAGGGCCTCGGCCACGGCAGGCGCGCAGCCCAGGTCGGCAACGGCGGCCTGCAGGTCGAGGACCGGCTTGGCCGTCAGGCCCGGCACTGCCGTCGACCCGACGTGCTCCACGGGAACAACCAGCCACTGGCTGAGCGCCACATCCAGCTCGAGGCGCAACTGTTCTCCAAGCTGCTGCCACCGCGGATCGGCAGGACTCACCTGCACCCGCGCCGTCGCCCACGCGGGCCAGTCCGCCACACCACCATGATCCCGCTGCCCGGCTGTCCGCAACCCGCGGCGGGTCGCTCGCCCCCTGAGGCTGCACTGCGGGCCGGCTGCGGCCACCAACTGAAAGGCACAACCACTGCGCGCAAGGGTCAAGCACCGCCGGCCTTCCTCAGGTGACCAGTGACTGCATCCGCTGCAACCCGCGTTCCCATAGTCGACCCAGCGGCCGACGGCGCCAGGTCCGATCGTCCATGGACGCGCTTCCGGATGGCGCCCGGTTGCGGACATCCGCATCCGCGCAAAGCCCGGACCCACCGCTGGGAGGATGGGAATGTGCGCGATGACGTGACAGTGCAGCGTGGCCGGCTGGTCGACCTACTCGCCGAAGCCGGGCACGTTCGCACCGCACGGGTGGCCGAGGCCTTCCGGACGGTGCCGCGCCACCTGTTCCTGCCTGGGGGGCAGCCGGCCGATACGTACGCCGACGAGGCGATCGTGACCAAGCGGCAGAGCGACGGGCGCCCGATCAGTTCCTCCTCCCAGCCAGCGATCATGGCTGAGATGCTCGAGCAGCTCGACGTCGAACCGGGCCACCGGGTGCTCGAGATCGGCACCGGAACGGGCTATAACGCGGCGCTGCTGGCCCACCTGGTGGGCACGACCGGAGCGGTGACCACCCTCGACATCGACCCAGACCTCGTCGAGCAGGGCAGCGGGCAGCTGCAGGCCGCCGGCGTGACGGGAGTCAACGCGGCGTGCGCCGACGGTGTGGTGGGCTGGCCCGGCGGCGCCCCCTACGACCGCATCGTCGTGACGGCTGCAGCCTGGGACGTCGCGCCGGCATGGGTAGGCCAGCTCGCCGACCGGGGGCGGCTGGTGTTGCCGCTGTCGCTGCGCGGGGTGCAACTGTCGGTGGCTTTCGAGGCCCGGCATGATCACCTGGCCAGCAGGTCGATTGTTGGCTGCGGGTTCATGCCGCTGCGCGGCGCGGCCGCCGGCCCCGACCAGCCCCGGCCGCTGGGTGACCAGCCGGGGCTGTTCGTGCACCTCGCCGACGACCGCCCGGTCGACCTCGCCGCGCTCTACGCAGCCCTGCACCAACCCGGAGCGCAGACGACGACCGGCGTCGCCGTCACCACCGGCCAGGTGCTGGGAGAGCTGGGACTGTGGCTGGCACTGCACGACCCCGACACCGGCGGGCTGGTCGCACTCGGTGACGCCATCGACGTCGGCCTGGTGCCGGCTCTGATCGCCTTCCCCGGGATGACCTCGACCACGGCACTCGTCGGCGGGCGGGCCCTGGCGGCACTCACCGGTCCCGATACCGCAGCCCCGACCGACAGCTTCACCATCGGTGTACGCCCCTTCGGCCCAGACGGCACCGACCTGGCGCAGCGGTTAGCGGCACACGTACGCGCCTGGGACGCAGCCGGTCGTCCCTCCACCGCCAAGCTCCAGATCCGGGCCTATCCCCTGCACGAAGCCCCTCCCGACCCGGCAACGTTCGTCCTCGACAAGCCGCACACCCGCCTGCTCATCGACTGGTAACCGCAACGCCCCGGCCCTACGGTCTCGACCCGGAGCGAGACCGGTCACGGCGTCCGACCGACCTGCGCCTCTCCTAGTGGACGTTGCTCATACGGTGAGACCCGGCCAAGCTAGCGGTGAGCCCGATCGCCGGTGAACGACCTCTAGCCTTTTCCCGGTGCTTAAAGACATGGCGCAGCCCGTCGATCTCGAGGTCGTCCGGTCGTCCTATGACCGGGTTGCCGACAACTACGTCGCGATGGGCGTCGGCGAGCTGGCACCGACGCCGTGGCTGCGTGCCGCGCTGGCGGCGTTCGCCGAGGGCGTCAACGGCCTCGGACCGGTGCTCGACGTCAGCTGCGGCCCAGGAACGGTCACGGCCCATCTCGCTGGTCTCGGAGTCGAGGTGTCTGGCGTTGACCTGTCCCCACGCATGATCGCGCACGCCCGGCGGCTTCACCCAGGACTGCGGTTCTCGGTGGCGTCTGCCACCGACCTTCGTCTGGCTGACGCCTCACTGGGCGGGGTTCTCGGCTGGTGGTCCCTGTTCAACTTGCCCCGTGACGTGCTACCCGGCGTGCTGGTCTCGTTCGCCCGAGCGCTCGTTCCCGGCGGTCAGGTCCTCGTCGGCACACACATGTAGGCGACGGCGACGTCATGCGCAAGCAGGCTTATGGAGGCGTGCCGGTCACTTGGACGACCCACCTGTGGCAACCCGAGCAGCTTGCTGCCCTGTTTGCCGAAGCCGGCCTGGAGCCGCTTGCCGAGTTGCGGCTATCGGCTGAACCCTCGAAGCGGGCGCAGGCGTTGCTCGCCGCTCGCCGCCCGAGCTGACGTTGGCGCGCTGCGACTGAACCGATCGCCGATCGTTGCGCGGGAATCGTTGTGCGCGTCCCGCGGGGATCGATGACCGGCGAGGGCTGGAGTCGGTGGCTTGACGCTCACTCTGCGTGAAGGCCGAATCCGTTGCTGTCCGGGTCGGCCAGTTCGACGCCGTTAGGCAGGTCGGCAAGACGGGTCGCACCGAGCGAGACCAGTCGTTCCGCCTCGATGATGGGGTCAGCGGTGACCAGGTCGAAGCGCTGCCGGTTCCTTCCGTTCTTGGGTTCGACCGGCGGTCGGCACCATGAGTCCCATGAGATCTTGGTGCCGCCGAGCGGCGATTGAACCGCGGTCTCCTCGTTCTTGTCCCACACCAGCGGCCAGCCCAGCGCGTCGCGCCAGAACAGGCCGACGTCCCGGGTTCCGTCACAGGTGACCTCGCCGAGGTAGCCGGTGCCGGCCAGGTAGTTGTTGCCCGGCTCGATCACACATAGCTCGTTGCCGCCAGGGTCGGCCAGCACGACGAAGTCGTCGTCGGGCCCTTGGCCCACGTCAATGTGGCGGCCGCCCAGGCGCAGCGCCATCTCGACGGTTCGCTGCTGGTGCTCGAGGCTGCTGCTGGTCAGGTGCAAATGCAGCCGTCGCCGGCCGACCTGCTCTGTGTCGGAGGTGACGAAGCGAAGCCCGACCTGCATCTTGTCACCCGGTACCAACGCGCCGCAGGACTCCGCGCGGACCTCCCGGTCGAGCAGCCCCGCCCAGAACGCCGCCACCGCGGGTGCGTCGGCCACGTCGAAGGTCACCGCTTCCAGTCGCAGGGCCACCTCTGCACCCTAGCTACTTCGACCTGAAGAAGGTCGTGGGCTGGTGATCGAGCCTGATTGCGCCCGAGACCGGACCTTGTTGATCTCCGGCTCTTGTTTCGTTACCCGGCCAGGGCTCCGATCTTGACCAGGTTGTGGGCCAGGACCGCCTGTCCGGTCCAGATCCGCGCTCCTTGGGTGCCATCAAGGCGGGTGCGGTCCCAGCCGTAGCCGCGTTTGAGGCTGCTGATCCGACCCTCGCTGCCGGTTCGCCATTTGATCGTCTTACGGAACGCCGGCCTTCGTTCCTCGGCTTGTCGGGCCTTGCCAGGCTTGCCCTTCCGCGGAATGACCACGTGACGCACCCCGGTCTCGCGCAGGTCGTCCTCGACACGCTTCTCGCCGTAGCCGCGGTCGGCGGTGACGGTCCGAGGTGTGCACCCGGTCCGGCGCTTGACTCGCTCGACCGCCGGGGCCAGCTGCGGAGCATCCGGCGGGTTGCCCTGCTCCAGGTTGTGGTCCAGAACGACGCCGTCGTCGTTGTCGAGCACCTGAGCCTTATAGCCGAACTCCACCGGCTTGCCGAGCCGGCCCTTGGCGATCGGTCGGGCATCACCATCGTGCAGGCTGACCCGACGGGTGGCCCCGGCCGGGGTGGTGCCGGCGACCCGCTGCCGGGTCTGCGCGGCGACCTGCCGGGTCGCCTCCAGCAGCGCAGTCAGGTCGTTGACCGCCCGCCGGAGCCGGCCGCGACGGCGACCGGCGGCAGCATCACGCCCCCCGGCCGCGGCCAGCGCTTGGGCCTTGGCCTGCGCCCGGCGCAGCGCACGGCGGGCGTTGCTCAGCAGCCGCTCGGCGTCGGTGGCGGCGCACTCAGCCAAGTTGGCCAGCTCACCGGTGATCCGCTCCACCACGGCGTGCGCCTCGTCCTTGCCCTGCGCGCTGCGCATCCGCAGCTTCGCTGCGATCCCGTGCGCCCGCCGACCAGCCCCCCGGCTGCGGTCCCGCACCGACGTGCGCGTCGCTCCGCCGGCCGCTTGGATCCGCCGGCCGGTGAGCGCGATCCGCCGGATCGCCTTGGCCAACAGCCCGGAGTCGGTGGGGTAGGCCACATCGGCCGCGACCACCGTGGTGTCAGCCCGCAGCCGGTTGGTGCGCAGCAACTTGGCCTGGGCGGCCTTGGCCAGCAGCGCCTCGTTGCACCCGTCGACAGCTGCAGTGCCGCACCGGGTGGTGAGCTTCATCAACGTCGTGGAGTGCGGGACCTTGCCATCGATCGGGATCCGGCAGAACCTGCGCCAGGTGATCGAGTCACTGACCTCACGGCACAGGCTCTCGTAGCCGAGCCGGTAGCGGAACTTCAAGAACATCATCCGCAGGTAGGTCTCCATCGGCGTGGACGGCCGACCCACCCGAGGGTCGAAGAACGGCACAAACGGCGCGAAGAACACCGGGTCATCCAGCAGCGCGTCGACCCGGGCGAGCTCCTCGGGCAGCCGCAGCACCTCCGGCGGCAACACCGCCTCCCACAAGCTGACATCCACCGCTCGTGTCCGCAGCACCCGCCGCTCCCACCCTCGCGCTTGACCCGCCACAAGCATGATCTCGCCACTTATGAGCCCAAGAGGGGTGCCGCGCCGGGCAAAATCGCTGCCCCACAGCTAAATCGGCTGCGACTTCTTCAGGTCGAAGTAGCTATAGCTAGGACGGGCTCGGGGCCTTAGCGACCGGCTTTCAGAAGAGATCAAATACGTTGCCGTCGGAGTCGCCCATGGTGACGTGGTCATGGTGGTACGCCTGTACTTCGACCAGCCGGTCGCCGCCGTCGATCCCAGTGCCGCGACTGGCTTCCCGCTGGGACCGCACACCCCGATATGGGCGGCCTTCACGTACCGATTGAGGGAGGGCTACTGGGACGCGGTTCGGCTCGGAGCTCCCGGGACGGAGTGCGGCAGACGTCGCTTGTGTGACCGCCTGCTCGGCAGCGCAGCAGGTCTCTGGTCTGCCTCTAGTTCCGCAATCGTGATTTACTCATGTGTGGCTAGGCCCCGGACGTCGACTGACGCGGAAATCCTCGAGCGCATCGCCACGGCTGTGGGCGCCTCGGACTCCGGCTGGACGCTTGCCGGGGCCGCAGAGGCCGCCGGGGTGCATTCGGCCACGTTGATCAAGCGCTTCGGCTCTCGCGAGGGTGTCCTGCTGGCGCTGAGCCGTCGCTGGGTCGACGCTGTGCCGACCGGGCCTGCCGGGCGCGACCCCTACGCCGAGCTGATGGCGTGGGCGGCGTCGCTCAGCCTCCACGGCAGCACGCCGACGGCGGTGTTGGGCCGCATCGACATGTTGGCGGAGGACCTGCGCAACGCGGAGCTGCGCGACCTGCTGCACCTGGGCTGGCAGCGGCAGCTCGACCACCTCACCGTGCTGGTCGAGGCGGCGGTCGACCGCGGGGCTCTTCGGGTGACGACCCCGCCGCGCTTGGTGGCTCGACTGCTGATGGACACCGCCTCCGGGGCCCTCCTCCGAGCAGCCGTGGCACCCGACCCGGCCCAGGCCGACCCCTGCACCGCTGTTCACAACCTGCTCGAGGCACTGGCATGACCGAGCACAGGACCTGGAAGGGGTCGGTGTTCATCGCGGCGAGCGTCGACGGGTTCATCGCCTCCACCGACGGCGACCTGGAATGGCTAACTGACCCGCCGCCCGAGCCGCGCCACGTACCGGGTCGGTCGGGGGACGACGCCCCTCAGGGCTACGAGGACTTCAGCGCCGGCGTCAGCCACCTCGTCATGGGACGCGGTACGTACGAGAAGGTGCTTACCTTCGGCTCCTGGCCCTACACGAAGCTCCGCGTGCTCGTCCTGAGCACGACGCTGCCCGACGACGCCGACGCGAGGATCACCATCGTCCGCTCCGTCACCGAGGCCCGGCGACTGCTAGACCTCGACGCCGTCTCCGGCGTCTACGTCGACGGCGGCCGCGTGCTCACCGACTTCCTGCGGCACGACCTTGTCGACGAGCTCACCATCACACGAGCACCGATACTCCTGGGACGCGGGCTACCGCTGTTCCACGAGCTGCCCCGCGAGATCCGCCTGATCCACCTCGGGACCGCGACCTCCGAGACCGGCATGACCAGCACCCGCTACGAGGTCGTCCGCGGGCCAGGCGGCTAGCAAGGGGGACAAGACAAGACGCAAGCAGGACGCTCGACCGGAAACGATCGGCTATCGGTAACCGTCAGCGTCGATCGATCAGCGCTGCCGCAGGTCGACGCTCTGCCGCCGACTTATTATCGTCCGGAGGGAGCCCACAGGCCGATCTCTGCGGCAAATCGATCGGCAACCGTCGAGACGATGCCATCTGGCGAAAGGACGTCGCCGAGTTCCTCGGCCGACGCGACGCGCTCGTTCTCGGCCCAGGCCAGCAGGCTCACCAGCTCGCCGCGCCGCTCCGGCTCGAACTCGACCCACCCGCGGGCGGCGATCTCACGATCTGTGGTCCATATACGCATACGGATACTGACCACGCCGGCCGCGGCAACCAGCGTCTTCCGAGCAACTTGGCGCGCGAGGGCGCCCGCCCGCCACCGCGCAAGGTGAATCCCAATGTCCCCGTTGAACCCCCGGGCAGCACGCACGTCGCCGGGAAACGGGGCCGGCTGGCGCAGCGCATCCGGGCCCGCGAGCGGCACGCAGTAGTGCCGGAGGAATACCCGGTTTCCGTACGCCTCGTCGCCGACGCCGAAATACGCGGAGCGCGGTGCACGACCGATCTCGGCACCCCGGCAGACATCGGCGAAACGTGCCGACAGACGGGCGCTGAGCTCGCGCGCCCAGCATTCGGAGCCGCCGACAAGTAGCAGGTCCACGTCAGACTCACCGACGCGCGCCACCCCAGTGGCGACCGAGCCGTAGAGGTGCAGCTCGGCCGATCCGGCCTGCAGTTGGTCGAATGCTTCGATGGCGGCAGCAAGAACCGGCTCAAACGCGGCGGCCACCCTGGTACGGCTCGCGCCGGTACGGATCATTCCATCGGGAGTGAGGCCCTCGGCCGGATCTCGCACCACTCGATCATCCCGCAGCCCTCGAGCTCATCGACTATTCACACCCCGAGGAGGCATCGTGACGGCGCTGCCGCCATTCGATGAGGCGGTCATCGACGGCCTTGCGGCGGTCATCGGGGAGACGACGACCGGGTTCACCGGCGGGGAGATCGCCTCTTTGCTGCAACGCAGCGGCATCCCGGACCCCGGCGAGATGACTAAGCGACACCGGGTCAGCCAAGCCCTGCACGCCGAGCAAACCCGCACCAAGACCGGCAACTGCGTCGTCGCCCTCGTCACCACGGCGATGAAGCCGGTGCGGTGGAGCGGCAATCAGCCGGGTTTCGACGGCATGCGTCAGGACCTCAACGCCGTGCTGGCTTACGTCGGCCTCGAGGTCCAGGCCGACGGGCGAGTGCACAAGCGAGCGGTCGCTCAGACCCATGACCAGGCCGCGGCCACCAGTCGGCGGTTGCGCGACGAGCTGCAGCGGCGTCAGGGCCATGCTCAGGTCTTCCGCTACTGCACGAGAGAGCTCGTGAGCGACGACTGTTTCGGAGCAGTCTTCGAGGCGACCAAGGGCCTCGCGGAGCGCCTGCGCCAAATGACCGGGGTCGACCTCGATGGGCACCGACTGGTCGACGTCGCACTCAGCCTCGGCGGACCCGGACCGATGGTCGCCTTCAACAGCCTGCGCACGGACACGGAACGCAACGAGCAGAACGGACTGAGCAACATCATGAAGGGTGTTTTCAGCGCCTTCCGCAACCCCTCTGCACACGAGCCACGCGTCTTCTGGCACGTGTCGGAACCCGACGCGCTTGACCTGCTGTCCACGCTCTCGCTCGTGCACCGCCGCCTCGACGCCGCCGTCGTCCTGCGCACGTCCTCGTGAGACACGTCCGCTCCGCCGCGGGCCCAGATGTCCATAGAATTGAGGCCGACGTCGCCCGGATGCGGACCGGTGAGGGGATGAAGGTCGCCCGCGCCGAAGGCCGGCTGCGCGGCAAGCAGCCCAAACTCAGCCCCAAGCAGGAAGCCCACCTCGTCGCCCTCTACCGGGCCGGCGAGCACACCGCCGGCGAGCCCGAGGAGCTGTTCTCGATTACCCGCTCCACCGTCTACCGGGCGATCGAACGCGACCGGACTCGCCGGCTACGGGCCGCCCCAGCCTCGGCCCACACGTGACGGTGGCCCTGCCGTGGGACTGCGCGGTCCCCGGAGTGCCTGCATCGCTGCAGGTCAGCAGCCGCAAGCGTGCCGACTGGCGCACGCGGGTGGCCTCGGCAGCGCTGAGCCGGTGGCCGGCCGGCGAGCCCCCGCTGGCTGTACCTCTGGCGCTGACCGTGGCATTGCTGCACAGCGGCGAGCCGGTGGATGTCGACAACATGCTCAAGCCGACTTTGGACGGCCTCATCGGGATCGCCTACGACGACGACGACCGCTTGGACCAGGTGCTCGGGCTGCGGCGTGACCTGAGGGAGGGTTGGCGTGCTGCTCGGGTGTCTGCCGTGCTGGCCGGCGCGCTGGTGCAGGCGACAATAGAGGGACGCCCCTTCGTGTACTTGCGGCTGACGCCGCCGGCCGAGCTGGAGGACCTGCTGCGATGACCAGTGCGACCTCACCTACCTCCGCTGCGAACCGCGCAGTTCAAGACACAGCCGAGCGGCTACGCGCTCAGGGTTGGCACGTGACCATCGAACCCTCCGAGACCGACCTGCCGGCACCGCTGCACGGCTTCCGTCCGGACTTGCTGGCCCGTCGCGGTCAGGAGCACCTGGTCGTGCAGGTGGCCTCCCGGCAGCGTTCTGCCAGCATGCGAAGCGTTGCATTGGCCGAGCAGGTGAACCGACTGCCCGGTTGGCGACTGGACATGGTCTACGCCCCGGAGCCGCCGCTGATCGAGGATCAGGAGCAGTTGCTGAACAGGGCGGCGCGCGCCCGGGACTTGGCCACGAGCGATCCGGAGGCGGCACTGCTGCTCGGCTGGTCTGCCATGGAAGGGACGTTGCATCGGCTGGCCGACAGCCGAGGCGGCGACGTCGACTCGGCCGGGGCACTGCTTGCCCGGCTCGCGAGCCTCGGCGCTATCGATGAGGACGAGCACGAGCTCCTGCGCGACGCCCTGCACACGCGCAATGCTCTCGTGCACGGCCAGAAGGGACCGGCGCCGGACGTCGGACAACTCGACCGGCTCATGGAGCTGATTCAGACCATGACGAAGCGGACAACAGCCGCTGCTTGAAAGGCCCGCGACCCTGGAGGCAACTGACCTTGGATCCGTTTGCATTCGGCCCTGCCGTGTCCAATGCCCTAGCCAGCTCCGTTTCCTTGGCGCATGTCCTGCGCCGCGAGCGGCGAGCAGATGCCGAAGCTGCCAGCGTGCCGGCCGAGGGCGCATTAGCAGCACAGCTAGCCTTTCAGCAGGCCACCGTCTCGTTGCTGCATCGGCTGAGTTATTTGAGCGGTCTAGGGATGCCGCCACCCCTTCGGGGGGCATTCTGGAGCTGGCCGGCCGCGTACCGGGTGGCGCGGGACTTCCACCAGGGCATGGAAGCAATGCACATTACGTTTGCCACGGCTATGACCTTGAGCCCGGATGGTCTTACTCAGCCAACGAGTGAGACGTTCGAGGCGATCGGGAAGGTCGTCGCAGGTTTTGCTTTCAAAGGGCGGCCGGGCGAGTCTGAGTTTCAGCTCCGCGTCGACGAGGCCTACAACTGTCTCGGCACGCACGGCGCTGCTGTGAAGCTGCTGGTTGCCGCGTAGCACCACTGTTCGTACGTTCAACGCTGCGCGACCTGCCTGACCTTTCGGGTAACCGACCACCAGTGGGCCGATGAGACCCGCGACGACTTGTAGGCGTCCCGCTCGAGGCACCGCCCGGCGCCCCGTAAGGGAACCGTGACTGGGACAACCGTCGAGGCAAGGCCCAAGAAGATTCCCGAAGCGCCCTTGGGTCACTTGACTCGATTGATGGGCAGCGTCAGGAGCTCGCCGCGTGTGGTGATGACTGCAGTGCCGCCAACGTGGACCCGGTGCTCGTTTACCGTCAGGGCCAGTTGGCCTCGGCGGCAGGAGGCTTGGACGGCGGAGAGTTGTGTGCGGCCCAGGCGGCGGGCCGATAGCGGGCCGAGAGTGGCGTGGGCGGACCCGGTGACGGCGTCCTCGTCCAGTCCGATGGCCGGGACGAAGACCCGGGAGGTGAAGTCGGCCCCGTCTCCACCGGCTGCGGTTGCAATGGTGCGAGTCACGGGAAGCTCGCTGACGCGGCCAATGTGCGGGTGCAGCTGCTCGACGCGCCCCGCGCTGTCGAGCACGGCGACGTACTCGTAGCCGTTCTACCCGAACCAGGTGACGCGCCGCGCCTCGACGCCCAGGGCCGCCAGGAGAGGTACGGGTGCGGGTGCGGCGGTCAGGGCCACGGCCGGCAGGTTCAACAGCAGCTGCCCGGACTGCAGCAGCATGAAGTCGCGGTTAGCGCTGAGCACACCCGGCCCTGTGCGCCGGCCACGACGGCGGGCGACGGCGAGGTCGACGGGCGCGTGCGCCGGTCCCGCGACCGGGTGCTGACGACCGCGTTCGAGCTGCTCAGCGAGAGCGGA
>JAABUT010002838.1_pt1 | contig 15865 bp, 16 predicted proteins | sample 5559281 | NCBI WGS metagenome assembly JAABUT01 (sample SAMN10711880, study PRJNA513359) | rock metagenome | isolation source: Antarctica rocks | place: Antarctica: Victoria Land, Ricker Hills nord | collected 2016-01-04 | reverse complement strand
CGCAGGGTCACGTTGCCACGTTGTGGCTCTTGGCCTTCTCGGGAAAGGGCCAAAGGAGGGTGCTGGCCATGCGCGCCGACCGGCTCCCTCTTCGTGGACGGCCTGAGCCCTCCCCTTCGCGCTCCCGGCCCGAGCCGTAGCGTGGCCGGCCATGGCAGGTCCTGCGGCGGACGTCAGCGTGCGACTGGCGCGGGCCTCGGACGTGGCGGCGGTGGCCGCCGTGCAGGTCTCGGTCCTCACCGAGCGCTACGCCCGCCTGCTCCCGCCCGGTGCCCTGGCCGGGCTCGCGCCGGCGGCCGTCGCCGCGCAGTGGCGAGCAGCCGTGAAGTCCCCTCCGACGCCCGAACACCTCCTGCTGGTGGCGGTGGAGGGGGCAGCGGTGCGGGGCTTCGTCGCGCTCGCACCGGCCGGTGCCGACGACGGCGCGGGCGAGCGCGGCGAGCTGCTGACGCTGCTCGTGCTCCCAGGAGCCGAACGGCGCGGCCACGGCTCCCGCCTGCTCGCGGCCGCCGCTGCCGCGTGGCGCGACCAGGGCCGTGGCGAGGCCATCGCCTGGGTGCTCGACGGGGACACCGTGCTGCGTGACTTCCTGCTCGGCTCCGGCTGGGGCAGCGATGGCGCGACGCGAAGCCTCGAGGCCGGGGGGCGGGCCGTCGGGCAGGTCCGCTTGCACACCGACGTGCGGGAGCAGGATTGATGCGCGGGGCATCGTCGCCGTGCGAGACACTCGATCCCGTGACGGTGGAGTTGCGGCTCGATCCCATGGCGCAGAGCCCCGCGCGCGCCCGCGTCTTCGTGCGGGAGGAGACCGGCCGCCTGGGTGCCGACGAGTCCGCCCGCGACGCTGCCGAGACCCTCGTCAGCGAGCTCGTCACCAACGTGGTCCTGCACGCGCGCACCACCGCCGCGGTGCGCGTCAGCGCCGTCGCGCGCGACATCCTCCGCATCTCGGTCTGCGACGGGAGCGCAGCCGGGCTCCGGCAGCGGCGCTACGGGCTCGAGCAGTCCACCGGGCGGGGGATCCGCCTGGTCGCCGTGTTGTCCTCCTCGTGGGGCGTCGAACCCAGCACGCTGGTGGGGCCGCAGGGCAAGGAGGTCTGGTTTCAGCTGCCGACGCACCCGGGCCCGGCCGACGACGAAGCGAGCGCACTCGCGATGCTGGAGCTCTTCGGCGTGGGCGAGGAAGGCGTCGCGTGACCGACGCCGTGATGCCGGATCCACGGCTGCCCCCCGCCGGCGCCGACGACGGCGCCGGCGACGAGGACCTCGTGACCGTGCGCGTGCTCGCGGCGCCGCTCGTGCTGTGGGACGAGGCCGCGCAGCACACCGACGAGCTGTTGCGGGAGTTCAGCCTGCTGTCCTTCGGGCTGGACCAAGGCGGGCGCGCCGTCCCCGTGCGGCTGCTGGAGCTGGTCGCGGCACTGCAGGCCCGCTACGCCGGCATCAGCGAGGAGCCCGAGCAGGAGCGCCTCGCGGCGCTGGCGGCGGGACGCACGTCGCTCGACCTCACCTACCGGGTGCCCCCGGCGGCAGGACCCGAGTGTCAGCAGTTGCTCGACCTGCTCGACGAGGCGGACGACTACTGCCGGCAGGGAACCCTGATGACGCTGGCCACGCCCCCCGAGCAAAAGCGCTTCCGCGACTGGTATCTCGGGGAGTTCGTCCGGCAGCTCGAGGGCGAGCCGCCGGTGGCGTGGAGCGAGCACGGCTGACCGGTGCTCGGACCGGTCACGCGGACTCCTCGGCGGCCCCGGAAGACCAGCCGCGCCGCCCTCACCGCGGGGTCCCTCACGGCAGATCGAGCAGGCCCTCGAGCCCTACCGTCAGCCCCGAAAGGCGGCTGATCGCGCGGATGGCGAGGAGCACCCCCGGCATGAAGGACGAGCGGTCCGTCGAGTCGTGTCGCAGCGTGAGCGTCTCGCCGGCAGCGCCGAAAAGGACTTCCTGATGCGCGACGAGGCCGGGCAGGCGGATGGCATGCACGGGTACGCCGTCGACGAGCGCACCCCGTGCCCCCGGCAGGGAGGCGTCGTCGCGGGTCGCGTCCGGTCCGCACCCGAGACCCGCCTCGGCCCGGGCCGCGGCGACGAGGGCGGCGGTGCGGCGCGCCGTACCGCTCGGCGCGTCGTGCTTGCCGGGGTGGTGCAGCTCCACGATCTCGACGGCGTCGAAGAAGCGCGCGGCCTGTGCGGCGAAGCGCATGAGCAGCACCGCGCCGATGCCGAAGTTGGGGACGACCAGGACGGGCGGCGCCTCGGCTCCGGCGTCGGCGAGCCAGCCGGCGACCAGGGCGAGACGCTCCTCGTCGAACCCGGTCGTCCCGACCACGGCGGCCACACCGTGCTCGACGCAGAACGCCACGTTGTCGAGCACCGCCTCGGGCGTCGTGAAGTCCACGGCGACGTCGGCGAGGGCCACGTCGCCGAGCGCGTGCGAGCCGCCCTGGCCGGCCGGATCGTAGGCGGCCACCAGCTCCAGGTCGGCGGCCGTCCGCACGGCACGCACCGTCTCCGACCCCATCCGCCCGTGCGCGCCGAGGACAGCGACGCGCACCCGCCCGCCGGTCACTGCGCGGCGCTGGTCAGCAGCGCTTCGTCGACCTCGCCTGCCGCGGTGATCGTCAGGGGGCCGTCGAGGACGGCCCGGGCGACCGAGCGCACGTCGTCGAGGGTCACCGCGTCGACGCGGCGCAACACGTCCTCGACGGACAGGACCTCGCCGTAGGCGAGCTCACTCTTGCCGAGCCGGTTCATCCGATCGCCGGTGTCCTCCAACCCGAGGACGAGCCCGCCGCGCAGCTGCCCCTTGCCGCGACGCAGCTCCTCTCCCGTGATGCCGTGGGCCGCCGCGTCGACGAGCGAGGCGCGGATGAGGTCGACGACCTCGGCCACCCGGGCGGGCGCGCAGCCCGCGTATATCCCCCACAGGCCGGTGTCGGCGTAGGAGGAGGAGAAGCTGTAGACGCTGTAGGCCAGGCCGCGCTTCTCCCGCACCTCCTGGAACAGGCGGCTGCTCATCCCTCCGCCGAGGGCGTTGGTGAGCAGGCTCCACGCGAACCGCCTGGGGTCCCTGCGGGCGATGCCGACCCCGCCGAGGACGAGGTTGACCTGCTCGGTCTCGCGCTCGAGCACCCGGACGCGGGCACCGGGACGGGGGGGCTCGGGCCGGGCCGCCATCGCGCGCAGCGGGGCCGGCTCAGCATCGTCGTCGAGGAAGCCGGCGGCGCCGAACGCCTCGCGCACGAGGCGGACCACGGTGGCGTGGTCCACCGCCCCCGCCGCGGCGACGACGAGTGCTGGCGACGTGTAGCGGCGGCGGTAGTAGCCGTGGACCGCGGAACGCGTCATGGCTTCGAGGCTGTCGACAGTGCCCAGGATCGGCCGCCCCAGCGGGTGCGCCGGCCCGAAGACCTGCGCGGCGAACTCGTCGTGGACGACGTCGGTCGGGTCGTCGTCATGCATGGCGATCTCCTCGAGCACCACCGAGCGTTCGCTGTCGACGTCGGCGGCACGGACCAGCGAGGAGGTGATCATGTCACAGGTGACGTCGACCGCCAGCGGCAGATCAACGTCGAGCACGCGGGCGTAGAAGCAGGTGTATTCCTTGGCGGTGAAGGCGTTGGCCTCACCCCCGACCGCGTCCAGCTCGGCGGCGATCTGCAGCGCGCTGCGCCGCCGGGTGCCCTTGAAGAGCAGGTGCTCGAGATAGTGCGAGGCCCCGGCGAGCGAAGCCACCTCGTCCCTCGAGCCGACGTCGATCCAGACACCGAAGCTCGCCGAGCGCATGCCCGGCACCGCCTCCGTCAGCACCCGCAGCCCCCCAGGCAGGACGGTGCGCCGGACGAGCCCGGAGAGCCCTGCCGACCCGCCTGCGGAGAGCGTGCGGGTGCTGCTGCGGGCCGGCACGCGTCCTACGCGCCGACGGCGGCCGGCGCGCTGGCGTCCTCCGCCACGACCGGGGAGAGGCTGAGCTTGCCGCGGCTGTCGATCTCGGTGATCTCCACCTGGATCTTGGTCCCCACGGGGGCGACGTCGTCGACGTTCTCCACGCGCTTGCCGCCCGAGAGGGCCTTGAGCTTGCTCACGTGCAGCAGGCCGTCCTTGCCGGGCGTGAGCGAGACGAAGGCGCCGAACGTCGTCGTCTTGACGACCGTGCCGAGGTAGCGCTCGCCGACCTCGGGCATGGACGGGTTGGCGATCGCGATGACGGCCGCGCGGGCCGCCTCGGCGCTCGGCCCGTCGGTGGAGCCGATGTAGATCGTGCCGTCGTCCTCGATGGTGAGGTCGGCGCCCGTGTCGGCCTGGATCTGGTTGATGATCTTGCCTTTCGGCCCGATCACCTCGCCGATCTTGTCGACCGGGATCTTCAGGGACAGCACCCGTGGGGCGTACGGCGACATCTCGTCCGGCCCGTCGATCGCCTCCGCCATGACCTCGAGGATGGTCAGCCGCGCGTCGCGGGCCTGACCCAGGGCATCGGCGAGGACCGAGGCCGGGATGCCGTCGAGCTTGGTGTCGAGCTGCAGCGCGGTGACGAAGTCCTTGGTGCCGGCGACCTTGAAGTCCATGTCGCCGAAGGCGTCCTCCGCACCGAGGATGTCGGTCAGCGCGACGTAGTCGGTGCCCTGCCCGGTCGCCAGGCTGATGAGGCCCATCGCGATGCCGGCCACCGGGGCGGCCAGCGGCACGCCGGCGTTGAGCAGGCTCATCGTCGAGGCGCAGACCGAGCCCATCGAGGTGGACCCGTTGGAGCTGAGCGCCTCCGACACGGTGCGGATCGCGTAGGGGAAGTCCTCACGACTCGGCAGGACCGGCACCAGGGCCCGCTCGGCGAGGGCACCGTGGCCGATCTCGCGCCGCTTGGGCGAGCCGACCCGGCCGGTCTCGCCGGTGGAGTACGGCGGGAAGTTGTAGTTGTGCATGTAGCGCTTGCGGGTCTCGGGATTGAGCGTGTCGACCATCTGCTCCATCCGGAGCATGGCCAGCGTCGTGACGTTGAGGATCTGCGTCTCCCCGCGCTCGAAGAGGGCGGACCCGTGGGCGCGGGGCACGATGTCGGCCTCCGCGGACAGGCGGCGCAGGTCGGTGAGGCCGCGACCGTCGATGCGCACCTTGTCGCGGACGACGCGCTCGCGCACGAGGGTCTTGGTGAGCGACCGGAACGCCGGGGAGACTTCCTTTTCCCGGCCGGCGAACCGCGCGCCGACTCCCTCGACCGCAAGCGACTTCACGCGGTCGGTCTCGGCCTCCCGCTCGGTCTTGCCGGCAATGGTCAACGCGGCGGCCAGCTCGTCCCGGACCGCCGCGGTGACAGCGGCAAGCACGTCGTCGCCGTACTCGGCGTAGGTCGGGAACTCCCTCGTCGGCTTGGCAGCCTTCGCGGCGAGAGCGCTCTGCGCCTCGCACACGGTCTTGATGGCAGCCTTGCTGGCCTCGAGGCCCTGCGCCACGACCTCCTCGGTCGGCGCCTGGGCGCCGTCGCGGACGAGGGTCACGGTCTTCGGCGTCGCCTCGGCCTCGACCATCATGATCGCGACATCACCGTCGGGCAGGACGCGGCCGGCGACGACCATGTCGAAGACGGCGCGCTCGAGCTCCACATGCGTCGGGAACGCGAGCCACTGGCCGTCGATGAGGGCCACCCTCGTGGCGCCCACGGGACCGGTGAAGGGGATGCCGGACAGCAGCACCGAGCAGGCCGCGCTGTTGATGGCGAGGACGTCATAGAGGTGGTCGGGCTGCAGCGACAGCACCGTGGTGACGATCTGGATCTCGTTGCGCAGGCCCTTGACGAAACTCGGGCGCAGCGGTCGGTCGGTGAGCCGACAGGTGAGGATCGCGTCCTCGCTGGGCCGGCCCTCGCGGCGGAAGAACGAGCCGGGGATCTTGCCGGCGGCGTACATCCGCTCCTCGACGTCGACCGTGAGCGGGAAGAAGTCCAGGTTGTCCTTCGGGTTCTTGCTCGCCGTTGTGGCACTCAGCAGCATCGTCTCGCCGAGGTAGGCCACCACCGAGCCGGCGGCCTGCTGCGCGAGGCGGCCCGCCTCGAAGCGGATCGTGCGGGCGGGGAACCCGGCGGGTACGGCGATCTCGGCGGTCGCGCTGTGCGGGCTCACGCTGAAGTCGTCGGCGTCGGGCTCGGTGGTGCTGATGGATGAGGTGGTCATGGACGGCCCTCCTGGGCCTCGGGGCCGGCCCCGCGCGGCGCCTCGGTGCTCGGTGCTCAGTGGAGGTGGCCGGGTCGGGCGGCGTCGTCGCCGTCGGCCCCGGCAGCCACCACCGAGGACCGGGCGTCCGAGTGGTGCGCGGGTCGACCGGGTGGGTGGGTGTGGCGTGAAGCGGGCAAGGGGGCCGACCGGTGCCGACCCCCACGGAGCTAGCGGCGCAGACCGAGCTTCTCGATCAGGCCGCGGTAGCGCCCGATGTCGGTCCGGGCCAGGTAGTTCAGCAGCCGGCGGCGGCGCCCCACGAGGAGCAGCAGGCCGCGTCGGCTGTGGTGATCGTGCTTGTGCTTCTTCAGATGCTCGGTCAGGTCGCTGATGCGGCGGCTCAGCATGGCCACCTGCACCTCGGGGGACCCGGTGTCGCCGGGTTTGCTGCCGTGCTCGGTGATGATCGTCGTCTTGGTCTCGCTGGCCAGCGGCACGCAGGATCCTCTGTCTGCTCGGTCGTGTGCGCCCGTGGTCGGAGTCACCAGGGCGGAGGGCACACGGGTCGTACGGTCGCGCGGAAACGATGCCGGAGTCCTCCGGCCCCCTGATGCTAACAGGGGCCGATGTCGGGACCTTCCTGGCTGCCGCGGAACGGGGATCGAGCGACCGGTCAGGCCGCGCCGAGGTAGGTCAGGAAGCCCAGCAGCTCGTCCGGCTCGAAGGGCTTGGCCAGGAAGTAGTCGACGCCCTCGGTCCAGGCTCGCCACGCGTGGTCGTCGTCTGCCGCCGCGGTGAGCATGACGACGGGAAGGCGCGCGCCCTGCTCGGTCGCCCGGATCCGCGCGAGCACGTCGTGGCCGTCGAGCCCGGGCATCATCACGTCGAGGACCACGCAGTCGGGGCGCTCATCGGCCAGGGCACGCAGGCCGGCGAAGCCGTCCTCGGCGGCGCACGCGGTGTAGCCGTATGCCTCGAGAACGTCGCACACCAGGCGTCGCACGCTCGGGTCGTCGTCGATGACGAGCACCTTGCTGATGCGCTGCACTGTGGATGTCCCGCCGGCCCGCGTGCTCGTCGTCCTCACGGCTGGTGCATCGGCGGCCGAGTGGCCACGCGGGTATAGACCGAGCGGGTGAGTTGTCACGCGCTGTGACCATGGGCCGATCGTGTGACGGTCCGTGTCTGATCTACGTCGAGGGCCATCCGCGCGAGCAGGTCGTCCACGGAGGGGAAACTCAGCGTCGCCCGCAGTCGCCGGGTGAAGTCCAGCGCGACCCCCTCGCCGTAGAGATCGCCGCTCCAATCGAGGACGTAGGCCTCCACCCGGCGCTCCCGCCCCTCGAACGTGGGGTTGGTGCCGATCGAGATCGCCGCCGGCAACCGCTCGCCGGTGCCGCGGACCAGCCGCCCGGCGTACACCCCGTCGGCGGGAACGGCCGCGTGCGGCACGGGCTGCAGGTTGGCCGTGGGGTAGCCCAGTTGGCGACCGCGCTGGTCCCCGCGCACCACCAGCCCTTCGACGCGGTGCTCCCGCGCCAGCGCCACGGCGGCCTCGGCCACGTCGCCGGCTGCCACCAGCGTGCGCACCAGGGTGGAGGACCACGCCGACGCGCTCGGCGCCCCGTCTGCCCGCCGCAGCAGCGGCACCCCCTCCGTGCGGAAGCCGAAGCGGCGCCCGAGCTCCGTCAGCAGGGCCAGGTCACCCGCGGCGCGGTGACCGAAGCGGAAGTTCTCCCCCACGACCACGGCGCTCGCCTGCAGCCCGGACACCAAGACCTCGTGGACGAACTGCTCGGGGCTCCACTGGGACAGCGCGTGCGTGAACGGCACGACCTGGACCACGTCGACGCCGATCTCCTCGAGCAGGTCGGCCTTGTGCCGGGTCGTCGTCAGCTGCGCCGGGTGGCTGCCCGGCCGCACCACCTCGCTCGGGTGCGGGTCGAAGGTGACGACGACGCTGGGCTGACCGACCTGCCTGGCTCTTTCGACAGCCCGGCCGATGATCTCTCGATGACCGCGGTGGACACCGTCGAAGACACCGATCGTGACCACGCAGAACCCCCACCCGCCGGGGGCCGCGTCGAGGCCGCGCCAGCGCTGCACGCGGCGAGACTAGGACGCCTCGCCGTGGTCCCGGCGGGGCAGCACGACGGTGTCGGCCCGGGTGCGCCGGTCGGCGTCCGCCGCCGCACCGGAGTGCGCGGCTTCCTCGGCGAGCGTGCCCAGCCCGCCGGTCAGCAGGGCGGCGAGGCGGGCCGCCTCGGCGGGCGCGAGCCGGGTGGTCGCGACACAGGACGGCCCACGCCACACCGACAGCACCACGAGACCGGCGTCGAGGTGCCAGGTGGCCCGCATCCCGCGGCCGTCGTCCCGCGCGTCGCTGAGCACTGCGCGAAGCAGGCGCTCCGGCTCGGGCAGCGGTAGGACGCTCATCCCTGCACTGTGCGCCCACTCCCCCGCTCCCGTCCATGGTCCGTCGGGTGGTCGGCGGGTGGCCTCGCGGGCGGCCCGGCGGCGGGCGGTCCGCGGTCAGGCCGGGGCGAAGACCACCAGCGGGCGGGCCTTGCCATCGCGGTCCGCCAGCAGCGCCAGCAGCGTGCCGTCCGGTGCGAAGGCGCCCACCGGGCCCGCCACGCCGGTCACGGGCAGGGGACGCCCGACCCGCAGCGCCCCCGTCTCCTGGAGGTCAGCCTCCCGCCGGGGAAATGCCGCTGCCACCACTGCCGCGAGCGGCAGCACGGACCACGCTCCCGCGAGCGCCGCGAGCGTGCGGGCACCGTCGAGCGTGAAGGGCCCCACCCTGGTGCGCCGCAGCGAGGTCAGGTGTCCGCCGACCCCCAGGGCTGCCCCGAGGTCGCGGGCGAGCGCCCGGACGTAGGTCCCCGTCGAGCACGTCACGCGCAGGTCCACGTCGAGCACGCCGGCACCCGCGACGGCCTTCTGTCGCGATCGGCACACCGTGAGCTCGGTGACCGTGACCCGCCGGGACGGCAGCGTCAGCGGCGCACCGGCCCTGGCAGCCGCGTGGGCGCGCACCCCGCCGACGGACACGGCCGAGTACGCCGACGGCACCTGGTCGATGGTGCCGCGCAGCGCCGCCAGGGCCGGCTCCAGAGCTCCCGCCGGGACGACCCCAGCGTCGGCGCGGGAGACGACGGATCCCTCGGCGTCGTCGGTGTCGGTGGTGATGCCGAGGCGCACGGTCGCGGCGTAGGACTTGTCAGTCAGCGCCAGGTGGCCCAGCAGGCGGGTCGCGCGACCGACCCCGATGAGGAGCACCCCCGTCGCCATCGGGTCGAGCGTGCCGGCGTGGCCGACCTTGCGGGTCCCCGCGAGCCGCCGGCAGCGCGCGACCACGTCGTGGGAGGTCCAGCCGCCGTCCTTGTCAACGACCACCAGGCCGTCCGCAGGGGCGTCCGGCGCCGGCATCACGGCAGGGCCGAGCGCACCTTGGCGACGACCTCTGCGAGGTCACCGTGCAGCGTCACGCCGGCGGCGAAGCGGTGGCCGCCGCCACCGAGCGCGACGCATGCCGCACCGACGTCCACCGTGCCGCGGGAGCGCGTCGACATCGCCCACTCTCCCGGCCCGACACCCTTGGCGACGAGGGCGACCTCTGCCTCCGCCGTCACGCGCAGGGAATCGATCACGCCTTCCACCGCGGCCAGCGGAAGACCGGCAGCCTCACGCTCCGCCAGCTCGATCCAGGTCCACGCCAACCCGGGCTCGAGGACGGCCCGCGCCAGCGCCGACCCCTGCAGCTGCACCGCCGCGAAAGGTGCCGTCCCGAACAGCTCCCGGCCGACCAGCTCCGGGCGCACACCGGCGGCGAGCAACTCCCCGGCGAGCGCGTGCACCGCGGGCGTCGTCGCCGAGAACTGGAACTGCCCGGTGTCGGTCACGAGGCCGGCGTAGAGGCAGGTCGCGATCGGAGCCGTCAGCCGCACGCCGAGCCGGTGCACCAGCTCCGCCACGAGCACGGTGGTCGACGCGGCGGCCGGCTCCAGGAGCAGCGCGCTGCCGAAGCGGGTGTTGCTCGCATGGTGGTCGATGACGAGGGTGGTGGCGGCGGCCAGCAGCGGCTCGAGGGGTCCGAGCCGGTCCGCCGAACCGGTGTCGGTGGTCACCAGCACGTCAGGCGCCGCCTGCCCGAGCACGGCAGCCGGTGGGCAGAGCAGCTCCTGTCCCGGCAGGAACGCCAGTGTCGCCGGCACGGTCACCACCTCGTCGGGACCGTCGCTGCTGCCGAAGGAGACGCACACGGCCAGGCCCCGCGCCCGCAGGGCGAGCCCCAGCCCGAGCGCCGAGCCGAGCGCGTCCCCATCGGGGTTGACGTGGCAGGCGACCACGACGGTGCGCGCGGCGCTCAACAGGTCGACGGCGCCATCCCAGTCGAGATCAGTCACGGGCGGCCGAGCCGAGGTGCCAAACGGCGTCGGCGTCGGCGGCGGCGGCGGCCTCGGCCCCAGCGTCGGCGTCGGCGGCCTCACCGCCGTCCACCATCTGCCGCGGCTTGCGGTAGGGGTCGGGATCGCCGGCGGGGGATGCCCCCTCCCGCACCGCGGCAAGCTCGGCGTCGCGCAGGCGCGCCAACTCGAGCACTTCCTCGAGGTGGGCCGCCGTCTCAGGCACCGCGTCGGCGACGAAAGCGATGCTCGGCGTGTAGCGCACCCCCAGGGCCCGGCCGACGGCGGCGCGCACCACGCCGGTGGCCGACTCCAGGGCCGCGGCGCTGCCCGCGCGTTCCTGGTCGTCGCCGTACGCCGTCCAGAACAGCGTCGCCTCCCGCAGGTCGGGGGTGACCGTGGCGTCGGTAAGGGTCACCAGCCCCAGCCGGGGGTCCTTGACCTGGTGATCGAGGGTCGCCGCGGCGACCTCTCGGATGCGCACCGCCATGCGGCGGGCACGCGCGACATCCACCATCACTCGTCTCCTTCATGGGTGAACGTCTGGTGAGCGGAGAGCAACTCGAGCTCCGGGCGCGCGGCCACCATGCGCTCGCAGGCGTCGAGCACATCGCGACAGTGCGCCTCCTGCGCCGCGATGACCGCGACGCCGACGAGAGTCCGTCGGTGCAGGTCCAGAGCGCCGACCTCGGCGGCGCTGACGGCGAAACGCCGCCGCAGCTCCGCCACGACCGGGCGCACGACGGACCGCTTCTCCTTGAGCGAGTGCACGTCCCCGAGGAGCAGGTCGAGGGCGAGCGTGCCGGTGACCACCCGCCTATCCTGCAGGCGCGCTGGGACCTGCGGCCGTCGCGCGCCCGCAGGGGGTCAGGCGCGGGGGATCTCTCGCTGCTCGTAGGTCTCGATGGTGTCCCCGACCTTGACATCGTTGTAGCCGAGACCGATGCCGCACTCGAAGCCGTCCCGGACCTCGGTGACGTCGTCCTTCTCCCGGCGAAGTGACGACACGGTCAGGTTGTCCGCGACGACGATGCCGTCCCGCACGAGCCGGGCCTTGTGGTTGCGGGTGATCGTGCCGCCCCGGACCCGCGAGCCGGCGATGGTGCCGATGCGCGGGACCTTGAACAGCGCCAGGACCTCGGCGGTGCCGATGTCGACGGTCTCGTAGACCGGCTTGAGCATGCCCTTGAGGGCCGCCTCGATGTCCTCGATCGCGGCGTAGATGACCGAGTAGAACCGGACGTCCACGCCCTCCTTGGCCGCCAGCTCCCGCGACTTGCCCTCGGGCCGCACGTTGTAGCCGAGGATCACGGCGTCCGACGCGCTGGCCAGCATCACGTTGTTCTCGGTGATGGCGCCCACACCGCGGTCGATGATGCGCAGGCTCACCTCCTCGCCCACGTCGAGCTGCAGCAGCGCGTCCTCCAAGGCCTCGACCGAGCCGCTCTGGTCACCCTTGAGGATGAGGTTGAGCTGCGTGGCCTTGCCGGCCTCGATCTGGGCCATGATCGTCTCGAGGGTCGGGCGGCCACGACTCTTCGCCAGCTCGGCCTGTCGCTCGCGCGCCTGTCGCTGCTCCGCGATCTGGCGGGCGACGCGGTCATCGTCGGCCACGAGGAAGTTGTCGCCCGCCCCGGGCACGGAGGTGAAGCCGAGGACCTGCACGGGCGCGCCCGGGGTAACCTGCTGGAGCTGGTCGCCGTTCTCGTCGAGCAGGGCACGCACGCGGCCGTAGGCGTGGCCGGCGACGATGGAGTCGCCGACCTTGAGGGTGCCTCGCTGCACGAGCACCGTGGCCACGGGGCCGCGGCCTCGGTCGAGGTGGCCTTCGATGGCGACACCCTGGGCCGCCGCCTCGGCGGGCGCCCGCAGGTCGAGCGACGCATCCGCGGTCAGCACGACCGCCTCGAGCAGGGTCTCGATGTTGGTGCCGGCCCGGGCCGAGACGTCGACGAAGATCGTGTCGCCGCCGTAGTCCTCGGCGACGAGGCCGTATTCGGTGAGCTGCCCCCGCACCTTCGCGGGGTCAGCCCCCTCCTTGTCGATCTTGTTGACCGCGACGACGATCGGCACCTCGGCAGCCTGGGCGTGGTTGAGCGCCTCGATGGTCTGCGGCTTCACGCCGTCGTCGGCCGCCACCACGAGGATCACGATGTCCGTGACCTGGGCCCCGCGGGCACGCATGGCCGTGAACGACTCGTGGCCCGGCGTGTCGATGAAGGTCAGCGCCCGGTCGTCGCCGTTGACCACGGCGTGCACCTGGTAGGCGCCGATGTGCTGCGTGATGCCCCCGGCCTCGCGCGCCTGGACGTTGCTGGACCGGATCGCGTCGAGCAGCCGCGTCTTGCCGTGGTCGACGTGACCCATGACCGTGACGACCGGGGGACGTACGACGAGAAGCGACTCGTCATAGTCACCGTCGAACTCCATGTCGTAGCGGGCCAGGATCGCCGCGTCCTCCTCCTCGGGCGTGACGATCTGCACGTCGTAGCCAAGGTGCTCACCGAGCAGCAGCAGGGTCTCGTCGGTGCAGGACTGCGTCGCCGTGACCATCTCGCCGAGCGAGGTGAAGACGATCTGCACCAGAGAGCCGGCCTCGGCGTCGATGCGGTCGGCGAAGTCCGCGAGGCTCGCGCCGCGCGGCAGCCGCACGACCTGGCCGTTGCCTCGGGCGACGCTCGCAGACATCCTCGGCGCGTCGAGGTTGTCAAACTCCTGGCGCCGCTGCTTCTTGCTCTTGCGGCCGCGGCGGACCTGGCCACCGGGACGCCCGAAGGCACCAGCCGTCCCGCCGCCACCGGCGCGACCACCGCGACCACCCGGACCGCCGGGTCGACCGGAGAATCCGCCCGGACCGCCTCCACCGGGGCGAGGGGCAGCGAAACCACCACCGCCACCACCGGCGCCGGGGGCGCCGGGACGCGCACCGAAACCACCGCCGGCGCCGCCGGGACGGCCGGCCCCGCCACCGGGGCTCGGACGGGCGGCGAAGCCGGGACGCGGCGCACCGGGCGGCGGACCCCCAGGTCGCGAGGGGAAGGCCGCGGGGCCGGGGCGGGGGCCGCCCGGACGCGGGGGCATGGAGCCGGGGCCGCCACCGGGTCGGGGCGGCATCGCGCCGGGTCCGGGCCGCGGACCACCCACCGGCGCCGGGCCACCCGCTCGGGGGGGCAGCCCGCCGGACCGGGGCGGGAGGGCACCGGGACCGCCGCCGGGGTAGGCCCCCGGGGCGGGGCGCGAGGGCGCGCCGGGGAACGAACCGGGACCGGACGGGGTCGGACCCTGGGCGGGCCCCGTGGGGAAGGCACCGGGCATGGCCCGCTCCGGCCGGTCCGGTGTCTGGCGCATGGGCGGCGGCGGGGTCGGGGTCGAGTAGGGATTGTTGCCGGCCCCCGCCGGCCGCGGGGCGGGGCCAGGGCGGGGCGCCACGGGCGGAGCCACGGCGGCTGTGCCTGCTGTGGCCGCCGGCGCGAACGGCACACCCGGGGACGAGGGCGCGAGGGGAGCCGGAGCCGGGGAACCGGACTGGGGACCTGGCAGACCGTCGCCCGGACGCGATCCCGCGCCTGGGAGCGACCCCGGACCAGGATTCGACGACACCGGCGCGGCGGCCGGCGGCGCGGTGCTGACCGGCGCGGCAGGCGCTGCCGGGGGAGCCGCCGGGGCCGGCATCGCCTCGCGAAGGCGGCGGACGACGGGAGCCTCGATGGTGCTGGACGCGCTCTTGACGAACTCGCCCATGTCCTTGAGCTGCGCGAGCACCGTCTTGCTGTCGACCCCGAGCTCTTTGGCGAGTTCGTGGACGCGGGCCTTGCCTGGCACAGGGTCTCTCTCTCTGGCCGGCGGCCCGGTCACCCGGGGTCGCTCAGCCGCTACTGGGGTGTGCTCACTGCCGTCTCATCGGACGGTGGTCATCGAGCGCTCATCGCTGCGTGGACCTGCTCTCGGTGTCGGGACGGGCCTGCTCCAGGAGGTCGCGCACCCCGCGGCTGTCAAGCGGCCCCGCCGAGCGCAGGGCCCGGGAGAACGCCCGCCTCCGCTCGGCGAGCTCCAGGCACGCCAAGGCGTGGTGCAACGACGCACCGCGGCCCGGGAGCACCCGGGACGGGTCGGGAACGAGGACGTCCCCGGCCGCCACGACGCGCAGCAGGTCGGCCCGTGGCGCCCGCCTCCGGCAGCCCACGCACGTCCGGACGGGTCCGGGACTGCGGGGAAGGTCGGGGGTCGAGCGGTGGGCCACTGTCGAGTCTAGCGCGGTGGAGGGTTCAGGCGGCCGGAGCGGCGTCGGAGCGGATGTCGATCTTCCAGCCGGTGAGCCGCGCGGCCAGCCGCGCGTTCTGGCCCTCTCGCCCGATGGCCAGGGAGAGCTGGTAATCGGGGACGACCACCCGGGCGATCTTGGCTTCCGCGTCAACGACCTCGACCGCCAGCACGCGCGCCGGCGACAGCGCCTCGGCGAGCAGCACCGCCGGGTCATCCGACCACAGCGCGATGTCGATCTTCTCGCCGTGCAGCTCGGCGACGACGGCACGCACCCGGGCTGCGCCCGGGCCGACACAGGCGCCCTTGGCGTTCACGCCCGGCACGCGGGCGAGGACGGCGACCTTGCTGCGGTGGCCCGCCTCGCGGGCGATGGCGACAACCTCGACCTCCCCGGCGGCGATCTCCGGGACCTCACGGCGGAACAGCCCGGCGACCAGCCGGGGGTGGGTGCGCGACAGCGTGACCTGGGGGCCGTGCACCCCGCGCGCGACCGTCAGCACGTAGGCGCGGATGCGCTCGCCGTGGGTGTAGCGCTCGCCCGGCACCTGCTCGGCCGGCGGGATCGTCGCCTCGACGTCGCCGAGGTCGACGACGACGCCGCGACCGGGGTGTTGCGCGATGGTCCCGGCCACGATCTCGCCCTCCCGCCCGGCGTACGCCCCTACCGTGAGGTCACTCGCCGCGTCGCGCAGCCGTTGCCGCACCACCGAGCGGGCCGTCGCCGCCGCGACCCGGCCGAAGCCCGGCGGGGTGTCGTCCCACTCGCGGACGATGCCGCCGGCCTCGTCGCGCTCGGTGGCGAAGACGGTGACCGCACCGGAGGCGCGGTCGAGGACCGCCCGCGCCGGGCGCTCGCTGCCGACCTGACGGTGATACGCCGTGAGCAGGGCCTCCTCGAGCGCCGCGACGACCGTGTCCAGCGAGATCTCGCGGTCCGCGGCGAGCAGGCGCAGCGCCGCCATGTCGAGGTTCACGCGCCCCCCTGCCGGTCGTCGTCAGCAGTCCGGCTGAACTCCACCTGCACCAGCGCGGCGGTGACCTCGGC
>JAABUT010002837.1_pt1 | contig 15868 bp, 15 predicted proteins | sample 5559281 | NCBI WGS metagenome assembly JAABUT01 (sample SAMN10711880, study PRJNA513359) | rock metagenome | isolation source: Antarctica rocks | place: Antarctica: Victoria Land, Ricker Hills nord | collected 2016-01-04 | reverse complement strand
CGAGGTGTTGAAGGCCGAGTTCACCCAGGCTGTGGCTTCGCTACTGCCCACCGGCGCTGCTAGGTCGGCCACCAGATAGGAGGCCACGATCGCGGGTGCGATGGTCAGCCCAGCCACGGCCAGAAGGGCGACGAGCAGCACGAAATTGTGCGCTGCTAGGCCGCCGACGGCCACCAGGGCTGCGGTACCAAGGGTGAGCACGACAGTGTGAGTGTGGGCGTTGCCCGGCCATTGCTTGCGGCCGTAAAGCAGTCCGCCAGTGAGGCTGCCGACAGCCGATACGGTCGCAGGGACGCCGGCGACGCGCTGGCCGACCGAGGTGATGGCCGCGGCCACGGCCGCGATCTCCACCGCGCCCAGCAGGAGGCCGAGCGCGGCCACCGGCACCAGTCCCAGCAGGAAGCGCGGATCGCGCCACAGGGCGCCCCCCGGCCGGGGGGGAGCTGATGAGGCGACCGCAGCGTGTGTGAGCGCCGCGATCTGCCACCCCATCGCCGACACAACGACGACGAGCCCGCCGGCGCAGGCCAAGACGACCATAGGTGAGCCGACCCAGGCCAACAGCGTCGTCGCCAGAACCGGTCCTAAGACGTAGGCCGCTTCCTCGGTCACGGCGTCGAGGGAATAGGCCCGGCGCACTGCGGCCGGCTCGTCCCCGACCATGCTCCGCCACGCTGTCCGCATCATCGGGCCCACTGGTGGTGGACAGCACCCCGCGAGCAGGCCCAGGACCAGGACCACTGCAAGCGGCGATCGAACGGCGGCGACGAGCGCACCCAGGCACAGCGCAAAGACCGCCGCGAGCCCGGCGAGGCCCCACGCCGCACCCACCCGATCCACCAGGCGCGCCCGTGCGGGTCCCAACACACCGGCGGCGACACCGTAGACGCCGACGACAGCACCAGCCTCCGCATAGGAGGCCCGCCGTCCGCTCAGAAACAGCAACAACCCCAGCGGCAGCACCCCGTACACCAGGCGGGCGGCCGACGCACACAACAACAACACGGCCACGCCGCGCAGTCGGAGCAGCGCGACGTAGCCGTCACCGACGGCAGACAAGAAGAACCCCTCGAAACTCCGGCAGAACGACAAGACACAGCGCGGACGAAGACCCGGCGTCTTGGGCTACGGAGGGGTGCAACTCATGACGACATCCTAGGCCGCGTCCTGCGTGCCACTGTCGATCTCCTACAAACCGGCCGGAACCTTGGAACTGAGACGCCGGCGTTGAGACAACCCGCTGCCGGCGCGTGACCTCCCCGGCTGACAGGCGCAGTTCTCACAGCGGCGTGCCGCGAACCCTCCGGCCCTCGATCTGGTCTCGCATGGGATCGGTGTGTGGGACGCCGCAGCCCCGATCCCAGCGGTCTGCGGGACGCCGCGCCCAGCGGGGTCAGGGCCTCAGAGGCGCTATGGCTGCGCTGCGCGGACCTGCAGGGGCCGATAGTCGCGCTGCATCTCGAGGATGTACTGCGCGAGCGAGTTCAGCCCGACCTGCCGCCGCCACTCATCCACACGGGCGGGGTCGTGCAGGCGCTCCGGCCGGTACTGCCCGTTCTCGGCGGCCACCTGAGTCCCAAAGACCTGCGGCTGGCCCCGACTCAGCAGTACCCGATCCAGCAAGTGCGCCCAATCGCGGGGGTCGGCCTCACCGACACGGACGGCTGCGCGCACCAGCGACAGGCAACGCCGGTGGAAGGCGACGTCCGGATCGTTCTGAGCAAGCAGCCACGCAGCATGTGCACCGTCGTCGCCGACCAGCGACCGGCCAGGCCAGCCGCGCTCTGCCAGCAGGTGCCGCAGCCACGCCGCGTTGTCCTGCTCCGTCCGCAGCCACTGCTGCATCGCCGCGGGGTTGAACTCCCCCCGGAGCTGGCCTGGTGGCACCGCCGCGTCCATGAGCTGGTTGCGGTCCTGGTCGAGGTCCCGGCGACGGAGCAATTCCGCACGCAGCAATTCATCCACAGCCACGGCTCATGGTGTCTGACAGGAGCAAGACAGTCCAGGGCCAGCCAGTGGCGATGCGGCACGGGCCGCGCGTTCGCTGCACGTGCGCTGCGGCAGAGTCTCGTCGAGCGGTCCGGTCAACCGTCCCGGTGAGCGATCCCTGCCTCAAACGAGACGCCTCCCACGGCCGCTGTCGACCTCCTTCAACCGCCCGGAACCATGGTTCTGAGACGCCGACGTGAGACAGGACCGCGGCGGTCTTCGTGGGGCCGTTCCGCCGTCCTGTGGCTGACCGGGAAGCGCGGTCTCGCCGGGCAGGATGAGCGCATGTCGTTGAACAGCACTGGGCGTACGACGGTCTGCTTGATCTGCCGCCGCTGGTACAGGCGCCGTCGACCGGGCCCGACAACGCGGGTTCGGTCTGTCATGCCTGCCTTCGCATGGACGGCTCCTACAGATCCTCGCCGGCGGGATCGAGTCCGGGACGATTGGTGAGACGGGGACCGGCTGCGGGGTAGGGCTCGCGTGGCTTGCCTGCGGAGCCCGCCCAGGGACCAGGCTGGTGAGCATTGAACGCGACGCGGATCTGGTTCAGGTTGCCCGCGAGGTCTTCACTGCCGTGCCGCAGGTGACAGGTCCGTTACGGCGACTGGCAGCAGCTACGGCAGCGAGGTCCGTTCGACCTGCTCGCCGTCGACGGCGGCGGCGGCGGCGGCGGCAGGTGAGCCGCCGCTCGACCCCGTGCAGTGGCTGCGACCCGCCGGCCTCATCGTCCTCGACGACTTCACCCCCGCCGCCAGTTGGCCGCACCTGCAAACGGTCGGCCCGACACAGCGCAGCTGCACTGGCTGGAACATCCACGTCTGCTCGCAACCTCGATCCGCACGCAGCCCGACGCGGCCACCAACCTCGCGACCTACAAGGGATGAGCCGGCGCTGCTCGCATCGCGGTGTCCGGCCGGACCTCCGACCCCATCATCTCGTCCGGCAAGGGAGATCCTCATAAGGCACGGCTGTAGCGCTACCACACCTCGCCGTTCCGCCATTCGCAGGCAAGGTCCCCGTGCGGCTCGAGGTCGGCCGCCACCGGCAGCAGGTAGATCCTGCCGTCGTCCTCTCCAGTGCGTTCGACGCCATCGGGCGCAACGACCGACGTGGTCCCGGCGCACTGATGCCAGCCGCGGCCTCGGTAGAACGCCTCTGCTTCCCACGTTGCACCCAGCGCGCCCAGCTCGTACCCACCGCGGGTGACAGGTTCGAGTTTGGCCATCACCGCCGCCCCGCACCCGCGCCGCCGACGGTCGGCGCGCACCGCGACCGCTTCTACGTAGCCCGTTCGCAGTGCGCGCCCGTTGTGCAGCAACCTGCGCAGCACCACCGCGCCGTGCGCGATCAGGTCCGAACCATCCCATACCAGCGCGTGCAACCGCCCAGGCAGTGCTCATAGTCCTCCTGGCTCAGCGGGTGCACGAACGCATGCCCCAGGAGCGTGCGGACCGCATCGAGCTCGAGCCTGGTGAGGTCTGAGGTATGGGCGAGCGCGACTGGAGTCACCGGGGGATTGTGGCGGCAAGACGCGGCCGAATCCTGCCGGGGCGACCGGCTTCGAACAGGCAAGCGGCCCTCGGGCCATCCGCGACCTTGCGATCTCCTACAATCGGCCGGAACCTTGGTAGTGAGACACGTCCCGCTGAGACGCCTGCGGCCTCGCCGGCGAGCCCGCATACGCCTGCGCTGTCAGAAGTTGGTACGAAGGCCGGCGTGGCGGACTGAGTGTCGTCGCCGACTTCTGAGACGGCCCCGGATGTCCGTCGTTGGGTACGCGTCGATCGGCACCCGGTTCCCCCTGGCGACGCGCACCGGCTGGGGCCTCTGACCCCGGGCGGCCCGAAGTCGGCCGGGGGCGGCGGCGGACGGTGACCGCCCCTCAGATGGTGAGGCGGCGCAGCTTCGGCGGCTGGCAGCGGGACCGCGGCGGGTGTAATGCATTGGGTTTATCCGGACAGAAGGGTGTGGAGGAAGGAAGGAAGGGGCCTGGATGCGCGCTGGTGATACGGCGGCTTTCACCTCGCTGTACGAGCGCCACTACGACGACGTGTTGCGGTACGCCCGGCGCCGGGTGGATGAGCAGACCGCGCGAGATGTGGCCGCTGAGACTTTCCTGGTGGCCTGGCGCCGGCCTGGCCAGGTGCCCCACGTCGAGCCGCTGCCGTGGCTGTACGCCGTCGCCCGGAAAACGCTGGGCAATGTGCTGCGGGCCGGAGCCCGGGACGCGGCGCTGGGTGTGCGGGTCCGGACCGCGTCGGTGGCCGGCGTGCCAACGGTGCAGGCAGACCACGCCGACGCGGTCGTCCTAAACGCGCAGGTCGCGCAGGCGCTGCGCCGCCTGTCGACGTGTGACCAGGAGGCGCTGCAGCTGGTGGCCTGGGAGGACCTGGATCTGGCCGCGGCCGCGGCCGTTGTCGGGTGCTCGGCGGCCACCTTCGCGGTGCGCCTGCACCGGGCCCGCCGCCGCCTGGGCCGGCTGCTCGACACCCCGGCCCCCAAGCCCGATTCCACATTTCCCGTGCTGGAGACGGAGGCGAGATGACCACCCGCGAGGTGAACCGCGTACGTGAGCTGCTGGCCGGCACCGACCCGGCATCCCCCATCGGCGGGGCGTTTGGCGATGATCAGGGTCGAGCGACGCTGGCCCGGATCGTCACCTCGCCGGTGCCGGCCGGACCGTGGCCGCTGTCGGTACTGCGCCGGCGCCCGGGACTGCGGCTAGTGGCAGTAGTGGCGGCGACCGTAGGGCTTGTCACCGTGATTGCGGTAGCAGCACCGGCGGTGTTGCCAGGCCATCGTTCGGGATCGGCGTACGCGGCCACACCACCGCTGCTGGACTACTACGGCAGCCGGCAAAGCCCCCGCGACCTGCTGCTCACCCTCGCCGCCGCCGCGCGCCGCCAGCCCGAGCCCGCGGCCGGCCGCTACGACTACATCCAAACCGAAGGTTGGTACCTCGACACCGCCGGCCACGTCTTCCACGCTCAAGTGGATCCGACCCGGCGGGAAGATTGGATCGACGCCGCCGGCTCCGGCCGGATCGAGGAAACCCGCCGCGGCATCCGCACCGGCACCAGCCAGCTGTACGGCGCCGGCCAGCTCGGCGGCCCACCGCCGCTGCCCCCCGACCCGGCCGCCGTCCGGGCTGAGCTGGCCAAGCGCAGCCACGGCTACGGCGACTTCGAATGGCTCGTCGCCGTCCACGATGTCTGGCTGGCCCAGGTGGTGGTGCCGCGGGTGCAGACCGCGATGCTGCAGGCTCTGGCCGGCCTTCCTGACCTGTCTGTGAAGGGCACCGTCACCGACCGCGCCGGCCGGCCGGGAGTCGCCGTGACGACCACCTCTGCATATACGGGGCTGCGCGAGAACTACACCATGATCTTCGACCCGCACACCGGGGCGCTGCTGGACTATGAGGAGGTCACCCTCGACGCCGGCGACTTCCACGTACGGGTGCCGGCCACCATCAACTACACGGTGTGGCTCCACAGCGGACGCGTCTCCTCGGTAGATGAGCGCCCATGACCGCCGCGTCTCGTGACCCCGAGCCGTCGAACGCACCGACGCTTGAACTGAGGCCGACCGGCCGCCACGTGACAGACGGCAGGGACGGGTGAGGCTGCCCACAGCTGGTGCACCCCCGGCGGGCTCCGCGCCTCCCGGCGGCCCTCGGGAAGCAGTGAGCGCCGTCATCGTGCCCGTCACGGCCGGTGCGCTGACCGGCCTGATCGCCGCGATCAGCTACTACGACCGGCTGCTGCGGCCCCTCGCCCACACCTTCGGACTGGGGATCCTGCTCGCCGTGGTAGCCAGCGCCGGCCAAGCCCCTCGCCGGGCGGCACTGCGCACCAGCACCGCCGTCTTCGCCGCGATCGTCGCGTTCCACCTCGGTCAACGGCTCATCTACCGGATCAAGTACCCCGGCGACGCCTACGCCTTCAGCGCGAACTCACTCGCCCTGTGGGGCCTGCTGGCGCTGGCCGCCGGCGTGGTCCTCGGCCCGTTGTTCGCCAGGATCGGACGATCCGGATGGTCCGGTTCCGCCGCTGCCGCCAGCGCCATCGGGCTGCTCGTGGCCGACCTTCGCCGGCGCACGCACAACTACCCCGAGGACTCGGCGACCCTGCTGACCTTCGCGGTGCTGGCCGTCACCATCGTCGTCGTCCTGACCGCCGTCACCCGCCGCCAGCTCCTTCGGACCGCACTGCTCATCCTCCCCTGCGCCGCCCTCGCCTACTTCCTCATCACCACACCCCTGCTCGAACTATTGCCGGGCATCGCCCGCTGAGAACTGCGACGACCGAGCAGCCCGGAAGAACTCGTCAGCGGACCATCGATTGCAGTCACTGCCCAGAGCCTTCGCGCGCACGCCGGCTGCGCGGCGGACGACTGGCGGCCGCTGCGACTGGACGTCAGATTTGTGCGAGATCAATACGGCAGAGGGTTGCCAGGCAGGTGGCCGCTCCCGCGACGGACTGATGATGCGCACCTCCGGACACGCGGCCGAGTTAGGGACAGGGTCTGACAGTCTGGCCCTGGGTCTGTCCCGCTACGGGCCCAGGCCGGTGGTCGAGCGGTCGAGCCTGCCCAGAAGCGATCCAAGATCAGCAGCCGCCCGGTCCACCAATACAGCGCAACCAGGTAGGTACTGGCTGTCCGGACAGCCACCAGCTGGGGCCGTCGGCACGTCGGTGGTGACCTGCTCGAGCAGCTGGCCATATCGCGCCGGCGACGGCATCCGCACGCGCGCTACACAAAGTCGCGTCACCGCGCGCGCCGCGTAGCTCGCGATCGCACCTTTGACCGGCGAACGGCCTGCGCTCCCGCGGCGGCGGGGTCCACCGCAAGGTGTCGGTACAGCGTCGCCCGGCTGACCCCGACCGCATCGGCGATCGCGGCCAGTGTGTGTTGCCGGCTGTCATACATCGCCTGGGCGGCGGCCCGCTTCTCTGGAGTCAGCACCGTTGGGCGGCCGCCCAACCGGCCGCGCGCCCGTGCCGCGCTCAGCCCTGCTTGGGTCCGCTCCTTGATCAACGCCCTCTCGAACTCGGCGAGCGCGGCGAAGATGTGAAAGACCAGCTTCCCGGTGCTGGTGGTGGTGTCAATGCATTCGGTCAACGACCGAAAGCCCATCCCCTGCGCCTCGAGACCGCCGACCGTGTCGATCAGATGCCGCAACGAGCGGCCTAACCGGTCCAGCCGCCAGACCACCAGCGCGTCCCCCGGATGCAGCTGGTCCAGCGCCGCGGCGAGCTGCGGCCGCTCGTCGAGCGCACCGGAGGCGTGATCGACATACACCCGCCAGCACCCCGCCGCCGTCAGCGCGTCACGCTGAAGGTCAGCGCTCTGATCTGCGGTAGAAACCCGGGCGTAGCCGATCAAGTGTCCCGACACTGCCCCAGCATGGTGGAGTGGCTCGTCACCCGTCGCACAACACGCCGAACCGCCGCCAGCCGAGACGCAGATTGTGGACAGCAGTTGTGGACACTTGTGATCGGTCGCACCGGTCGTTGCGGCGAGCGTCTCAGTAACGGTCCTTAGCGACGCATCGAGCGCTTGCCGCGCGACTCGTCTACGCGACGGCGGAGCGCCGGGCCGCTATGAGGGGCGACAAGCAGTCGCCAGGAGCCTGTCGCAAAATGAGGGAACCGCTCTGTTGCGACACAACATGGTGCACGCCGAGAGCCTCCTCTGCCCCAGATGTTGTGGCTCACGTGCTGTCGCCGGCGATTATGCGACAGCCTCCAAGACGTTGGAAACGTCTCAGAAGTTAGCGCTCGACCCGGTCCAGACGGGCCGAGCTTCGGACCAGGTTCTGCGACGGCCTTGACGCAGGCGTCCGGGACGGCCCGGCGTGCCTCGCGAGCGGCGTCTCATTTCCAAGGTTCCGGCCGGTTGTAGGAGGTCAACAAGGGCTTGATGCTCGCCGGATGAGGGGCCGAGGCTGAGACGCTTTCAGGCGTGGGTCGTAGGGGCGGTACCTGGCTCCGTCGCTGACGTGCACCCTTTCTGACGAGTTCCACCTGCGCGGTGGGCTGCAGGAGTTGCTTCCTGGCGGGGCCACCGGTTGGCTGACCACGCCGTCGCGGCTTGTCACCGACCGTGCACGTCAGGGTTACGCCGTGTTTCGCGGCTACCGCGGACGGCCCGGGTGGATGAAGGACCTCGGACTGCTTGGTATCCGGCCGGCTCGGAAAAGAACACCCCCTGGCCCGACGTCACGCCAGGGAGTCGCTGCTCGAACTCGTCGACCTCCTCGGTCGGCATCGTGCCCGTGACGCGGCAACGGGTCGTGCTCGCCTCACCTAGCTCGGGGGTGGCTCCTGCCGCCACCAGCTTGGCGAGAACGGGTGTCAGCGTATGGGCGGGGATTTCGAGATCGAAGCGGCTGACGGGCTCGCATACGGTTGTCCCGGCTCGCCGCAGCGCGTGGTGAAAGGCCAGCTCGGTCAGCCTGCGGTACTCCCCGGCCGACGGGGTCGGTGCGTGGTAGCGCCCGTGTATAAGAGTCACGATGCAGTCGGTGACCTGCCATCCGAACAGCCCCTGCCTGACCACCCGTGACAGGGTTTCCTCGATGGCGGTGTGAAATGAGGGGAGCAGGAAGCCGCGCTCGACACCCATCACGTACTCGACTCCCGACTCGGCCGCGCCGGGCCCCACGCGGAGACCGACGGAGGCATTCCCCATCGCGGTCTGCTCATGGCTCTCGGCCGTGGCTGCGAGCCGCTCGACGCACACGGTCTGGGTCGGCAGGAAGTCGGCCATCACGCGGTACTCCGCGTCCAGCCGGGCGGCGAGGACCTCCTTCTGCACCTCGCCGTACACGCTGACGGTGACCTCCTGGTCGACGCCGTCGAGTCGCACGTTGATCAACGGATCCTGCTCCGCCAGCTGCTGCAGCGCCTGGAACAACTTGGTCCGCTCGGCTGGATCTCGGGCGCGTACGACGGACTCGAGGCCGGGAGGCGGGAAGAACCGGCCGCTGCGCGCCGGGTCCCAGCGTCCGATCTGGTCGCCGATGGCAACGCCGGTCACTCCGAGGACCTTGGCGATGTCGCCGGCGTGGGCGGCCACGTCGATCGTCTTGGCGCCGTGGTCGAACGTGCGCACGCTGACCGCACGCGCCTCGCGGGTCACGACTGTGCCGGTCGTCGTGCGGTGATGGACGACCACGTGATCGCGCGCCGCTAGGGTGCCGTCGTACACGCGTACGTAGGCGATCTGCTGCCCAGCATCACCACGTTCGATCTTGAAAACGGTGGCGTGTAGGTCCTTCCCGGCGTCGCCGCTGGTGGGCGGCAGGTACGACGTCAGAGCGCCGATGATGTGAGCGATCCCGGCACCGCCGAGCGCCGACCCGAAGAACACGGGATGGGTCCGTCCGCTTCGGGTCTGCTCGACGAGTAGAGCGAGCGCCTGCTCCTGGGAGGGTGGGCGTACGCCTTCGACGTACTGCCGAAGCAGCCGTTCGTCGTATCGGGATAGTCGCTCGATCAACTCCTCGACGAAACGTGGCCCGGAGCGGGTTGCGACCTCGGCGGCCCGGCCGCCGAGCCCGACCGGCTCGTTGAGAGCAACGGCGTCGCCAACGAGGACCTGGTTGAGCGCCTCCACCGTCGGCTCGTATGCAGCCCCGGCCCGATCGATCTTGTTGGCGAAGATCAGGAAGGGAATCCCGAGGCGCTCCAAGACGCGAATGAGAACCCGGGTCTGGGCCTGGATTCCTTCGACGGCCGAGACTACGAGGATTGCGCCGTCCAGCACGGCGATGGCCCGCTCGACCTCGGCCACGAAGTCGGAGTGGCCCGGGGTGTCAAGCAAGTTGACCTTCGTGTCGGAGCCGTCGACTTCCGTGATCTTGAACGTGACGACGGCGGACCGGATAGTAATACCGCGGCTTCGTTCAAGATCGTCGGAGTCGGTAGTTGTGTTGCCGTGGTCGACGCGGCCGACGTGTGTGGTGACCCCGGTCTCGAAGAGGAGACGTTCGGTCAGTGTTGTCTTACCGGCGTCGACATGGGCGACGATCCCGAGGTTGAGGGTGGGCATGCAGAACGGCTGCTCTCTGGTCGCTCGGATGGGTGATCGCGATCTGTCCGAGCGGCTGCCGCATCTCCAGGTGCTCCTTCGTCCTCGTTGTGGCTGCTGACCGCGACCCTAACCGGCGCGCCTGGCCAGCGGCGAGCGGATATCCCGGCCCCGGGCCATTCATGACCGGTTGGCTCTCGACGTCAGCCAACACGGGTCACTTCGGCGCCAAACCAGTCCCGACCCACGCAGGAGGCGTTTCCGGCGGTCGAGCGCCTACTCAGTCGCGTGGATGAGGCGGTCTAGCGTGCGTCGGTCAACCGCAGCCATCACCGGGTTGCTGAGCGCGTAGTACCAGACGAGGCCGATCGCCTGGGCGAAAGCCCATCCCTGGCCACGCGCCCATTCCTCGTCGCCGCAGCCGAGCCGGTCGCGCAGGACCTGCCCCGGGCCCACTTCCAGGAGGTGCCATGCGCCGACCAGGTCCAGTGCGGGGTCTGCCGGCCCGAGACCGCCTACGTCGATGACCCCGGCCAGGCGGCCGTCGGCCATCAGGACGTTCCCTGGCATCAGGTCGCCGTGGCTCATCACATCGGGCGCTCCGCCTCGGGGCAGCTGTCGCCAGCCGTTCCACAGCGACCGCAGCCGGGACACGTCGAGCAGGCTCCGGCTGCGCTCCAGGCAGGTCTGCACCCACGCGTCCTGCCCGCTCAGCACTCCTCCACGGCTGGGACCGGAGAACCGCCGGCCGCGGTCTCGATGCCATGCACCGAAAGGATGAACACGGCAAGGTCGGACGCGAAGCCGGGCGACTCCCCCAGGGCTAGGTCGGTGGCGACGACGCCAGGAACCCAGGTCTGCACCGACCAGGGCAGCGGGTAGCCGGCTCCGGGCTGTCCCAGCGCGACGGGTTCGGGGGTGGCGAAGGGGGTGCAACCGAGCAACTCGCGAGCGGCCGCCGCTTCGTCCTTCAGCCACTGCAGCGTCTGCAGCGGGTCAGCCGGTTGCAGCGGGAACCGAGCCGCCAGTCCGTCCCCGATGCGGAACAGCGTGTTGACCGTGCCGTGCAACGCGACGGTCCGAATCGGCAGGTGCGCCCAGGATGGGAACTGCTCGGCGATCAACTGGCGGGCCGTGCCGGACGTCACCGCCAGCTGGTCGGGGTGCATCTCCACGCCACGATCACCACGCCTCCGCCGAGCGACATCCTCCGGCCGGAAACTCTTCCGCGCGCTGAACCCTGCCGCAAAGGAGCCCAATGAGCAGGATCAGACAGGGCCCGAACCGCGACTCAGCGCTGCGATAGCCGCGCCGCCAGGCGCCGAGGGTCACAGCGGGGGCGTCTCACCACTGGCGTCTCACAACCAAGGTTGTGGAACGTTGATCATGTTTCGATGCAGAATTCGTTGCCCTCGGGATCTTGCATCACCACCAGCTCATCGCCCGAGCGCGCCACGACGGCGTCGAGCGCGGCCAGCCGACGGACCTCGTCGGCGATGGTCCCCTCCGCGCGCAGGTCGAAGTGGACGCGGTTCTTCGCGATCTTCGGTTCCGGCACTCGGTTGAACCACATGTTCGGCCCACCCCATCCCGGCGCCTCGACGAACGCCTTGTCCGGGGTCGAGTCCTCGTCAACGTCCGAGCCGAGCGCGGCCGCCCAAAACCGCGCTACGACGAGAGCGTCCATGCAGTCGAACGTCATGCTCTTGATGAAGGTCACCATGCCGGTCATCCTCCTCGACGAGCACCCGTGAAGCGCCCGCCAAAGCGCGCCGGCCTGTCTCCAGGCCAGGCGCGACCGGTCGACCATCCTCTGCTGCGACGCCAACTGCGACGATGTCGGGTGATGAGCGACGCCGTGCTCCGCCGCATGGCGGAGCGGTTAACGCAGGTCGGGGGCGTGGTCGGCGTCGTCCTCGGGGGCAGTCGGGCGCGCGGGGAGCACGTCCCGGAGTCCGACGTGGACCTGGGGCTCTACTACCGCCCGCCTCTGGACGTCGCCGCGATGGGTGCGGCGGCTCGTGAGGTCGCCGGTCCGGCGTCGACGGTGACTCAACCTGGGGAGTGGGGCCCGTGGGTCGACGGCGGAGCGTGGCTGCAGGTCGACGGGACGGCCGTGGACTGGCTGTACCGGGACCTCGAACGCGTACGTACCTCCTGGCGGTACGCCCTCCAGGGCCGGTCCAGGTTCCACGCCCAAGTCGGTCATCCGCTTGGGGTGCCGGACTTCGCGTACGCCGGCGAGCTGGCGCTCGGGCAGGTGCTCGCCGATCCGACCGGACAGCTCAGGGCGCTGCAGCAGCAGGTCGCGGCGTACCCACTGGCGCTGTCCGAGGCCGTCGTCACCTCGAGCCTGTGGGAGGCGGGTTTCTGCGTCGACATCGCCCGCAAGGCGGTGTCCAGAGGCGACACCACCTACGTCGCCGGCTGCCTGTTCCGGACGGTCGTGCTGTGCTCGCACGCCCTTCACGCGTGGTCCGGGCGGTGGCTGGTCAACGAGAAGGGCGCCGTCACGGCCGCAGGTCGTCTGCCCGGCGCCCCGGAGCGCTTTACCCCGCGTGGCCAGGGCGTGCTAGCCGACCTCGGACAGCAGCCCGACCAGCTGCGCGCCGCCGTCGTCGCAGCTGCTGACCTGCTCGCCGACGTCCGCAGCGCCTGCCAGGAGGCATGAGGTGGCGAGCCATGAGGACATCATCGACGTAGCGGTCCTCCAGCAGGAACTCTCCCCGGAGCACGCCCTCATCCGAGCACGGCCATGCCCAGGGGCGCGGCCAAAACGCTAGTCCGAGAGCGCACCCCCCACTGAAGTCGTCCCCTGACCGCCGGTGCCTCTCAACCATCCCCTACCGGACAAGATCAACCTCTCTGGCAGCCGGTGGACCGGTCACATGGCGCTGCGAGAACCGCGCCACTTACCTCTGCAGGTCAGACTCGCCGCCGCCGGCAGCGTCTCACCGGCCCCTGTCTCAGTTCTAAGGTTCCGGCCGGTTGTAGGAGATCGACAAGGGGTCAGCTTGGCCGGGCGTTCCGGGGGCATGTCGCAGCGTTCGGGCATGAAGTCGCGCTCGCAGGGGTAAGGCCGGCGGGGATGCCTGGCCATCATCGGCTCCGGGCGCCGTGGAGGAGCCGATTTCCTCATTGGGGAGCGCAGCAGCATCCCAGGCCTCGATCAGGGTCTCGACGGTTGCGGACCGCGATCCTGACCGGCACACGGCTGCTGTGCTACAGGTCCTCTTCGAGCGGTGCCCAGCCGAGCAACGTCCGGATTCGCTGAGCGAGCTCGTTCACGGCGCGGTCGGTGGTGTCGATGCGGTGGACCCACGGGGGAGCGAGCTGGTCAAGCTCCGCGGCAGCGCGCCGGCTCCCGTCTACGTGGCGGCGCAGGGCGCTCCCGATCTCCCGCTGAGCCAGGCGCGGCGCGACCGTCTCGTCGCTTGCCGTGAGCAGCACGCCGTGTACGACCGGCTGGCCGCCCAGCGCGGTGAGCAAGTTGCCCAGGACGTCGCTGCGGACGGCGGCGGTGTTGACGTAGATCAACCGCGAGTATCCGGCCTCGCTGTAGGTTGCCACATCGCCCCCAGGTTGGCTTCAGCCAGCTTGAGGCCATGCTCGTGCGGGATTGGCCACGCTTGATCGAGGTTGTCTCCCTCGATGAGGCAGTGTCGGATCCGGCCGGCGGCGAGTTGCTCGTGCAGCTCCGCGGCGACGCTGGTCTTGCCGACTCCGGCACGGCCACCGATGAACAGCACTTCGGCCCTTGGCATCACGAGCTGAGTATGAAGCTCTCGATCGCTGTCTCGTCGGGGACTATCCTCGCGGCAGGTGCCAGCCTCGGTGACGGAGCGTGATACATGTCCGAGATGCCGGGGCCGGGTCTGAATCGCCGGCTCTCGACGCTAAGCGCTCGCGAAGAAATAACGCCGGTGGGGCTACGGCGTGTCGGGTGGGCTGAGCGTGTAGTTCCATTCGCCGTGGAAGTCGTGGCGGTGCAGCGGGAGGGCGGCGACGTCGGTGTCGGTGTACCTGATGCCGGTGGGGTAGGCGCCGGTGTCGAGCACGCATTGCACGAGCAGCCCGGTGTGTGTGGTGGTGTGGCTGATCAAATCGACGATGATCTGGTGGCTGATCAGCGGTCGGCCGCGCCAGTTCATGGTGATCTGGGAGAACAGCCGGTGCTCGATCTTGTTCCACTTCGACGTGCCGGGCGGTAGGTGGCAGACGGTCATCTGCAGACCGGTTTCTTTGGCGAATGCGGCGAGCTCGATCTTCCAGGCGCGGACCCGGTGGCCGTTGGAGCCGCCGCCGTCGGCGCAGACCAGCAGCCGGGTTGCGCCCGGGTAACGGGAGCGCCCGATGGTGTCCCACCAACTGCGCAGGGTCGCGACGGCGAACGCGGAGGTGTCGTGGTCGACCCCGACGCTGACCCAGCCGGTGTTGGCGGACACGTCGTAAATGCCGTAGGGGATTGCCTTGCCGAGCTCTTTATCGGGGAAGTCGTGCACGTTGACCTGCTCCGGTTGCCCAGCCGGTTGATATTCGCGGCCACCGTTTTTGAACTCGCCCACCAGTTCCTTCTTCTTCGCATCCACCGAGATCACCGGCTGCCCGGCGGCGACGTGTTCGTCGGCCTGCGCGGCGAGGTAGCGGAACTGGGCGTCGCGGTCGGCGTGCTGGTGTCCCTCGATGACCTTGGCGTTGCCTTGCAAGCTGAACCCCAACCCGCGCAGCATCCGGGCGACCGTGCGATCAGAGACCGGATGCCCGCCCTTGGTCAGCGCGTCGGCGAGGTTACGCGTCGACTTCGTCGTCCATACCAGCAGCGACATCGGATCCCCGCGGGTGCCCGGGTCCACCAGTGACTTCAGCTGCGCAGCCAACACCGGGTCGGTCTCGGCCAGCTTCTTCCGGCCGCCGCCCGGTGCCCGGACCCGACGCTGCGGCTCGGCCTCACCGGTTATCTCGCGGACACCGCGCACGACGGTGTCTGGATGCACGCCGGTCGCCTGCGCGACGGCGGTGATCCCACCCCGGCCGAGCTCGGTTGCCTCGCTCCCCAACAACAGACGCCGTTGCCGCTCGTCCAAATGCGGCCGCAGCACCCCGTAGCGGCGCGCCACCGCCTCGGCAATCTGCGCGCTCTCGGCCATAGCACAACCGTAGAGGTCTCAGCACCGGAAACCTAGGTTATTTTGACGCAAGCCCTAAGCCTCCAGGAGCTCAGCGAGCTCGGCGACGCACTCAGCGCCGTCCGACATGGCGTGGCAGTGGAGCGGGTCTCGAACGCACCCCTTGCCGTTGACGTCGCGCGATGGCAGATCCGGCACAGCGGATCGCGGTTCGTGCGACAGCCTGGCTACCTGGTCGTCGTGCTGGTTCTGACAACCCTGCAGTTCCTTGTCAGGGGAGCTGTCGTGGCGTTGCTCGTCGCTGGCGCCCTCATGGCCAGCGCGATAGTGGTCAGCCACGTCCTCGGCCGGCGCGCCGAGCGATCGCTGGAAGCGAATCAGGGGACGCTCGGCGACGAGTGACCCTTCCCGCGCTTTGTGTGCAGACGCGCCGAACCAGTCGTCGTGTTTGCACACAAAGCGCGCAGGTGCCGCTGCGAACGGGCCGTCGGTAGGCACCGAACAAGCGCAGGTGCAAGTCCGGCCACATAGCGTTGTCAGAACCAGGCCAAATGGCGCTGAAGGTCACAGCGACGCCCGGTGTCTCAGCGGCGGCGTCGCAGTTAGCGCACCGTCACCGGGCTTTATGTAGGGCGGGGTAAACGAGCATCGCCTGCCCCGTAAAGGGATTGCTCGCGTGTCCGCCGTTAGCAGTGCCCAGTCAGGGTTCCCCGTAC
>JAABUT010002834.1_pt1 | contig 15881 bp, 11 predicted proteins | sample 5559281 | NCBI WGS metagenome assembly JAABUT01 (sample SAMN10711880, study PRJNA513359) | rock metagenome | isolation source: Antarctica rocks | place: Antarctica: Victoria Land, Ricker Hills nord | collected 2016-01-04 | reverse complement strand
TAGTCGGTGCCGAGCCGCCGCAGGCTGTCGTCCATGTCGCGCAGGATCGCCGCGCGGGAGCTATCGCGACGTTGCGGCCCGCCGACGACATCCCAACTCAGCCCGCCCTTCGTGACGAGCACGATCTCCTTGCGCCGCGCGCCGAGCGCCTTGCCGAGCACTTCCTCGGAGTGGCCGTGCCCGTAGATCGCCGCCGTGTCGAAGAGCGTCACGCCGAGGTCGATTGCGCGATGGACGGCACGAATCTCCTCGCCATCGTCCACATCGCCGTACTGGTTGCCGCCCATCTCCCAGCAGCCGAAGCCAATCGCCGAAATCTCCAAGTCGGACGCGCCCATCGTTCGGTACTGCATCGCTGCCTCCTCTTGCTACGTCCCTCGCGCTCACTGGTGATGACCCCGCGAGTGTACGACGCGCGCCGGGAGACGGAAAGAGGTTGAACCGCGAAGGCGCAAAGGACGCGAAGAGGGGAAGAGAAAGGAGAGAAGATATTCATCGCCTCCTCTCTTCTCCGCGTCCTTCGCGCCTTCGCGGTTCAAATTTCCCGGTTACAATGGCAGGGAGGAGGGCGCGACGATGCAGGACGAACCGATGACCAACGAGATTGACGCGCGGCTCTGGTCGCTGGCGCATGCGTCGCCGGTCGGGGAACGGCCTGATCTGGGGCGGATGCGGCTGCTGCTCGCGCACCTCGGCGACCCGCACATCGGGCTGCCCGTCCTCCACGTCGGCGGGACGGCGGGGAAAGGCTCGACCGCGACGATTGCCGCCGCACTGCTGACGGCGGCGGGATACTGCACCGGCCTCCACACCAAGCCGCACCTGCGCCGCGTCAACGAGCGCATCGTCGTCAACGGCGCGCCGATCGGCGACGCCGACCTGCTGGCGCTCATCGCGGAGGCCGCGCCCGCCGCCCGCGCTGTCCAGCCGACGTGGTACGAGTTCACCGTTGCCCTCGCCTTCCTCCATTTCCGCCGCGTCGCCGTCGATATCGCCGTGATCGAGGTCGGGCTGGGCGGCACGTACGATGGCACGAACGTCGTGCGGCCGCTCGTCGCCGTGCTGACAAACGTCGGTCTCGACCACACGGAAGTCCTCGGTGACACGGTTGAAGAGATCGCCCGCGACAAGGTGGCGATCATCAAGCCAGGCTGCATCGCCATCACCGGCGTCACGCAGCCGAGCGTGCGGGCGATCGTCGCGGAGCGTGCGGCAACGGTGGGTGCACCGCTCTGGCGATTTGGCGGCGATGGCGAGATCGAGACGAGCGCCATCACAACGGGTGCGGGCGGGTCGCGCTTCATAGTAGCAGTGCGGAGCCATCGGCACGATGCATTACACCTCGGCCTGCTCGGAGCGCATCAAGTGACGAACGCCGCGCTCGCTATCGCCGCCACGGACGCACTCATGTCGCATGGCCTCACGGTTCCCGATGCAGTCATCGAGCAGACGTTGCCAACGATCCGCATTCCCGGCAGGCTCGAAGTCGTCGCGACATCGCCAACCGTCGTGCTCGACGGCGCGCACAACCCGGACAAACTGGACGCGCTGCTCGCCGCCCTGCCTGAATATTTTGACTATGAACGACTGATCGTTGTCGCAGCCTTCACACGGCGGCACGATGTGGCGGCGATGCTCGCGCAGCTGGCGGCGGTCGTGGATCACATCGTGCTCACCGCGTTCGACATGTACGGCGACTTCGGGCCGGGTCAGGCGATCCCACCGGAGGAACTGGCGGCATTGTTCGTCACCTTCAACCCGCGCGGCACGGTCGCCGTTGTGCCGGAGCCGGTAGCGGCGGTCGCGGTGGCGCGGGCAGGGGCGAATGCGGATGATTGCATCTGCGTCACCGGCTCGCTCTATCTGATCGGCGCGGTGCGCGACACGCTGTTGAATCAATAGCATGGCAGCAGGACTGGTGCAAGATGACACACGAGCACGGCACAACCCGTTGCGGCGACACGCTCCTCCGCTGGGGCGCGAAAACGTACGTGATGGGCATTCTTAACGTCACGCCCGATTCCTTCTCCGGGGACAGCGTCGATGGGGACATTGACGCCGCGCTCGCGCGAGCGGAGGCGTTCGTGCGGGACGGCGCGGACATCATCGATGTGGGCGGCGAATCGACGCGACCCGGCGCGCCCGCCGTCTCTGTGGCGGAGGAAATCGCCCGCGTCGTCCCGGTCATCGCTGCTCTCGCGGCGCGCCTGACGGTGCCGATTTCCGTGGACACATCCCGCACGGCGGTTGCGGCGGCCGCGCTGGCGGCGGGCGCGACGATGGTGAACGATGTCTGGGGCCTCCATCGCGACCCGGCGGTGGCGGCCGTCGTCGCGCGGGCGGGGGCGGCGCTCGTTGTCATGCACAACCGCGCCGCGACGCCGACGGTGGACGCGCACGGTGGCCACTACGACGATGTGACGTACACCAACGTGATGGCCGCGATCATCGCGCGGCTGGGGGAGAGCATCGCCATCGCCACCCGCGCGGGCGTCCCGCAGGCGCAGATCATCGTCGATCCCGGCATCGGCTTCGGCAAGACCGTTGCGCAGAATCTGGCGGTGATGCGCCGCCTGCCGGAGTTGCGGGCGCTCGGTCTGCCGGTGCTCGTCGGCACCTCGCGCAAATCCTTCATCGGCCTGACGCTCGATCTCCCCATCGAGGAGCGCCTGGAGGGCACCGCCGCCACCGTCGCGCTCGCCATCGCCGCCGGTGCGGACATCGTCCGCGTCCACGATGTCCGCGCGATGGCCCGCGTCGCGCGGATGGCCGACGCCATCATCCGAGTACTGGGTACTGAGTGAGAGTTGTCGATGTGGAGCGGCGAACAGTGAAAAGGGCAAGCCCGGAAGCCTGCCCCGTTCCGCACTCAGTACTCGTCACTTTTTGGTTAGCTGCCGAGGCGCAGGTTTTCGTCGCTGCGAATCTGGCCGCGCGTCTGGCCACCAGGGTACTTCACGGAGTGGACATTGACGTAGGCATTGCCGCTCTTCATCGCGGCAAAGAGATCGTCCATCGTCTTGCCCTTCAGCGGCCCATCGAAGTCCTTCGCGGTGATCGTGCCGGAGGACATCATGCCACTGAACGGGCCGACATTCTTGCCGCTATACAGCGGAACAACCACCGGGCCATTGTTCCCGAAGGCGCCGATGTGGATGTGACCGGCGACGGGGTCATTGATGGCGTTCATCCAGAGCGTCCACGTCTTGCTCTGCCCGTCATCATTGATATGGAGATACGCCCAGCCCAACGCATCCTGCTCCGCGACCGGCACCTCATCGCCGGACGAGAGCACCGCCATGTAGTTATGCCCCGCGTCCACCGTGGCGGCGGAGACAGAGCCACCAACCACGAAAAGACCCAGAAGCACAGAGACCAGCATCAACCCGACAAACCGACGAGACAACGTGCGCATTTCGCTCCCCCTATCCACACATCCAATGAACGACGGCGCTATCCTACCATATCGCGCCTCTGTTACACGAGTACGTTCCATTAGCGGAAACTGGTTTGTTTTTGTATACAGTGCCGTCCTCGCATCGGCGATGTGCGACGGCGCGTGCTCAGGGGCCTTCGGGCTGGACGAGGCGCATGAACAGGGGAGTTAGAACCATCCCAGCGCCTCCACGACCTCCACCCGCACCATCGCATCCGGCTCCATCACGCGGCAGCGATCGAGCGCGGCCCATGCCTCTACTCCACCGAGCCGACCGAGCGCCCACGCCGCGTGCCCGCGCACAAGCGGGGATTCGTGGTTGCACAGGGCGTCCGCAAGGGCGGGCACAGCGGCGGGATCACCGGAGTTGCCGAGGGCAATGGCGGCGTTGCGGGCGAGCATCGCCCACTTCGCGCGTTTGACCGAGCGGCCCCGGAATCGCGCGCGGTACTCCTCCACCGTCATTGTCAGGAGCGGGATCAACGCGGGATAGGCGTCGTCCACGCTGCGGGGCCGGAGCACGGGCGGTGCGAGGGGCAGGACGTGCCGGTTTGGTGGGCAGACATCCTGGCAAACATCGCAGCCGAAGACCCAATTGCCCATCAGCGGGCGCAGTTCGGGCGCAATCGCGCCGCGCTGCTCAATCGTCAGGTACGAGATACAGCGCGGCGTGTCGAGCACGTAGGCGGCGGGGATGGCGTGCGTCGGGCAGGCCACCATGCACGCCGCGCACGTGCCGCACGACTTCCGCACCGGCGCGTCCGGCTCCAGATCGAGGTCGAGCGGCACCTCAGCGAGGAAGAGATACGAGCCGGTGTCGCGCGTCGCGATGATGCACGTATGCTTGCCGTACCATCCCAGCCCCGCCCGCGCCGCCGCCGCCCGGTCGACGATCCGCGCCGTGTCCACGAGCGTCCCCGCCTGCAAGGGATGCCCAACGCATCGCTCAATTTCCACGATTAGGCCGCGCATCATGTCGCGCAGGAGGTCGTGGTAATCCATGCCCCATGCGTACCGCGCGACGCGGCCCCGGAGCACGCCATCGTCCGGCACGGGGGGCGCGTCGGCGTAGTACGAGACGCCGAGCACGAGCAGCGAGCGCGCCCACGGCAGCAACCGTTGCGGCGCGCTCGCGATGTGGGCGCGCTCGGGCGTGAACCAGTCCAGCCCGTCGAGGTGGCCCGCCGCGATCCGCTCGTTCAGCACCGGCTCCAGCCCCACGAACGGTTCCGCCGTCGTCACGCGGGCGAGATGGAAACCGTGCGCGTGGGCAAGGGCCTTGATGTCGGTGGCGTTCACCCAACCCCCCAGCCCCCTTCCCCTGCGGGGGAAGGGGGAGCGGTAGCGCGGGCTTTCCAGCCTGCGTAATCGATCCGTCGCACGCGATGCGCCGAGGTGTCACCCATGCGTCACTGCATAGGATACAATGCGGCGGCGAGTAGGTGTTGCGAAGGAGCGTCCAATTATGACCGGAATCCGGGGCATCGCGGAAATTGTTCTCTCGGTGCACGACCTCGATGCGTCGTTGCGCTTTTATCGGGATATGCTCGGGCTGACGCTCGTGTCGGAGCCGGGGTTCCGGCCCGTCTTCCTCCGCGCGGGCGACGCCGCCGTGACGGTGCCGCAACTCATCGTGCTCGCGCCGCTGCCGCCCGACACGCCACCCTTCCCCGCCGCGAAGCCGGGGCGCACGCTCCATCACCTCGCCTTCGAACTCGCCCCGGCGGACTTCGACGCGATGCGCGACCATCTCGCCGCGCACGGCCTCGCCATCCGCACCGGTCAGCACCCCGTCATCCCCTCCCGCACCCTGTACGTGGACGACCCGGACGGCAACGAGGTCGAGTTCATCGCGGGAACGTAATACGCACTGGCCCTGTCTGGAAGGATGCGGATGATGCAGCAGGCACGTATCCAGTCAGCCACCGCACATGTGTATCGCAACCGATGGTACCGCCGTAGATTGTGGTTTGCCTGGACGTACCCCCTTCTCGGGATAAACAATCTCTTCGAGGGAATTCGCGATCACTCGCGCTGGCAGTTTGCGCTGGGGCTGCTCTTTTTTGCCTTTATCCCGCTCGCCGTTTGGAGTTCACGGAGCGTTCGTCTCGTCGTCACGCCGGAAGGCGTCATGTATCACAGCGGTTGGTCATTGCTCCGTGTTCCGTGGCAAGATATGGAGTGTATCGGGCGCAGTATACGAGGGCGTTACAGGGGATGGGAGGGGATCATGTTGCGAGAAGTCTATTGGCATCATCCTCGCTGGCTGCCATGGCCGACTCGCTGGTTCCCGCAGTTCATTCCTCTCTGGTCGCGATGGTACGGGCCATCGTGGGACCAAGCATTCTTTGATGATCTCTTTCATTACGCGCCGTGGTTGGCGGGCGATGGGATGCATGGTAACGTCGCGCAATAGATCGTTCTACGCGGGGAGATTCCATCTGTGCTGAAGCATCTCGCGCTCGAAGACGGCGCATTCGACATGCGGATGAATGTCCGGCAACTCGCGCCGGACTGCATTATCGATGTTGACCCCGCCAGTTACGCGGCGGAACTCGCGCTCAAAGATGACATCCTCGCCAGCGACGCGCACTATTACTACCAGACCCTTCCCGGCACCGAGGCGATGCAGTGGGAGACGGTCGAAATCCTCCTGCCGAACATGGCGCGGCACTACCCGGCGCACTTCACCCTCACGCCGGACGGCGACCACTGGCGCTGGACGAACCGCCTACTCGGCACCGAGGCGGCGTTCACGCTCGGCGACCCGGCAACGCTACTACTACCGCCGCTCGATTGGGTCGGGCGGCAGGTGCAGGAGGACCTCTGCGTGATGGACGGCAACGACGCGACCAGTCCGCTCGTCGCGGGGCACCTCTGCTTCGCCTCCGGCTGGTGTCTAGACGACAAGATGGGCCGGTCATTCCTCGCCATCCACGGCCCCGTGCCGCTTTTTGCGGAGAAGATCGGCCGCCCGGCGGACCTGATGATGCAGCGCGTCAAGGTGGTCCGCCCGACCGCGCGCGTCAACTGGACGATCCACCCCTCCGACCGCCTCAACTGTGCCCCGGTGGTGAAGCGGCGGTACGCCTTCGAGCACGAGGGGATCACCCCGGAGAACGCGGGAACGCGGTACTACCTCCGCTCTGAGTGGCAGACCTTCATCCGCTACCCGCGCACGAACGCCGTCCTCTTCACGATTCGCACGCGCGTCCAACCCCTCGCGGACGCCCTCGTTGGCCCCGACGACGCCCGCCGCCTCGCCACCCTGCTCCGCACCATGCCCCCGGCGATGCGTGACTACAAGAGCCTGACACGCCATGTCGATACGCTGCTCGCCTATCTCGAAGAGGAGTAGGCCCACCCCCCCGACTCCTCCCGCAGTTGCCCTTTGGGCAGGAGGGGTTAGGGCGGTTTATTCTTCGGCCTGCCAGCGGCAGGAGAAGCGTTCGATGCCGGGGTGCTTCTCGCCGAGTGATGTGACCTCGAAGCCGCAGGCGCGGTAGAACGCGACGGAGTTCTGATCGGTCTCCGAGTAGAAGGCATGCAGCCCCTCCTGCTCGATGACGCCCTTAATCATCCGCGCGCCGATCCCGTGGCGGCGCATCGACGGATCCACCGCGATGTGCAGCAGCAGCGCGGCGTCCCGCCCGACCCGCTCAACGCCGAGGATGCCGACGGGCCGCTCGTCCTCCGTCCAGACGTAGAGCTTCCGCTGGGGGTTGGTGTAGACGGTCGTGAGCAGGTAATCCAGCCCCCTGCCGCTCGGGTTGAAGACGCTCGGGGCGATCAGTTCCTTCAGCCGCTCAGCGTCCTTGATGTCGGTCACTTTGGTGAGCACAGCGCCATTCCCTCCTGCGCGCGAATTGCCAGTCCGTTTTCACACGCATGGTAGCACGCCACGCACCGATCAGTCAGGGACGAGATCGGTCGAGAGATATTTCAGGCCACTGTCGCAAGCGACGGTCGCGATGATGCTCCCCGCCGGGGCTTCCCGCGCGAGGCGGAGGGCGGCGGCGACATTCGCGCCCGCCGAGAACCCCGCGAAGATGCCCTCCCGCGTGGCGAGCAGGCGCGCGGTTTGCAGCGCCTCGGCATCGCCGACCGCGAGGGTGCCGTCGCAGAGGGCGGCGTCCCACTGGGGTGGCACGGCGGCGTATCCCGCGCCCTGCAACGTGTGGCGCGGGTTCGTTACGGGCAAGCCCGCGATCACCTGCGATCCCTCTGGCTCGATGGCGTAGCACCGGACGGCGGGGTTCCGCGCCTTGAGCGCGCGCGCCGTGCCGAGGAACGTCCCGCCCGTGCCGACGATGGCACAGAAATGCGTCACCGCGCCGCCCGTCTGCGTCCAAATTTCGGGGCCGGTCGTTTGTTCGTGGGCGCGGAGGTTGGCGGGGTTGTTGAACTGGTCCGGGCGGAACGCGCCGAGCGTACGGACGAGTTCCTGCGCCCGTTGCTCCACGAGGGCGAGATCGTCACCGGAGACCTGCCCCGGCACGCCGCCCGGCAGCTGCGGCACGAGATCGACCTCCGCACCGAGCGCGCGCAGCATCTGGACGCGCTCGCGGCTGTTGCCGACGCTCATCACGGCGATGAAGTGGTATCCCTTGACCGCGCAGACGATCGCGAGGCCCGCGCCCATGTTGCCGCTCGTCAGTTCGACGACGGTTCCGCCCGGCGCGAGCCGCCCCTCCCGCTCCGCCTCCACGATGCAGACGAGCGCGGCGCGGTCCTTGATCGACGCGCCGGGGTTCGCCCCCTCGATCTTCAGCACAACCCGCCCCGGCAGCCCCGCGCCGATCCGGTCCAGCGCGACGAGCGGCGTCCAGCCAATCGCGTCGAGAATGCTATCAGCGATATCGCTACGCGAGGACTGAGGACTGAGGACTGAGGACTGAGGTACTTTCTTCTCCTGCTTCGTCCTGAGTCCTGAGTCCTTCGTCCTTTTCTCACTCGTCATGTGTCACCTCGGCTCCGTTTCGCGGTGGTTCCACCATCTCTTATTCGTCGCCATAAATCACAAGGGCCCGGTGCGGTGCGTCACGCAGAGTATCGCGCAACGCAACACCGGGCCAATGACAGACGTAGATGATCGATCAGGCGGCGAGCGGGAAGGGGCGGGCGCTGATCGGGTCGATCAGCGCGTTGGCGCGGCCAATCGCGGCGTCCAATTGCGGGTCACGACCGGCGAGCACATCGTCGTTCGTCCGGTCCACGACGATGTCCGGCGTGATGCCGATCGCGTTGAGTGACGCGCCCTTCGCGGAGATGTAGACGGCGACGGTGATCGACAGCAGGCTGCCATCCCCCAATTCGGTGCGCTGCGTGCTGCCCACCGCGCCGGCCGTCTTCGTGCCGACGAGCGTGCCCCGGTCGAACTCGCGGAAGGCGAGCGCGGCGATCTCACTCGCCGAGCCGCTGCCATCGTCCACGAGCACGACGACTGGCAGCGTCTCCCGCGCGTGGCCATCGGCGATCGTGACGCTCTTGCGCTGCACCCTGAGCCCCTTCGAGACGCCTAACTCCGTGCCGGACGGGAGAAAGCGACCCATCACCCGATCGACGCTGACACCGCCCGGATTGCCGCGGAAATCGACGATCAGGCTGTCCACCTTCTGCTTGTGCAGGTCGGCGAGCGCGGCATCGAGTTCCTTCGGGATGCTGTCGTAGAAGGCGAATGTCTGGATATAGCCGATGTGTCCATCGAGCACCCGCGAGACAAGCGCGGTGCGGACGTACTTGTGGATATGGACCGCGAGGTCCACCGGGTTCGCGTCGCCGACGTGCTGCACGGTGAGCACGTAATCGTGGCCCTCCTGCGGCGAGCCGAGCAGGGTGGTGCGCGTCGTCGGGTTGAGCGCGCTCCCGTCGATCGCGATGGCGTGATCGCCGCTCCGCAGGCCCGCCTCATCGACCGGGCTGGAAGGGACGACGCTGCGCACGTAGATACCGTTGTTGACATTGATCGACGTGAAGCCGAAGTTGACGATGCTCGTGTCGCCGTTGTCCTTGCGCCGGACGCTATCCGCCGCCTTCGGATCGAGGAAATAGGTGTGAAGATCATTGACCGACCGCGCCATGCCGTCCGCGAGTTTGTGCGCGAGGTCGCCGGGCGCGAGTTTTGTGTCGCCCGACTGTGCGACCATTGTGCGGATATTCTGGGCGAAGATCTCCCACTGCTGATCCGCGCTGCCGTCGAGATTATCGAGCGGCACAGCCTGACCGAGCGCCTTCTGCGCCTCGCGCTGCGCGCTCATCAGGAGCACGACGGTATCCGGCTCGGTGTACAGGTTCCTGCGGAGCGCGTCGTACGCCGTCTTGGCAACGCGCAGTTCCGCCTCGGAATCAATTGCCGCAGCCCCGGCGGGCGCGGCGGGGTGGGCGAGCACGAGAGAAAGCGTGAACAAGAACACTAGCACCATGCGGGCGCGCGAAACGATTGGCGCGGACATCGAGTGAGCGGCCTTTCTCTAGAGGAGAAGACGGTTATTGCACCCGAACGAATTTTCCACATTTCGGGCCATTCGTCAAGGGCAACACGAGGGAAGCGTATCCCTGAATAGGAACGCTTCTCGTGCGCTCTCCGTTCCAACCGTTGTCAGTTTTGTCATGCCGAAGAGCCGGTGAAGGCATCCCAGCCGCCCCGGTGAACTGGCGCGCCGCACCACGCCGGGCGATGGTGGGCGTGCTAGAATCCCTATTCGTTATTCGTTCCACTACTGATGGCCGAAACGTTCGGGGGAATGCCGCGTGCCGCGAATCTTTGACAACATCGACGAGGGGTTGCTCCCGACGCTGCGCAGTACGCTCGCGGTCTCCGAGCGCGCGGATTTCTGCGTCGGCTACTTCAATCTGCGTGGGTGGCGGTGCATCGACGCGATCATCGATGGATGGGCGGGCGGCGACCGTGCGTGCTGCCGCCTGCTCGTCGGGATGCAGCGCGTCGCGCAGGACGAGCTGCGCGACGCGCTGAGCCTGCTGCCCCACGAGACGGAGATGGACAACCAGACCGCCAGCCGCCTCAAAACCCGCGTCGCCACCGAGTTCCGCGAGCAGTTGACGCTCGGCGCGCCGACGAATGCGGACGAGGCCGGCCTGCGCCGCCTGAGTGCGCAACTCCGGGCCAAAAAGGTCGTCGTCAAACTGTTTCTGCGCTATCCGTTGCACGCCAAGCTCTATCTGGCCCACCGCACGGACCCGAACAACCCGACCACGGGGTTCCTCGGCAGCAGCAACCTCACCTTCGCCGGCCTGGCGAAGCAGGGCGAACTGAACGTCGATGTGCTCGACCACGACGCCTGCGAGAAACTCCAGCGCTGGTTCGACAACCGCTGGAACGACCGGCTCTGCCTCGACATCTCCGAGGAACTGGCGGCGATTATCGACCAGAGTTGGGCGCGGCCCGAGGACCCGCCGCCGCACCACATCTACCTGAAAATGGCGTACCACCTGGCGCGGGAGGCGCGGGCGGGCCTCGCGGAGTTCGGCATCCCGCCCGCCCTCGACCGGATGCTCTTCGAGTACCAGAAAGCCGCCGTGAAGATCGCCGCGCACCACGTCAAGAAACGGGACGGCGTGCTGATCGGCGATGTCGTCGGCCTCGGCAAGACGCTGATGGCGACGACGCTCGCGCGGATGTTCGACGAGAATGAGGACCAGCGCACGCTCATCATCTGCCCGAAGAACCTCGTCCCGATGTGGCAGGATTACGTCGATCGGTACGTCCCCTCCGCGCGCGTCAAGTCGCTCACGACGGTCGCGACGGACCTGCCGGAACTGCGCCGCTTCCCCATCGTGCTAATCGACGAGAGCCAGAACCTGCGGAACCGCGAGGGCAAACGGTACAAGGCGATTCAGGAGTACATCGCGGCGAACGAGAGCAAGTGCATCCTCCTCTCCGCGACGCCGTACAACAAGTCGTACCTCGACCTCTCCGCGCAGTTGCGGCTCTTCGTGCCGGAGAACAAGGACCTCGGCATCCGCCCGGAGCGGGTGCTCGGCCTGCTGGGTGAGGTGGAGTTCCAGAAGCGGCATCAGTGCCCCGTGCGCTCCCTCGCCGCCTTCGAGAAGAGCGACTATCCGGACGACTGGCGCGACCTGATGCGGCGCTACCTCGTGCGGCGCACGCGCGGCTTCATCCGCGACAACTACGCGCGGGAGGACGCGATCACCCACCGCAGGTACCTGCCCCTCGCGGACGGCACGCGCTCCTACTTCCCGAATCGCGCGGCGCGCACCATCGCCTACCCCATCGAGGCGGCGGACCCGGGCGACCAGTACGCCCTGCTCTTCTCCGCGCCCGTCGAGGAGACGATTAACGCCCTGAACCTGCCCCGCTACGGCCTGGGGAACTACATCGCGGGGAACCCGGCGCGGCCCCCGACGCCGAAGGAGACCGAGGCGCTGCGCAACCTCTCCTACGCGGGCAAGCGGCTGATGGGCTTCTGCCGCACGAACCTCTTCAAGCGGCTCGAAAGCGGCGGCGCGGCGTTCGTCCAGTCCATCGAGCGGCACATCCTGCGCAACTACGTCTACCTCCACGCCATCGAGCACGACCTGCCCATCCCCATCGGCACGCAGGACGCGGCATCGCTCGACACCCGCACCGCCGACGAGGACGCCGACGCGCAGGCACCGAGCCTCCTCGACGATGAGGAGACGACGACGGATGCCGACCCCGCCGCCGATGCACCGCCGGATGAGGGCGCGTACCGCGCGCGCGCGGCGGCGATCTACGCGGACTACGCGGCCCGGTACACGCGGAAGTTCCGCTGGTTGCGCCCGACGCTCTTCACCAGCGACCTCGCGGCGGACCTCCGCACCGACGCCCGCGCGCTGCTCGCCGTGCGCCGACAATGCGGCGCGTGGGACGCCGCCGGGGACAAGAAACTCGCCGCCCTCGCCGCCCTCCTGACCGAGCACCACCCGCGCGAGAAGGTGCTCGTCTTCACGCAGTTCGCGGACACCGTGCGCTACCTCACGGACGCCCTGAAGGCGCGCGGCGTGACGGCGCTCGCCGGCGTCACCGGCGACGCGGCGAACCCGACCGAACTCGCCTGGCGGTTCAGCCCGCGGAGCAACGCCAAGCCCGTCGCGCCCGCCGACGAATTGCGCGTGCTGATCGCGACGGACGTGCTCAGCGAGGGGCAGAACCTGCAGGACTGCGCCATCGTCGTCAACTACGACCTACCGTGGGCGATCATCCGGCTGATCCAGCGGGCGGGGCGCGTCGATCGCATCGGGCAGCACGCCGAGCGCATCCTCTGCTACTCCTTCCTGCCCGCCGATGGCGTGGAGCGGATCATCCGCTTGCGCCATCGCGTGCGGCAGCGGCTGCGCGAGAACGCCGAGGTCGTCGGTACGGACGAGACCTTCTTCGACGACGACCAGAACGACGGCGCGATCCGCGACCTCTTCACCGAGAAGTCGAACATCTACGACGCGGACGACGAGGGCGAGGTGGATCTGACCTCCTACGCCTACCAGATCTGGAAGAACGCGACGGATGCCGACCCGACGCTCGCGAAGACGATCGCGGCGCTGCCGGACGTCGTCTACTCCACACGCGCGCACGCGCCGACGCCGGAGAAGCCGCAGGGCGTGCTCGTCTACACGCGGACGGCGGCGGGCAACGACACGCTGGCCTGGATTAATGAGCACGGCCAGAGCATCACCGAGTCGCAACTGGCGATCCTGCGGGCGGCGGAGTGCGCCCCCGGCACGCCCGCCATCCCCCGGCACCCGCGCCACCACGAACTCGTGCAGCGCGGCGTCGCGCACATGGTCGCGGAGGAGCAGGCGGTCGGCGGTCAGTTGGGCCGACCGTCCGGCGCGCGCTTCCGCACCTACGAGCGGCTGAAGTGGCACGCCCACGCTGTGCGGGGCACCCTCTTCGACACGACCGACCTGCGCCGCGCCATCGACGAGATCTACCGCTTCCCGCTCTATCAGGCCGCGACGGACACGCTCAATCGCCTGCTCAAGAGCAACGTCACCGACAGCGCGCTGGCCGAGTGCGTCGTCGAGATGCGTCACGACGGGCGGCTCTGCATCGTTGAGGAAGAGGGGACGCAGCACGAACCGCAGATCATCTGCTCGCTCGGGTTGTTTCCGGGGTAGGCGGGGCGAGGTCGGGGAGGGCGGTTCAAGCACTGCCCCTACGGAATGGCGTGGCGTTGGCGGGCGGGTACGGGCGCGGCATCGAACGGGAAATGACACGGGACCGAGGGAAAGGGACGGCACACGATGGCGATGAATCCGGCGCGGATGCGGGAACTCTTGCAGGGGTTCCAATTCAAGCAACTCTTCATCGAAGAACTCGGCTGGTCGCAGCCGCCGAGCAACGCCCCCGTGCCGTTCGTGTGCAAGGAGGCGTCGTTCGTTCGGCGGGGGATCGCGCAACTGGGCGGCGTGGTCGTCTTCGAGGTCGCGGCGGACGACGGCGGAATCCCAGACACGGAGACCTGCCGGGCGGTCCATCGCGAGATCGCGCAGCAGTACCACAAGAACCTGCTCATCTTCATCGACCGGGCGCGGGCGCGGGCGTACTGGTACTGGGCGAAGCGCGAGGAGGGCAAATGGCTCCCGCGCCCGCATCTGTACGTCCGAGGGCAGCCCGGCGACCTCTTCCTGAGCAAGATCAGCGCCCTGTTCGTGGACATCAGCGAGTTCGGCGCGGACGGGGACATCTCGGTCGTAGAGATGGCGGACCGGCTGCGCAAGGCGCTCGATGTCCAGCCGACGACGAAGAAGTTCTACGAGGAGTATCAGCGCGAGCATCTGCGCTTCATCGACCACATCGCGGGGATCGGGGACGAGCGCGACCGCCGCTGGTACGCCTCCGTGCTGCTCAACCGGCTGATGTTCATCTACTTCCTCCAGCGCAAGGGATGGCTGGACGACGGCAACCGCGAGTACCTGCAAAAGAAACTGGCCGCGAGCATGAAACAGGCGCCCGAGGCCTTCTATCGCTACTTCCTCCGACCGCTCTTCTTCGATGCCTTCGCCCTCCCGGAGGGCGACCGTGCCACGACGGTGCAGGCTGCGGTCGGCAGGATCCCCTACCTGAGTGGCAGCATCTTCCTCCTCCACCCCGTCGAGGAGCGCTGGCCGGAAATCACGGTTGACGACGCCGCGTTCGCCAACCTCTTCGCCCTCTTCACGCGCTTCTCGTGGAATCTGGATGACACCCCCGGCGCGAGCGACGACGAGATCAACCCGGACGTGCTCGGCTACATCTTCGAGAAGTACATCAACCAGAAAGCCTTCGGCGCCTACTACACCCGCCCCGAGATCACCGACTACCTCTGCGAGCAGACCATCCACCGCGTCATCCTGGACAAGATCAACGGGCCGCCCCTCCCCCAACCCCTCCCCGGAGCGGAGAGGGGAGAAAATGCACCCCACCCCGCTCCATTCCTCCCTTCCCCTCCCCCTTCCCCCGTGGGGAAGGGGACCGGGGGGTTAGGGCGGTCCCGCCATTTCGACACGATGAACGATCTCCTCATCAACCTCGATGCGCCGCTCTGCCGCGCGCTGCTCGGCGATATTTTGCCGAACCTGAGCATCCTCGACCCGGCGTGCGGCTCCGGCGCCTTCCTCGTCGCGGCGATGAAGACGCTGATCCCGATCTACAGCGCGATTGTCGGCCAAATCCACTTCCTGCACGATGCGTGGCTGAGTGAATGGCTCCGCAAAGCGGAGGCGCACCAGAGCGTCAACTACCACATCAAGAAGCGGATCATCTCGGACAACCTCTTCGGCGTGGACATCATGGAGGAGGCGGCGGAGATCGCGCAGTTGCGCCTCTACCTCGCGCTCGTCTCCTCCGTCGAGCACGAGCGGCAACTGGAACCGCTGCCGAACATCGACTTCAACATCCTCACCGGCAACTCGCTGATCGGCCTGCTCGACGTGGACGAGGCGAAGTACCCCGCGACGCTCTTCTACAGTTACAAGGACGTGGTGAAGGAGAAGAACGACCTGATCGCCGCGTACCGCGATGTCTCCGGGCCGGATGTGGACCTGCGGGCGCTGCGCAACGACATTCAGGCGCACCGCGACGAGGCGGCGGGCCACCTCAATGACCTGCTGCTCGACGACTGGAATCGCCTCGGCATCAAGTACGAGCAGGCAACGTGGGACGCGACGAAGAACAAGGAGGGCAAGCCGACCAAGCGCGCCCTGACCGTCGCCGACATCGCCGCCCTGCGCCCCTTCCACTGGGGCTACGAGTTCGATCAGATCCTCAATGAGCGCGGCGGCTTCGATGTCATCATCACCAATCCGCCGTGGGAAGTCTTTCAAACGGACGAGAAAGAGTTCTTTCAGCAGTACGACAACCTCATCCTGGAGTTGCCCCGTCTCGGTGGACAGTGACAGACTACGCGACTAACCCTGCGACTGTCCATCTCCTTTCATAGGCAAGTGGTGATAAATAGTCGAG
>JAABUT010002833.1_pt1 | contig 15884 bp, 13 predicted proteins | sample 5559281 | NCBI WGS metagenome assembly JAABUT01 (sample SAMN10711880, study PRJNA513359) | rock metagenome | isolation source: Antarctica rocks | place: Antarctica: Victoria Land, Ricker Hills nord | collected 2016-01-04 | reverse complement strand
TTTCATTGAAAATGCAGTTACTTGAGTCTGATGCAAGTCATTTCTTTGTATTTAAGCTTTTTTTTCGTCTTGAGTCTTGACTCTTCATCATGCGCTTAAGCTTATCACATTTTAAGAAGATTTACTTGATGAAGAATGAAAAACAGATAAGTACATTAAAGTGTCTTGCAATCTGACAATGCTTATACTTTGTATTGCACATCGTTTCTGACAGACTTCAAAAAGTGCTGTCACTCTTCTACTTGAAACTGTTTCTCTTTCTGTGCTTTAAATAATTTTCTGATCATTGTCAATCTACTTATATGTTGCATTGTTTTCAACGTTTCATTCTCTTCTCGACTGTATTTTTTACTCAACAATCACATCAAATCTTCAAACATTTTCTCATTTCTTATGAATATTCAGCATGAGTTTTCAACTCTTCAAGCGTGACATTCTGTTCAACATGAGAAATCTGAGAGAAGCTGAGCAGTCTACTTTGACTATAAAGTCTTGTAATAATGTCACAGAATTGAAACGACATTTTCAGAATCACTTGATCTTTAAAAACTGTTGAGATCGTGTCTAAATCATTCAATCAAAGAGACTCGAAGCTGATATGTATGTATTGCTTTTTAAAGATAGCTATAACAAGACATTAAGAATACAGAAGAGAAAGAGTGTAAGCTCTTCTATAAATAATGACTTGAGACTGCGCTAAACTCGATACAGATGTGATGTAATATGTCAGATGTGTTTATCTAAAAGAATGATGAAAGAGATGAATGAAAAAAGTGTTGAACAACGAGAAGAAGTGCTGAGAATGACTTGAAGAAATGCACTAGATTCAAACTAGACATAGCATCATGACTTGCTTTAATCAAATTGATTAAAATTAAATCTGAACTGTGATCAATTCAGACATGTTCATAACAAAAACAAAGATTCAAAAAGAAAAAAATCTCTCTCTTTGCAGAGAATTGAGATAAATACAAGACTTAAGATTCGCAAATATAAAAGAATGAAAAATGAATTTTCGTGAAAAAGCTACAAGAAGATCTTTCAGCTCAAGCTTGATCATTTCATTACTGTTGTTGTTCAAAAAGAATCTTTTTGCAAACATGTCATCATGAAAAGTTTTTCAAGATCAGACTTTCACGAAAAGCTTCACATGTTATATCACATTCAACATGACAACTTCGTTGTTGTTCTAAAATCTTTTAGTTTCAAGAAATTCTTCTATGTCATTCTTGAGCATATGAACATCTCTTTTGTTCAGATCATTGCTTCTTCTCTCTATTTTGACAAGCAAGAATTGACAATCATACTCAAATAAATAAATTTGACAGATGAGATGTCATGAAGAATGTGCTAATCACAATAAATACTTGAGAGTCTTGTTTATCTTATCTTTCAGAGAATGAAGCATAAATCTCTCAGTTGCTTCAACATTCTTTTAAACGTTGAAGAAGATATCAAAATTAATTGATCTTAATTTTAGTTCACAGAAGACTTCGTTAACATTACATGACAGTGAATCAAGAATGCTGTCATCAGATTGCTTCATCAGACGAAATCAGTATTAGAAATGTAAAAGCACTCAGTAGAATCATGATGAAACTCATGCAGAAATGCATCAAAGACAACAAAGCTATTAATGTTGAGAATTTGAATCATTGATCTTTCAACTTCAACATCATCAAATTTCTGTCAATGACATTGATCATTTGACGAAATCAGCTGAAACTGATTACAAGCTCATCAAGCTAGCATCAGTCAAAAACATCTGTTTAATCAAGCTTCTAGCTCACAAGCTCTAATAGTCACTCATCAACAATTAATAGCTAGCTACAAGCGCTTGTATCTTTTGATGACAGTCATTTGTTCAAAAGATATAATGCACAATACATGTTCACTTTTCGTACGTTTCTACATTCAAGATTCGTATGTAATCAAATAAATCATTTGATGAATTGATTATTTAAGTAGCTATTTAATCATCTATTTAAACATGAAGAATGCTTGATAGAAAATCATGTAGAAAGTCATGAAGAATGCTTGATAGAAAAACATGAAGAGTGCTTGATAGAAAAACATGAAGAACGCTTGATAGAAAAACATGAAGAATGCTTGATAAAATGCTTGGTAGAAAAACATGAAGAATGCTTGATAAAGTGCTTGATAGAAAAACATGAAGAGTGCTTGATAGAGTGCTTGATAGAGAAACATGAAGAATGCTTGATAAAGTGCTTGATAGAGAAACATGAAGAGTGCTTGATAGAAAAACATGAAGAGCGCTTGATAGAAAGTCATGTAAAGAATCATGTAAAGAATCATGTAGAAAGCATTGTTTAACTTGTGTTATGCGCTCGATCGACGCGTATTTTGAAGCATGTAGAATGTTTAATAGAGTGTTTGATAGAAAGCTCAGTCGATAGCTCAATAGATAGCTCAGTAGAAAGATTGATAGAAAGATTGATAGAAAGATCGATCGAAAGATCAGTAGAAAGCTCACTAAATGACTCAATCAAAAGATTAGTAGAAAGCTTACTAAATGATTTGATCAAAAAATCAGTAGAAAGATCGATTGAAAGATCAGTAAAAAGCTCAGTAGAAAGTATTGTTTGAAGCACTGTTTGACTTATGTTATGCACTTGATCAACACGTCTTTTGAAGCATGTTTTGAAGCGAGTAGACTGACTAGTAGATGAACGAGTAGATAGTTGAGTTGATAGTTGAACATGTTGATATTTTGATTGTTGTTGTTCTAGAAAGTAGAAACTATGAAGAAAAAAAGAAGATAAAAACTTTGAACTCTCTAACGTCAGCTCTATAGAGCTCGAAGCGAAGATTATTGAGTAGATAGCTGAGCATGTAGAATGACGAGTAGATAGAAAGTCATGTAGAAAGCATTGTTTGAAGCACTGTTTGACGTGTTTTATGCGCTTAATCAACGCGTTTGATAGAGAGTAGAATGAAGAGTAGATGAGCGAGTAAATAAACGAGTAGAGTGAAGAGTAGATGAGCGAGTAGATAAACGAGTAGAGTGAAGAGTAGATGAGCGAGTAGATAGATGAGTAGATAGACGAGTAAATAAATGAGTAGAGTGAAGAGTAAATGAGCGAGTAGATAAACAAGTAGAATGAAGAGTAGATGAGTGAGTAGAGTGAAGAGTAGATGAGCGAGTAGAATGAAGAGTAAATGAGTGAGTAAATAGATGAGTAGATGAGCGAGTAAATAAACGAGTAAAGTGAAGAGTAGAATGAAGAGTAGATGAGTGAGTAGATAAACGAGTAAAGTGAATAGTAGAGTGAAAAGTAGTGCTAAATCAGCTAAATCAGCTTGTAGCTGATTTATGTAGCATGTAAGCTAATCAACGATGCAAACTCAGCTGACAGCTAGCTTATAGCAAACGTCTCATCTAGTAGCTAGCATATGCATCTCAAGTGCATTAAGATTCAAATGTCGTTGCTCACTAGCTTACAAGCTACTTAAGCTTTTTATTGAAACATCAATGTGATGATGTCTGCTTCTTCAATAAATAAATTAATGAAGATAAGTTGCAATCTAGTCACTTCAATCAGAATTTAACATTTTCAGCATTGACTGCTTCAATGTAATTGACAAAAGAATTGACTTGAATGAATGATGAACTGAGCTGAAGTCTTTGCATAAAGATTTCACAAGTCAGTATAAACAATTCTTTTTAGAAATTTGCAAATATTTTGACATGTCAATTTAAAATTATAAAATCTCTGTTTCTGAACTTTTTACGTTGATTTAGTGATAATAATAATAATAATAAATTCATACATTCTTGTGACATCGATTAAGTCAACTTATGAGAAACTCTATGCTATTTATATTGAGTGAACAAAACTCTTTGAGATAGAAAATCACTCGCTGTCTATACGACTGCTTCACGCAGTCGAAACTATCGTTATGAGACTTTGTATCAAATTAGTTCGCATTGATTGCACATTAAAGAATGAGTAACTCAGTCACTTTAAATTGCTTCAGAAACTTCGTTTTCATCATCATTCTTGCAGCTGCTGTTGATTTAGTGATTTGAAATTCTTTTTATTTCTTGAAATAAATTCTAAATATAACACATCATTGAAAATGAGAACAATTTAATTCTGCTCTTATGAGTCATCATTTTCTGCTTCTTTCCTAATATTCTTGATGTTTTCTCTTCTCAACTTTTTTTATGTTTGTTCTTATGATCAGTTTTATTCAATCTCAGTTTCACGTATTAAAATAGTCTTGACATCTCAATACATTTTTTTATTTTCTTCTTGTTGCGATTGTGCACTTCGAGTTAGTCTAACATAGATCATGTCAGACTATCATAGACTAGTATAGAGCTGATGTTGACACGCTAGCGACCTAGCGTGTCTTCGTGAGTAAAACTCACGACGTGTTGCATCTTCTTTCTTCTTCGACTTTGAACTTCTAGTTAGAATACACTCATATGATTCGCTCTATGCAGACTCATAACATTAGTTCAAAGCTCATTAATCTTGCTATCGACATGTAGATGATATAAAAACAAGTTACACAACTCAAATCAGAAGTCGAACTCAGAAATTTTGACAGCAGAATCAGAACTCGAACTCAGAAAGCTTGATAAAAATCAGAAATTTCTAAAGAAGAATCTTGATTTGAAATCAGAAATTTCGATAGAATCAGAATCAAAGAACACGAACGCGTTGCTCTTGATTAACTCTTTATTGAGTTCATCATCAGAAATCAGAAATTTCAGCAGTACTTGAACTCAGAAAGTTCGATAGAGTAACATCAGAATTTCGATCAGCAATTTTCTACTCATATCATGACTAGAAGCTCAGAATCAGCGAGCATTGCTTGCTATGAACTTCGAAATGCTAGAAGAGAATCACTTCTATCACAGAATTGAACAGTCTCAGAAGAAGAAGACATGAATGTGTCATCGAATACAGAAGAAGAGAACATGAATGCGTTGTTCTTTGATCACAAAATGATCAAGATCAGCATCAACACTGAACTGAATGCTTGAATAAGCACTCATGAAGCAGACGACATCGTTGTCTTTATCAAGTACATGTGTCAACAGCACGACATCGAAATCAAGACTCACAATGACATGATTCAGATGTTAGAAGATGTCAACGAGATAAACATCACGTTGAAGATTACGCAGACGCGTCTGCAGAAAGAGAATAGAAACAAGAACGTGATTATACATCATCTAGAAGCTGCATCAAGTCGACAAAGCACTTCAATTTCTGAAGATCGATTCTTGAAGTCAATCAAGTTACTTGACTCATCTCTGTTTGAAGATTTAACGCAGAATGTAGACAATTGACTGTTTCAAATGCGAAATAAGTTGAAGACAAATAAGAATCATTTTTCTATCGAAGAGTTGAAGATTGCATACATTGAAAGTCGAGTCAGTGAAGCTGCGATCAAGCACATAGCTTCTCGCATGCAAAATATCTTCTTGAACTCGTTTCTAGAAGTCGAAGAAGTGCTATCGATTATCAATAAGATGTACGACGATTTCAATCATCATCACACGACTCAACGACAGTATTTGAAGCTGTATCAGAACAAGATCTTCTTTCATGAATTTTGAATGAAATTTCAGAGATTTAGTGCAGAACTAGAATACAATAACGAGACTTTACTAGATGATCTTTAGCACAAGATCAGCTCAGATCTTCAATGAGCAACGCTCAATGAACAAATTACGAATTTGAATGAGTTTGTCAACATCTGCATGCAAGTCGATGTTAGATTAACTGAATTGAACGCGCGATCAGTCGTCAAAGCATCAGCGATTCAAGCTGCTCGCTCTGTCTCTAACACATCGACTGCTCGACTTACGTCATCAGTTTCTTCGTGAAAGAAACTCAGAAGATCGAATCTCGATTCTATTCAGAAAGAGTTGTTTAAGAAAGAACTCTGCTTCAAATGCAAGAAGTCAGAACATAGAGCATATGACTGTCTTGAGACGACTCAAGTGCACGAGATTGCTGCGAATTTGAAAAACGATCTGTTCTCGTCAAAGTAGTGACTGAGAGCAATATACTCATATTCTGTTTCATCAGCATGTCTGACGATTCATTTGATTTCAAGTCGTTCACTGTTGACATCATCTTGAGTAATCTAGAAAAGATATTCAGATTCTCGACTCTGATAGATATTGAAGTCACTGACATGATTTTCATTGATGAATCTTTGATGTCAGAGCTATGTGAACGCTTTGATATTCAGTCAATATCGCTGTCAAAATCAAAGTCGATTCAATCGTATAATGAAATCTCTGATTGAAAGTTGATTACACACGCTCTGTATACATTGATCATGTTACAAGAACACAAGAATGAAATAATGCTTTTATTGATAACTCGTCTAGATCAGCACAAGATAATCATTGAAAATCTCTGATTGAAAAGAAATCAAATTTTGATAAATTCTGCAAACGATCGATTAATATCATCGTTGAAGATTCGAACATTGAAATCTGTTGTTTCAAAAGCAAGCAGTCAATCAGCATTTCACAGATCTGAGTCAAGCGAGATCTGCAAAATGAAACGAAAGAACTTAAACTTGATGATTACGTTGACAATCATCTTGAAGCGACTCACGAATCAGAAACTAGTGAATCAGTTCATTGAATCTGTTCTCATACGAAAGCAAAGCACTTAAGTTGATCTCGATCAACTTCGTCTCTTTCAGTTAATTGAGAAAAAGAGATTCGTCAATATTGTCATGATCGAAGTCGTTGTGTATCAAACTCTAGTCAAGAATAAGAAGATCAAGATCTTCTTCTTGATCATTAGTGAAATCAACAAAGCGCTTAGCTCAGTTGAAGATTTCGCGAAACTGAATGAAATGACTTCTGTCATGTCATTAAATGAACTAAAGAAGAAGCTTTTGATAGTTTATCACAACTTTCTGAATGTTTTTGATAGAGAAAAAACAATGCAGTTGTCTTCACATTGATCATACGATCATAAGATTGAATTAGAAAGTGAGAGTCAATCTTCTAGAAGTCAATTGTATCTCATGTCGAGCTACAAGTTGCAGAAGATCAAAGAGTATCTAGAAGAGAATTTGAAGAAGAAGTTCATCACACTCAGTAAAGCTTCTTTCGCTTCGTCAATACTATTTGTTGAAAAGAAAGATGATAGTCTTCGCTTTTGCGTGAATTATCAAAAACTGAATGCTCTGATCAAAAGAGATCGTTATTCAATATTCTTGATAGACGAAGTACTCGCTTGAATTCAAGACAGTAAGTATTTGACTTGATTCAACATTATCATCACGTTCAATAAGCTTTGCATGAGTACTGAAAGTGAGAATCTAATCACATTTGTTACTTTCTTCAATGTCTATAAGTATAAAGTAATGCTCTTTGAATTAATCAATGAATTTGCGTTCTTTCAGCACTATATCAACAATGTGTTGTTCGACTGTCTACATAAATTCTGTCAGACATATTTGAATGATATTCTTATCTACAGTAAGATCTTGAAGAAATATAGAACTCATGTGAAAGAAGTGCTAGACAAGCTTCGCGAAGTCGACTTGCAGATAAACATTGACAAGTGCGAATTCAAGATTCAGAAGATCTCGTTTCTTGAACTATTGATATTCATCAATGATCTACGAATGAACTCTCGAAAAGTAGATGTGATTCGAAACTGAAAAGTGCTTCGATCGTTGACTCATGTGCAGATCTTCATTGACTTCTGCAATTTCTATCGACGATTCATAAAGAACTTCTCAAAGATCACTTGATTTATGATAAAGCTGATTCAAAAAGATCACTTCTTTGAATGAACAGAGATCTGTCAGATGATCTTTGAAGAATTAAAGCAACAGATGACGACAGTCTTCGTTCTGAAGCATTTCAACTCGATCAGAGAAGCTATTCTGAAAACGAACTTCTTGAACTATGTGAACGACGAAGTATTGTCTCAATATGATGATGAAGACATTCTACATTCAATGATCTTCTATAGCAAGAACATGATTCTTGCAGAATGCAACTACGAGATCTATGACAAAGAACTGCTGACTATTATTCGCTGCTTGAAGCACTGACGCTCTGAATTGAAATGTACAGATATTTTGATCAAGATCTTCATCGATCATCTGAATTTGAAGTACTTCATGATCATCAAAGAACTGACTCGACGATCGACTAAATGAGCTGAGAAGTTATCTGAATATAACTTCAAGATCATATATCAGTCAGAAAAACAGAATCTGAAAGTCGACACGCTGATCAGAATGTCAGACGTCAAGTCGATTGAGACAAATGATGATTGAAAGCTATATCAGCATCAGCTGCTATTGTCAGAAAGCAAGTTTAAATTGCAGTCAATAGAAACTGATCAAGAAGATGATCAGAAATCTGACTCAGATCTGACTCAGAGTTGAAACAAGAATCGAAAGCTAATGAAGATTCAATCAAAGAAGTGATTTCTATTCAGAATCAGATTATAGTCGAAAATCGAACGAATCAACTATGTATTGATATTCGAGCATTCATGAAATAGAACAGAAGAACTTGTCAAGATATTGATCTGAACAACTGCAGAGTACTTGATGAAGTACTCTGAAAAGATGATAGATTATGAGTTTTTCAGTCAATGATCATTTGATTGATAAGAAAAGCACATGATCTTTCGATCAGTGATCATTCTGACATGAATCGAACGTTGAACTTGCTGAGACGATCATATTGCTGATCGAAGATGAGAACGACGATCAAGCGCTACATTCAAAACTGTTATGTTTGTCGTAGATCAAAAGCATCGAGAGATCGAATCAATGAATTACTGAAGTCATTGCTCATATTCGAGCAGCGATGACAGAACATATCATTAGACTTCATTATTGATCTATCAGAAAGTGATGAAAACAACGCGATTCTGACAGTCATAGATCGATTGTCTAAGAAACGACATTATATATTGTGTTGATCAGATGATGAAGAAATCTTTGCAGAACAAACAGTCAAGCTACTGTTGACATGAGTCTTTAGAATTCATGAACTATCAAGATCAATAATGTTCGATCGTGATTCACAATTCATATCGATTGTCTGAAAGTCTCTATGTCTGAGACTCGACATCAAGATGAAACTATTCACAGACTATCATTTGCAGACAGATGATCAAACAGAAAGAGCGAATCAGAATGTGAAACGATATCTACGAAGCTATTGCTCATATATGCAAGATAATTGATTCATCTGATTATCTATGACTGAATTCGTCGATAACAATGCTATTTCGTCGTCAATTGAACAGTCGACGTTCTTTCTGAATAAGAGCTTTCACCCTCATATGAGCTTCGATTCGAACTCAATCGAATATGAGATCACTCAAGCTAGAATCGAAGCAGACAAAGCAAAGAATATATTCGAACACATGAAATGATCACTAGCATTGATCAAGCAAGTCTTGACAAGAGTCAGAATCACAATGAAGAAACAGACTGACAAGCATCGAAAGAAAATGATCTACAAGATAGATGACATGATGTTTCTGAATTCTAGAAACATAATGATCTCACGATCATCAAAGAAGCTAGACGATAAAATGCTAGAACTCTTCAAGATTCTGATTGAGATCGAACATGCTTATCGACTAAAACTATCATCGACTATGAAGATACATTCGAAGTTTGCATCAAATCTGCTGCAACTAGATTCAAAGAACTCTCTGAATGAACAACGAAATGAATCGTCTGATTCTATAGTGATCGACGACGAAGATGAATGAAAGATGAAGAACATACTGAACTTCAGACACTACGAAAGAAATAAACGACTACAATATCGTGTCAATTGAAAAGAATACAACGTCAATCTACATTGATACAACGTCGATGAAAGTGAATTCAAAGAATGCTTGAAGATCATAAATGACTTTCATGAACGATATTTGAACAAGTCAAGATAGAAATCGACTTAAGAAAGATTGATCAAACTGCAGCAATGAGAACATTGCTAGATGAAGAGAAGAAGTAATGTTGTGATCGTGCACTTCGAATTAGTCTAACATAGATCGTGTCAGACTATCATAAACTAGTATAGAGTTGATGTTGACACGCTAGCAATCTAGCGTGTTTTCGTGAGTAAAACTCACGACGTGTTGCATCTTCTTTCTTCTTCGGCTTTGAACTTCTAGTTAGAATATACTCATATGATTCGCTCTATGCAGACTCATAACACTTCTCAATCTTTCTTCTTATCACTTCTTTGATTCACTTCAATTTTTCATCTCTTCTCTGTAATACTGCTTCGACTTCGTATCTTCATGAATGTCATTCAAATATACATTACTGTCGCGAATGACTTCTTCTTTGTCTTCATTATTGTTAATCTTCTTTCTTGTACAATGCAATTTCAAGAAAAGATCTCTCTTTTTACATTCAAGCATCTTACTTACTTGTACTTTCTGAATCATCATCGACTTTTGAGTTCGTGAAGTTGAATCAACATTCTGATTCAGCTGATTTACATCATGATCAATGTCTTCTGTCTTAGCTTTCAAGTTTTCACGATCTCTAAAGCTGATCTTCAAGTTGAAAATCTATCACTCGTCAACATGATTTCGCTTTTTGCAGATGTTCATCTTAGTTTTCTGACTAATCTTCTCAAGTTTTCTTTGAACTCTTATTGATGCATTCATCGCTTGACGAGATTGATGACGTTCGCGCTCAATCTCTTTCACGTACTCGTTGTCGTGATCAATTGAATCACTTTCTTGTTGAAAGTATCAGAGCATCTGTTTGAACTGATAGTTAATCTTTGTTGCTACTTTCATCATTGTTTCTAACTAATCATACTCAGATTGAATCATCGCTGTATGTTCTTCTACTACTTTTGCATTTTCTTTTACGTTGATCGTTTTATGAAATCTTTCTTCATATACATCAAGTGTTAATCATGCTTTCTGTCTGTTTCATCTGACATCATCTGCTCTTCAAGTCACTTTTTTCTTGCATGTACATTTATATCTCTGCTGCGCTGTTTCTTTTCACATCTGTTGTTCAATGCATCAGTGTACTGTGACGAAGTGAAACATTTCATCATGATTGCGCTTGAGTTCTCATTAGTCACATCTATAACATTATCAAGATTAGCATCAATCTTTCTTGATCACTGAAGATCAAAGCTGAGCAATACATCAATTTATGAATTTCTTTCATCAGCTTCTGATTCTTCGTGCAGAGTCATTCTTTCATAATGATCTCTTAAGTACATGAGAAGCAGAATAGATTGAATCTTTTCGTCAAATCTTGTAAAGAACTGACATGAGAACTTCTGTATCGCGTCAAGATCAACAAGAATGAGAGCGCAGCTGATTCTCATTTGATACTATTCAATGAGTCTTATAAAATCAATGTTTCTGTGAGTGAGTATGAAAACATTCTTCTGATAGTCACTGAGTTTGAGATGACTGCACACTTGTCGTATCTGAAACAGCTGATTCATGATTATAAGACTTGCAAGATTAATACTCTTTGAATTCATGTGATTTGACAAGTACAACACATTGATAAGCATGAAGTGAGATTAAGAATTCACTAATGAGAAACTTACAATGACAGAGACTGCTTTCGCAATAGAGTCGCTGCTTAATAATGTCTTGAAAGATGACAATCTGAATAAGATGATGTTCATCAATGCTTTCATTCGATTTACTGACATGCAGAATAAATTTTCTTCATTTCAATCTTTTTGATTTATTTGAAAAAGAACAAAGTGTCTTTTGATCAACGTGAAACTGTTTATCAAGAATTCGCAGATTTGCAGAAGATTTTACAAACAGAGATGAACATGAAACATTCAGAGTGTTACGATTCTAGCTACGCATCTATGTTGATAACTATGTTGATGACTATGTTGATAACTATGTTTCTGACTATCGTCGATCGCTCGTCACTAGACTATCAAGTTGTTTCAAAGTCAACTTTATTCAGAGTTAACTTATGTTCTTCTGAGTCATATAAATAGTCGATTCTTCTCTTCTAGATACTTTTCTTTCTTAGCATTTATATACTTGTTATCTTATACTCATATGACTCACTCTATGCTGATTTCTAACATTATATAAATGCTTCTTCATTACAGATGAAGTGAAATAATCTGCATCGACTTACTCTACTCAATTCACATGACTATTGACTTTGATCTAGTCGACTCGCGATCATGCAGACACTCATTCTTCTTTCTTGTGAGATGACTCAGCGAGAATAAACAAAAGATTCAAACTCGTGCGCTGATCAGCGAGTATAAACAAATGATTGAAATCATTCAACTAGATCAAAGATCAGCGAATTAATCATTCATTCAGATTCGCAAGAAATTCTTTGAATTTGTTGAACAATCAAATGAGATCAGTCTATGATTGCATGAAGTCTTTATTTCAAAAAGCAATTAAAGAAATCAGTCTAAAACTGCGTGAAGTCTCTATCTTGATGAGCAAATCTCTCGATGAATCTGCTTCAATGACATCATCAAAGCAATGATCTACTCACTTTCATCGCTTTATCTATCAGTGAATTGATTCATCAACTCGATCATGTGCAAATAGTGAGTCTGCTACAATGACATCTTTCGTCAATGCAATGATTCGTCTACTCACATCGCTCTATCTATCAGTGAATCGATCTGTCGACTCGTTCACATGCAACTAGTGAGTCTGCTACAATAACATTCTCAATGCGATGATCTACTCACTCTCATCGCTCTATTCATCAGTGAATCTGATCAAACATTCATGTGCAACTAGTGAGTCTGCTACAATGATGAGCTCAAAGTTGATCTCTTCAATGAGCAAGTCGACTAGTGAGTCTGCTTCAATGACACAATCATCTTTGATAACAAGCAAATTCATGAGCTTGTTTCTATATCGAAATCTCAACAGTGAGTCTGTTACAATGATGAACAATGATTGATCTCTTGATTGAATCAATCAACGAATAAAACAAGTTCTACTATGTAGTAAATTTGAATCAGCAGTGAGTCTGCTTCAATGACATGATCACAATTGATCTCTTTGATGAGCTAGTTGATTCTTGTTACAATTCTAGCTACGCATCTATGTTGATAGCTATGTTGATGACTATGTTGATGACTATGTTTCTGACTATCGTCGATCGCTCGTCACTAGACTATTGAGTTGTTTTGAAGTCAACTTTATTCAGAATTAGCTTATGTTCTTCTGAGTCATATAGATAGTCGATTCTTTTCTTCTAGATACTTTTCTTTCTTAGCATTTATATACTCGTTACATTACACTCATATGACTCGCTCTATGCTGATTTCTAACATTATATAAATGCTTCTTCGTTACAGACGAAGTGAAATAATCTGCATCGATTTCTTCGAGTGCTTCTGCTAGTAATTCTTCAACCCTCTATCAACTTTGATCTAGCGACTTGCATTTGTGCAGCAGCACTCATCTTTCTTCACTCGTGCGCTGATCAGCGAGTATAAACAAATGATTGAAATCATTCAACTAGATCAAAGATCAGCGAATTAATCATTCATTCAGATTTGCAAGAAATTCTTCGAATTTGTTGAACAATTAAACGAGATCAGTCTATGACTGCGTGAAGTCTCTATCTCAAAGAGCAATCAAAGAGATCAGTCTAGAACTGCGTGAAGTCTTTATTTCAATGAGCAAACTTCTCAGTGAGTCTGCTTCAATGACATCGTCAAAGCGATGATCTACTCATCTTCATCGCTCTATCTATCAGTGAATCGATTCGTCAACTCGATCATGTGCAAATAGTGAGTCTGCTACAATGACATCTTTCGTCAATGCAATGACTCATCTACTCACATCGCTCTATCTATCAGTGAATTGATCTGTCGACTCGTTTACGTGCAACTAGTGAGTCTGCTACAATGACATTCTCAATGCAATGATCTACTCGCTCTCATCGCTCTACTCATCAGTGAATCTCGTCAAACATTCATGTGCAACTAGTGAGTCTGCTACAATGACGAGCTCAAAGTCGATCTCTTCGATGAGCAAGTTGACTAGTGAGTCTGCTTCAATGACACGATCATCTTTGATAACAAGCAAATTCATGAGCTTGTTTCTATATTGAAATCTCAACAGTGAGTCTGCTACAATGATGAACAATGATTGATCTCTTGATTGAGTCGATCAACGAACGAAACAAGCTCTACTATGTAGTAGATCTGAATCAGCAGTGAGTCTGCTTCAATGACATGATCACAATCGATCTCTTTGATGAGCTAGTCGATTCTCTTCTAGTGAGTCTGCTTCAATGACATCAGTCAATAGTCGATCTCTTCGCTGAGCAAGTCGATTTCTTTCTACATAGCTAGTCTGCTACAATAGACATTTCGATTCTACACAAGACTAAGAAAATACATTCATGTGAACATGAATTGTTGAAGAGAAGAAATACTGTTACGATTCTAGCTACGCATCTATGTTGATAACTATGTTGATGACTATGTTGATGACTATGTTTCTGACTATTGTCGATCGCTCGTCACTAGACTATCGAGTTGTTTCAAAGTCAACTCTATTCAGAGTTAGCTTATGTTCTTCTGAGTCATATAGATAGTCGATTCTTTTCTTCTAGATACTTTTCTTTCTTAGCATTTATATACTCGTTACATTACACTCATATGACTCGCTCTATGCTAATTTCTAACAATTCTCTTCTAGTGAGTCTGCTTCAATGACATCAGTCAATAGTCGATCTTTTCGCTGAGCAAGTCAATTTCTTTCTACATAGCTAGTCTGCTACAATAGACATTTCGATTCTACATAAGACTAAGAAAATACATTCATGTGAACATGAATCATTGAAGAAGAAAAATACTGTTACGATTCTAGCTACGCATCTATGTTGATAGCTATGTTGATGACTATGTTGATGACTATGTTTCTGACTATCGTCGATTGCTCGTCACTAGACTATCAAGTTGTTTCGAAGTCAATTCTATTCAGAATTAGCTTATGTTCTTCTGAATCATATAGATAGTCGATTCTTTTCTTCTAGATACTTTTCTTTCTTAGCATTTATATACTCGTTATCTTACATTCATATAACTCACTTTATGCTGATCTCTAACACAGAGAATATCGAGATCACGCAAGAAAACGCTGAGAATGCGCAAGAATTCAACGAAAAGATGCAAAGTGAGAAGAAAAAGATGTTAATGATGAGTAAATGCAATTCGCTCTTTGCATATTAAGACTGATCGTGATTTAGTATTTGAAATTAATAAGCAGCGAGATGATCTACGAAATCTTGTACATGACTATTTGAATGATCAAATAAAACTGCTGAAATTGAAATATCAGCTCTCAAAGCAATAGAATGATTGCATACTATTTATCAGAATGACAGAATTGAGTAACAAGAACTTGAGTTTTTATTACTGCTTATGATGTAATATTTACAATAGAATCAAAGAAAATTTATCACATGTATTCAAAGATGAAATATGTATTGATTCAAAAATCATTTCTGTATGATCTTCATTAAATGTACAAGAGAAAGAAAAGTAGAAGTGTTTAATACATTGATCTTAAGTCATGTAATGTATTTCTACGAGTATCTTGATACATATTATTTCTTAAGATGTATAATGTCTTTCTACATATGTCTTAATACATATAGTGTTTCATGACATATGTTTCAAGATGTATAATGTTTTTCTACATATGTTTCAATACATATAGTGTTTTGTAACATATGTCTCAAGACATATGATGTTTTACAACATGTGTCTTCAGACATATAGTGACTCAAGACACACAGTGATTCAAGACATAATGTTTCAAAACATATAATGTTTTACGACATGTTTGCTTTCTTCATTGATTCACATCAGTTCTATGCTG
>JAABUT010002832.1_pt1 | contig 15885 bp, 13 predicted proteins | sample 5559281 | NCBI WGS metagenome assembly JAABUT01 (sample SAMN10711880, study PRJNA513359) | rock metagenome | isolation source: Antarctica rocks | place: Antarctica: Victoria Land, Ricker Hills nord | collected 2016-01-04 | reverse complement strand
TATTCCGTTTCCTTTTTTGCTTAATTGCCCTAAGCCGGGTGATGCTCCATAATTAATTTTTAAATCTTTAAATCTTGAGTTATGGAAAGCAAAATGAATCAAACAGAATGGAACAAAGTTGCAGAAGCAGAGCTTATTTATAAGTCGAAAGTAAAAGCATCGGAACGTCCAAAAATTACTACTTCTAAAGATGCTTATAATATTTTAATAAAATTGTGGGATGATAATAAAATTGAATTTGTAGAACAATTTAAAGTATTGTTTTTAAACAAAGCCAGTAAAGTCCTGGGAGTTTATGAAGTTTCAACTGGTGGAATATCAGGAACTGTGGCTGATCCAAGAGTGATATTTGTAGCTGCACTAAAAGCTAACTGTTGCTCCATCATCATCACACACAACCATCCGTCCGGCAATCTTAAGCCAAGCAGGCAGGATGAAGAACTTACCCAAAAAATAAAAAATGCAGGTCAATTTCTTGAGATAAAGCTTTTAGATCATTTGATAGTAAGTAATGAAGGATATTTCTCATTTGCAGATGAGGGGCTGGTGTAAGCCCCTTTTTTTATGCTATAATTATAATGTTCCTATTCCAATTCTTTTTCAATTTCTTCAATCGTGGGTAAACTGCCTTTCAGCTTTTCAGGTATCGCTTGTGTAAGTTCATATTCTGCTATACCAATCGGCTTATCAATACCACGCAAAGCATATTCTGCCACTACCTTATTTCTTTCTTTACAAATAAGAATTCCTATTGAAGCGCTATCAGCAGGATGCCTTAATAAATCATCAACAGCATTTAGATAGAAGTTCAATTTGCCTGCATGTTCAGGAGTAAATTCTCCTTTCTTTAGTTCAATTACTACAAAACATCTAAGTTTAAGATGATAAAAAAGAAGATCAATTTGATAATCCTTTCCTCCAACTTCTACAGGATATTGTCGACCGACATAGCTAAATCCTGCTCCTAATTCAAGCAGAAACTTTGTTATATGTTTTATCAGTGCCTCTTCCAGGTCCTTTTCCAGGTATTCTTCTGACAGGCTAAGAAAATCAAACTTGTAAGGGTCTTTAAGAATTTCTTTTGCAAGGTCACTTTGATTTGCAGGCAAGGTGTTATTAAAATTGGTAATGGCTTTTCCTTGTCTCTCGTACAGCTTACTTTCTAATTGATGAACCATTACATTCCTGCTCCAGCCATTTTCAACAGTTTTGATTATATAAAACGACCTTGCTTTTTCATCCTGAACCTTATCAAGCAGTGTTATATGATGATACCACGTAATTTGTGCAAGTGGGTCTTGCACAATTGAAGGTGTTTGTGCAAGCGGGTCTTGCACAAATAATGGATAAGCTTCAGCGAAAGCTCTCATATATTTTAAGTTCCGCGAAGAAAATCCTTTCATATCAGAAAAGGCTTTTCTTAGATCAAGGGAAAGTCTGTCGATAACTTTAGCGCCCCAACCCTGACTTTCCTGCTGTTCGAGGATAATTTTACCGATACGCCAGTATAAAACCAGCATTTGTTTATTAACGGTAAAAGCAGCATTTAATCTTGCAGCTTCCACTTCTTTCTTAAGCCTGTTAATTATCTCCTGATAATTACCTACGTCTTGCATAGCACCTCTGTTTAGAATGTAAGTTGTGTATTATTTGCATGGCACAAATATCAATAGGAAAATTGTTAGTTTATTTATCAGTTAATATCGAATGTTTTTTTTCATTTATTGATAAAAGGATATTCAAACCTCTTTTCTTATTAATCCCAAATAAATAGTTATTTTCCATGCTGAATAAATATCGGTATGCCCTTAAACTGGAATGAAATAAAAAGCAGAGCAATAACTTTTAGTAAAAAATGGAAAGACACTACACGCGAAGAAGCAGATGCAAAAGAATTTCTTGTAGAGTTCTTAAACATTTTTGGTGTAGAACGCAAGAAAGTAGCCACGTTTGAACATAAGGTAAAGAAGCTTAGTGAAGCTTCAGGTTATATTGATTTGCTTTGGCCGGGCATGTTGTTGGTTGAAATGAAAAGCCGCGACGAAAATTTAGAAAAAGCATACAAGCAGGCTAAAGAATACTGTCATGGACTTGCAGATCATGATTACCCTAAGTTTATTCTTATCTGTGATTTTAATACATTTCATCTTTACGACGAAAATGCAGACAGGAATGAATTTACCCTTAGTGAAATTGTAAAGTATGTAAGGTTGTTTAGCCCTGTAGCAGGATACCAAAAAGTGGAATTCAAAGAGCAGGACCCTGTAAACATAAAAGCTGCTGAATTAATGGGCAGGCTGCATGATCAGCTTGAGGAGAGCGGATATGTCGGGCATGAGTTAGAAGTCTTTCTTGTCAGGCTGCTGTTTTGTCTTTTTGCAGATGACACCACTATTTTTGATCAGAATGTTTTTCACGAATACATAGCTACCCGCACACATGAAGATGGAAGTGATTTAGGTCAGCACCTTGACCATCTTTTCCAAATACTGAATAAACAGGAGGACAAACGTCAAAAAACATTGGATGAGCAATTAGCTGCTTTCCCTTATGTTAATGGTAAGCTGTTTGAAGAAAGATTACCTACTGCTGATTTTAATAAGAAGATGCGCGATGCTTTGCTGGATTGCTGCAGGCTGGACTGGAGTAAAATATCACCAGCTATTTTTGGTTCACTTTTTCAAAGCGTGATGAACCCGGCAGAGCGAAGAAATCTTGGCGCACACTATACCAGCGAAAAGAATATCCTTAAGGTAATAAGACCATTATTTTTAGATGGATTATGGAAAGAGTTTGAAGCGGAAAAATTTGATAAACGCAGACTAAAAACGCTTCATTATAAAATTACAAAGCTTAGATTTTTAGACCCGGCTTGCGGTTGCGGCAATTTCCTGATTATAGCTTACCGTGAGCTTCGCTTGCTTGAACTGGAGATTGTAAAGATTGAATTGAAAAATCAACAGGTTACCAATGTAAATGAATATTTCCTGGTTGATGTAGACCAGTTCTACGGGATAGAATATGAAGAGTTCCCCACCCAGATTGCACAGGTAGCCATGTGGTTAATAGATCACCAGATGAATGGATTGGCAAGTCTGGATTTTGGAAACTATTTTAAGAGAATTCCATTAGTTAAGAGTGCCACAATCAAACATGGCAATGCTTTGAAGATTGATTGGCAAAGCCTAATTGATCCTTTGCCGTGGGAGAAAGGAGTGCAGAAGTTTGATTTCATTTTTGGTAATCCGCCATTTGTTGGAAAGCAGTATCAAACAGTTGAACAAAAAGCGGACATGGATTTTATTTTGCAAGGGGTGAATGGTGCAGGCCTTTTAGATTATGTAACTGCATGGTACATCAAAGCCGCAAAATATATGGAAACTTATAACGACACTGCAAGCGAAACGAAGAATTCCGCAGCTTTTACCAAAGCAGCCTTCGTTAGTACAAACTCTGTCTCGCAAGGTGAACAAGTTGGAGTTTTATGGAGTGAGTTATTTAATAAATACAAAATCAAGATACATTTTGCCCATAGAACGTTTAGTTGGAGAAATGAAGCAAAAGGAAATGCTGCTGTTCATGTTGTTATAATTGGCTTTGGAAATTTTGATGTAAGTGATAAAATAGTGTATGAATATGAAAATTTAAAAGCAGAACCTCATGCAGCAAAAGTTAGAAACATAAATCCTTACTTAGTTGAGGGAAAAGATAACTTTCTTCAAAAGAGAAGAAGACCTATTTGTAAAGTTGAAGAAATGGCTTTTGGCAACATGCCAAATGATGGAGGTCATTTGATATTCACTGAAAAGGAAAAAGAAATATTTTTAAAAATAGAGCCGGGAGCAAAATCATTTATGAAACAGTTCATAGGATCACAAGAATTTATCAATGGAGATTATAGATGGTGTTTGTAGCTTAAAGATGCTTCACCTACTGAATTAAAAGCATTGCCAGAAGTGATTAAACGAGTTGAAATGGTTAGAAATGCAAGGTTAAAAAGCAATAGACCGACAACTCAGAAATTAGCTAATACACCAGCTTTATTTGGGGAAATAAGACAGCCAACTTCTGATTATATTGCATTTCCTGAAGTATCAACTGAACGAAGAAAATTTATCCCTGTTGGTTTTATATCAAAATATATTATTAATAGTAATAAAAATTATACAATTGCAACACCTTCATTATATGTATTCGGAATTTTGAGTTCAACAATGCATATGGCTTGGGTAAGAAGTGTTGCTGGTAGAATGAAAAGTGATTATTCTTATTCTACAGGAATTGTATACAATAACTTCCCTTGGCCTGAAAACCCAACTGAAAAACAAAAAGAAGCCGTAGAAGCTGCTGCACAAAACGTATTAGATGCAAGAGCACAATTTCCTGATGCAAGCTTAGCAGATTTGTATGATCCTAACACAATGCCGCCGGTTTTAGTAAAAGCTCATCAGGCTCTTGATAAAGCAGTAGACTTATGTTATCGTTCTCAACCGTTTTTAAACGAGACAAAGCGGATAGAGTTTTTGTTTGAGTTGTATGATAAGTATACGAGCGGGATGTTTGCGAAGGGGAAGAAGAAAAAAAAGATTAAAAATTAATTTTATTGTTAACAGATGTGTATAAGTGCTGTTATTATAACAAATAGTACTGCTAACTTTGTTAGCAAAAAATTATTATGGCAAATTCTAAAAAGACTACAAGTCTTAAAGCTGCAAAAGCCGCTTCAAAAGTTTTAAATGATGGCCGCACAGGAAAAGATAGCAAAACAGCAGCAGGAAGCGCATTAAGTCAAAAAGTTGGTAAAAAGAAAAAGTAGTATTGCTTTCTGTATTGCGCTAATTTTATTTCAAACCTTTCTATTACTATAAAAAGGTTTGAAATTTTATCTTCATTATTACCAGATTATAAGATAAAACTGTCGGCTTCTGCTCCTATTACAAACCGGTGTAACTCACCCTTTTCTGATTGTTTTGTTTAACTTGTATAATAAGTATACAAGAGTGAAATCTTCGAATGATAAGAAGAAAATAACAAAAAAAACTATAATAAGGACTGGCAATGATATATTTATTAATCGATAGTTGTACTCTCCTTCATTTAATACAACCAGAAGGATATAATAATCACTTATCAGAATTGTTGACATATATAAACAACGATAAAATTGCTTTCATTACGCATGAATTAATAATTCAAGAATGGGAAAAGCACAAAGAAAAACACAAAAAAGATAAAGAAAGAAAACTTCTATTTTACAATAAACAAAACAATGACATTGAGAATAATTCAAGCAGCTTATTACCAAGTAAAGTTTTAGTAAATACTAATCATTTAGAATTACAAATAAACCTCATTGACAAATTACTCTTAAAAGCAAAGGAAATTCTTAGAACACCTGAAATCATAAAAAATGACTTTGCAGAAAGATACCGTAATAATCTTGCGCCATTTCATAAAAAGAAAGATAGCCAAAATGATTGGGAGATAATAGGAACAACTTGTAATTATTGTGAAGTTAGAGGCATTAGAGACCTTTACTTTTTGTCTTATAATCATACAGATTTTGCGGATGAAAATGAAATAAACAGAACAATACATCCTACACTACAAAGCAGATTTCTAAAAGTAAAAATTAATTACTTTAAAAATTATTCAGATTTCTTCAAAGAAATAGAAACATACTATAATTTTCCAACTCAACTAATATCTTATCAATTACTCCAAAATGAAAAATATACATATAAGGCAACTTTAAAGAAGACTGATTTAGAAAGCCTTTACTTTTTGTTTAATAATTTGTATGAAGAAATAAATTTCATTCCAATTCATATTTTAAAAAAATACTACCCTTTCGCAAATTCTGATGAATCTAGTACTTCTTACAGCATCTTCACCTTAAGTTATGTGTCTGAAAATTTAATAAACTTATTTGAAAATATTGAAGTAGGAGAAGACAAAGAATTAAAATTTATAGACGAAACATTAGTAAACGGTGTAAATAATTTTAAAGAAAAAACAGAATATGTTTTAAGGCATTTAACACATAACTTGATTTTTAATATAAGTGGTGAAAAAAGCAGAAAGACGATAAGCACTTTCTATAATAACCCAGTATTTTGTAATTGTACTAAATGTACTTCAAATCGATTTCAATTTCATAAGACTTTTAAAGATTTGAAGTCAGAAACTATTGGAGTAAAAGAAAAACTAAAACAAGCATACATTCATTATAAAATCGGTAATTTTAAATCAGCATTTAAGCTTTACCAAGAAATTATTAATGAGGCACTGGATGAGAAAAAGTACATTTCTTATTTCATTGCAAAATATAATTTAAAACACTTGGCTGCTTTTTTAAGCAACCCCTTTTATAATAAAGAAGTAGATACTCAATTAGTAGAAGAATTATACAAAATTGACCCTATTGAAGAAGCAGTGAAATTAAAAGCTTACAGTGATTATAATTTATTGTTATTTATAGCACAAGAAGATTTTTTTACAGAACCATTTCAAAACATTAGAGAGAAAGTAAATTCTATTTTAGATCACTATTATTTACAACTAAATGGCGGTTGGAGTTCTAATAAGCATATTTGGAGTTTGATAGAAGAATTTGCAAAGTTGGAAACATTTCTAAATTCTAACTACATATTATTTGATAAATATTCAAATTTTCTAAAGTTATTTGAAGCAGTAATAGAGGGAATTTTTGCTTCTCATGCTATTGGGGAAAATCAAGAAGATAGATTTGAATCATTTGATGATTACTGGGTTCATAAGTTTATATTATATGGAAATGAGAAAGTTATAAAAAAACACTTCAACCGTTTCAATTTAAAATCTCTTAAATATAATTCAAGTAGCATCGAAAAGGATTCTTTTATTGAATTAACTGAACACTTATTTAAAAATGAAAAATTAATAATCGAAGCTTGTGAGCAATACGCAGACAAACAGAATGGATATTTTATAGACAAGTATAATAAAATCTTTGACAATATAATTACTATGGGTTCTTTGTTAGAATTAGATGACAATACACTTAATAAGTTTGCTGGATTCGTACTTAATCTATTAAAAACAGAAACATCACTATATCGCTCAAGTTTAAAAAATATAAAATTCTTTATAAGTCAAAAAGGAAACAAATTAGATAAAACAATATTAAAAGAGTATTTCAAACATTTTCTAAATAATGATAAGGAACATGACAGTGATACATTAGAGGCGATTATAGAAAGCTTTGAAGATGGCGAATTAGATGTTATTTTAGAAAAAGATTTTAATGAGGTTTTGAATCAATCATTAGTTGTTTGTGAAAAGTGTGGCTCACCTCATTCACCAGAAATATTATTAAGCCTTTATGACAAAGTAGGAAACTTGAGAAAAGAAGTTATTTCTAAAAAAATACAAGAAAAACTAAATAGCAAATTTGAATTTAATCTGTTTTATTTAGCATCCATTCACGATGTTATAGCTTTCGATGAGGCGAAATTATTTTCATTAGTAAATGAATTAAATATAGATAAGAAACAACGCTCGGCTCGTTCTATGTTTACAGGTAGTATTTATTACCAAAACCATTATTTAGATGAAATATTAAATCTAAGCTTTAAATTTAATATTGATACTACTACAAATCAATTTCAAAAATTCAGAGAAATTGGCCCTTATTACGAATGGCTTATCAATATGGACGCCTTTAACTATGATAAATTTAACTATGAATGGGTATTAAACTATAAGACAGTTTATTATTTTAAAGCAATGTCAAAATCAAAAAATTTAACGAGTGCTTTAGTTGAGTTTTTAAAAAGCAATTTTCATGAAGGGATAGAACATGTATTAATTAGAATATCTTTTTTTACAAAATGATTTAATATAGTAAATTGTTAGTCTTTACCGCTTGCTTTTGCAGGGTGTTCTTCCCTGCTAATAAGCTGAGTAAAGTGTTGTGGGTGAAGAAAATCCAACTAATCGAAATAGGTACTTTATAAGTAATAAAAATGTCGCCAAAACTTTCAACACCTTTGTTATAGTAAGGGGATGTTTGACGACAAATTAAACTGCTAAACCCTTTCACACTTCCTCATCCGAAAGGGACGGGCAGGGCAGCATTTGTAAAGATAAAAGTATAATTATAATTGCGAAGAAATCGAAAACGAAATACTTTCCTTCCAAATATCTATTAAGATATTACTATTATCCGTTTAACAGATGCAGCTACTTATTAGGCGGCTGCAAGTAAAGAGTTAATAAAAGAAACAGCAGTTTAATTATTTTCCTGCACTTAACGAAAGTAGTTTTTCACTAAGTTCTGTCAATCCGGCTTTCATTAAAAAGTCATTAGCTAACGCACTCAATTCTTTTAAAGTTTCTTCAGGTATACTTCCCAATAAGCTATGCGCTTTTTCATCATCCTTTGTATTTAAACCACGTTTGATAACACTATTAAGCAGCAGCACATTTTTGCGTGAAATCTTAAGATCAATCTTCACTGTTTCATTCATACCAGGGATACTTAAAATAGTATCATACACTTTGGCTACATCATTTGTTGTAAGCATAATTTTTAGTTTTAATTATTCATTTTTTCAATTCACAAATTTATTTGCAACTGCTGATACGATCCTCATTAAAATATGATGAGGATAGGTTGAACCAATGATGCTCGTTTAACTTTGCAGCTGTCTTTATTAGAATTGTGAAATTGAAAATGTGAGGTTATGAATTCTGAGAAACAATGGCTTTCTTTTGAAGAAGCCAGGCAGACAGACATGATAGATTATCTGTCAAAATTAGGGTATGAACCTGTTAAAGTAAGAAACTCCGACTATTGGTATTTATCTCCATTGCGGGAAGAAAAAACAGCATCTTTTAAAGTCAATAAGAAACTAAACAGATGGTACGATCACGGGCTTGGCAAAGGTGGTAATATAATAAATTTTGGTATCGCATATTACCATTGCACAATAAGTGAATTACTTCAAAAATTAACCACTGATTTTTCTTTTCGCCAGCCCATCTTACGCCAGTCCCCAGAACAACTAAGGGAAAACGATGAGAGTAAAATAAAGATTATTAAAGAAGGCGCTCTTTCATCTTTTGCCTTGGTCCACTATCTGCAAGAGAGGAGGATACCTATAGACATTGCCGAACGCTTTTGTAAGGAAATAAAATATGAACTGAACGGTAAAGAATATTTTAGTATCGGATTTAAAAATGACTCCGGTGGCTATGAAATTCGGAACCCTTATTTTAAGGCAAGCAGTTCACCGAAAGATGTTACTACGTTCAACAATAATGCTAAAGAAGCTGTCGTATTTGAAGGCTTCACAGACTTTCTTTCCTTCATGAGTATTCAAAAAAATCAGCAGCAAAACACCTCTGATTTTGTGATACTGAATTCTGTTTCCTTTTTTGAAAAAGCCCGTCCGTTTATGGAAGAACATGACGCTATCAAACTGTATTTAGACCAGGATACGACCGGACAAAATTACAGCCGCTATGCTCTTTCTCTTAGCAATAAGTACAAAGATGAAAGCCACTTATATCAGCATCACAAAGACCTCAATGACTGGTTGGTAAATTCTGCAAAAGCACAAAAGAAAAAATTAGGACAAAGGCTTTAATTAAACCTCTTTTTAGAGGCCGTGATAAAACCTATTTAAGTATCAGCTATAAAACAATTTAAAGCGACAAAAACAATTATGAAAAGCTTAAAGGACATACGAAAGGCTGAAAGATTGCCTCCTTATCGCAATCGGCAAGATGTCCGGTTGTTAGACAACCGAATCTTGCCGCCTCTCACTCCGAAGTCGTAGGCGGGAAAACAATGAAATAAAACAGAATTTTTAAACGTGAAAATGATAAAGTGATGGAACAAGAAAAAACAAACAGGACCCGCATTATCGGGTTAAGACTTACGCTCAAAGAGTATGAGCAAATAGAAAAAAAATGGAAGGCAAGCACCTGCCGTAAATTAAGTGATTATGTGCGCAGAAGCATCTTTGAAAAGCCTATCGTAACTACCTATCGCAACCAGTCCCTGGATGACTTTATGGCAGAGGCAATGAAGCTTAGAAACGAGCTTAATGCTATTGGAAATAACTTCAATCAGGCGGTAAAAAAACTTCATTCGTTGCAACAAATCGGGGAGTTTAGAAGTTGGCTTATTACCTACGAACTGGAGAAACAAACCCTGCTAAATAAGGTAGATGAAATCAAAAATCACATTCAAAAAATTGGTGAAAAATGGTTGCAGTAATTAAAACAGGTCATTCTATTCACCGTATCTTAAACTACAATGAGAATAAGGTGAAAGAAGGTGTTGCAGAATGTATTTCAGCAGCAAATTATCCTATAGAAGCTGAAAAATTATCTTTTAATCAAAAGCTGAACAGGCTGCTAAAACAAGTGGCATTAAATGAAAATGTAACCCGAAACAGTGTCCATGTTTCATTAAATTTTGACCCTTCTGAAAAAATTTCTAATGTGCAATTGAAAGAAATTGCTGATACCTACATGCAAAAAATAGGCTTTGGTGAACAGCCTTATTTAACGTATCAACACTTCGATGCCGGGCATCCTCATATTCATATTATTTCTATTAAAGTAAAAGCTGACGGAAGCCGTATAGATACTCAAAACATAGGACGCAATCAGTCTGAAAAGGCACGTAAAGAAATTGAAATAGCATATGGTTTGATGAAGTCGCAAAATATGAAAATGAAGGAGTACGAAGTTAAATCAGCATACACGCAAAAGGTGCAGTATGGTAAGTCAGAGTCTCGCAAAGCAATAGCAAATGTTTTAGACGCAGTATTAAACACATATAAGTTTACCACCCTTCCTGAACTGAATGCTGTACTGCGGCAATATAATGTTTTTGCAGACAGAGGCAGGGAAAGTTCAAGGGTATATCAGCATCAGGGTTTACTTTATCGCATTCTCAATGAGCAAGGTAATAACATCGGCGTTCCAATTAAAGCGAGTTCTTTCCATAATAAGCCAACACTTACATTTTTAAAGGAAAGATTTGCATTGAATGAAGCAGTCCGGCTTCCCTTCAGAGGAAGAATAAAAAATGCTATAGACCTTGCCCTGTTAAGGCAACCGGAATTGAGTTTGCAAAACTTAATGAAGGAATTGGAAAAACAAGGGATAAATGCCATTTTAAGGAAGAATGCAGAGGGAATTATTTATGGCATTACTTACATAGATCACCAGACTAAATGTGTTTTCAATGGAAGTGATCTGGGCAAAAATTACAGTGCCAAGGCGATAATTAAAAGATGCAAAGAATCGGTACAAGAAAAAGTTTACGAACACTCATTTGATAAACACAAGGAAGCAACTTTAGGACAAGAACCTGCCGCTTATCAATCATCTGAAAATGAGAATAAAGAAAGCCTTCTCGAGGTTCTATTAAAGCCGGAATATTCATCTGGTTTTATTCCCTATCAACTTACTAATAACGGCAAAAAGAAAAAGAAAAAAGGAATTTCAAAACGACTATAACTTTTAAAAAACAATTTTATGCAAACAGGAGAAAATGAACAGGCGTTAAGGAAGATATTAGATATGACAAGGCTAATCAGCATAATAGTTTTAGTGCTTCATTTTTATTATTACTGCTATGCAGCTTTCGAGCAGTGGCATCTTACTCTAACGCTTACAGACAGACTGATAAGTAATATTCGTAACACAGGATTATTCCATAATTTTCTTACCTCTAAACTTTTTGCTTTAGGATTTTTATTTATTTCTCTTATCGGGGCAAGAGGCAGAAAAGATGAGAAATTAAGGTTTAAAAAAGCTTTTACTTACATCATAACCGGATTAGGCTTATACTTTTTAAGTTATCTGTTCCTGCTGTCAAAGCTAACGTTAACTTCAACTGCTATCCTATATATCAGCATAACAGCTATTGGCTTTATGTTAGTACTTTCAGGAGGTATTTTATTGTCTCGTGTGATAAAAATAAAGCTCAATAGCAATGATATTTTTAATAAGGAGAATGAAACATTTCCACAACAGGAAAGATTGCTCACTAATGAATTCTCAATTAACCTTCCCGCAGAATATTATTTTAAAGGAAAGAAGCGCAAAAGCTGGATTAATATTATCAATCCATTTCGCGCCTTGATGGTTTTAGGTTCACCAGGATCTGGTAAATCTTACTTTGTAATCCGACACGTCATAACCCAGCATATTAAAAAAGGGTTTACCATATTCGTCTATGATTTTAAATTTGACGACCTATCCAAAATCGTATACAATACTTGGCTAAAGTATAAGAGCAAATATCCTGTTGAGCCAGAGTTTTGTGTCATTAATTTTGATGACCTTACTCGCAGCCACCGTTGCAATCCTCTTGACCATGAAACTATGAGCGATATTACCGATGCAGCAGAATCCGCAAGAACAATTTTAATGGGTTTAAACAGGGAATGGATCAAGCGGCAGGGTGATTTCTTTGTTGAATCGCCCATCAATTTTTTAACAGCTATTATCTGGTATCTGCGCAAATATAATGATGGTGAGTTCTGTACGCTGCCTCATGTCATTGAGTTGATGCAGGTTGATTATAAAGACCTTTTTACAATACTTAGAACAGAAAAAGAAATTGATGTTTTAATTAATCCATTTGTCAATGCGTTTCTTAATAATGTCATGGAGCAATTGGAAGGGCAAATAGCTTCTGCCAAGGTGGCAATGGCAAGGCTTTCTTCACCCCAATTATATTATGTTTTATCGGGTAACGACTTTATGCTTGACATAAATAATCCTGATAAACCAAAGATCGTTTGCATGGGCAATAACCCACAGAAGATACAGATTTACGGTGCAGTTTTATCTCTATATGTAAACCGTTTAGTTAAGCTGGTGAACAAAAAAGGAAAACAGAAGTGCAGCCTTATTTTTGATGAATTTCCTACCATTTATCTTAACAATATGGACAGCCTGATAGCTACTGCCCGAAGTAATAAAGTAGCTACTTGTTTAGGTATTCAAGACTTTAGTCAGCTTAGAAAAGATTATGGTAAAGAACAGGCGGATGTTATAATGAATATTACCGGCAATATTATCAGCGGGCAGGTTACTGGTGATACCGCAAAGCAACTAAGTGAGCGTTTCGGAAAGATTATGCAGGATCGTGAAAGTCTTTCCATCAATAGTTCAGATACTTCCATCAGCCATTCTAAACAACTTGAATCTGCTATACCGCCATCTAAAATCTCAGCCCTTTCTTCAGGTGAATTTGTGGGCATGGTAGCAGATGACCCTGATAATAAAATTGAACTTAAAACCTTTCATTGTGAAATTATAAACTACCATGAAGCATTGAAAAAGGAACAGGAAGCTTACAAAGAGATTCCAGTTCTTCGTAAGCTTGATAATACTATGATACAGCGGAATTATTTGCAGATTAAGCAGGACGTGCAGGATATTGTCCAGTCAGAAATGGAACGGGTATTGAATGAGCCGGGGTTAAGTTATCTGATGATAGAGAAACGTCAGTAAATGTAACAATATAAATACAACATTACCTGTTAGTGCTGCCGGCCTAAAGATATGTATTTCCAAAATAATTTTTGGTGGCATTTTAAGATAAGGTAACACTCATAGGTTCTTTCAATGCTGTGTTTTTATTACCTACTATAAGCGGAAAATCAAAAATATTTGAACAGAGTTAAATCTGCAAGCTCAGATATTTCTTCTCGGAACTTTACGTCCCCTTTCCACCATCAGAAAATCATATCTTCTAAGCCGCACTGAGTCTTCCACTTAAAAAAAAACTTCTTAAAATTAATGGCAATTGTGTTGCTGTTGCGCCACATTGATTGTTTCGAACGGTTTTTCTGTGGTGGTGAGTAACTGTTAAAAAATAAGTAGTACATTTTATCTAAACTAATTATTATCTTTAAGAATATAAATTGAAATTAAAATTAATTCTACCTCATCTGAACATGCATGCTGCCAAGTTATATCTTGTCAGCGAGGCTCAAGGTTTAGGTAGAGTTTGTAAAAAAGTGTGGCAAAGCCGGTGAGAATAGATAAGGGGATTGCTGAATTAACGGCTGGGAAAGCAGTAAAAGAAAATAGTCCCAGAAAATAAGAAAGGCCGGCGGGGAGCCGTAAATTGCATAAGGAAAGCTAGGTTGATAGAAACCTTGGAGTCTATCATACCTCCCATACGAGAGGTGACACAATGAAAGTGCTTTAATGGAATAGCAAAAGTTTACGAAATATTGAAAAAATCATTAAAAGAAAAGGGATATTCGGGTAAGCTATGTAACGGTGGGAGAATTATTAAAATTGCTGGGTCATAGTTTGCAGGGAAACAAGAAGACAGAGGAGGGAGGTAATGATCCTGACAGGAATGAACAGTTCGAGTTTATCAACAAAACTGCTTTGTCGATAATGGACCGGTAATATCGCTGGATTGTAAAAAGAAAGAGTTAATAGGAAACTTTAAGAATGCAGGCAGCAACTGGTTTCTTAAAGGTAACGCTCCTGAAGTAAAAGTGCCTGATTTATAGATAAAGAACTGGGAAAAGCCGTACCATACGCCCTAATATCAGATTGGCAAAATGAAGGCTGGGTAAGTGTGGGCATCAGTAAGGATACCGCAGAATTTGCAGTAAACAGCATCAGGACCGGTGGCAGCAAATGGTAAAGAACAGCATCCTTTAGGAAATAGACTTTCGGTTACTGTAGATAGGGTGGCAGTAATAGTTTAAGAAGCAGGTGGTGAAAAAAAAGAACGGCAAACATTAGCAACAGAAATAGGATTGTAAGTACATGTTTGCCCACTTTCCGGCCAGCACCAGTAAATGGAATAATATCGAACATAGAATGTTTTCATACATTACTAAAAACTGGAGGGCAAAACCATTAGAGAGCCAGAAAAAGCTTTGTCGTAAAAGATTACGCGGAGCAATGGTGAGATAATTTTTAAACCTTTTCCCTAATCACAACTTGTAAGTAGTATATTTCTTTTAAATTAAAAAACAAGGTTCTACTATTCTGTTCTTAAACTCTTTACAGGGTTTACAAGCGCCGCTTTTATCGCTTTATATCCAACAGTTATCCATGCAATAAATATTGAAACGAATATGGCAATGGCAAACGTACCGAACCCAACGGTGATGCGGTATTTAAAATCCTGCAGCCAATTGCTCATCAAATACCAGGCAACAGGCGCCGCAATTACAAATGCAATAGCGATAAGCAGTGTAAATTCTTTTGAAAAAAGAAATACTATGCTTGCTACGCTTGCCCCAAGCACTTTACGCACACCTACTTCTTTTGTTTTTTGTACCACCATAAATGAAATCAAGCCATATAAACCAAGACAACTGATAAAGATGGCGAGCACTGCATATACTTTGTACAACATGCTGAGCCTTTCTTCCTGCAGGTAAAATTTATTGATGGCCTCATCTAAGAAAGGGGCATTATAAACGTATTCGGGGAAATATTTGTTCCACAATGTTTGTATTTCCTGCTTGCTGCGTAAAAGGTTATTGCTGCTTAGTTTGATGCCAATGGTACTGTAATTTTTTTTGTTTGGTGATAATACTACTGCAGGAACTTCTTCATGCAGTGATTGGAGTTTAAAATCTTTTACCACACCAATTACAGGCTTGGGTACACCGCCACCTAGACGCAGCATTTTGCCTATTGCATCTTGTGGGTTTTGGATACCAACTTTTTTCAGCAAGGTTTCATTCACTACATATGAACTGGCAGTGTCCTTTAGATTTGTATTCAAATTCTATTTATAATATTACTATTATTACTACTATTTTCTTTTTTGTTACTTTTTTCTTTAAAATCCACATTTTTGTGTGGATAAACTAACCAGCAGCAGGGAAC
>JAABUT010002831.1_pt1 | contig 15889 bp, 12 predicted proteins | sample 5559281 | NCBI WGS metagenome assembly JAABUT01 (sample SAMN10711880, study PRJNA513359) | rock metagenome | isolation source: Antarctica rocks | place: Antarctica: Victoria Land, Ricker Hills nord | collected 2016-01-04 | reverse complement strand
TGCGCAACAAGGCGCTCACGTCCCTGGCGGTGTCGGGCGCAGACCACAGCAATGCGCACAGGCACAGGGCTTCGACATCGGTACGCGGGTCATCGAGTAGGTCCCCAACCTCGATGGCCTCTTCGGCGTCGACGTCGTGCACAGTCTCATCGACGACCCCGACAGCTCGACCCCCCGTGTGGGTGTCTCCTCCCTCGCACTCTGGTCCCGGCGCCACCCCCGCACCAACCACGGGCTGCCCGGATACCGCCGTGTTGTAGGGCTTGTGCTGGCAGAAGCAGGCCCGGGCGGTCCCCGTCCTGCCCGCCAGGGTGTCCTCACACACCTCCGGGCTGTGCGGCACACGGCAGGGTTGGCAGATCGGCATGGTCGTCTCCTTCGTCGTCCGAAACAATATAAACGTGATGCGTGTGGAACATGCAATGCGGGCAATGCGTGCATGTGGTCAAGGCTGCGGGTCCCGCGCCCGGCCCTGCACGGTGGTGGTGAGTTCGCGGGCGTAATGGAGAGCGGGACAAATTGGGGGAGTCACGCGACCAGCGCTTGTCAGTTTGAAGTCGTCGACGAGCGCAACAGATGAAGGCCCTCGTGGCGCTCAGCAGCTTACCGATCGCTGGACGCCTCCCTCCGATGCCATCTCGCGGCTCCACTGGGCGCGGTTCCGGCGGAGCGACAGCTCACTGCACCGCTCGGCCCAGGGAGCGGGACAAGATCATCGCGGTCGCGCGAGCGGATCGTTTGGGGAACCAGGGATGTGGCGCCGATCGACGCCGGAAGATACTGCGCAGCGTCTGAGCTGAGGCATCAGACCAGCAGCTGGGAGCGGGCGAGCTCGGCGTATAGCGGGCTCGCCTGGAGCAGGTCGGCGTGGGTGCCCGTGGCCACCACCCATCCGGCGTCGAGAACCACAATCTGATCGGAGTCGACGACGGTGGAGAGTCGGTGGGCGACGACAAGCAGCGTGCGGCCGTCGGCCGCGGCGGCGTCGATCGCCACCCGCAGGGCCGCTTCGTTGCGGGCGTCGAGGCTGGCGGTGGGCTCGTCGAGCAGCATCAGCGCGGGGCGTGCCAGCAGTGTGCGCGCGATGGCCAGACGTTGGCGTTCCCCGCCGGAGAGCAGCACTCCCTCCTCGCCGACGGGGGCGTCCAGGCCCAGCGGGGAGCGCTCCACCACACCAAGCAGGTTGACTGACGCCAGCACAGCACGCTGGGATGCCTCGTCGGCATCGGGCGCGGCGAGCACCAGGTTCTCCCGCAGCGTCCCGGCCAGCACCGGGGAATCCTGCTCGACGTAGCCCAACCCAGCACGCAGCTCCTCACGCGGGCGCTCCCGCACGTCTACCCCACCGACGAGCACGGCCCCCGCGGCGACGTCGTAGAAGCGCTCCACCAAAGCCAGGATCGTCGACTTGCCCGCCCCGGATGGTCCGACGAGCGCCGTCCGCGAGCCCCGCGCGACCGTGAGGCTGACCTCGCGCAGCACCGGCGTGCGCCCGCCGGCGCTGTCGGTGAAGTCGAAGTCGACCTCGCGTAGCTCCAGAGCCGGGGCGTCGGGCGATGTCGCGGTACCGAGTTCGAGATCGTGCGCGTTCTCGGCGGGTATCAGCCGCAGCTCCTCGATGCGGGCCAGCGCTCCGAGCCCGGTCTGCAGTTGTGTCCAGCTCTGCGCCAGTCGGGTCAGCGGCAAGATGAGCAGGAACAGGTAGAGCACGAAGCTCACTAGTGCTGCCACGGTGATCGCGCCCGAGGCCACCCGGGCGCCGCCGATACCGAGCACGGCCAGGAATGAGCCCTGGGTGGTCACGGTGATGGCTGGCGCGATGAGCGCCTGCAGCCGGGCGGTGCTCACCCCGGTGTCGTAGGCGCCGCGGGCGGCTTCGACCACACCGTCCACCTCACGGTCGGTGGCCCCGCTGGCGCGGATTGTGCGCACGGCCGAGAGCGAACGCTCCACGGCTGACGTCATCTCCCCGACGCGTACCTGCGTGAGCCGGGACAACGCCCGGATACGCGGTGAGGCCAGGGCGATGACGAGCGCGCCGAGCGCGACGGCCACCAGAGTGACGCCGAGCAGCACCAGGTCGATGAGCGCCATCGCTACGGCCGCGCCGATGACGAGGACAGCACTGCTGGCGATGTCAATCAGCCCGGAGGTAACGACAGCGCGCAGCAGGGTGGTGTCGGTGCCGATGCGCGACATCAGGTCACCGGTGCGGCGCTGGTCGTATTCGACGACGGGCAGGGCGAAGACCCGCTTGGCGAGGACGCGACGGGTGGAAAGGACAACACCCTCGGCAGTGCGTTGCAGCAGAAACGACCGAACTGCATCGAGCCCGGCCCCGACGATCAGGATGACGGCAAGGAATGCGGCGAGCCCGCCGACGGGTCGCGAGTCTTGCACTGCAGAGATGACCCGGCTCACGAGCAGCGGCTGAGCCAGCGACGTACCCGCGGTGACCAACGACAACACAGCGACGACTGCGAGGGCCAGCCGGTGCTCCCGGAAGTACGGCCAGAGCTGGCCCAGCCGGACGTCGGGGGCGGTGTCGGTCTTGGGTCGGGCGACCTTGCTCACCAACTGCGTCTCCCGGATCGGCTCCTACTTGCAAGCGGAATGAATTGGGCAGTGATCACCCCGGGCCAGCCGTCATGGTGAGAGGTTGCTGACCGGAGTGCACGTGGCCGTCATCCAGGACTGAGGGGCAGTGGCACGCCGGGTCGAGCTAGACAGCGCCGCAAGTCGGGCGGGGCGTCGCCGGCCGCCCAGGCGCCGGGAAGGGGAGAGCATCGCGGCTCCGCCGGCTACTACGAGCTGCAGCCGAAAGTGAGGCCCCGTGCCCAGTTCTGCCTTGCCTGGGCCGCACAACCAGGAGTGCGTGCATGGGTGCGGTTCAGTCAGCGCAGTAGGAAGCATGTGTCCCATTCGGTGGTGGGTGCGGATTTGGTGGCGTAGGCGTGGAGCACCAGCGCGATCCCTGCTGTCCCTTCCAGCAGACCAGGCAGGTCGAATTCCCCACCTACCACCGGCCGCGAGTAAACGTACCCGAACGGGGTGTCGGGTTTGAAGCTCGCCAGCACGATGTCCACCAAGCGATCCCGTCCTACTGCAAGGTGCGTATCTCCGGTTTCGCGAGCGAGGGTGTCGACGGTGAAGAGCACGCCTGACCAGCCGTGGCAGAGAGCATCGTCAGCCATCGGCCAGTCCCCGAATGGCCGCAGGAGCATTGCTTTCATGGATTCCACGGCGGCTTGCTCCCAGTCGGCGCGGCGCGCAGTGACTGCGGCCCGGTGTACTGCCATGGCGACGCCTGGTGTGCCGTGGCACCAGGATGGTCGGGCCGGCAGCGGCCGCTGTTTCCGACGCCCGGGCGGCTCGAGCCAGCGTGCTAGAGGTAGGTGTGCGGGCCAGTAGGCACCGGCATCATCGAATTCGCGCTGCTCAAGCAGGCCCCCGACCATGTTCTCCAGGGCCTGCTTCTGACCGGCTACCTGAACACCTCTCTCCTGCGCTTGGGCCAGCACCGCGATGACGCCGGCGAGACCGTGGGCGAGACCGAACGTCACACTGCCTGCGTGGTAGTCCGGTCCGAAGTCGTTGATCGCACTGGTGTCGTACCACCAGCCGGGAACGCGGTACCCCTGCCAGTCGAAGGTTTCATCCAGTGACACGAGGCAGCTTAAGATGTCGCGCACTGTGGCGTGGTGCTCGGGTCGGTGCAGCAGGTGGCGTCCGACCCCGGCCAGGCCGTACATGGCGTCCACCACCGAGGACACGGTGGGACGACCGGCCTGGCGCGCCGCTCGGTGCACAGCTATCAGGTGCATTGCATAGCTGACGGCATGTGCGTCGACCTTGGTGGCAAGCGAGCGGTAGTCGCCATTCTGGTGGCCCGCTACCCGGGTGGCCCCGGCGAGCGCGCCCAGCCCGTCGAACATTCCGGTGAAACCTTCGGTGCGGCACGCGACCGTAGCGGCTTCGAGATACCTGTGCGCCCGTCGGCGGCTGGCGTCATCGTCCACACCGAGCTCCGCCCACAGGACGGTGAGCCCCGGGTACCCGCGGGCGAGGGAGTCCGCCTTCCATGCCTGGGCACGGGCCCCGGGGTCACTGACTGCCTCGGCGCGCCGCACGGTCGTTGCGGCGACTTCCTGGGGATCGGTGAGCCTGCCGACCAGCTCGTCGACGACCTGCTGGGCTCGGTCCTGCCGCGTCATTCCCATCTTGCTCGTCGACGACCAGTCAGCGCGCGCACCGCATGGCGCAGGATACCCCACGCCGCGTCCTCCCGGGCTGGGTCTGTGCCGCTGCGCCGGTTGGCATGCATGTGTAGGACGGAAGCGATACGTGCCGCCACTACGTCGTCCCACTCGGACGTGACGCCGATGGCCGCTCCGTACCGCTCGGCCTCAATTCGTCTCCGTTCGGCGTGTGCTGACCGTATCCACGGTGCAACGCTGTCATCACCGACACACACCGCGCCAGCGCGCTCGGCCAAGAGGGTCCGCGCCCGCGCCCGGTCGTCAGCTGCAATCCGGGTGCGCTCGGGGATAATGTGTGCCACCCACGCGGTCCAGTCCCAAGAGCCGAACGCCCCGAGCAAATCCGCGTAGTTGGCCGCCAGGTGGTACGAATCCGAACCTGCACACGGCTGTCTGAGCTGCTCCAGGACAGTCTCGCTGTCCCGGTGGAACAACCGTTCCACCGCCTGTAATGTCTCGCCGCTGCCGTAACGCACGGTTTCGGGACGGTAACTGTCGACGTAGATGTCGCGCGCCCTCCCCGAGGAGATGAGGGGAGAGATCCACTTCCGCACAAGTGGCAAGAGACTCGCGCTGCCATCCTGCTCACCGGTGTGCAGTCGCAGCCGCAGGTGGGGCCCCGCCTCGTCGGCGTAACGGAGGAAAAACCAGCGGTCCACGGCCGGGGGGAGTGACTCGAGCAGCTTGGGGACCTCGTCGCGGAGGAATCGATCGTGGGTGTCCGGGTCCGAGTAGACGCGTACTGACAGCCATTCGCTGCCTGGAAGGTGGACGGTCCGGTCTTCCATGGCGGGTCGAGTGCGAATGGGTACCCCCGCAGCCGCAGGGTGCTTGGACGCCAGTGGCACCACGAGCTCGGTGATTCGACCTCCGGACCAGCCCGCTGCATCGGGTGTCGAGCTGGGTGCCTCGTGGACTACCAGGTTTGTTTCGCTGCGGGCGAGCTCCTGCCGGAAGATCACCCGCTGAAGGCGGTCACACAGGTTCAAGTCGAGATACCGGTCGTAGGCGCCGACCCGGACCCGGGCCGGGACGTTCTGCTCCGCACGCCAGCGGGTGAGCTCGGAGTCCCATTCCTCGGGCGCCGCGTTCCCCGGACGCAGCCGGTTCGGAACAATCCACCGGGCCGGCGCAATAACTGTCCGTCCGTAACGGACCCGCGGCAACCGCGGCCACACCCCGACACGTCCCCAGGAGAACGGCGTGGCCATACGGGCTCCTTGACGGGAGATCTCCACCAACAGCCGCACCGCATTCGGGGCCTCATGATAGATGTCGAGCATGTGTGGGACCACCACGCGGACTCGGCGCTGCAGCCGCGGCGAGTAAAGGTACAAGCGATCCGTCGTCGCCCCGACACAGATGTCGGCGAGACCGAGTACATTGGCGTCTCGCTTCACCGGTAGCCCGGCCGACACGACGACGTCGAGCACCCGCGGGACCGCCGAGACGTTACGGGCCAGGTCGTGCATGGGGGCGAATTGCAGCTGCGCGACCTCGACATCATCGGTGGACCCGAGCAGGAGTTGGTCATGCAGCCAGCGCTGTGCCGCGAGTCCGCTGACGAACCGTCCCAGCATCCCACCGGGGGCAGCCGATCCGATGCTGGGAGACAGTGACAGCTCGAAATCACCGGCGGCTACAGCGTCCATCGAGATCGCCGACAGTTGCAGACAGACCTCGAACGGGAGGGCACCCTCATCGGATCGTTGCGCGAGGCGGTTGATCAGCATGTCGTCGAGGACGACCTCGTCCACACCGCTCCGCACCGCCGTGGCCGCCAGGTCGGCGACGCGCTCGTCTCGTTCACGGGAGAACGGCTCATCGCCAGTGGCCAAGCGTGTCTGCCCGGACGGCGGCAGTTGATACCCGGTTGGTGCGCCGATACCCAAGTGGGGATCCACGAGTTCTGCGACCTGCACCGTCTGGTCGGTCCCGTAGCGGTCGAGGAACGTGCTGTGATACGACCGGAGGTGCGGCATCATGGCAGTGTCCGGTGCCAGTCGCCACAGGGCCGAAGCCGCAGCGGCGATCTCATTGCGGACGATGGTCGGTATCACGACCGCGGTGTGACCGAGCGTCGTGACGTTCACCGGGCTCCGTGCCCCTACTGTCACGTGTTCCATGGCCGCCACAGCGGCTCGGGCCGCGGTGGCGGCTGCATAGGAGGCGGTGGCCTGGTATCCCGCCAGCGCCCGGGCCGCCTCGGTGAGACTCCGATACAGCTCGTGGGTCCGTTCGTCCTGGAGTTCACCGAGCACACCGACGAGTTCGGATAGATCCAGGATGCCGTCCGGCCCCGCGTCCAGTTCCGTCAGAAGCACCTGCTGATCCAACAGGTCATCGAGCAGATGCTGGACACGCTCAGCGGTTGCGTCCGGGAATCTCGTCAAGAGCTGGTCCACGAGCGAGGGGCGGTCCACGAGGTCGGTAGCCAGCTCCAGCACACTGGAAACGACTGGGGACAGGCCGACTGAGATCTCACGTGGTGGCGGCGGGTCCCGCCGACGCCGCGGACGAACGACCGGAATCACGAGTCGGTGCCCACGCACGAAGCCGAGGTCGTTTACCTGTATCCGGAGCCGGTGACGAAACTCCTCGATTTGGAGCAGCTGGACGGTCAGGTCCGCCCACCACCCGGCATCCGGGAGCGCTCGACGCCAGGTGTGAGGCTGTACCTGTCGTGGCGAATCGGTCCAAGAGCCGATCGCCACCTCCGCAAACGCACCGAACGGGGTGGGGCGGACGATACGACGCAGTGAGTACCGCATGAGACTGGCGGTAAGACGTGTCATCTCCTGGTGCGAAACCGGGTCGCCCCGTTCCCAGGCAGCAAGCCGGGCGGCCAGCCCGCGGCTGGCAAGCTCTATCGCTTCCCGTAGGCCCTCGTCGGCGAGTAAGGCCCGAAGATGATCGGGTCCCTCGGAGTCCCCCACAATCTTGAGGGCTCCGACGGACCCTGCAGCAGTGCGAAGAAGAGGTGGTCCGGCGACGCTGAACCCACTCATCGCACCACAGAGGAGATCGTTCGACTCAGCAGCAGGTCACGCACATCGCCAAGCCCATGGCGTATGTGTTGACCGTCCCCGGGGTCAACCCGGATTTCTCGATGATCTCGCGGGCGGAGTCGGGCGTGACCTCGGGTGTATCAGTCGGGGCAACGATCTCGACGTCGAGGTCGAACTCGGTGGTGGTAGCCATGACAGCCTCCTCAGCTCAGGGGTAACTCGGACGTTACCTACACTAACGGCGAACCGCTGGTCCGCGATAGAGACAGCGATCAATTAGTTCCTCGAGCGCTCTGCACTCAGAACAACCACGCGTACCCACTACGTCGAGGAGACGCCAGCGCTGTGAGCGCTGCCGGTCGTCTTCGCGGCTGGGCCGGGTGCCCGTCAAAGCAGTGCGCTCAGGTGTGCAGCACCTCTCGGGCCTCGGCGAAGTGGCAGGCGCTGAGGTGCCCCTCCCGCTCGATGAGCTCGGGAACCTCCGCGGCGCACAGGTCTTGGGCCTTCCAGCAGCGGGTCCGGAAGCGGCAGCCCGACGGCGGGTTCACCGGGCTCGGCGGGTCGCCCTCCAGGCGAATCACCGACTTGCGGTCGCGCGCGGTCGGGTCGGGCACCGGGACGGCGGACAGCAGCGCCTGGGTGTAGGGGTGCGAGGCCTGCTGGTAGATCTCGGTGTCGGTACCCACCTCCATGAGCTTTCCCAGGTACATCACCGCCACCCGGTCGGAAAGGTGGCGCACCACCGAGAGGTCGTGGGCGATGAAGATGTAGGACAGCCCGAACTCGTTCTTGAGGTCACCGAGCAGGTTCATCACCTGCGCCTGGATCGACACGTCCAGCGCGGAGACCGGCTCGTCGCAGACGATCAGATCCGGCTTCAGCGCCAGTGATCGGGCGATGCCGATGCGCTGACGCTGCCCACCGGAGAACTGGTGCGGGTACCGGTTGATGTACTCCGGGTTGAGCCCGACCACGTCGAGCAGATCCTGCACCGCCTTGCGGCGGGACTTCTTGGGCGCCACCTCGGAGTGGATCTCAAAGGGCTCCCCGATGATGTCGCCAACGGTCATCCGCGGGTTCAGCGAGGTGTAGGGATCCTGGAACACCATCTGCACCTTGCGACGCATCCGGCGCAGCGCCGCACCCTTGAGCTTGAGGATGTCCTCGCCCTCGAACAACACCTGTCCTGCCGTCGCTGGTTCGAGGCGCATCAGCACCTTGGCCAGGGTGGACTTGCCGCAACCGGACTCACCCACCACACCGAGCGTCTCACCCGAGCTCAGGTTGAAGCTCACCCCGTCCACCGCCCGGACCTGCCCGATCGTGCGCTTGAACAGGACGCCCTGAGTGACGGGGTAGTGCTTCACGAGGTCGTGCACCTCGAGCAGCGTCTCCCCCTTCTTGGATAGATCAGCCATGGGTGGACACGGCCTCACGCTGGTAGAGATCCTCGGCGAACAGGCACGCGCTGGACCGGACCCCGCCCAGGGTCAGCAAGGGGGGCACCTCTTGCTTGCAGACGTCCTGGGCCATCCGGCACCGCGGGTGGTACGCACAACCCGGCGGGATGTGCATCAGGTTCGGCGGCAGTCCGGCGATGCTCACCAGCTGCTGGCCCTTGAGGTCGACGCGGGGAATCGACTCCAACAGCGCCACGGTGTAGGGGTGGCACGGGTTGGCGTAGAGGTCGTGCACCTCGGCGTGCTCCACGATGCGGCCGGCGTACATCACCGCGATCTTGTCTGCGACGTCGGCGACCACGCCGAGATCGTGGGTGATCAGCATCAAGCCCATGTGCCGCTCGGCCTGAATCTCCTTGAGCAGGTCCATGATCTGGGCCTGCACGGTGACGTCCAACGCCGTAGTCGGCTCATCGGCGATGAGCAACTCCGGGTCCAGGGCCAGCGACATCGCGATCATCACCCGTTGCCGCATGCCGCCGGAGAACTGGTGCGGATACTCCTTGACGCGGCCCTTGGCGTTGGGAATCTTCACCTGATCCAACAGCTCGATGGTGCGTCGGATCGCATCTTTGCGGCTCATCCCGCGGCGAACCCGGAACTGCTCGGCGATCTGAAACCCGACGCTGAACACCGGGTTCAGCGCGGACAACGCGTCCTGAAAGACCATGGCGATGCCATCGCCGCGGATCAGCCTGCGCTGCTCAGCGGTCATCGTCAGCATGTCCTGGCCGTGAAAACGCACCTCACCGCCGGTGACCACCCCCGGTGGCATGTCCAGGATGCCCATCACGGTCTGGGCGGTCACGCTCTTGCCCGACCCGGACTCCCCCAGCACCGCGAGCGTCTCGCCCATCTTCACGTCGAAGGAGACGCCGTTGAGCACCTTCGCGACCCCGTCCCGAGTGCGGAACTCGACGCGCAGCTCCTGCACATCCAGCAGGGGATCCCCAATGGTGGCCACAGGCCTGGGGAGAACAGACGGTTCACCGGCCCGGCCTGTCGTGCGCTTGCTGAACACGAGCGCTCCTAACGCAGCTTGGGATCGAGGGCCTGGCGCACCGCGTCACCGAGCATGACGAACGCGAGCACGGTGATCGACAGGAACATGGCCGGGAACAGCAGGGCGAAGGGAGCGTCTCGGAGATAAGTCTGCGAGTCGCTGATCATGACGCCCCAGGACACCACCGGTGCGTGCAGCCCGATGCCGAGGTAGGACAAGGTGGCCTCGGCCCCGATGAAGGCACCCAGCGAGATGGTGGCGTACACCAGCGTGGGCGCCAGGCAGTTGGGCAGCAGGTGGCGCACGATGATCCGCGGGGTGGTGGCGCCCATCGACCGGGCCGCGGCCACGTAGTCGGCCTGCTTGGCCTGGATCATCGATGAGCGCATGATGCGGGTGGGGACCGGCCAACCGAGCACGACCAGGGACAGAACGACCAGCCCCACAATTCCTACTGTACTGGTGACCGTAAATGTCGTCAGGATGACGATAGCGCCCAAGATGAACGGGATTCCCAGGAATACGTCGGCGATCCGGGACAGCAGCCCATCGAGCCAACCGCCGTAGTAGGCGGCGAAAATGCCGATGGTGACACCCACGATCGTCGTCCCGAGAGTGGTGAGCACGCCCACGGTGAGTGAGTACCTGGTGCCGTAGATGCACCGGGCAAAGACATCATGGCCCTGCAGATCAGTACCAAACCACGCGTGCGCAGACGGTCCCAGATTGCTATTAGCCAGATTTGACGCCAGCGGATCAGTGGAGGTGAAGAGCCCCGGAAACAGTGACATCAGAACGGCCAGCACGATGACAGCGCCCGAGACGAAGAACAGTGGTCGTCGTCGCAGGTCGCGCCAGGCGTCCGACGCCAGGGTGCCGACGCGTTCCGGTTTGTTACCGCCAGCACCCTCTGGACTTGCATTGGGGCTGACCGTGGACTCCGCAGCCAAGGTGGGCTCACTCATAACGAATCCTCGGATCCAGTAGGGCGTAAAGAACGTCGACCAACAGGTTCACCAACAAGTAGACCAGCACCAATACGACCACAAGCCCGGTCACGGTGGCGCCTTCCTTGACTTGGATGGCGCGATAAACCTGGCGGCCGATGCCGTTGACGTTGAAGATGCCCTCGGTGACGATCGCACCACCCATCAGCGCGCCGAAGTCGGTGCCGAGGAAGGTGATCACTGGGATCAGCGAGTTACGTAGCAGGTGCACGCCGATGACCCGCCGTTGCGGCAAGCCCTTGGCGATGGCGGTGCGGACATAGTCCGCGCGTCGGTTCTCCACGATGGAGGTGCGGGTGATACGGGTGGCATAGGCCAGCGACAGACTGGCGAGCACGAAGCCGGGCACAAGCAGCTCACTCAACCTGGCCTTGGCCGACACCGTGGGTGTGATGATCCCCCACTTGACGCCCAGCAAGTACTGAAGCACAAACCCGGTCACGAACACCGGCAGCGAGATCAGCAGCAAGGTGGAGATGAGCACCACGTTATCGAGAAAGCCGTTGCGCCCGAGTCCAGTGAGGACACCGGCTGCGATACCCACGACAATCTCGATCAGCAGCGCTACGACGGCCAGCCTGATCGTCACGGGGTACGAACTGAGGATGATGTCGCTGATCGGCCGGCCCGAGATAGTACTGCCGAAGTTGCCCTGCAGCAAGTTGCCAAGGTATTTGACGTACTGGAGGAAGACGTTGTCATTCAGGTTGTACTCGGCCGTCACCTTGTCGATGAAGGCTTGCGGGCATGCGCGTTGCCCGCACTTGCCTGCGAACGGGTCGCCGGGGACGGAGTACACCAGGAAGTAGATGAGAAACGTCGCGCCCAGGAACACCGGGATCATCTGGAGCAGACGCCGAAGGATGTAGCGGCCCACTAGCCCTCTCTTCGCTGACAACTTGGCGGCACGGTGCGGTCGCCACGGTAACCCGAACCGGGCGCCGGTAGGCACCCGGGCGGACGCCGGTAGGCACCCGGGCGGACGCCGGGCCGGTTCACCCCGGTGAGGGTGAACCGGCCCGATTCGACGTCAATTGTTCACGGTGACCTGAGTCAGGTCGAGCTCAAGTGTGTAGGACAGTTTCGCGTTGCTCAACCGCTGTGAGTAACCCGCCTTCTGCTTGACACTCCACAGCGGAATCACTGGCAGGTCTTTGGCCAACATCTTCTCCGCGTCGACAAATCCCGCGTTCGCCTTGTCGGGATCGGTTTTCGCTGCCGCGGTGGCCAATGCGGCGTCGAACGCCGGGTTGGAGTACTTCGAGTCGTTCGCCGCCCCGCCGGTGCTGTAGAGCGGGGAGAGCCCGTTCTCCAAGTTCGGGAAGTCGTAGGACCATGCCGAGCGGAACAGTCCGGACTCCTTCTTGGCGTTGATGGCCTGGCGCAGCACCTGGAAGGTAGGTACCGGGGTGGCGACACAGTCGATTGCCAAAGCGTCGTGGATGCTGTTGCATACCGCCTCGGTCCAGTCCTTGTGACCACCGTCGGCGTTGTAGGTGAACGTCAGTTGCCCCGTGTATCCACCTGCCTTGGCCAGCAGCGCCTTGGCTTTGGCTGGGTCGTAGATGCAGGCCTCGCCGCACGTGCCCGGCTGGTAGCCGTTGATAGCGGGCGCGGAGTAGGAGGTCGACGGAATGTCGGCACCGTTGAAGATGACCTTCCCGATCTGCGCGCGGTTGATGGCCATGGAGATGGCCTTGCGGAGGTCCGGGTTGGCGAACTTGGGGTCATAGGTCGGGAAGGCGGCAGTGGTGATGCGTGGTGCATTCTTGTCGACCGTGCGGTCACCGAGGTCGGTCTTGTACTTGTCACCCGCCAGGGCCGACGGCGGCAGAATCTGGACAAAGTCCAGGTTGCCCGAGGCCAGGTCCGCGTACGCGGACTCCAGGCTCTGGTAGATCTTGATGGTGACGTCCTTGATGTGTGGCTTGTCGCCTTTGTAGGCGTCGTTGAGGGTGAGCTTGATGTCCTGCTGGTCGACCCACTCGACAAACTTGAACGGGCCATCACCGATCGGCTTGCGGCCGAAGGCCGTCGGGTCGGCGAAGAAGCTCGTGGGCATCGGTGCGAACGCGTGGTATCCGAGTTTGGCCATGAACGGGCTGTACGGCGCGGAAAGTTCCACCTTGAACTCGGTGGGGCTGACGACGCTGAGGCCACTCATGGTCTTGGCGGTGGGCGCCGGTGGTTTGGTGCCCTTGGGGCTACCCGTGGGTGCGCTGGGATTCACTTCGTCGTAGCCCTTGATCTGCTCGAAGAAGCTGGCGTTCAGCGCTGCGTTGGGGCCGTAGGCGCCCCAGTTCCATGCGTCGACAAAGCTCTTCGAGTCCACCGGGGTGCCGTCGTGGAAAGTGTAGTCGGGCTTCAACTTGATGTCGTAGTGCACGGCGTCAGGAGAGGTGATGGAGTCGGCGATCGCGAGCTCGGGCTTGGAGGTGTCGGTGTTGTATTTCACCAAGCCGACGAACATGTCATCGATCGGGATCGATCCACCCTCTTCGTTGGTGTTAGCCGGGATAAGGGGGTTCTCCGGCTGGGTGCCGTTGATCGTGATGGCCGCGTTGGTGTTGCCGCTGCCCCCACTACCGCTGCCACTGCTGCTGCTACAACCGGCGATCAGCGTTACCGCTGCCACCGGGAGCGCAAGTACCGCCGCGCACCGCCTTATCTGCATTACTGGAATCCTCTCGGAGAGAAATGAATGTGCCCCGCGCCACCGGTCCCGTGCCGCCGGTCCAACACCTGTGCCGTCTGCGGCGCAGATGGGGGGAACCATAGCCCTGCCGAGAACCGCCCGACGGTGCGCAGCGGTAACGATATTGCGTCAATCATGGGCGGCTGCCTTATTGATCGGGGACCAGTGCGGCGTGTCGTAAGTTAGTTTCTGATGTTGGGCTGCGATAATGGCGTATGCGAGTGGCTCCGTTGGTGGTGCGGTCGGGTGATCGGCAGGTGTTGTTGTCGTGGGTGCGCTCGACGTCGATCCGGGCGGGGTTGGCGCAGCGGGCGAGGATCGTGCTGCTGGCCGCCGACGGGGTGTCGAACACCGACATCGCGACCCGGGTGGGGGTGTCGCGGCCGATGGTGACGTTGTGGCGCACCCGCTACGAGCAGGCCGGGATGGACGGCCTGGTCGACGAGCCCCGCTCGGGTCGACCGCGGACGGTGGATCGGGAGGCGATCATCGCCGCGACCCTGCGGACCCCGCCGAAGAGCTTGGGGGTGACGCACTGGTCGTCGCGGTTGCTGGCGTCCAGGTTGAAGACGTCCAACAGCACGGTGGCGAAGGCGTGGCGGGAGGTCGGGGTGCAGCCGTGGCGGTTGCAGACCTTCAAGTTTTCCACCGACCCGGAGCTGGTCGCGAAGGTCACCGACATCGTCGGGTTGTACCTGGCGCCACCGGAGAACGCCGTGGTGCTCTGCGTGGACGAGAAGTCCCAGATCCAGGCCCCTGGACCGCACCGCGGTGATGCTGCCGATGCAACCGGGGTTGCTGGCGCGGCGCACCGCCGACTACATCCGCAACGGCACCACCACCCTGTTCGCCGCCCTGAACATCGCCACCGGCCAGGTCACCGGGCTCTGCCAGCCGCGGCACCGCAACCAGGAGTTCCTGCGGTTCCTGCGCCAGGTCGCCCGCGCCTACCCCGACGGTGAGCTGCACCTGGTGATGGACAACTACGCCGCCCACAAGCGCGTCGAGATCCGAGACTGGCTCGAGGCGAACCCCCGCATCCACGTGCACTTCACCCCGACGTCGGCGTCGTGGATGAACCTCGTCTCTGGTTCGGGATCATCGAGCGCCAAGTCATCCACCGCGGCACCTTCACCCCCGTCCGCGACCTCACCACCAAGATCCGGGCGTTCATCGACGGCTGGAACACCCGCTCCCACCCCTTCGTCTGGACCAAGACCGCCGACCAGATCCTCGCGAAAGCCGACCGCAAGACAACTTCAAACACGGCGCACTAGCGCCGTTGATCGATCATGCGGGCGATCAACTTCTCGATCTGGCGCTGTCCTCGGGGGGAGATGTTGCGGGCTGCGAGGGCACGGACGACATTATTTCGTTGCAACAGGCCATCGCGTTGTAGGTCGTCGAGGGTGTGTTGGGCTGTCTGTCTGCTGAAGGTGTCACCGAAGTTGTTTCCCCCGCTCGCCAGCCGGTCCACATGCTCGATGAAGGTGGGTAGGTCCTGGGTCGCGACGCCGGTTACCAAGTTAATCGCGCCGACGTCCGCGGCCCAGCCAGCGACTGGTTCGGCGGAACTCTCGACAACACACAACGACGAGCCTTGCGCCAGGCCGATCGCGAAGTCCAGGGCCCTGCGGGTGGGGAGGAAGGAGAGAACCGCCACGCCGCGGGCGGCGTGGCGGCCTGATCTCGGCGTGAAGTGCGTTCGTCCTCGGGTGTACCGGCTCAGGGGTGAGTGAAGGATTCGGCCACTGAAGGCGTAGGTGAGGACCGGGCCGTCGAAGGTGTTAGTCACGAGAACGGCGTAGGTGCCCTGCTTGACGGCTTCTGCCTCGATCCAATCAATGGCCAGGAAAGCGGCGACGTTCCAGTCGCGCTGGGCATCATCGTCTGGAACCCAGGCGACGCTGTAACTGGTCAACACGGGTTCAGGCTAACGGGCCATCGAGAGTGATCTCACCGCTCGTGTTGCCGCACGGAGGGCTGTTCACGAGAGCGTGACTCCCCCGATTTGTCCCGCTCTCGGCGCACTGCACCACCTGAGCCCCCCCTCGATAGCCAGTGAGGATGTAGGTGGCGCCACCCGCTGGGGTCTGACTCACCGATAGCCCGACGCGAACATGCTGTCTTTCGATCGATTCGTCGGCCTGGCGGGTGGTGCCGCTTGCACGCGAGCGGCCGGGTGGCGTGACCTCATAGCGCCTCTGTGTGTCAAGTGCAGCTGCCGTTTAAGGCTGAATCTGGGTCTTGCGGGGTTTTTGGCCGATCCGACGCGGAGGTGTCAGAGGTTTGGGCCGACCGTCTTCTTTGTGCTCCGGTACTGCCCGACACTTGGCCGCCCCTGGCTCGGTAGGCCCGTTGTCGGCACGCTGGCGAGCAATAGACCAATCGGCGCCCCGCTCCGGGCAGGGCCCGCGGCAGCCGACCACCGCACTGCTCGCACATGGGCACAGTCAT
>JAABUT010002830.1_pt1 | contig 15891 bp, 16 predicted proteins | sample 5559281 | NCBI WGS metagenome assembly JAABUT01 (sample SAMN10711880, study PRJNA513359) | rock metagenome | isolation source: Antarctica rocks | place: Antarctica: Victoria Land, Ricker Hills nord | collected 2016-01-04 | reverse complement strand
GATGAACTGTATTCAGGAGGATTTGGGTTGGCGGCGGCCACCTGAGGATCGTCCACGTGCGTCCGCGTCGGCTGGCAGCAACCATCCATTTCCATTCCACCGTCCGTTCGGGGTGGTAACCGAGTTTAGCCTGTCAACGAAGTTAGGAAGTTAGGTCTTCCCAAGTCTGCGCTGGCGGCCCTGGACACCGGGTTGGGTGACGCCGAAGCCACTGCTTGTCCACTGGTCAGCGTCTGTGTTCAGCGGAGTTCGAACGATCCGGTGAGCGGCAACTCGGAGACCGAGGTCCCCACCGCAAGCTCGAACCTGCCGAGTTCGTAACGCCATTCATTGTCCCAGAATGCGAATGCGCGAGCGGAAATGTCAATCGTCATGTCGACGGTTTCGCCGCCGGCTGCGTGTACGACGGCAAATCCCACCAGCCACCGAACCGGACGGTCCACCGCAGAATCGCCTCTGCTGGCGTAAACCTGAATCACGCACTTCCCCGGTCGTTGTCCGGTGTTGCTCGCCTGAACCCGTACTGGCAGACGGTCGCCTTCCGAGATGCTCCGGTCGATCTGGAGCGACCGGAGGGACCAGGAGGTGTAACCAAGGCCGTACCCGAACGGCCACGCCGGGGCAGTGCCCTGGGTTCAGGGCATCCCCATGTTGATGGTGCTCGGAAACTACGCACTGCAGCGCGGCTGGGACCCGTCGGCTCTGACGGATTGGTTTCATCGCGCCTTCGTCGACGGCTACGACTGGGTCATGGTGCCGAATGTGGTCGGCATGTCCCAATACGCGGGCGGCGGAATCATGGCAACGAAGCCCTATGCCGGTGGCGGTGCGTACATCGACCGGATGAGTGACTTCTGTGGCGGCTGCCGATACAACCCGAAAATCCGGGTCGGCGACGACGCCTGCCCTTTCACCGCCGGCTATTGGGCCTTTCTGCATCGGAACGGTGCTGAATTCGTCGCAAACCACCGGATGCGGCAGGCCGTGCGCGGAATGGATCGGCTCACCGATCTGGAGGCGTTGGTGGAGCAGGAGACCGAACGTGGCACCAGCGCACCGTAGAAGCCTCACCTACCTCGACCCACGAGCGCCGTCGCGCGGTCCCAGCCGGGCCGGCCGGGCGACGGAGAGGGCGGTGAGTGGCCGAGTGTGTACGGCGAGGTGCACCCTGGCCCTGGTGGTCAGGAGCTCCGACATTCAGGTTCGTGGTGGATCATGGCGGGTGCGTTCTTTGTACCTCCATCCTGGTGCAGACCTCGTTCGTCAACTGCCAGTAATCCATCGTCGCGCACACCCAGGTGATTCTGGCTGCGATCGAGCACGGCCTGTCCACGGCCGCACCGAATCGGTCAACCAGATACAACCAACGGAAATGAACAGAAGAACCCTTAAAAGGGCCAGATAGCTCGAAAAGAATCGCGTCAGTCACTGTGGAAATTCACCTGATGACGCGGTGGCCGCGAGTGGAACATTCGGGCAATACTCCCCAGAACTGTGCATTCTCACAAATACGAATGAAGTGCCGGTTCGACGTTATCTGCAACCTGCGACGAAGGGTGGGCGTCGCTAACCGAGCCAGCTGACCCAGATCATTCATTGTCGTGCGGCTTGTCTGGCGCGCCGGGAGGGTGTGAAGGCCTGCAGATCCAGCAGTCCGGGCGGATCACTGACCCCTGGACCGCCGGCGGTCGCCCATTGCACTACCTGAGCCGTAGCTTCCTCGTCGAGCACGCCCTCGAGCCACACCGGCCGGGCCCCGGCCCGACGACCGGCCGGCGACGGAGTCACCACGACGACGTTGGACCGTTCACAGGCGTCGAGGCACTTGCTGACCTTTACCTGGCCGGCCCCTTCGATACCGGTGCGCAGAGCTCGCAGCTGACCGTCATGATCGACATCCGGGTGCTTACTGGTAGTGCCGCAGCAGCAGTCGCGGCACACGGTGACCGTCGGACCAGAGGAATCCAGGGTGAACGCCGACCGGATCGACCGAGGATCCGAGGCGCGGCGGCCACTCACTCGTTCGTCCTCGCCGTCGAGATGACCGGTGCGGTGGAAGAACCGGCGCGACGCCAGGCGGCCTTGCGGAGCAACCGCAGACCGTTGAGTCCGACGATGACGGTGGATCCTTCGTGGCCGGCCACGCCCAATGGCAGTGGGAGGGTGCCGACCAGGTCCCAGATGACCAGCCCGGCGATGACGACGCCGGCGGTGATGAGGTTGGCCACCACCACTTTTCGGGCTCGGCGCGCGAGGTCGACGACCTTCGGAACGGTGGACAACTCGTCCCTGACGATCACCGCGTCCGCGGTTTCCAACGCGAGGTCCGATCCGTGGCGGCCGATCGCCACGCCGAGGTGGGCGGCGGCCATGGCTGGTGCGTCGTTGACACCGTCGCCGACCAGCAGCACCCGGGAGCCCTGCTGTTGCATGGCTCGCACGGCGGTCACCTTGTCGGCCGGTAGCAGTTCGGCCCGTACGTCGGTGATTCCCACCTCGGTGCCCAGTCGCCGGGCGACGGAGGCGTTGTCGCCGGTCAGCAGTACCGGGGCGGTGCCGGTCAACTGGCGCAGCTGCGCGACGGTGTCGGTGGCGTCGGTGCGGAGCCGATCGGCCAGTACCAGCACACCGACCGGTCGATGATCCACCACCACCACCACGGCGGTGCGGCCCTGATCCTGCGCCGCTGCCACCACGGTCGCTGCCCGCGCGGCGATCGCCCCACCCCCCAGCGACAGGTCGGCGAGCACTGTCGGCGAACTGACATGCACGCCCAGGCCCTCCACGGTGGCGCTGACACCACGTCCCGGAGCGGACGAGAAGTCCTGCGCTGCGGGGATTGTGAGGCCGCGATCGTGCGCGGCGCGGACGATCGCCGCCGCCAGTGGATGTTCGCTGGGTCGTTCGGCTCCGGCCGCCAGTCGCAGCAGCTGATCCTGGCTGATGGACACCTCGGGCAGGACGTGCACTTCGGTGACCCGAGGGGTGCCCTCGGTCAGGGTGCCGGTCTTGTCGAACGCCACGATGTCGGAGAGGCCGAGTTGCTCCATCACCACCGCCGACTTCACCAGCACCCCGTGCCGCCCCGCGTTGGCGATCGCCGACAGCAGCGGAGGCATGGTCGCCAGGACCACAGCGCACGGCGAGGCGACGATCATGAAAGTGATGGCCCGCAACAAGGTCGGCTGCAGCGCCCCATGCAGGGCGAGCGGGATGAAGAACAACGCCAGCGTCGCCGTCACCATCAGCAGTGAGTACCGCTGCTCCACCTTCTCGATGAACAGCTGCGTCGTGGCCTTGGTGGCCGACGCCTCGTCGACCATGGCGACGATCCTGGCCACGACCGACTCTTCGGCCGGGCGGGCCACGCGGACCTGCAGCGCGCCGGTCCCGTTCAGGGTGCCGGCGAACACTTCGTCGCCTGGTTCCTTGACGACCGGGAGCCCTTCGCCGGTGATGGTGGCCTGATCGACATCCGAGGCCCCGTCGACGACGTGCCCATCGGCCCCGATACGCTCACCGGGCCGCACCAGGATGAGGTCGCCGACCTCGAGATCCGCAGTATCCACCAGTTCCTCGGCCCCGCCGTCGAGCAGCCGGGTGGCCCGCTCCGGCGCCAGATCCAGCAGTGCCTTCACCGAGTCCTGGGTGCGCTTGGTGGCGAAGGCCTCCAGCGCGCCGGAGGTCGAGAAGATGACGATGAGCAAGGCGCCGTCCAGCACCTGCCCGATCGCGGCGGCCACGATCGCGGCGACGATCATCAACAGGTCGACATCGAGCGTCCTGTTCCGCAGCGCCCTCAGCCCGGCCAGCGCCGGCTCCCAGCCGCCGGCGGCATAACACGCCAGGTACAACGCCCAATACACCGCGGCCGGTGCGTCCAGCAGCTGGGATGTCCCGCCGACGGCGAACAGCGCAGTGGCCAGGGCCGCCCACCGCACCTCCGGCAAGGTCAGCATGCCGCCCAGGCGATGGGCACGAGCCGGCCCAGCGGGCGCTGCGGTTCTGGTTGCCGGGCTCGACAACGTTGATGACATCGGTAGGCCCCTCCGCGAGCGCTGCAGTGCCCGACGGGGAACTGCCCCTGGTGAGGCTACACAAGAATGAACACGTATTCATCTATCAGTAGTCCCTCGGGTACTACGATGACCAGGTGGGACATGGGACGGGTGGGCGCGAGGCGCCACCGGCGCGGCTGACCATCGCCAGCGCCACGGCCGTCGCCGCGACCCTGCAGGCCTTGACGGCACCCAGCCGATTGATGATCCTGTCTCAGCTGCGGCAAGCGCCGGCCACCGTCGGCGAGCTCACCGAAGCCGTCCGCATGGAACAGTCGGCGGTCTCCCACCAATTGCGCCTGCTCCGAGCGATGAGCCTGGTCGCCACCCAGCGCAACGGACGCAGCATCACCTACTCGCTGTACGACAATCATGTCGCCAGCCTGCTGGACGAGGCGGTGTATCACGCCGAACACGTCCGGTTGGGCGACATCGGTTCCAATGAAACGAATCTCGCGGACGACGAAGCGGACAGATCGGCTCCGCTGAGCCGGTGAATTCCACTCGGGCTGCCCACGCATCACCACCACAACCGCAGTGCCGGAAGATCAGGTGCCCGGAATCGACCCGACCTAGTAGGTGGCAGGTCCGCTTCGGAGTTATCCTCTCGTCCGATTCAATCGTGGACCGGTTCACCGGTCAGCTGGTGATCGGCGTGGAACATGGCCTCCTGCAGAAGATTCCGGACATGGGCGCCACGTAGTTGATAGAAGACCTGACGGCCGGCGCGGTTACCCTGCACCAGACCGGCCAAGCGAAGCTTGGACAGGTGCTGGCTGGCCACCGTCGGCCGGCAACCAGCAGCGGCGGCCAGCGTCGCGACATCTGACGTGCCGGTGCGCAGCGCCCACAGGATCCTGACCCTGGTCGGGTCGGCGAGCATCGCGAAAGACACGACCGCAGCCTCGACCTGTGCGCCAGTCGGCTCGCCCGGGTGCTGGCCCGACTCGGTGGGTCGGACGGTCCGGGGCGACGAGGCTGACATTGCCTGATCTTAAGCCCACGACTTCTCATATTCACGGATGCGCAGATGATGTTACGATAGGCAGGTCCGATTCCGCAAAGGCAGAAAGTGCATGCCATGGCCCACCCTCTTCACCACGACCATCCCCGCCAAGACCATCCCCATCAAGGCCATCCGCACCAAGACCATCCGCACTCCGACCTCCCCGTCGACGCCGACCATCACCCTGACCACGCGAGCGATCAGCCACCCGCAGCGCAGGACCACGGTCACCGGCATCCCGGTGAGGTCGGCGGTGGACACGCGCCGCATCAGGACCACGGGCACTCCCACCACGCTCACGGCCACGATAGCGAGCACGGTCACTCCCACGATGCCGAGCACGGCCACTCCCACGACGAACAAGGCTGGTGGGGCCGGCTCCGGCACGCCGTCTCCGGTGCCGTCGGCGGTCACTCACACGACACCGCCGATCAGATCGACGATGCGTTGGAAGCCGACAGCGCCGGACGCCGGGCCCTGATCATCAGCCTCATCGGCCTGGGCGTCACCGCCCTGCTGCAACTCATCGTGGTCGTCATCTCCGGGTCGATCGCGCTGCTGGGCGACACCCTGCACAACGTCGCCGACGCGTTGACCGCAGTGCCGTTGCTGATCGCGTTCACCCTGGTCCGCCGGCCACCGACGAAGAAATACACCTACGGATACGGCCGCGCCGAGGACATCGGCGGCCTGTTCGTCATCGCGATGATGCTGCTGTCCAGTGTGGTGGCCGCCTACGAGGCGATCTACCGGCTGCTGCACCCGCAGCAGGTGCACTACCTCTGGGCCGTGGCCGCCGCCGGCCTGGTCGGATTTGTGGGCAACGAGATCGTCGCCCGCTACCGGATCCGCGTCGGCCGGCAGATCGGTTCCGCCGCTCTGGTCGCCGACGGTCTGCATGCTCGGACCGACGGGTTCACCAGCCTCGCGGTGCTGCTCGGCGCCGGCGGCGTCGCGGTCGGCTGGCGGTGGGCCGACCCGGTCGTCGGTTTGCTCATCACCGTGGCCATCCTGGGCGTGCTGCGGTCCGCGGTCCGGCAGGTCGGTGCAAGGCTGATGGACGCTGTCAACCCAGGTCTGGTCGATCAGGCCACCGCCGCGATGTTGACCGTCGATGGGGTCACCGGCGTCCGCGAGCTGCGGATCCGGTGGATCGGGCACACCCTGCGCGCCGAAGCCGACGTCACCGTGGACCCTGCGCTGTCCGTCGGCCAGGCGCACGATCTGGCCCACCACGCCGAACAACACCTGCTCGCCGACGTCCGCCGGCTCGCCGGGGCAACCATCCACATCAGCCCCACCGGAGCGCACAGCGGTCGGGTGAGGAACGCCGCGTGAACTCTTCGGATGCGCCAACCGCCGCGCGATACCCCAGCTGCCAGGCCGACCTGGCCGGCATCGGCTCTTCGCATCATGATGACCCGGGCTGCTTTCAGCGCCTAAGCCCGGCCTCGAAGCGCCTGCTGACATCAGTCGGTTGCCGGTGGTAGCACCGCAATCGCCTCGATCGAAATCTTCAAACCCCGCGGCAGTTGAACGTTGGCGGGCGCCGAGCGGGCCGGGGGCGGATCGGGCATGTGGCGGGCGTAGACGGCATGATGGTCGCGAAATCCTCGACCGAGCTGTAGAAGATCGTCGTCTTGACCAGGTCGGCCATCGACGCACCAGCTGCCTCCAGGATCGCGGCAACGTTGCGCAAAGCCTGCTCGGTCTGTTCAGTGATGTCGTCTGACGCGATCCCGGTGGCCGGGTCGATCCCGGCAGTGCCTGAGCAGAATACGAACCCGCCCCCGACAATGGCCTGGCTGTAGCGGCCAAGAGCGACCGGGGCCTGATCGCTGGTAGCGGCTTTGCGTGTGGTCACCAGGCAAGGATGCCGTAACCGCCGTCTCCGTCACCTTCGGTGGTCCAGATGTGTCCCCAGAGCCAACGTTGTTGATCAGCACATCGAGGCGACCATATTCCGCTTCGATCCACGCCGCCGCCTGCCGGACGGACTTTTCATCGGTGACATCGAGCTGGACGAAACGAGAGTCGGCGCCGTCGTGGCTCAATAGGCTTGCGGCTTCCTGGCCCCGCGTTTCCTCGCGCGCGCCGACAAGCACAGTCATGCCCAACGCGCCGAGCTGCTGCCGCGCTGTCTCGTACCCGATTCCCTTGTTGACCCCGGTGATCAGGGCGATCTTGTTCGTCATGCCCTCACAGTAGGGGCCGCATGCAGTCGCTGAGCATCTGGTTCGACGCTGGCCGACGACACCGAGTTCGGCCTCGTCGCCTACCTTTTCACCGAAAACCTCAGCCGCGCCATCACTGTCGCCGAACGGCTCCAGACCGGAATGGTCGGCATCAACCAGGGCATCGTGTCCAACCCCGCGGCGCCCTTCGATGGCATCAAGACCTCCGGCCTGGGCCGCGAAGGTGGAACCGAAGGCATCGAGGAATACCTGGAAAAGAAATATGTCGGCATCAAACTGTGAACAAGCGGCCGTCGATCTATGAATCGTTACCTGACTTCCTTCCTGTAGGCCCGGCCACCTCCTCGGTAGTGGTCGCAAATCTCCGAATCTCAGATAGGTGTGGAAGATGAGCGGTCACGATCATCACGTCGGGCCGGCGGACCACCTGCATCCGGCGCTCGATCTGCCGTATGGCCTGCCCGACTGGGCCTTTCAAGACCAGGAGCGGCCGGGGCGGCTCGATGCCGAACCCACCGAACCTGCGGTCACCACCGCTAGTGCGGACGCCGACGAGAACGACAATCTGGGTTTGCCGACTTTCGGGAACCGGGACTGGATCGGCACCAGAGCAGATCTGTCCGCACGGCGGCCGGACGTGGCGGTCGTCGGCGCGCCGTTCGACATCAACACCACCAACCGTGCCGGCGCCAGGTTCGGCCCCAAGTACCTGCGGTCGACCGCCTACGACCCGGGGACCTATCACCTGGACCTGGGAATCGAACTGTACGACTGGCTCGACGTCGTCGACAACGGAGACGCCCACTGTCCACACGGACAGACGGCACCCTCGCTCCGCAATATTGAACGCAAGGTGGCGGGAGTGCTTGCTGCGGGCGCATTCCCGATCGTCATCGGCGGCGATCACTCGGTCACCTGGCCGTCGGCCACGGCCGTTGCCCGCAAGTACGGCTGGGGCAAACTTGGCGTGGTGCACTTCGACGCGCACGCCGACACCGCGGACATCCTCGAGGGAAACCTGGCGTCGCACGGCACTCCGATGCGCCGACTGATCGAGTCCGGCGCGGTCCGCGGCAGGAACTTCGTGCAGGTCGGCCTGCGCGGCTATTGGCCGCCGCCGGAAACCTTCGACTGGATGCAGGACCAGCAGATGACCTGGCACCTGATGCACGAGATGTGGGACCGGGGTGTCCGCCCGGTCATCGCCGAGGCCATCGCAACGGCGAGCGACGGCTGCGAGGCGGTGTATCTGTCGGTGGACATCGATGTGCTGGACCCGGGGTTCGCGCCCGGCACCGGCACTCCCGAACCCGGCGGTATGACACCCGCCGACCTGCTCCGCGCGGTGCGCTCCATAGCGTTGGAAACGCCGCTGGTCGCGTTGGACGTGGTGGAGGTGTCCCCGCCGTACGACCACGCCGACAACACCGTCAACAACGCTCACCGCGTCGTGCTGGAGGTCCTCGCCGGACTGGCCCACAAGAAGCGGGAGCTGGCCGGCGGGACCGTGACCCGTCCCGGTCATCGGCCCGACCCGGCAAGCCTGCGGTACCCGGCGACGAGGTGACCAGGCCGCCACCCCGGCGCCCGCTCAGCACCGACATGGTGGCATCGACATGGTGGCCAGATCGGTCGGTCAGTGGCAACTCTGCCCGTGGTCGGCGGCAGGTTGCCCGGGACCTCCGGCTGATCCGACCGCCGAGCCGTGACCGGGTTGCGGCGGCACATCCAATGCTGGATTTCGGTCGAAGAACCCGAAAGGCTTGAGCCAGAAGGACACCGTGTCCACCGGCATGATGGGCCAGTCCTCCGGGCGGGTGATGTGGTGAAGGCCGAAGACGTACCACAGGACGACGTCGGTGTTGACCAGCGGCTCGTCATCGGCGATCCACCGGGTCAGACCCTGGTCGTCCCTGCTTTGGGTGGGATATGTGCCGCAGGGCCACTTCTGATCGTCGTGATGACGGGTGACCCACAGCAGGTGGCCCATCACCGGCGCTCGCAAGGACTGCGGCATCGCCGGGTCCATCATCGACGGGATCGCGGCTGTCGGCACCAGCTTGTAGGACACCGGTACGCCGACCGCGTTGAGCTTGTCCGGGTTGCTGATCTTCCAGGCGCGTTGGGTGTCCCAATTGAAGTCGCGGCCCGATTCCGCCTCGGAGGTGATAGGCGTCGACGTGGTCACCACCGCCAGGCCGTAGGGGTTGTCGGGGCCGATCGGTGCCGCAGCGGAGTCCACTTCCATCACCGTGTTGGCCTGGCCGTCGACGTCCAGGTCCAGCCGGGCTACCAGAAAGTGCTGGTGGAACGGCGCGTAGGTGCGCTGATCGACCAGCGCACCGGTGGCCGGCGTCGACGCACCCTCCGGCAGCGCGGTGGTCACCATGATCCCGGTCGCCCGGACCTCACATTCGATGTTGCCGTCCTGGTAGAAGCGCCAGTACACCAGGTACTCGTAGTTGGCGACGGTGGCGTGAAAGGACACGACCATTCGCCGGGCCCGCCGCACCTGGACCCGGCCGTTGGAGTCGACGTGCTTCCACAGCACGGCGTTGTCCTCCTCGTGCAGGCAGATCGCATTGGCTATCGTCGACGGTTCCCCCAGACTGTTGGTCAGAACAGCATCCAGATAACGGATCTCACCGAGGCAGTCACATCCCAACGCCAGTGACTGGGTCATGTACCCCAAGCCCCACTCGCCGATGTCGAAGGCAGTGCGCCGATAATGATCGAAACTGGAATCCCGGTACGGCACGATCATCTCGGCGAAAGACATGCGGTAGGCGATGTCCCGCGCCGTGCCGTGATCGTCGTAGGTCACCTGGTGGATGACCAACCCCTCGCGGTAATTGAAGGCCAGCCGGAACGACCAGTTCTGCCAGCGAACGACGTTCCCGTCCACCTGGAACGACGGTCCGTCGGGCTGGGTGATCTCCAACGCCTTGACGTCGGTGCGCAGGTTCTGTCCGGGAACGAGATCCGGTTCGTACTCCCCCATCACCGGCGCCGGCGCGGCGACGACGCCGGCGCGGTCGATCTGCAGCAGCGTCATCGTGTTCATGTCGATGATCAGTTTCATCCCCGAGACCAGATGGGCGTAGGGGTTCCCGGTCGGGCTGGACCGCACCCAGATGTCCGCCCAACCCAGCCGTCGATCCCGCCACTGCTCGGGCATCAGCGGGTGCCCGTACGCCCAGACGTCGATCAACACCAGATCCAGCTCGGTCAAGCCGCGCTCGGCCAGCGCGGCCACCACCTCCGGGTCGGCCTTCATGGCCACCTGGCAGTCGTGCCATTCGTCGACCGTGAAGTTCGGAGTGACACCGGGGACATGGTCGAAGGCGATGACCGCGTCGTCAACCGCGTCGCCCGCCAGCTGGACGGTCGCCTCGTAGGTCTTGTTGTCGACGCGGTCCCACAGCACCGACAACGATCGCCGCAGAATTGGGTCACCTTCCCGCCAGGACAGCACCGCCGCCTTGGCCGGCTCGTCCAGCGTGATGGAGGCGAACCGGCGCGTGGGGGGCAGCCGACCGGATCTCTGCAGAGCGCCGGTGGTGCGGCGGTACTCCTGCGCGGTGAGCGGGTCGAGCGGATGAAACGACACCTTGGACTCCTCATGACGCAGTGATGAGAGTGCGGCTCGAACCGACCTGTGCTGCAGGGAACAGATTTCGGGCTACTCGGTTGGCGGGGTGATGGCTACCAACACCTCATCCAGCAGCGCGTCGAGCGCCGACCGCTCAATGACCGCAGGCTCCGGAGATCGAGTGAGCAGCGCGAACCATATGCTGATATTCGTTGTTGCGATGCTAAATGTCAACCGATACGGTTGCAATTGGATGCATTCGCCAACGGTTAGCGTTGCTCTTGGCTACGACGCGAGGTTGGAGTGGCTCACAGACCCAACAGCACCCCGCACCGGGAGAAGGTACTTGTGGCCACGAGCGAGAGAGTTATGCTGGAAACAACGTCACCGGCGAGCCGGTATCGGTCGCCGATGCGACGATGGATGTCATCGATCCGAGCGCAGGAGCTGTCACTGCGACATCACCAGATCCCCGCCTTACACTCCTCGTTGTCAACGGATGTCCGTTCGCCGATCCCGCAATCGTCTGGGACAACACCGCCGCACCGCTATCCAGGCGGGCCGTGTTCTCTGACAGCTCGGCACCAGCCTCAACTCATTGAAGGAGTGCAGTCGTGCGCAGCCCTCGCTACCAGGTGACTGATCCGTCCACCGGTGCGGTCATGGAAACATTCGAGTACGCGACGGACATCGAACTCGAAAACATGCTTGCGACGTCAGCGACTGCGTACGCCAGATGGAAGGACGTACCGATCGCCGAGCGTTCGGAGGTCGTGAAAAGGATTGGGGCACTGTTCGCGGAGCGAGCGGAAGAACTCGCGAGAATCGCGACACAGGAGATGGGGAAGCCCGCATCGGAAGGTGTCGAAGAGGCACAGTTTTGCCAGGCGATCTTCGAGTACTTCGCGACCGAGGGACCAACGCTGGCCGCCGACCAGCCGATCAAGACCTTTTCCGGCGCCAGGGCCGTGGTGCAGAAGCTGCCGGTCGGGCCGCTGCTGGGAATCATGCCCTGGAACTTCCCGTACTACCAGATCGCCCGGTTCGCAGCCCCGAACCTCATGCTCGGGAACACCATCGTGCTCAAGCACGCCGAATCGGTCCCACGGTCAGCGCTGGCAGTGGAGAAGATCATGGTCGACGCCGGCGTCCCGACGGGCGTCTACCAGAACGTGTTCGCCTCCCACAGCCACATCGAGCGGATCATCTCCGACTCGCGCATTCAGGGTGTCTCGCTGACCGGCTCCGAGCGGGCCGGCGCGATCGTGGCGGCGCTCGCCGGCAAGAACCTCAAGAAGTGCGTACTCGAACTGGGCGGTTCCGACCCGATGCTCGTGCTCGACGCCGACGATCTTGATGAAATCGCCGGCAAAGCGTGGGACTTCCGGATGTACAACACCGGTCAAGCGTGCAACTCGAACAAGCGAATGATCGTCATGGACGACCTGTTCGACGACTTCGTCGCCAAGCTCACCCAGAAGGCACTGGCGATCGACACATTCTCGCCCATGTCCTCCCGCGCCGCTGCCGAGTCGCTGGCAGCTCAGGTCAACGACGCCGTCAGCAAAGGCGCCACGCTGCATGCTGGCGGTGTCCTCGGCGATGGACCGGCGGCGTTCTACTCTCCGGCGGTGCTCAGCGGCGTCACCAAGGACATGCGAGCGTACGGCGAGGAGCTGTTCGGCCCGGTCGCCGTGGTCTACAAGGTCGGATCGGACGAGGAAGCCCTTGCGCTCGCAAACGACACCCAGTACGGGCTCGGTGGCTCGGTGTTCAGCACCGACGCGGGCCGTGCGGAAAAGGTCGCGAATCGGCTCGAAGTGGGTATGTCCAACGTCAACTCCACCGCGGCCGAGGGAGCGGAGATCCCGTTCGGTGGCGTCAAACGCTCCGGTTTCGGCCGCGAACTCGGCCCGTTAGGCATGGACGAGTTCGTCAACAAACGACTCTTCTACGTCGCCTAGTTACTTTTCGACCTGGAAAAGTTAGCGGTCAGCGCCGGAGCGAGAGCCTTGAGGCGGTCGACGCCGGTGGCGAAGTCGATGCCCATCGGAAGGCCGGCGACGACGTGGTCGGCGCCGGCGGCGAGATGGGTGCGTACGGTTGCGGTCACCGCGGCGATGTCGCCCTGCTTTGCGCTGACATCGACCAGAACGACAAGCAACTTGTCCGGGCCGAGTGCGAGTCTTGCGGCAGTGGTAAAATCCGGTGTCACCATGGCCGGCATCGCGCCGTCGGCGTGTTTCGCGGCGAGTGCGAGCATCTTCGGCCCGTTGGCACCGACGATGCGGGGGTAGTCGACGTCCGGGGCGGGGAGCTGCCTCGCATCCGGATTGTTCATCCGCGCCAGATACCTGCGCATCATTGCCAGCGGCCGGTCGAACTCGGCACCGACACTGGCCGCCTGGTGGGCGTATCCGACGCCGAGCCCGAGCACGACGCGACCGGGGATAGGCCTCTGCGAGCTGCGCGGCCGCGCCGTGCGCCGTCTGTGGTGGCCGAACCCAGATGTTCGCGACACCGGTGCGAAGACCAGGTGCTCGGTCGCTGCGAGAAGCACGGCGAGCTGCACGAGGGCGTCCTTGCCGGGCACCTCGTTCGTCAATGCCGAGCGGTGGCCGGCGCGTTCGAGTCGCTGGACGGCCGCGCGCTGCGCCTCGACCGGTGTCGGCACGGCCAGCGAGTGCGGTAGGAAGGCATCGATGGTCCCGAGCGCACGCCGGGTCGCCTCGACCCGATCGCTGGCGCCCATCATGCGGGGATCTCGGCCGTCTGCGTCCTCCATTGCTCGTCGTCCATTCTTCGTCGTCCATTCATGTGCTTCTGGTCGGCATGGCGAATCCGTCAGAAGAATTCGGCGCCGAGGTCGGTGGCCAATGACGGCCCGAAAAGCGCCGCTGGGGTGTAGGCGCCTGCTGGTGCCTGCTGCTCGAGCAGTCGGCGGGTGACCTCTGCGGTGACCATCTCGGTGAAATGTTGTGCGTCGCCCAGGCGCAGCCACGCATCGGCGCTCGTGCCGTCGTTCCACTCGGCCCGGGCGTGTCCCCACGAGAACTGGGCGGAGCGCTCGCGCGCCCGGATGGGCATGCCGGCCAGCCGAGCGGTCGCGAACCGACGCAACGCCGGCCAGCGCAGCAGTACCGACAGGATCGGGAACACCGCCCGGACGGCCGGTCCGGAAGGGATGGCCGAGGTCGCAGCGATAACCGAGTCGGCCTTGCTGACCCGCCACGCGGCGAGCAGTTCGCCAGTCGGCAAGGCCGAGGTCGTGACAGCGTCACCGGTGGGAGTGGTCAGCTGCTGGCGAGCGCCGCCCACCGGGAAGCGGACGAGGCGTCCGTGTTCGACGCGCCGGCCACCCTCGGGCGCACCGTCGAGCATGCTGCCGGCGAGCGCTGATCCGATGACTCCCTCCTCCATGGCCAGCGATGGGATCGCATCGACCCGGAGACGGGCCGGGACAGGGCGCCCCTGGCACACGCGCAGCACGGCACTCTCGGTAGCGAACACTCCGAAACCGGCGCCGGTGACGATCGTGCTGCCCTCGGCGACTGCCCGCTGGTGCCCGTCAAGGACGTCGCGGACGCCCGCGAGCTCGTTACCGAGGTCAACGTAGTGGGTGCCCGGCGGGCATGCCGCGATGACCGGTACGGACGTTCGGACGAACGGGCCGATCGTGTTGACCACGACGGTGGGCGCGGCCGCCCGCATCTGGATCAGCAACGAGTCGAACGAGCCACACACGACCTTGGCCCCATCCAGTTCGGCCGCGATCACGGACAGCCGGGCGGCATCGCGGCCGGCCAGCACCACTGGGTGGCCTGTCCCATGCAAACGACGCGCGATCCCGCGGCCCGACCGGCCGGTTGCGCCGAGTACCCAGATGGCGCCGCTCGAATCTGCCTTGCTCATCGCTGGCTCCGGAAGTAGTTGCCGTGCTCGATGTCCTCGAGCAGCGAAACCTCGGTCGGCTTCCACCCGAGCCGCCCCGTCGTGAGTGAGCTCGAGGTCGGGTTGTCCGTCCCGATGAACGAGGCGAGAAAGCTGAACCGCTTTCGCACCTGCTCGGGCGATGCCGCGGCGACCGGCAGCGCCAGGTGCCGCCCGATCGCGGAGGCGATCTCAAGGAACGGCACCCTCGTCGGCGACGCCGTGGTAGCGGGCGCCGGCCTGCCCATTCTCAAGGGCTTGCACGAACAGCCGCGCCGCGTCCAGACGATGCACCGATGGCCACCGGTTGCCGCCCTCGCCGGCGTAGCCGGACACGCCGTACTTGCGGGCGTAGCCGATGATCTGCGGCAGGAAGCCGTGGTCGCCGTCGCCGTGGACGAGGGGCGGCAGCCGCACCAGGCAGGCCCGCACACCGCTCCCCGCAAGGTCGGCGACCGCCTGTTCAGTGGCGCCGCGCGGCCCGCCAACCGCGGCCGGATCGACGTCCAGGTCCTCCGTGCAACCCTGCCAGCGGGCAACGCCAGAGTGCCGAAGGTGGACACGAACGGACGGCCGGGGCCGAGCGCCTGGCCTATGGTGGTGATGGCGGTGCGGTCCGTGGCCACTGCGGCCGCCAAGAACCTGGGCACGACGCGGCGAGGACTGCCACCGAGCACGACTCTCAGCCGCGTCGCGAAGGCGGCGTGCGAGAACTGATGGAAGAAAGCGGTGTGGATCGCCGCATCGGCCTGCGCGGCGCCGCGGCGCAGGCTCTCCGGGTCCTCGACCGAACCCCGGTGCGGCACCGCCCCCGCCGCGATCAGCGCTGCCGCCGCCACGTCGGAACGGGCCAGACCCAGCACCTGATGGCCGCGGCCGATGAGCTCGCCCACGACGGCCGAGCCGATGAACCCGGTCGCTCCGGTGACAAACACGGGCATACGTCTCTCAGCTCCTCGAGCGGCCACGGTCTGCGAGTCGACCGGCTCCGCATGACATGCCGTGTCATCACTGTAGACCGGATGGCATGCCGTGTCATCTACGATCGCCGCATGGGTCGTTGGGAACCGGACGCGCGGGACCGGCTCGAGCACGCGGCGCTGGAGCTCT
>JAABUT010002829.1_pt1 | contig 15893 bp, 14 predicted proteins | sample 5559281 | NCBI WGS metagenome assembly JAABUT01 (sample SAMN10711880, study PRJNA513359) | rock metagenome | isolation source: Antarctica rocks | place: Antarctica: Victoria Land, Ricker Hills nord | collected 2016-01-04 | reverse complement strand
GACATGGCCAACTTCACCCCGAAATACGGCCCGTGGGACCAGCGGTTGTGTGTGGTGCCCGACGGCGATCTGTTCAAGATGATCCGCAGCGGCAAGGCCGACATCGTCACCGACAACATCACGACATTCACCGAGAAGGGCATCGAACTCGAATCAGGCGCCGAACTCGAAGCCGACATCATCGTCACCGCTACCGGCCTGCAGGTGCAGATGCTCGGCGGGGCTGTGATGGAGATCGACGGCAAGCCGCTGGTGCTCAACCACACGGTGACGTACAAGGGCGTGTTGGTCGAAGGAGTGCCCAACGCCGCGATGGTATTCGGCTACACGAACGCCTCATGGACGCTGAAGGCCGATATCGCCGCCGAATACGCCTGCCGGTTGATCAACCATATGGACGAGCACGGCTACACGCAGTTCGTCGTGCACGCCACCGACGCCGACCGCGGTCCGGAATCGGTGCTCAGCACCTTGAACTCCGGTTATGTGCGCCGCGGCAACGACCGGCTGCCCCGCCAGGGCACGAACGGGCCGTGGAAGGTGAACAACAGTTACCTGCGTGACCTTCCCCTCCTTCGCCGTGGCGCGATCGAGGACGGCGTGCTGCAGTTCAGCAGCGGCGCACCAGCTCGGCCCGCGCCGCGAGCGCGCAACCGCACGAGCGCCTGAGCCCGACGCACAGCTTTTCCCGGAGTGGCGTTGCCGGGATTGTCCGCCAGCTGCGCTTAACCTGACCGCGTGATCAGGTCGGTAGCGGGGGTGGCCATGTGCGCGATGCTCGCGGCCACCAGCGGTGTCGCGGGCTGTGCGTCCAAGAAGCCCGGGCACACCGTGACGGTCACCGTGACCCCTGCGCGCACCAGCTCCACCGCGGCACCGGGCAGCTCGTCTGCCAGCGCCTCCGCGAGCCCGACAAGCTCGACGCGGACCTCGCTCGGCGGCACCTGCGACACGCTGTTGCCGGCCTCCTCCGTCGTCGACGCGATCGGCGGAAAGGGCCTCGACGGGGCCGATGCGTTCGTCGTCGGCAACGCGCAGAAGGACATCGGCCGGCTCGCGTACGTCAACTGCCGGTACGGGGTCACCGGGACGGGCGCCGCGGCGAAATCCAAGATCGAGGTCGGGGTGAGCCTGTACTCCACGCCGGCCGCCGCCGCTACGCGGGTCAGCGCAACGCTCGACGATTACACCGCGCACGGCGCGCGAGCCACCGACACCATGGTCGACAGTGCGCCGGCCAAGCTGCTGAGCGGCGGGACCGGCGCCGACTACGCGGCGCCGGTGCTCGTGCTGTCGGCCGACCAGCGCACTGTGGCCGTCACCATCGCGCCCGCTGTAGCCACCGGATCGACGGCTACCAAGGACGCCGTCGCCCTCGCGAAGCTCGTCCTGTCGAAAACGGCGGCCTGACTACGGTGGGACAGATCATCGACGCCGACTACCACGACATCGTCAAATCCGGTCTCAACGCGGCGCTCGGATTCGAGCTCGACGAGGCCGGCCCGGACAAGGTCGTGATGAGCGCGACGATCGGCCCTGCGCACCTGCAGCCGTACGGCATCGTCCATGGCGGCGTGTACTGCGCCATCATCGAAGCCAGTGCGAGCGTCGGCGCGGCGTCGTGGTTCGGCGAACGCGGCAAGGTCGTCGGCGCGGTCAACCACACGAACTTCCTGCGCGCCATCCGGGAGGGACGCATAGTGGCCACTGCCAGCCCGATCCATCGCGGTCGCAGCCAGCAGCTGTGGCTCGTCGAGGTCGTCGGCCCGGACGAGCGCGTGGCGGCGCGTGGCGAAGTGCGGCTGCAGAACCTCGCCGGGTGATCGGTCCCGCCGCCCAGTAGGGTCGGAAAGGACCGACGCGAGAGGGGTTCGGATGTCCGACCAAGCTGCCAGCGCTGCCGTCTTCACCGCTGCGGGCAAGGACGCACTCGAACTCCCGCTGCGCGAAGCGACGGAAGGCTCCGCAGGCGCGGACATCAGCAAGCTGCTGTCCGCGACCGACCTGGTCACCTACGACCCGGGCTTCGCGAACACCGCGTCGTGCACCTCGTCCGTCACCTACATCGACGGCGACGCAGGCATCCTGCGCTACCGCGGGTACCCGATCGACCAGCTCGCCGAGCACTCCACATTCATCGAGACGAGCTACCTGCTGATCTACGGCGAGCTGCCCACCGCCGACCAGCTGCACGAGTTCGAGAACAACATTCGCCGGCACACGCTGCTGCACGAGGACATGAAGAACTTCTTCGACGGCTTCCCTTCCGACGCGCACCCCATGCCGGTGCTCTCGTCGGCCGTCTCGGCGTTGTCGACCTTCTACCAGGACTCCCTCGACCCGTTCGACCAGGACGACGTCACGCTCTCGACCTACCGGTTGCTCGCCAAGCTGCCGACGATCGCCGCCTACGCCTACAAGAAGAGCGTCGGGCAGCCGTTCCTCTACCCGGACAACTCGCTCGGGCTCGTCGAAAACTTCCTGCGGATGACCTTCGGCTTCCCGGCCGAGCCGTACGAGGTCGACCCGGCGCTGGCGAAGGCGCTGGACCGGTTGTTCATCCTGCACGCCGACCATGAACAGAACTGCTCGACCTCGACGGTGCGGCTCGTCGGTTCGTCGCAGGCGAACCTGTTCGCGTCCGTGTCGGCAGGCATCAATGCACTGTTCGGGCCGCTGCACGGCGGCGCGAACCAGTCGGTGCTGGAGATGCTCGAGCAGATCCGCGAGCACGGCGGTGATGTCAGCGAGTTCGTCACGAAGGTCAAGGACAAGCAGGACGGCGTGAAGCTCATGGGCTTCGGTCATCGTGTGTACAAGAACTACGACCCGCGTGCGGCGATCGTCAAGCAGTCCGCGGACGAGGTACTGCAGGCGTTGGGCAAGCGGGACCAGCTGCTCGACATCGCCCTCGAACTCGAGCAGCATGCGCTGGAGGACGACTACTTCGTCTCGCGCAAGCTCTACCCGAACGTCGACTTCTACACCGGTCTGATCTACCGGGCGATGGGGTTTCCTACCCGGATGTTCACCGTGCTGTTCGCGATCGGCCGGCTGCCGGGCTGGATCGCGCAGTGGCACGAGATGATCAACGATAAGCAGACCCGGATCGGTCGGCCCCGCCAGCTCTACACCGGCGCAGCCGAGCGGAAGTACGCCGCCCTCGGCGAGCGCTGATGGGAAGGCGGGGCCTCGAAGGGACGGAACACGATGGCCTACTACCAGCGACGCGGCACCGTGCCGCCCAAGCGGCACACCCAGCACCGCAGCCCAGAGGGTGAGCTCTACTACGAGGAGCTGATGGGCGAGGAGGGCTTCTCGTCCGACTCGTCGCTGCTCTATCACCGCGGCATCCCCTCCGCGCTGGTCGACGCCCGGCCGTGGGAACTGCCCGATCAGTCGACGACGCCGAACGAACCACTGCTCCCCCGACACCTGAAGCTGCATGAGCTGTTCGCCGAGGGCGCCAGCGCCGACGTCGTGACCGGCCGGCGGTTGGTGCTCGGCAACGACGACGTGCGCATCAGCTACGTGGTGGCCGGCGAGCCGTCGCCGCTGTACCGCAATGCCGTCGGCGACGAATGCGTGTACATCGAGTCCGGCGCCGCGACTGTCGAGACGGTTTTCGGCCAGCTCGAGGCCAGCACCGGCGACTACGTGTTGATCCCGCGAGCCACGACGCACCGCTGGGCACCGAGGCGTGCGGAGCCGCTGCGTGCCTACTGCATCGAGGCCAACTCGCACATCACGCCGCCGCGGCGGTACCTGTCGAAGGTCGGCCAGCTGCTCGAGCACGCGCCCTACTGCGAACGCGACCTGCACAGCCCGGGCGAACCGACGATCGTCGACGGCGCGAACGTCGAGGTGTACGTCAAGCACCGCGGTGCCGGACCGAACGGGCTGGCCGGTTCGGTGCACGTCATGCCGCACCACCCGTTCGACGTCGTCGGCTGGGACGGCTGCCTGTACCCCTACACGTTCGACGTCGCCGACTTCGAGCCGATCACCGGCCGGGTACACCAGCCGCCCCCGGCACACCAGGTCTTCGAGGGGCACAACTTCGTCGTCTGCAACTTCGTGCCGCGCAAGGTCGACTACCACCCGCTGTCGATTCCGGTGCCCTACTACCACGCCAACGTCGACAGCGACGAAGTCATGTTCTACTGCGGCGGCGACTACGAGGCCCGCAAGGGATCGGGCATCGGCCAGGGCTCGATCAGCCTGCATCCGGGCGGGCACTCGCACGGACCGCAACCCGGCGCCTACGAGCAATCCATCGGCGTCCACTACTTCGACGAGCTGGCCGTCATGGTCGACACGTTCCGTCCACTCCGCCTCGGCGAGGGTGCGCAGGCCAGCGACGACGGCCGGTACGCCTGGTCGTGGAACCGGTCGTGAGCTTCGGCATCGACAACCTGCCCTACGCCTCGGTGCACCTGCCGGGCGGCCGACGCGTCGCGGCGCTGCGTTACGGCGATGCCGTGCTCGATCTGGCTCTACTCGACGACCGGTTGTTCGGCGCCGGCACCCTGGACGCGTTCCTGGGCGCCGGCCGGGAGATCTGGACACAGGTACGCGCGGCTGCGCTCGAGGCCATCCACGCAGACCGGTACCGGCTCGTCCCGCTGGCCGACGCCCGTCCCGTTCTCGGGTTCACGGTCGCGGACTATGTCGACTTCTACGCCAGCGAGCACCACGCGACCAACGCCGGACGGATCTTCCGCCCCAGCGGCGAGGCGCTGAGCGCCAACTGGAAGCACCTGCCGGTGGGCTACCACGGCCGTAGCGGCTCGGTGGTCGCGTCCGGCACGCCGGTGCGTCGACCGTGCGGGATGCTCGGGCCGGGCGAATTCGGGCCGTCGCGGCGCCTGGACTTCGAAGCCGAGATCGCGTTCGTAGTCGGCATGCCCGGGACCGAGATCGCGGTAGCCGACGCCGACGAGCACGTCTTCGGGGTGTGCCTGCTCAACGACTGGTCGGCCCGCGACATCCAGGGCTTCGAGATCGTCCCCCTGGGCCCGTTCCTCGGCAAGTCGTTCGCGACGTCGGTCTCACCGTGGATCACCCCGCTGGACGCGCTGGCCGACGTGCGAGTTGCCCCGCCCCAGGAACCGGTGCCGACTTCGCACCTGCAGGCCGGCGCCCCAGCCGGCTTGCGGCTCGAGCTCGAGGTGAGCATCAACGACCACGTTGTCAGCCGGCCCAGCTTCGCCGACATGTACTGGACCTACCCGCAGATGCTGGCGCACCTGACGTCCAACGGCTCGAGCGTGCGCAGCGGCGACGTGTTCGCCTCCGGCACCGTCAGCGGCCCGCAGCGCACCCAACGCGGCTGCCTGCTCGAGCTCACCTGGAACGGTGCCGAGCCGGTGGAACTAGGCACCGCAGGCACCCGAACCTGGCTCGAGGACGGCGACGAGGTGGTGATCCGTGCCGACGCAGCGGGGAAGACCCTCGGCGAAGTGACCGGGCGCGTAATCCCCGCCGTGAAACCAAGATGCAGACGGGACACGAACACATGACCGTGGAGCCCGCACTCGCCGAGATCGGCGAACGCCTCAACCGGGGCGAGCCGGAAGCCTTGGAAGAGGCCTACCGGACGCTCGGGCCGCTCGTGATGTCCTACCTGAGCCGCTATGTGCCGCAGCCGGACATCGAAGACGTCATGCAGCGGGTGTTCTACGAGCTATGGCGGGTGCACGAGCGCTTCGACCCGCAGCAGTCCCTGCGCGGCTGGGTGCTCGGGATCGCCCGCAAGCGGGCCATCGACCATCTGCGCAAGCGCCGTGACGTCGTAGTCCCGCTGGACTCGATGCGCGAGATCACCGGCGACGACGGACGCGAGGTAGCCGAGCGTTTCGTGTGGGCCGACGAGGTGCGCGGGGCGCTGGACCTGCTGCCCGGCCTGCAGCGGGAGGTCATCGAGCTCGCCTACTTCGAGGGCTACACGCAGACCGAGATATCCGTGGCGATGGACATCCCGCTCGGCACCGTCAAGACTCGCACCGCCCGGGGCCTGCACAGGCTGGCCGGATTGCTGGAGAACACGAGGGGGCAGGGATGAGCGAACGTCACGTCTCCGACGAACTCCCACTGTTGTTGACCGGCGACGCCAACCGAGAGGTGGTCATGGCCGCGGCGGTGCATCTTCGCACCTGCCCCGACTGCGGCCAGGAACTCGTCTCCGCGGTGGTCGCGCATGCGTCGCTGACCTCGGCCCACCGCTTCGCGCCGGAGATCGTCGCGCCGGCCGAGGGCGACGAGCTCGACGCGGTGCCCGACCCAGGCCCACTGCCCGATCTGGGCCATGTCTTCGCGCAGGCGCGACAGGACGCCGCGGCAGTATCGACGAAGCCGGTTCGGCATCGCCGCCGTTTGCTGTCCGTCGTGGCTGCCGCCGCGGTGCTCGTCGGCGGCGGCGTCACCGTCGCGGCACTGGAGTGGGGCACGTCGCAGTCGTCGACGCGCACGGTCCAGCTGGACGCCTTCGGTGTCGGCCAGCATCCGGCGAAGATCACGATCGACGGCAGCAAGCTGAAGATCGACGCGTCGCGGCTGCCCAAGCTGGACTCGACGCACATCTACGAGCTGTGGGTCACCGACGGCGATCGCAAGCAGATGCAGCCGGTCGGCTCCTTTGGCAACGGCAACAAGGCCGAGCTGACCCTCGCGTCGAAGGTGATGTCGCAGTACAACGACTTCGAGGTCAGCATCCAGAAGGCGAACCAGATCGAGTACAGCGGCGTCAGCGTGCTTCGCGGCCAGTACGGCTGAGCGATTTCTCCTTCGGCGGCAGCGGGAAGAACATGCTGGTGCGCTGTGCGTACTCGGCCCAGCCGTCGCGCTTGCTCATGTGCTTCTCGAGGATGCGCGCGCCGGAGCCCTTAGTCAGCAGCAGCGTCATGAGGATCGGTGCGAAGATCGTGACCACGCCCGGCAGCGCATCGGCCGCGACCAGGAAGATGCCCCACCACACGCACGCGTCGCCGAAGTAGTTCGGGTGCCGGGTGTAGCGCCACAGCCCCACATCGATGACCTTGCCCTTGTTCGCGGGATCGCGGCGGAAGCGTTCCATCTGCGCGTCGCCGACGGCCTCGAAGAACACGCCGACGATCCAGAGCGCGACACCGATCCAGGCGATCACGCGTACCGGCCGCGCCTCGTAGGCCCCGACCATGATCGGCGCGGCGATGACAAAGGCCATTACGCCCTGCAGCAGGTAGATCATCCGCAGCGCATAGAGGTCGGGGTTGCCCTTTGCCTTGCTCAGCAGCTGCTCGTAACGCGGATCCTCGGGTTTGCCGATGGAACGCCGGGCGATGTGCTGCGCGAGGCGCAGACCCCACAATGCGCCGAGCAGGAGCAGCAACCACCGGCGCAGGTCATCGCCGTACCCGGACGACGCGACGAACGCCACCACCGCGATCGTCACGAACAGCAGGCCCCAGGTCGTGTCGATGACGCTGTGCTTGCCGGCGATCTTGGCGACGACGAACGTGCCGGCCAGGACGACGACGACCGCGGCGGCGGCCCAGCCCAATGTGCCGGCGAAGGCAGACCCGTCGAAGGAGCTCACTGCGGGTTGTTACCCGAGTTCAGCCCTCGATAGCCCAGGGCCGTGTCGCGGGCATTGCGCTGGCGCCCGCAACCGTCGGATTGACGCAGAGGAACTGATCGACGCCCATGCGTCCCTCTTCGAAGGTGAGCGCTCCGCCGACCAGGTAGAGGCGCCATACGCGTGCGACCTCCTCGCCCTGCAATCTCACGAACTCGTCCCAATTCGAGTCGAACGTGTCGATCCAGTGCCCGACGGTGGTGACGTAATGCTCGCGCATCGCCTCCACGTCGCGAACCTCGAAGCCCCCCGACTCGAGGTGCGCAAGGGTCTGCGACATCGGGCGCATGTGCATGTCGGGCGCGATGTAGCTCTCGATGAACGCGCCGCCGCCCGGTGCGGTGTCCCGGTGACGCGACATCTGCTGCAGCAGCAGCCGCCCGGTCGGGCGCAACGCACCGAACAGGATCCCGACGTAGGTGCCGTACTGGCCCTCTCCGACGTGCTCGCCCATCTCGATCGAACTGACCGCATCGAACGTCTCGTCGGTCTCACCGAACTCGCGGTAGTCCTGCAACCGGACCTCGACCCGATCGCTCAGACCGCGGTCGGCGATGCGCTTGACGATGAAGTCGCGTTGCTGGGCGGACAGCGTGATGCCGGTGACGTGCACGTCGTAGTGCTCGGCCGCGTGCAGCGCGAGCGATCCCCAACCGCAGCCGACGTCGAACATCCGCATGCCCGGCTTGAGGCCGAGCTTGCGGCAGATGAGATCGAGCTTGGCCCGCTGTGCGTCGGCCAGCGACTGACCCTCGTGCGCGAAGTACGCCGACGAGTAGGCCATCGACTCGTCGAGCAGCAGCTCGTAGAACTCGTTCGACAGGTCGTAGTGGTGCGAGATCGCGGCACGGTCGCGCAGCCGGGTGTGCAGGCCGCCGCGCAGCCGCGCCTCGGATGCCGGCGGCTTCGGGGGCGCGCCCAGCGCACCCAGGCGAGCGGCCGTGGCCATCGCCTTGAGCTTCGCGCCGGCCGAGAGCGAGACGCCTGTGTCCGGGCGGGAGCGGGCCAGCGTCCAGGCACGCCGGAATCCGTCGGCGAGATCGCCCTCGACGTCGATGTCGCCGGTGATGTAGGCGCGGGCCAGACCGAGCTCGCCCGGCGCCCAGAGCAGCCGGCGCAGCGCCCGGCGCGAACGGATCACCAGGACCGGTCCGTCCTGCGGGCCGGCCTCGCTGCCGTCCCAGGCGCGGATGCGCACCGGCAGGTCGACGCCGACGGTGTCGCGGACCAGCGCTGCGAGGCGATCGGCGGCGGTGTTCGTACTGGGCATGGTGGCCTCCGGGCTGGACGGGTGAGCCGCGAGCTGTTCGGGACGCGGTTGGACGGGCAGTCCCTTGCGCCACAGCCGGATGCCGTGGGCGGTGATCAGCGCGCGGACTAACCACGTCTCGAACGGGTGGCGCAGCGCGGCGGCCGCAACCGCGCGTCGGGTGGCCGGCCGTCGCACGCCGCGCACGGACGCGGTGAACGGCTTACCGCCGGGGCGGTGCAGCGTGATCGTGACCGCGAGGCGCTCTCCTGGTTCGGCCAGGCTCATCCGGTAGTGCCCGTCGACGGGGTAGAACGGCGACACGTAGAACTCCTTGACCGTGTCGACCCGTCCTGCGTCGTCGGTGCGCAGCAGGTAGCGGTGCCGCTGGCCGTAGGTGTTGTGCACTTCCGCGACGACGCAGGCGAGCTCGCCGGACTGCTCGTGGCACCAGTAGAGCGTCAGCGGGTTGAACACGTAGCCGAGGCTGCGGGCGTTGGTCAGCATCGTGATGCGCCCACCGCGAAGGTCCACGGCGTTCTCGGCGAGATAGGCGTCGAGGTTCTCGCGCAGGGAACGGTCCGGATCGCCGAGGTGGTCGCGCGATTCGAATCGCGCCAGCGGCCCGTGCTTGGGGAGATGGTCGAGGTCGACGTACCACAGGTAGCTGCGGTGCCGCACGTCATGGCGTACCGGCTCGGCGCGTACGTGCGCGATATCGACGTCGTAGAGAGCGGGAGCGGTCACCATTTCACCCCGAGGCTGGCAGCCGCGTGCACACCCGAACGAGCGCCGTCCTCGTGGAAACCCCAGCCGTGGTATGCGCCGGCGAAGGCGACGACACCATCGTTGAGCTGCGGCAGCCGGTCGCGGGCGGCGACCGATGCACTGGTGTAGACGGGGTGCTCGTAGTCCATCCGATCGATGATCGTCGACGGGTCGACCCGGTCCTCGCCGTTCAACGTCACGACATAAGTCTGCGGCGCGTCCAGCCGTTGCAGCCGGTTCATGTTGTAACTGACCTGGACGGCGGTCGGTACCGCATCGCACGCCGGCAGCGAGTAGTTCCAGGACGCCTCGGCCCGCGCCGCGCTCGGCAGCACAGATGCGTCGGTGTGCAGCAGAGTCGGGTTGACGGTGTAGTCGATCGCGCCGAGCAGCTCGGTCTCGGCGCGCGTCGGCGCCGCCAGCATGCGCAGCGCCTGGTGCGGATGGGCGGCGACGACGACGCCGTCGAAATGCGCCACGGAGTCGGAGTCGTCGAGGACCTCGACGCCGGCGCCCGCCCGCCGCACGGACCGGACGGGGGTGGACGTCTGGACCGACGTCAGCCCCTTCGCGGCCTTCTCGACGTAGCGCGCCGAGCCGCCGACGACGGTGTACCAGACCGGGCTACCGGTGACGCCGAGCATGCCGTGGTTACGCAGGAACGCGAACAGGTAGCGCGCCGGGTAGTCACCGGCCTGGGTCGGCGCCGTAGACCAGACGGCAGCCACCAACGGCGTCATGAAGTGCGCGGTGAAGTACTGCGAGAAGCGTCCGGCCGCGAGGAACTCGCGTACGGTCTGCGCGTCGTCCGGCCCGTCGAGCAACGCGTGCGCGCGCCGGTGGAACTTCACGACCTCGCGCAGCATGTGCAGGTACTTCGGGTTGGTGAGCACCGTTCCCGACGGCAGCAGCCCGGCCAGGCCACGGCCTCCGGCGTACTCGAGCCCGCAGCCGGCACAGGAGATCGACATGCTCATGTCGGATTCCTGCGTCGCCACGCCGAGTTCGCTGAACAACCGGCGCAGCAGCGGGTAGGTGCGCAGGTTGTGCACGATGAATCCGGTGTCGATGTTGCGCAGGATGCCGTCGGCACCCACGACGTCGTGGGTGTCGGCGTGCCCGCCGAGCCGGTCTTCGGCCTCGTACAGCGTGACGTCGGCGTCCTGTTGCAGGACGTACGCAGCGCTCAGCCCTGCGACACCGCTGCCCACGACGGCAATTCGGCGACGTGCCACAGGCCGATCCTCCCCACAGGTGCGGTGGCCGCGGACGGAACCGGGCTCGTGAGGGAATTCGTCACCCGCCCCAGTTGCGGTTCCGATACGCGGGGCCCGGAACCAGCGCCCACGGGCGTCTGGCAAACAATAAGGAGCGAGCGGCACGGGAGGGATGTGCCGCTCGCCCTAATCCGCGAGTCTAAAGCATTTCGCCATGATCGCGGCAACTACCTTGGTTAGTCGTGACGGACTCATTCTTCACCACGCTGAGCGAGTCGGCAGGGGCGCGGCGCTACCTCGCCGGGCCACACACCGCCGGCCCATGGGCCGATCATCTGCAACACGGCGGACCACCGAACGCCCTCGCGGTCGCTGCGGCCGAAAGTGCCGTGGCGCTCGAAACCGGCCGTACCGACCTGGTGGCGATGCGCTTGTCGGCCGATTTCGTCGGACCGGTGCCGGTGGGGGAGATCGAGACCAGGGCGCGCGTGGTGCGCGCGGCCCGCAGTGCCGCACTCGTCGAGGTGATGGTGTCGGGCGCCGATCGCGACTGCCTGCACGTGCGCGTTTGGTTCATCCGCCGCAGCGACACAGCCGCCGTGGCGGCGCGGCCGTCCCCACCACCTGCCCTACCCGAGGCGCCGTCCGATCTCGGCTTTCATTTCCCCTACGTGGATAGCCTCGAGTGGCGCTTCGTGTACGGCGCCTTCACCACGCCTGGCCCGGCGGCGGCGTGGGTGCGCCCCGCAGTACCCCTTGTGGGCGGCTATGAGCTGTCCGGCCTGGCACGCGCTGTGCTGATCGCCGACTCGGCCAGCGGGATCTCCGCCGAGCTCGACTGGTCGAGGTGGTCGTTCGTCAACGTCGACCTCGACGTCCATCTCGCTCGACCGTTCGAGGGCGAGTGGGTGTTCATGGACGCCGCCTCGCAGCTCGGTTCGTACGGCTGCGCGCTGACGCGCTCGACGCTGTCCGATCTGCGTGGTCGGGTCGGCGGTGGCATGCAAACCCTCGTCCTCACCGAGTTGCGACCCGCTGATTAGGTGGTGCGGGCAGGTGTGCCCCGGCTGCTCTGGGGGGTGATGCTATTCGGGCCGTTTGCTCTGCTCAGTGGTACTGAGCGCTCACCGTAGGTGAGCAGAGCAAACGCCGGATGCGGTCCTGCCGGACGGGCAATGCGCGGCGCACCTCCGGGCGCTGCGGCAGACTGGGCGGCGTGAGCGTCGAGACCGAGAAGGGGCCCGACGCCCCACGGACCACGGAGCGTCCCGGGCTCGAGTTGCTGGCCGTCCTCGGCATCTCCTACGGCATGTCCGGGTTGTACGCGCTGCTCAGCTTCGTCCGCGCGCAGGTCGTCATCAACCGCGGCGTCGGGTTCGGTGGGGTGGCCACCACGATCAACCAGGCCGGCAAGACGCAGTACGAGTGGCTGGACGTGCTCGATCGGCTCGCTGACGTCCTGCACGGGATCCTGCCTGCATTCCTCGCGATCGTGCTGCTGTTGCGCTCCCCCGGCGGCCGCGGCCTGGGCATCGGACTGGACCGGTTACGTGGCCGCGAACTCGCCCACGGTGCCGGCTTCGCCCTGCTGATCGGGGTGCCGGGTCTTGCCCTCGTCTACTTCGCCCGCAGACTCGGGCTGAACGCGCAGCTCGTCGTCGTCGACTTCCCGGACGTCTGGTACCGCGTCCCCGTTCTCGTGCTCGACGCGTTCCAGGACGGCGCGGCAGAGGAGATCATCGTCTGCGCGTTCGTGCTCACCCGGCTGCGTCAGATGGGCTGGACCAACTCGCGCGCGCTGGCCGCCGGGGCAGTGCTGCGCGGCTCGTACCACCTGTATCAGGGCTACGGCGGGTTCGTCGGCAACGCGGTGATGGGCGTCGTGTTCGGCTTGTGGTTCCAGCGCACCCGGCGCATCTGGCCGCTGGTGATCGCGCATTTCCTGATCGACGCGGCCAGCTTCCTGGGTTACGTCTACTTGCACGATCGGGTCAGCTGGATTTGAGTTTCCGGCGACTGGCATCGTCGGGCTCATGGACGCACCGGAGATCGTGAACCCCGTCCCTGTGGAAGACGTCCGGGAGTGGATCAAACCGCTGGCGATCAGCCTGCTCGAGTCCGTCCACGACGACGACTTCGACAATCGGGTCACCCGGCGCACTGCGGGCTGGGTGCCCGAGCGCGCCTGGGGTGTGCGCCATCGCGGCCGGTGGGTCGGCTCGCTGGCCACCGAGGCACGCACCCTCACAGTCCCGGACGGGCTCACCGGCACCCGCGACATCGTCACCGACGCGCTCACGGCGGTGAGCGTCGCCGCGACACACCGCCGGCAGGGCCTGCTGCGCCGGATGCTCGAGCGGTCACTGGCCGCGGCGGTGGACCGCGGCGATGCGGTGAGCATGCTGATCGCCGCCGAATGGCCGATCTACGGGCGCTTCGGCTACGCCCCGGCCGCCTATTCCGCGCAGTACCTGCTGCGCCCGCGACGGACCCAGCCGTTGCTCGCCCCGCCGCGTCCGGGCACGATGCGCACTGTCGACGCAGCGGAGCTGCATGAAGCGGCGGAAATGCTGTTCGACGCGGCGCGCCGGCAGCGTCCGGGCCAGGTCGATCGCGCCGGTTCGTGGTGGGATCGCCGTCTCGGGCAGCAGGGCTTCCTGGTGACGGGCAGCAAGCCGACGTGGATCATGCATGACGGCCCGGATGGCGTCGACGGCATGCTCGGCTGGCGGGTTACCCGCGATTTCAACCTCAATGACAATCTGGGCGCAGCCGAGGTGAGCGACTTCGTGGCGGCCTCGGACGACGCGTACCGCGACCTGTGGGCCTACCTGTGCGGCATCGACGTAGTCGATGAGATCACGCTCGGCGACCGGCCGGTGGACGAGCCGATCCAATGGCTGCTGCACGACGCGCGAGCCCTGCAACAGCGCACCCGCAGCGACTCCGTCTGGGTGCGGCTGCTCGACGTGCCCGCGGCGCTGACCGCACGGGGGTACGGCCGCGCCGGGCGCGTCGTGCTCGACGTGGTCGATGCGACCACCGGCGGGTATGCGGCCGGTCGCTACGCCCTGGAGACGGACCTGGACGGGGCCACCTGTCACGCGAGCCACGAGCCGGCCGATCTGCGGCTCGACCAACGCTCGCTCGCCGCGGTCTACCTCGGCGGCCAGCGCCTGCACCAGCTCACGCTGCGCGGCGTGCAGGAACTGCGACCCGGTGCGCTAGACCTGGTGGACTCGATGTTCACCGTGGCCCGGGCCCCGTGGACACAGACCTTCTTCTGAGCCGTCCGCCAGCCCTCACGGACGCGGGCGGTCGGGTTTCATCGTGGCCTGTCGAACCCGGGCGGCCTCCGACGCCTCACGCTTTTGCGGCGCATCGAGCTTGCGGGTGTCGCGCAGTTCGGCGAAGGGCTCGACGCCTTCGGGCATGCCACCCTGGATGGCCCGCTGACGCTGGGTTTCGGCGTTGAACTCCGCGCCGAGCAGGATGGCGATGTTGGTGATCCACAACCACACCAGGAAGACGATCACGGTTGCGAGTGTCCCGTAGGTCTTGTTGTAGGAGCCGGAGAATGCGACGTACACCGCGAACAAGCCGGAGGCGATGAGCCAGACGACCACCGCGATCACCCCGCCCGGGGTGATCCATCGCATGCGTGGCTGCTTCACGTTCGGACACGCCTTGTAGAGCAGTGAGAACATCAGGGACACGATGACGAGCACCACCGGCCACTTGGCGATGTTCCAGACCAGTACGACGGTGTCCCCGATCCCGAAAGCCTTGCCCACCTGGCTGGCGACCGGTCCGGTCAGCACGACCATGAGGGCGCTGAGGACCAACATCACGACCAGAACGAGCGTCACGCCCAGCCGGACAGGGGCCGTCTTCCAGATCGGACGGCCCTCGTCGACGTCATAGATCGCATTCGATGCCCGCATGAAGCCGGCGACGTACCCGGAGGCCGACCACAGCGCGATGACTAGGCCGACGATCGCGGCGAGACCGGCCGCGCCGCTCTTGCCCTGGACCTGTTCGACGATCGTGCGCAGAAAGCTGCTCACCCCGCCGGGCGCGAGCTGCTTCAGGTTGCTCAGCACCTTCGCGGTCGTCGATTTCCCGACGAGGCCGAGGAGGGAGACCAGCACGAGCACTGTGGGGAAGATGGCGAGTACGCCGTAGTACGTCAGGGCGGCCGCGCGATCGGTGATGTCATCGTGCTTGAACTGCTTGAACGAGCGCCGCAGGATGGTCAACCATCCGGCTTTCGGGATGTCGCCAGGCTTGTTCGGCTCGCGCGAGCGGACGTCAGACGAGGTATCCATCTAATCTCCCTTTCGGCCCGTCAGCCCTGCTGCTGCGGCGCAGGCGGGTCGAAGCCGGGGCCGGGGGGCAGCGGCGAGTCATCCGGCGGTAGGCCGGCACGGGCCGCCAACGACTCGAGGCTGTCATCCGAAGCTCGCAGATTCACCGCCTCCGGCTGTTCGGCGGCCGGGGTCAACTTCGAGTCGAACCAGTCGGAGGTGTCGATGGGTTCCTCGTTCGGTGCACCACCGGATCCGCTCGCAGCGAGCCAGGACGGCGTCTCGTCACCCTCGTTGCCGGTCAGCTTTGCCAGTCCATCGAGCGCCTTGCTGAACTCGCTAGGCACGATCCACATCTTGTTCGCGTCGCCCTGCGCGATCTGCGGCAGCGTCTGCAGGTACTGGTACGCCAGCAGCGCCGGGTCGGGCTTCGCGGCGTGGATCGCGCCGAACGTCGTTTCGATGGCCTTCGCCTGACCCTGGGCGGCGAGGTAGCGGGCGGCTCGCTCGCCCTCGGCGCTCAGAATGCGTGCCTGCCGGTCGGCCTCCGCCGCGAGGATCGCCGCCTGCTTGGCGCCTTCCGCGTCCAGGATCTGCGCAGCCTTCTGCCCCTCGGCCGTCCTGATCGCCGATTCGCGCTGTCCCTCGGCGGTGAGGATGAGCGCGCGCTTGTTGCGGTCGGCCCGCATCTGCTGCTCCATCGCGTCCTGGATGGACGGCGGCGGATCGATGGCCTT
>JAABUT010002827.1_pt1 | contig 15904 bp, 13 predicted proteins | sample 5559281 | NCBI WGS metagenome assembly JAABUT01 (sample SAMN10711880, study PRJNA513359) | rock metagenome | isolation source: Antarctica rocks | place: Antarctica: Victoria Land, Ricker Hills nord | collected 2016-01-04 | reverse complement strand
GGTTTATAAAACATGTCAGCAATACCAGTAATTGCCATATTTGATGTTGGTAAAACCAATAAAAAACTATTTCTTTTTGACGAGAATTATAAAATAGTTTTTGAAAGGTCTGCCAGGTTTAATGAAAGATGCATTTACTGGCTTCTTTCTCTTTCCTAAAATGGAAGAGTTTGCAGCTTCTATGGCGCATGCTACATCAGTTGGAACTGCACTTTCTATACATTATGCCTGGAACAAAAAACTATTACCTAACGATATTATTGAATTAAAATATTTTTCCACTATCCATCCCGTTGTATTATGACCGTCGGATTATTTATACCTTGTTACGTAGACCAATTTTATCCGAGGGCTGCCATTGCTACATTGGAGTTGCTTGAAAAACAGGGAGTTAAAGTAGTATTTCCATTAAAGCAAACATGCTGCGGACAACCAATGGCTAATTCAGGTTTTGAGAACCTGGCCAAAGGATGTAACGAATTATTTATTGATAATTTTTCCGGGTTGGATTATATAGTTTCTCCGTCTGGCAGTTGTGTGTTACACATAAAAGACCATTTGCATGATGAAAAAAGAGAAAGTGAAGCCCGGGCGATACGAACTAAAATTTATGAGCTTACAGAATTTCTTACAGATATACTGAAGGTTGAAAAACTGAATGCAAGATTTCCATACAGGGTAGGTGTGCACCAGAGTTGCCACGGGCAGAGAGGGCTAAAGATTTCACAAATGAGTGAGTTGGTTTGTGCACCTTTTTCAAAGCCCGGGAAGCTGTTGAATATGGTAGAAGATATAGAATTGATAGGTTTAGGAAGGCCGGATGAATGTTGTGGTTTTGGAGGAACGTTTTGTGTGTTTGAAGAAGCGGTAAGTGTAAAAATGGGAAAAGACAGGGTAAAAGATCATTTACAGCATGGGGCGGAGTTTATTACAAGTGCAGACATGAGTTGCCTGATGCACATGGAAGGAATATTACGCAGACAAAAAAGCAAAGTACAGGTAAAGCATATTGCAGAGATATTAAATGGGGAGTAGTCAAATTGTCAATTCTTTCTTTGCGCTGCTACTGTCTTTGTGGCAAAAATATAAAACGCAGACAAAGCTGAATAGAATTACAAAAAGTACAAGTGAGTGACACAACCGGAGATAAATAGAAGCACAAATGCCGGTAACAAAAAAATATATTATGCACAATCCAGCAAAAGATCACGCAGCGCTTGCGGATGAATTTAATAAGGATGAAGACCGTGTGGAATGGCATGATGAAACGCTGTGGTGGATAAGGCAAAAGCGCGATAAAGCTGCACACGGAATTGCTGAGTGGGAAGAGTTGAGAGAAACAGCTTCGCAGATAAAGAATAATGTATTGGGAAATTTATCACAATACCTGATGCAGTTTGAAGAACAGGCCCAGGCAAATGGTATAATTGTACACTGGGCGGCTGATGCAAATGAACATAACAGCATTATTCATTCAATTTTAAAAAAACATCGGGTTGACAGAATGATTAAAAGTAAGTCTATGCTTACAGAAGAGTGTCACCTGAACGAGTATTTGCAGCAGCATGGCGTGGAAGTGATTGATACGGATTTGGGAGAGAGAATCGTGCAACTGGCAGAAGAAGCGCCGAGCCACATTGTACTGCCATGCATACACAAAAAGAAAGAAGAGATAGGACAATTGTTTCATGAAAAATTAGGCACACCGCAAGGAAATTCTGATCCGCAGTTTTTAACAGCAGTGGCTCGTGAACACATGCGCGATACATTTCTTACAGGAAAAGTGGCATTGACAGGTGTAAACTTTGCCGTTGCTGAAACAGGCGAATTTGTTGTTTGTACCAATGAAGGAAACGCAGACATGGGCGCTCATCTTGCAGATGTGCATATAGCATGTATGGGTATTGAAAAGTTAATTCCGCTTCGTAAACATCTTGGTTATTTTCTGCGGTTACTTACACGCAGTTCTACAGGGCAACCTATTACTACTTATTCCAGCCATTTTAAGAAGCCACGAAAAGGGCAGGAAATGCACATCGTCTTGGTAGATAATGGACGAAGCATTCATTTGGGAAAAACTGATTTTCGTAATTCATTGAAATGTATTCGTTGCGCGGCTTGCTTTAATACATGTCCCGTTTACAGGAGAAGCGGCGGGCATAGTTATCATACTGCTGTAGGAGGTCCTATAGGCTCTATACTCGCTCCCAATTTAGACATGAAAAAGTATGCTGATCTTCCTTTTGCATCTACTCTTTGCGGGTCGTGCAGCAATGTTTGCCCGGTAAAAATTGATATTCATAATCAGTTATATAAATGGCGGCAGGTTTTGGTAAAAGATGGATATGCACCGGCACTGAAGAAAGCAGGCATGCAGGGAATGACTTTTACTTTAAGTAACCCGGCTGTTTATCATATAGCTGGTAAAGCAGGCAGGTGGCTTATGAAAAATATTCCTTTTATATTGAATAATAAACTTAACCCCTGGTATAAACATCGTGATATGCCTGCACCTCCTAAACAATCTTTTACCGACTGGTACAAAAAGAACAGAAAGCCCCCAACCTCTGAAGGGGAGTAAGAACACTAATTTTTTTATTATTACATTATTACCATGGAATTTACTACTTCATCAAATAATCTCAAAAATCCTTTAGCGACAAGGAGCAGTCGAGATAAAATTTTAGCTGTTGTAAAACAAAATCAGCCAGCAAATGCAGGTTTGCCTGCAATAATAAATCATGATCAACGCTATCCTGATATTGTACATAAATTTATTGAGATATTGGGATTTATCGGGGGAGCAGTTATTTTGGTAAATGATTTTGAACAGGTAATAAACATTATAAAGGGAAATTTTGCTGATGCAAAGCGTATTGTATCAACATGCAAAGAGCTTTCTTCTATTGCTGAAGTAAATACACCTGTTTATGATCCGCATGATTTAGAAAATGTTGATTTGTTCGTTACGACATCAAACCTCGCTGTTGCAGAAAATGGCGCTATATGGATAACAGACAAGCAACTTCCGGCAAGAGTACTGCCTTTTATAGCCCAGCAAATTGCAGTTGTTATCAATAAAGAAAAGATAGTTGCAACTATGCACGATGCTTATGATGTTATTGCTGAGGCAGATTATGGTTACGCAGCATTTATAGCCGGTCCTTCAAAAACTGCAGATATAGAACAGTCATTGGTTTTAGGCGCACACGGACCAAAGACAATGACGGTGTTTATTATGTAATACATTTTTCTTACAACAAAAGATATAATGTATAACAAGTAAAACCTTACGAATGAATATTAGGAAAGAAAAACCTGGAGGAACGTAAACAATTGTACGCCCTAAAGTAAGTATGAAACATCCGGATTGATCGGCTTGGTTAAGCCGGAAGTCTTTACGTATAAGTATTAAAACGGTTAAATTAAATAAAAACAAAAAAACATTTTCCATGTCTCGTGCTATTAGGATTATAATTGCTTTATTGAGTATTGCCTTAATTCCCTCGTGTGCTATTTCTCAGATAGAGAAAGGCAGACCCGGGTTAAAGCAGCAATCAGACACAAAAAAGAAAATCTCTTACACAACAATTATAAATTTTGACAAAAAAGGTAATCAGGTAACAAGGTTTAATACAGTTGGCGATGCAATAGACGCACATGATGGCGAAATAGCTTTATTTAACGGTGTTTACTACCTTTACGGAACAAGCTACGATTGTGGTTTTGCCTGGAGAAAAAAAGATGCAGCTTTTTGTGGATTTAAAGTATATTCTTCCGGGGATATGGTGAACTGGACTGACAGAGGATTTTTGTTTGATGCTAAAACCCCTGTCTGGCAGACACGGTGTAATGGAAATACTTATGGTTGTTTTCGTCCTCATGTTATCTTTAATAAAAAAACCGGTTTATATGTGCTTTGGATTAATGTTTATGATAACAGAGTAGGTTTTCGGGTGTTCACAAGTAAGAGTCCCATAGGTCCTTTTACTGAAGTTGCAGTTCCAACTTTAGCAGTAAACAGCGATTCTGCTATAGCTGGTTTGAATAATGGTGACCATGATACGTTTGTAGATGATGATGGAACTGCTTATATAGCCTATACAGATTGGCGCACAAAAGGAACCATAGTAATAGAAAAGCTAAACCCTGATTATCTTTCCGGCAGCGGTCTTCATGTTAAGGGTGTTACTGCCGGTCAAACAGAAGCACCTTCATTATTTAAGCGCCATGGTAAATATTATGTTCTCTACTCAGATCCAAATTGTGGATATTGTTCTGGTACAGGTACTTCATATAAAACAGCGGCTTCACCATTAGGACCATGGTCTGGTGGAGTTAAGATTAGTGATAGTTCATGTGGTGGGCAACCGTCTTTTGTTTCAGCAATAAAATTAAGTTCTGATACTATATTTCTTTTTGGAAGTGACCTGTGGAATAAGGGTGCCAGAAATGAAGCGCTTGCAAATTATTATTGGTCACCTCTTACCTTTGCATCAGACGGTTCAATTAATCCGATAATTTGCCAGGATACAGTAAGAGTGCCGATAGTAATTAACTCAAATGTAAAACAGGAATTCTCAAAAAAGAATTTAGACAATACTTCAGGAAATGAAGGCTTTCGTACAGGTTGTGACGTCAGCAAAAATATTCAACGTTCTCAGGCTTTTGCAGCAACTCGTACCGGAGTATTAACTTCAGTTTCTTTCACTACGTTTAAAAACAATGATCCTGACGCCCCCTTAAAAATTGAAATATTTAAAGCCGGTAATTCTTTGAAGCCTTCAGGTCAAGCATTAAGTTCTACATTGGTTTTGGCAGATTCAATTGGATGGGCACCTAAAAACATTCTTATTAACCCTAAGATACCGGTAATTCGTGGGAAACGTTACTGTATTGCAGTAAGCTCGACCTCCTCTGCCGGCTGTTATGGTTACGAATATAATGACTTCGCGCCTTATCCCGGAGACGGAGAAACATATAGTGTTGATGGTGGAAAGAATTTCTCTGTGGAAAAAAGCAAGTCGCTTAAGTTTCAAACCTTCATTCACTAAAATGAAAGAAAATAAATGCAGAGAATTAAATGAATTAAGCATAAAGGATTATTAAAAGACACTTAATTACTAAAATAATGAGTTTTTTTTTAGTTAATTAGTACATGGCCATTATTAAGAAGATTTTTTAAAAAAATTCAGTGGCTATAATTTGAAAGAATACTTTTGATGTATTCTCCATTACTTAATTTTTAAATTTAATTACAGAAACAGCGAATGGTTTAAGAGTAATAATATTACTGGTTACTTGTGTTTGCAAGGCCTGGTTCTCATAAGTGGAGACATTAACTGAAAACATCTCTGCATTATTTGCTTCTGCAGGCAATTCAAGCTGTACTTCTTTATTTCTCTTATTAATCAATAGAAGTTTTTTACCTTCCTTTGTTATGAAAGCCTGAGCTGTTATATCTGATGAATTTAAATTGGTAATTGCCAGTCTATCGCTTGAACCAAAATTATCTTTTAAAAGCTTTAATACCCAATACCGGCTATTTGGTTTCCCGTTTTTCCAGTCCATCATACTTACATCAGGAAATTGTGTAGGGTAACCTACCAGTTGAGATTCTCCCGCAACATCAACTCCTATCTTGGAGAGTTCAACGTAAATATAAGCAAACATGGCCCCTGATAAATTCCAGTAAAGATCTGGGATTGGATCTGTGTAGTTGCTGCCTTCGAGAATATTGCCAATTTCGTTTATTGTTGTAAATGTGTGGGGAGCAAGCCGCTTACGCATACTTTCTATATACCGTACTTTATCGAGAAAGCCATTTGCCTGGTCAAAAAATGAATATTGATAGTTATCCAAAGTTTGTTCTTTTGCAGCTTTAGTTCCATAAAAATGGTAAGAGATGCCTTCCAATGATACGCCGGATTTATGATTAGCCTGGTTCAGAAAATATTCAAACCACTCTGGTTTGCTTGTATAGGCAAGGCCCAGAGCTATAAACTTCGTTTGAGGTGATATCTTTTTCAACTCAGTGACAATTGCATCATACATTCTCGTGTATGATTGAGGTGTGATGTTATGTTCTAAATCCGGCTCGTTCAGCACTTCCCAATAGGGTATTTTGTAATAATGCCCTGACTTATGAAAGTTGCCCAGTTCATCTGTAAAGCCACCTTTAGTATACCAACTGAATAATCTTACATAATAGCCGGTTAATTCTTTCATTGTGCTATCGCGAAGTTCAGTTCCCTGATTATATTCCCAAAACACCTCGTCCGGGTTTGAAGGATACTGAACCGGCTTATCCATCTTAAACATCCAGGCAGGAATAGTGCTAAAGTTAATTACAACTGAATGTCCGGCGGTAGCAGACATGAAATCATCCATAATAGGATCTATTTGACTGAAGTCCCAAAATGTTCGATTTTTTTCAGGCGCCTGCAATTCTGCAACTGCCATGTGAGGATAAGGGAACCAGGGAACAAATCGAACATAATCTGCACCTAAATTTTTGAGGGCTTCAAAAGTGCCTTTATGAATGGGTGACTGAGCTCGCAACATAGGGTTTACTACAACCTGCAGAGTTGGAGTAGTTTTTGAAACCATGATAGTTTTATCCCAATTTATAGTGACAGATTTTGTTTGTGCGTTAAGCTTCGTAAGCAATAAAATTATGAGAGCACATACAAGACTCAGTTTAAGATTAGCAGAAAATAATGTTTTTCCCATGGTAATTAATTAAAATAAGTTTTCAACTTTGCTGTTATTATTTATAGATACAATAAACATTTACATACTGATATTTGTCTTCAATAACACTTTTTCGGTTTGATTTGGCTTGTTTATACTGACTAAAAATTAATATTGATATTGCTGTATTGTAACTGGTCCAATTAAACCTGATCTAAGTAAAGGAGAATCTTTTTTATAAGGGTTATAGGTTGTAAAAGTATATCTGCCGCTTGTACGCTTTTTACCTTTTATAAGCCATTCCGGAAATTTACCCTCTTTAATACCATCATCAGGAAATTGCTCATCTCCGATCAGCCTGTTTGACCAAAGGTTTGCTACCTCAATTTCCAACTCGTTTCCTTTTGGCTTCACTACCCTTGTGATATCCGTTTTCCACGGAGCTGTCCATACTACTCCCAATTCTTTACCATTAAGACGAATTCGGGCCATATTTTTTACTTCTCCCAAATTAAGGTAGAGCTTTTCACTACCTGAAGTTGCACTTAAAGGAAGATCAAAGCTTTTCCTGTAAACTGCTATTCCTGAATAATGTTTGATACCTTCCTGAGGGTGCGTTGTCCAATCTACCAGGGAATCAAAAGTCACTTTTTTTGGACCTCCCCATTTTGGATCAAACGACACTGCCCATGGGCCATTTAATGTTGCTACTTCTTTTTTTTCAGGAAAATTCTTCTTTTGAGATAAAGCCCCGGTTGTATTTTTTGCAAATAATATGAAGAAACTTTGGTAGGACTCAAATTGTAATGGAACAGTCGTGCGTCTATCACTGATAGAAAAGTCAGATAATGACCTGGTTTCACCTGTTACTGGATCCCAAAGTTCAGGTGTACCTTTTGTAGTCCTGAATTTGCAGTTAGCATTTATGAAACGGTCAGAGCGATTAGCAACAAAATAAATATCCATGTCCTTTGCAGCACGATGCGTGTAGCGTACCGGCCCTGATGATTCGAAATCTTCTGATGCACCCATTTCATTTAACAATTTAGCCGTAAGGTCATACTCAGGGTAAAGGGTATTTTTATGTTGGATGGTTAAATCGCCTCCCCATATCACCTTTCCTTTACTATAAGCATGCTCAGCTTGCAACCGCAGTAGTTTAGTACTTCCCCAAATCTCCTTGGAAATAGATTGAACTTTTTGATCACATTCAGGAAAGCCTGATAAACCCGGTGATTTCATTGGAGGAACGCCCACTACTGTAGCTCCCTCTTTCACTAATGACTGAACTTTTTCCAATAACGTTGGCGTCATTGTTTCAACGGTAGGTAAAACCAATAATTTATAAGACGCACCTCCCGGAAAAACAATTTGGTTATCTTTTACACTTGCTGTATATAGTTGGCCCGGGGAACATCCATCAAAATTATAACCCTTTCTATCAGGGATAGTGTCATTTCCAAACAAAGCTGATGGAGGCGGAAGGAATACCTGCGGAGCTCCTTCGGGCGTTAAGTACAGGATATCCGCAACTGCCTTTCCCTGTTGTAAAATAAACTGGCATCTGGAGATGTAGCGATGATAATCTGAGACCATCGGCCACCACGTTTGTTTCCTGTCCCAGTGAACACCATAGGGGCCCATTGTCATACCCGGCTGCAAGGAGTCATTTAATGGTTTATGTTCAAAAGTATGATAAAAAAAACGATTGATCCCTGTAGCAAAAGCCCAGTCACCCTGATTTTTCATCGAGCCGGGATATTGTTTCCATGCTTCAGTCGCTTCCGCTGTAAAAGCTTCGGCCTGAACTAAAGGCTGACCTTGAATATGTGCAATGGAGGTGGCTTCCATACAGCTAAAAGTCGAATTAAAACCAAAACCTTTACTCCAAAACTCACACATAGGAACGTCTGCTATTGCTCCCAGTTCAAGGTCGGCCGTCGGGTTCATATCATAAGGTTCAATGGATAACCCTAATCCGTTGCGATGGCTGTATTTTTTAACCTGGCGGGCATGATAATCCAATATTAATTCCTGGCTGGTCTGTCGTAAGTCCCATAAAAATCGTTCACTAATTTCCTGGCTCTCTACTATGTTACCTGCATATACAGGGTAGAAAGGTAAAGGATCGTATCCTCTTCTTTTAATAAATTCTTGTCTGAAGTGAGGCGTCCAGTTTTGAGCACCCATCTCCCAGCTATCCATATGCAGCATTTTTAATCCACCTGAAGATTTTGTATCCACCATTCCGATCTTTCTAAAAATTTTTCCTGCGTATTCATTAAGATGTGCATTTAAAGCAACTGTATCAAATTTATCGCATTCGAATCCTAATCCCTGAACAGGTGCAGGCCGGGTAACAGCACCATTGTTACGTCTCCCAAATCGTATAATCGTCCAGTTGCCTTCGGGTACCTCCCAGTTTAATGTTCCATCGGGGTGAAGTTTATTTGTAATATCAAGTATCCGGTTTTTTGAAATTGAAGCCCCGGCAGGAAAATCATTATAATTGGCTAAAGAAGGTAAAAAAGGTTTAACCCCGGGCGCTGAGGAATAGGGTGCACGATAATAGAGCGCCTTTTCATCAATATCATTTATTTTTTTCGTGACATCAGGACTTGGAAAGGCAAGAACAGCGACATCTTCGTAAAAATCCTCCCACTGCTTTTTTAAATCCGGTGACAATGTTTCTTCCCCAAAATAAGGTTTCTTAGGTTGTGGAAGTTGAAGTTTGATGACCTTCTTTCCTCCTCCCGATACCTGCGTGGTTGTGAAAACTAAGTGTTGCATTGACTGCTTTGCAGATACCCACGGACCTCCGCTTCCTGTCCAACCGGGACCTATTCCTAGTGTCATTGCAATTCCCAATCTTTTACATTCATTTACTGAATGCTTAAATAACTCCAGCCATTCGTCACTCAAATAATCGATAGGGCCACGGGGAATTCCCACATTTACTTCAAGAAATATTAAATAACCAATACCTGCCTTCTTCATTGACTCTAAATCTGCAGTCATCCCCTCCTTTGATAAATTTCCATCCATAAAATACCAATAAACACCTGGACGGGCTGAGGCAGGGGGATTTGAAAAACCTGATCTTAGAAGAGCGATTTCGGACTTATTTGCAGATTTTGCCTCACCTGACTTTTGACTATATCCAGGCAAGAACAATGAGGTAACTAAGAAAAGAACGAGGATAAAACACGTGTTTTTTTCAACTGATTGCATAATGTTTTTTATAAATTAAATACTATTACTCAACTATGTGTTAATAACCGTTAGCTGATAAACCAGCTTCTTATTAATTATATTAAACAGGCAATAAGAATTAATATTTCAAGCTCAAGTAATTCTATGATTAGCATATTTGAATGGTAATAATTCCAAGCAGTTCTCCAAGCTTTTTAATTTTTGATGCAATATGACCAACACCAATTGCACAATGATGGGCCGGTCCATGCGAGTTCCAGCTCTCCACAAACTTTCGGGCACCTATTGAGAAACGGTAACGACTGTTGGTATTACCAATTTCCAATATTGGTCCTGCTACAGACTCTGCTTCGGCAACCAGGAACAATAGCTTTCCATCTACCGTTTCCACAACTGATAACAAGGTTACTTTACCATATCGTACCGACATTTCTACCGAAAGTCCTTTACCTACTTTGCCATGGTAGACTTGCAATGGCCGCACTTTTATCTTTCCTTCTGCGATAGCTAAATGACCAGGTCCATCATGCCCCATCAGTACTACGTCGTCTTTAAAATCCATGGCGTAATATTCGGTAAAGGAGCCTCCCGCACCAAAACTGTCCATAATTTTCATGGCCTGTGCATTTTTGATCTCATATTCTCCCGCTACCGGTATTCCATTAGCAGTAAGCAAAGAATTGCCAAGAATTATCGAACTCATGGTATCTTCATTTTGGGGGTTGCCGGTACCCTTATGGTAATATGCCATAGAACCGAGATCATACTTTTGCACCAACTTATCCAGTGCTACCGATGTACGCGCCGCTCGTTCCAGTTCTTCTTTTTCACAGTCCGACTGAACGTCGAAAGTTTCAATAAATACTTTTATTTTTTCCTGTATTTCATTCCTGGTTACCTGTTGCCGGATGCAGGATAATTCATCTACCTCAATTACTTCAATATGCCCCCCAAAGACAGAACAGTGCAGCGTCAGGTTTGAATAAATATCCAGCATGCCACTGTAATAATTACCCATAATACCGAGGCGGTTATGATTCATAATGTTTGCTACTTTAGCCGCTGCTATCCATTCTTCTGCTTCCTGCCAGGCAACAGGATCATCATTCAATATACCGGTAATCTGGTAAAATGGAATATTGGAACGTTTAAAAACACTGGCAATTTCAGGGACAGGACATGCAGAACAAAACGCTAACCATTCGCCAGTCATCTGCGTTCGATTACTCAGCTTATTTAACCAGTCATAATTTATAGCAGCTTCAGGAGCAAGATTTAGTACGATTACAGGAACTTTTGCCCGTTTCACTACAGGAAGCACAGTAGAAGACAAGGCATAAGTAGTGACATATAAAAATATAATATCTACATCTTCAGAGCGAAACCGATGGCCTGCATCAAAAGCTTTTTGAGGAGAATCAATCAGTCCAAGGCTTACAATATCTGCCCCGAAACCTTTTAATTTGTTTTCTACTACGTCAATGTAACCAGAAAGACGTTTTTCCAATCCTTCAAACTGCTGCCAGTAAGCTTCCAGCCCAATGCCAAAGAGGCCAACTTTAAGACGAGGGATCATAATTTTTTAATTACTCGTATATTTACTTTAAATTTAAAATGATTTGAGCCTATAACTATCGATGCTTTTTTCTGTTCAAACTTTAAGAACTTACATCTTTTTTTTGCCTTATAGTTTGTCGCTTTCTGTAATTTCAACTGAACTTCTTGCAGGAAGATAGATTAAGGCAGTAGTATTAGAAGGTATTCCTGGAGTTAATTCAAAAGTTCATCACCTTTTTTCAATTTACTAGAAATTGATGCCAAGGCGATAAAAGATCTGCTTTTGCTGTTATACCATTCGTCTCCAAGCTCTCGCCGTATATCGATTTGTTGAAAATATACTGGATTTTTTGACAAATAGAATCCGGATTAAAACTTACAAGAATATACAGGTTCAATCACAGTATGAACATTATAGGCTTACTGTTATGATAGCATTTTATGTGGCTTTCAAATAAGTGTTACGAACACCAATAATGCCCCTACTTTTTTTATGATGGAAAAAGTAAAACACTTCTTTTCATAATTTTCATTAAGCAAGTATTTTTCGGTGTTGGCAAATTATAAAGGAAGTAGCTCTTAACTGTCCTGCTCTTACCTGTACAAAACTTAGAATATAGGTTTTTGTTACCGTATTTTGCTGTGGGGAAGCTGTGCTGTATATCTCGTATTTATTTCTAAAAGCAAGCAACAAAACAGTAATTATTGGAAGCACGAGCGCAAATTTCAGCAGATGAAGCCTGCCCGTTTTGGTTTTATTCATCATGCGAATCCTGCTTTTTAAAGATGTAAATTTTAAATTACTGGCAATCGAAGATGGAACGATACCAGTAACTTTAAGAAGCAGGTACTGATAATTTTTTCTATCAGAACCTTTTTTTTATTACAGCGTCGTCAGCAATAAATTCAAGGTTTTCCCTGACGGCTTTTTTTATAAGCAGGCAAAAGGATTGTACCAGTTGAGAATGCAGATTAACTTTGTAATGAGCACATCAATAGTTTGTTTCTGCTGCACATGCACACGTTCGTGATCAATAATTTTTTGAAGTTCGTGATCGTTGTAATTATTCTTATTAATAAAAATGCTGTTAAGAAAAGAAAACGGAAGAACAGGTTTGGAAAGTTGAAATATTTCAATTTCACCATCAAGTATAAAAGTTGCCTTTGATTTAATTTTTCTTATAGATAAAATTTGAATGAGCAATCGGATGAAAAGAGTCAAGACAATAAAAATATAAAGCACCGAAAGCGGTTGCCAGTAATTGAAGGCATTATTACTACTATGAGACTGAAGGATATTTTGTTGAGCCGACAATAATTGAAACAAATGATCCCCGCTATGTATATAACTATGTGTGAAGAAATATTTGGTCCTGTTCTTACCATTTATACTTATGAACCACTCCCCTACCCTATTAACTATAGATTTAAATGACCTAAATAAGCTTATAATTTAAGAAATGAAAAAAGTTAAGGTGGAAAAATTAGTAGCTTTGTAGGAGGAACTGCACTTGCTTTACAGATAGCACATAGAAGAAGTATTGATATTGATCTTTTCAGTACTTGCTGAAAGAATATCATATTTAAGTTCTGCGCCAGTTTCAAATTTCATTTGCGATAATATTAATGTTCGGCTAATTTATCAAAAGTAGAATCCAGCCATTCTTCTGGAATATTTTGTAACGCTATCTTCAACTCTTTGGCCCATTGGGCAGATACATTTTCTAAGTCTTTTTTTTCATACCTGTGCTCTGCCAATTTAAAGCTGTCTTTCTTATACAACACAACATCAATGGGGAAATCTACATTATTCGAACTAACCCGAGTGGAGTCAAAAGAAAGGAAACCAGCCTTTAAGGCAAGTTTCATACTTGAATCATCATTTAAGGTTCGATTTAAGATAGCCTTACCATGACCTGAATTTCCAATAACAACAAATGGAGCTCCGTAACCAAGTTCAACCCAATTCCCTACCGGATAAAGCAGAAAAAGCTTATGCTCATCATCATCCTTTAGCTGCCCCCCGATAATAGTATGAAGATCAAATTTAAACCCCGATTTTTCAAGATATTCCTTATCTTCCACAGCAACCCTTCTTACTTGTTCGCCAAATGCATTCACTGCTTTATACAATTTATTGAACTCCTCATGTTCTATAAGTTCTTTAAAATATAGAATAGCTTTATCTCTTATAGACCTTAGCCCACTTGTCATAATAAAGATTGAATATTTGTCTTTCTGTTCGGTAAATACTTTCACCTTAATACTTGTATCGGTTCCCGAAGTAATTCTTGTATCAGCAATTGCTACAAGACCTTCTTTAACTTTAATTCCCAAACAATATGACATATAGTGATATTAGTTGTTATACTATGTACTTCAACAGACCTATTAATGAGGAAAGAAGGTACATAAAGCTATTTTTATCAAAGTAATATGTAATTTTTATGGCTCTTTTATAAAAAGAAAAATAAATCTTTCAACCTCCTTACCAGTTCAGAAACAACATTCCGCCACCGCAAAGCATAACAGTAAACCCTGCTATTACATTAATATGTCGTTCCAACTTATCAGTTTTAATTAATGAAACGCCGTAATATCCAAGTAGCACCATAGCAATCATAGTCATTAATGTAAATGAAGTAAATACAGTTACAAGTATGGTTATTGCATAAAAAGAATGTTTTGCAGCAGGAAAAGACAGTAGTGGAATAAGCGGCTCGCATGGACCAAGCACAAAAACAATGAACATTACCCATGGTGTTACCCTTCTCTTTTGTTGAGGATAAACTGTACTTCCATGCTGATGTTCGTATACATACACATTGTTGTCATCATAAATATCGAAATGCTTATGAAATTTGTTTTTTCCTAACTGTATAAAAGCATAAATAGTATAAGCTATGCCAAGCAGAAACATGATCCATCCGGAGATGCCACCTCTTACATTTTCAAACCATGAAATTTTTGATACAGACCAACCAAAAGCAATCCCTGCCAGCCCTAAAACAACTGAACTTCCTACATGTCCTATGCCGCATATTAATGTCCAGAAGACGGTACGATTTACTGACCAATTTTTTGATTTAGACAGGGCTATAAAAGGAACATAATGATCAGGACCGGTCACAGTATGCAGGCAACTTATGGTAATTGCTGTAAGAATTAAGTAAGAAATTTCGGAATTCATTGCATTTTACTTTTAGTATTCTTTTCTGCTTAAATCCGGGTTGAGGCTAAATTTGATTTAACTTCTGATTTTTCAGTTATGAGTAATGCTAATCTGTTATGGATGTCAAACAGTTGTTCTCCTTTATGTCCAAGCATTCGAACCATAAATCCTTTAACAGGAAGTTCTGAGATGCCGAATTCTATTCCTTCAACTGCTGATAATAACTGACGGCACTCCTGCATTAAGTATTCAATTTCAATTTTATTGTTCAAGTACAATAAGCTCGATTGGTGAGTAAATTGTTCCATTTGCCCAATTACTGAAATGTTTCTTTTTAATGGTTCAAGAAATATCTTTTCTTTTATTACAAGCTTACCTTCAATAACAACACTTGTTACGTTTTGAAAAAATGTAAACTCAAATTCTTCATTACATAATTTTCTTCCACACGTTACAATATCACTCCATAGCAAGCAATGGTTATTGCATAAATAGATATTATTAATTCCTTGATAAACAGATGCTTTATGAGGAACACAAGGGTGTGGCAGGTAACAGAACCCTGCATTATTTTGAAGGAAGATGTTCATCGTTTGCCTGGCGCCATTTTGCATACTAAAAAGTCTTTGATAACCTTGCGTTAAAAGTAGAAGTTTAGCTTCTGCATCTATCTCAATATTTATTTCATAGTTGTCATTATCTAAAACACCGGGAGATGAACTCATAATCATTAACTTCATCAAGCTCTTAGTCGTGTCTTCTGTAACATTGCCCAATTTAAACGGTTGAGAGCAAAAGCTTTTCTTAAGATAGGTTTTGCTATTCTTGTATCCTGCAGCGATGTTTAACCTCATCCCAAATGCCTGAGCTCTGTCAAATTCCATTTGCCGGTTTACCTCAAAAAAATGAAAATGTGAGCCAACCTGCACAGGTCGGTCACCTGTATTAACGACTGCAATTTTGGATGTTGCTCTTCCAACGTTGCACTCAATATCTTCTTTAGCTAAGATGTATTCTCCTGGTATCATCAGTTTTGTTTTTATCTCACATCAATTTCTCAACGGGCTTTAGGGAAGGATTTATTACTATCCCCATGCCTTTTTCGCTAGCAATTGATCCAACGGTTTTCTTCTATCTTCTACTGTCACGTCACATATACTTTGACGTATAATTTTTTACCTTTGTACAAAAAAGTATGATAAAGTACAAGGTTACACTCAGTCAAAATGAAAGGGATGAATTGATGTCAATAACTAAAGGGGGCAAACA
>JAABUT010002826.1_pt1 | contig 15906 bp, 16 predicted proteins | sample 5559281 | NCBI WGS metagenome assembly JAABUT01 (sample SAMN10711880, study PRJNA513359) | rock metagenome | isolation source: Antarctica rocks | place: Antarctica: Victoria Land, Ricker Hills nord | collected 2016-01-04 | reverse complement strand
CGGCTTCGCCAGCACGAAGTTGAACCGTCCGGCGAGGTCGGCCACCGGCCCGGCCAGCAGGCGCTGCCAGGACAGCGGCGTCGGCCTGCCTGCCGCCGCCGCCGCCGCCAGCGCGCCCTGGAAGCCGCGCAGCGCCGGCAGGAACGGGGCGAGGTCCACCTGGCCGGCCTCGATGCCCTGGGCGATCAGCGAAAGGGCGGCGGCCAGGCCGCCCAGGCTGGGGTCGGCGGCCAGCTGGCCCAGGAAGGGCTGCGCGTCGATCGTGCGGTCGAGCAGGTCCGACAGCTTGGCGGCGTCCAGGAACAGGAAGGCGTTGCGCTCGAAATACGGCGAAGCGTCCGGCCGCCACGCGGCGGCGAAATGCGCGCGGTCGGCCTGCAGCGCGGCGGCCAGGTCGCGCGCCGTGGTTTCCGCCTGCTCGGGCAGAGCGGCGTCGATGACGACGACCAGGGTGTCCTCGTTCTGCGGGAACGCGCGCTGCAACTCGGTGCTGCGCTGCTTCCAGGGCAGGCTGGCGGCGAACAGGCCGCCGGTGTCGGTGGTGACGCCCAGGCGGGCGCGCACCAGCCACAGGCTGCCCGCTGCCAGCAGCAGCGCCAGCAGCGCAACCACCGCACGGTGGCGCACGCAGCCGGCGACCACATGTGCCAGCATTATGGTGTTCATGCCGACACTTCCCCGCGGCATGCTATGCCGACACCTGCCCGCGGCATGCTATGCCGACACTTGCCCGCGGCGCAGGCGCAGCAGGCGCAGCCCGGTCAGCAGCATCATCGCCGTGGTTCCGACGGCGGCGCCCGCCAGCACCGGCGCCAGCCAGCCCAGCCAGGCCAGCGGAGCCATCAGATACAGCGCGTCATCCGGGTCGAAGCCCCACCTACCGGCGTAGGCGCGCGTGTCCGGCGGGCTGCGGCGTTCCAGCCATTCGGAGAACAGGTTGCACAGGAACAGGCAGGCGCCGCTGACCAGCCCGAGCGGAACCGACCAGCCGCCCAGCCCCGAATGCCGCAGGCCGAAGCCGATCGCCACGAAGAAGGCGACGTTGACCAGGTTGTCGACATAGTAGTCGTAGATGTGGCCGGCCTCGCTGCGCATGTCGCCGATCCGCGCCAGCTCGCCGTCGGCGCGGTCCAGGAAGGCGGAGGCCAGCCACAGGGCGCCGCCCCACCACATGCCGGCGTCGCTGCCCCTGGCGAAGCACAGGCACGCCGCCAGCCCGGACACCAGCCGCAGGGTGGTCAGGTGGTTCGGCCGCACCCGGGTGCCCAGCAGCGGGCGCACCATCCGCCGCGCCAGCAGATGGGTCCAGGACGTGCCGATCACCGGGCGGCCTCGGTGGCGGATGGGGCGGCCCGGCCGCGCGCCTCCAGGCGCTGCCATGCCAGCAGGCCCGGCACGCCCAGCACCACCTCGCGCAGGCGTTTCATCAGCGACAGCGCGATCGCGACCTCGGGCGTCAGGCCGAACAACTGGCAGATGACGATGTAGCCGCCTTCCTGCACGCCCAACGCGCCCGGCACCGCGAAGCCCGCCGCCTTCAGCGCCTGCCCCAGGCTTTCGATGATCAGCCCGGTGGAAAGGTCCACGTCGTGGCCGAGGAAATGCAGCGCCAGGCAGATCTCCAGGCCGCCGAGCAGCCACGACACCATGTGCCACAGCGCCGCCAGCGCCACCCGGGCGGGCTGCCGGTAGCAGCCGATCAGGGCGGCGTGCAGGCCTTCCACCTGGGCGGTCCCGGCCCAGCCCATGGCGCGGCCCAGGCGCATCAGCCCGCGTTCGATGGCCGTCGCCAGACCCAGCCACTGGGCGCCCAGGAAACCCGCCGCCACCAGGGCCGCCACGCCCAGGAAGCCGGCGACATAGCCGGCGATGCCGCTGTCGCCCCCCGGACCTAGGTCGTTCAGGCGCAGCAACAGGCCGAGGCCGAGCAGGGTGAAGATGATCTGCGTGACCATCTCCATGGTCAGGTCCGCCACGGTGCCGGCGATGGCCGGGGCCAGGGGCACGCCGCGGCGCTGCAGCAGGCGGGCGGCGACGAACTCGCCGCCGATCTGCGCCACCGGCAGCAGGTTGTTCACGCCCTCGCGTATCCAGCGCAGCTGCATGTAGGCGGGCAGCGACGGCCGGTTTTCGGTCGCACCGGCAACGGCGCGCCAGCCGGCCGCGGAGAACGCGATCTGCACGGCGTGGAAGGCGATCACCGCGGCCATGCCGAGCCAGCCGGCATGGCCCAGCAGCTCCATGATGCGCCCGACGCCATAGGTTTCCAGCAGCCAGGCGGACAGCGCGAGGCCGACCGCGCCGCCGGCCATGGCACCCCATTTCATGCGCGGACATCCCGGCCGTTGCGGCGGCATTTCAGCATATCGTGGTCTTCGGCACTTCCGCGTCGCTCCTGGAATGTCCCGACCTGATGCCGCGCCGGAGTTGCACGCTGTAGCGGCTTTGTAATATCGAGACAATCTTCCGGAGTGAGTTCTGCATGCTGTCCCCGTCCCATGAAGCCGCCCGGCCACGCGCCCTGATCCTTGCAGCCGGCGTCGGGCGCCGGCTCGGCGGCGAGGCCGCGGGCGACGGTTCCGTGATCGCGCACCGCCCCAAGGCGCTGCTGGAGTTCGCCGGCCGCACCCTGATGGCGCGCCATGTCGCCATGCTGCGCGGCGCCGGCGTCACGGCCATCACCGTCGTCGTCGGCTTCGAGGCCGAGGCCATGCAGGCAGCCCTGGCGGAGCTGACCGACGGGCCGGCCGTCGCCGTGGCGTTCAACCCCGACTTCCGCGAGGGCAGCGTGGTGTCGCTCTGGGCCGGGCGGGAGGTGCTGCGCAGCGGCGGCCCGGTCATCCTGATGGATGCCGACGTGCTGTACGACGCCCGCCTGATGGCCCGCCTGGTGGACAGCGCGCTGCCCGACTGCCTGCTGCTCGACCGCAGGATCGAGCCGGGCGACGAGCCGGTGAAGCTGTGCGTGAAGGACGGCCGCATCGTCGACTTCCACAAGCGACCGCGCGTCGCCCACGACTGGCACGGCGAGTCGGTCGGCTTCTTCCGCTTCTCCGCCGCCACCGCCTGGGAACTGGCCGACCGCGCGTGCGCCTACGTCGCGTCGGACCGCCGGCGCATGGAATACGAGGAGCCGATCCGCGACATGATCCTGGACAGCCCGCCGGACCGCTTCGGCTTCGAGGACATCACCGGCCTGCCGTGGACCGAGATTGATTTTCCACAGGACGTTGCCAAGGCGCGCGGCCTGCTGGCGGAGCTAGTGGCTTGAACGCCGCCGACCGCCTGCCCACGGCCGATGAATGCGCCCGCATGGCGCGCGACGGCTATCTGGTGGTGCGCGACTTCTTCACGCCTGCCCAGACCGCCGATATCCTGGCCCGGACCAGCGCACTGCAGGCGGCACCCGAGGTTCCCGGCCGGCACTGGGTGTACCACGAGGACAGCCTGACCGAGCCCGGGCGGCGGGTGATCCAGCGCATCGAGAACTTCTGCCCGTTCGAGCCCGGCTTCGACCGCCTGGTTCGTCACGGCGCGCTCGCCGCCTGGACGGGTGCGCTGATGGGCGGTCCGGTCGCGCTGTTCAAGGAGAAGATAAACTTCAAGATGCCCGGCGGCCCCGGCTTCAAGGCCCACCAGGACCAGCAGGCCGGCTGGGGCCGCTACGCGCCGTTGTTCGTCACGGCACTGGTGACGGTCGACCCGGCCACGTTGGAGAACGGCTGCCTGGAGATGGTGCCCGGCCGGCACCGCGAAGGGCTGATCGGCGCCGAGTGGAACCCGCTGGACGAGGCCGGGCTTGCGCTGCACGCGGTGCCCACGCAGCCGGGCGACGCGATCTTCTTCGACAGCTTCGCGCCGCACGCCTCCAAGCCGAATTTTTCCGATGCGCCGCGGCGGCTGCTGTACCTGACCTACAACCTGGCCAGCGACGGCGACCACCGCGCGCAGTACCACGCCGAGAAACATGCCGCCTTTCCGCCCGACATCGAGCGCGACGGCAGCACGGCCTATGTCTTTCGCGTATAGGGGCGCACCGTTCGATCGGGCTTCGGAGCAGGATCGCCCGGTTCATGCCGTGGCAAAGCGGCATCGCCGATGTATATCGAAATAATCATCGGGGTGCCGGCCGCAGCGCCGGCCCTTGGCACCTTCCTTGAAGACACGATCGCGGCCCTATGCCTGATGGAGAAGCCGAATGACCCAGCCCCTGGCCGGATCGCTTGCCGACCACGCCGAGAACGCCGCGGCCGATCCGCACGCGATCACCGTCGCCACGTCGCTGCAGGAAACGCGGCCGCGCATGCTGAAGCACGACAACACCTTCGCTGTGCTGGACCCGTGCGGCGACGTGGTGGCGGCGCCGCACGGGTCCGAGGGGCTGTACCACCGCGACACCCGGCATCTGTCGCGCCTGCAGCTGGCGGTCGCCGGTGCGGCGCCGCTGCTGCTGGCCTCGGCGCCCGCCGACGACGGCCCGATGCTGACCTGCGACCTGACCAACTCCGCGGTGTCGGCGGACGACACCATGGTGCTGGCGCCGGAGCAGATCCACATCCGCCGGTCCAAGTTCATCCGCGACGCGACGTGCTTCGAGCGCATCGCCATCCGCAGCTACTCCGACCGGCCGGTGCGGGTGCGGCTGGACCTGTCGTTCGCCGCCGACTTCGCCGATTTGTTCGAGGTGCGCGGCGTCCGCCGGCACCGGCACGGCGAGATGCTGCCGCCGCAGACCACCGCCGACAGCGTGACCCTCGGCTATGTCGGGCTTGACGGCGCCCGGCGGGGCACGCGGCTGCGCTTCGACCCGCCGCCGGCCCAGCTCGGCGCCGGCCGGGCCGTCTATGCCTTGGAGATCGAGCCGGGCGCGCGGCGAACGCTGCTGGTCGAGGTGCATTGCCAGACGGCGACCTCGGGCGAGGGACCGGGCGAGGCGGCGCGGCCGGCGTTCGGGCGTGCGATGCGGGCCAGCCGCAAGGAGACGCTTGCCGCCACGCGGCGGACCGTGACCGTCACCACCTCGGACCCGGCGTTCGACGAGATACTGGCCCGGTCGCACGCCGACCTGGCGACGCTGATCACCGGGATGCCGCAGGGCCCGTACCCCTATGCCGGCGTGCCGTGGTTCAGCACCGTGTTCGGCCGCGACGCGCTGGTCACCGGCTGGCTGACCCTGTGGAGCGACCCGGCGTTGTCCCTGGGCGTGCTGCGCAACCTGGCGGCGATGCAGGCGACCGACAGCGATCCGGCAGCCGATGCGGAGCCGGGGAAGATTCTTCACGAGGCCCGCAACGGCGAGATGGCGGCCTGTGGTGAGGTCCCGTTCCGCCGCTACTACGGCAGCGTCGACTCGACGCCGCTGTTCGTCGCCCTGGCCGGCGCCTATCTGGACCGCACCGGCGACATCGCGGCGCTGCGCGAGCTGTGGCCCGCGATCGCCGCGGCGCTGGACTGGATCGTCGAGCACGGCGACCGCGACGGCGACGGCTTCATCGAGTACGGCCGCAAGACCGAGGCCGGGCTGGCCAACCAGGGCTGGAAGGACAGCTGGGACTCGGTTTCCCACGCCGACGGCAGCCTGGCGCAGGGGCCGATCGCGTTGTGCGAGGTACAGGCCTACGCCTACGCCGCTTATCTTGCCGGCGCCCGCATCCGCCGCGCGCTGGGGCACTCTGAAGGGCAGGCCCTGGCGTTGCACGACCGGGCCGAGGCGTTGCGGCAGAACTTCGAGGCCGCGTTCTGGTGCGACGACTTGGGCACCTACGCGTTGGCGCTGGACGGTGCCAAGCAACCCTGCCGGGTGCGTGCGTCCAATGCCGGCCATGCGCTGCTGTGCGGCATCGCGGCGCCCGAACGGGCCGAGGCACTGGTGCGCCAGTTCCTCGGCGGCGGCTTCTGGTCCGGCTGGGGCATCCGCACCCTGGCGACGACGGAAGCGCGCTACAACCCGATGTCCTATCACAACGGCTCGGTGTGGCCGCACGACAACGCGCTGATCGGCCTGGGGTTTGCCCGCTACGGCCACCGCGACGCGACCGCCCGGCTGCTGGGCGGCATGACCGCAACGGCCGCGAAGCTCGACCTGCGGCGGCTGCCGGAGCTGTTCTGCGGCTTCAGCCGCCGTGCCGGCCGGGGACCGACCGGCTATCCCGTGGCCTGCGCGCCGCAGGCCTGGGCGGCGGCGACGCCGATTGGGCTGCTGGGCGCCTGCCTGGGGCTGAGCTTCGATCCGGTCGCCCGCATGGTGCGGCTGGATCATCCGGTGCTGCCCGCCGGGCTGGCCCATCTGACCCTGCGTGGCCTGTCGATCGGCGACGCCCGCATCGACGTGGAACTGTGGCGCGGCGCCGGCGGGGCGGTGGGCATGAGCGTGCTGGGCCGCGAAGGCGACATCGGCGCCACCCTGATCGGGTGACGCCGGTTCACGTCAGGGATCGAGGCGGGCGGTGGCGCTGCCGGAGACGACTTCCTTGCCGTCCTGGTTCACGGTCGACAAGGTGAGGTCGGCAACCTGCTGGCCCGCTTCCTCGCGGATGGCCGTCACCGTGGCGGTGCTGTCCAGCGTGTCGCCCGGCCAGACCTGGTTGGTGAAGCGGACGCCGAACTTGGTCAGGCGGCCGTCGCCGACGTAGTTGGTGAGCATCTTGCCGGTCAGGCCCATGGTGAGCATGCCGTGGGCGAACACGCTTTTGTAGCCGGCGGCCTGGGTGGTGTACACCTCGTCGGTGTGCAGCGGGTTGTAGTCGCCCGACGCGCCGGCGTACTGCACGATCTGGGTGCGCGACAGGTTGGTCGCCACCCGTTCGCTGTGCGTGTCGCCGACCTTCAGCGCGCTTGCCTTGAGTGTCATGGGGGTTCTCCTCAGTCGCTCGCCACGGGGCGTTCGGTGGTGACGCCGACGCTGCGGGCGGTGATCACCAGCTCGCCGGTCTGGTCGCGGTACTCGGTGATGCGCTCGCGGAAGGTCAGCTTGCCGGCGCGCTTGCTTTCCTTCTCCCAGCTTTTGCCGGGCATGGTTTCCACGCTCAGCACGTCTCCGGGGCGGACGTGGCGGTGGTATTCGAAGTGCTGCTCGGCGTGCAGCCCGCCGCTGGACGCGGCCTTGCCCTCGACGCCCGACGGCGTGGCGCCGGACCCGAACCACGGCTTGCCTTCGCTCGGGCGCAGGAAGTACTCGGGGTCGAACTGGGCGACGGCCTGCGGGAAGGAGGGCGGGGCGACGACGCCGCCGGGTGCGCCGGCATCGTGGTAGGCCGGGTTGTCGTCGCCGATCGCGCGGGCGAACATCATGATGTGCGACGCCTCGACGGGGAATGTGATCTTGGTCAAGCGACCCTCCTGCGTTTCTTGTGACCGGATGATAGCCGATATCGCGGCCTCGACCAGAGGCGTCGAAATGCGCAGACACCCGGGCCGGGACCGTCGTAGGCTGCCCGCATGACACTGCACCGCCGCACCCTGCTGGCCGCCGGAGCTTCGCTGGCCGCACCCGCCGCCGCCTTGGCACAGGCAGCCGCGGCGGTCGACCTGCTGCTGGTGCTGGCGGTCGATGCTTCCGGCAGCGTCGACCAGGTGCGGTTCGAGCTCCAGAAACAGGGCTACGCCGGCGCGCTGCGCAACCCGCGGGTGCTGCGCGCCGTCGCCTCCGGGCCGACCCAGTCGATCGCGGTGTGCATGACGCAGTGGACCGGGCTGGGGATGCAGGCGCGCACCCTGGGCTGGACCCGGCTGTCCGACCAGGCCAGCCTGGACGCCTGCGCCGGCGCCATCGCCGCGTCCCCGCGGCTGCTGTTCGGCGGCGGCACGTCGATCAGCGGCGCCATCGACCAGGGCATGGAGCTGCTGCGCGACGCGCCCTATGCCGCCGAGCGCCGGGTGATCGACATCTCCGGCGACGGCGCCAACAACCGCGGCCGGCCGGCGTCCCTGGCGCGCGACGCGGCGGTGGCCGACGGCGTCACCATCAACGGGCTGCCGATCCTGTCGGTGGAGCCCGATCTCGCCGAGCATTACCGCAACCAGGTGATCGGCGGGCCGGGCGCCTTCCTGATCGCCACCGACAGCTACGCCAACTTCGCCGAGGCGATCCTGCGCAAGCTGGTGACCGAGATCGCCACACGCGTGCAAACGCCGGGGTCTTGCGCAGTTTTGGTGACGGCTGGCTGATTACGTGATGCCAGCCGCAGAGCAGCCGCGGTTTCCTGTGGGCAGTGGCAGCGGCTTCACCAAAAGTGCGCAAGACCCAAACGCCGGGAGGAACAGCATGAAAACGCACCAGCACTTCGATCCCGCAGGCTTCGCGCACCCTGAGTTCCTGGTCGAGACCGAATGGCTGCAGCACCACCTGCACGACCCCGCCGTGGTGGTGCTAGACTGCACGACCCACCTGGTGCCGGACCCGAAGGTCACCTACCACGTCGTTCCCGGCCGGGCCGACTTCGAGCGCGCGCACATCCCCGGCGCGCAGTTCGTCGACCTGCAGGCGGACCTGTCCGACCCCGGCCACGAGTTCCGCTTCATGCTGCCGTCGTCGGACGCCTTCGCCGCCACGATGAGCCGCCTAGGCATCGGTGACGCCACAAGGGTGGTGCTGTACAGCACCGCCAACGTGTGGTGGGCGACGCGGGTGTGGTGGCTGCTGCGGGTGTTCGGCCACGACAACGCCGCCGTGCTGGATGGCGGCTTCCAGGCCTGGAGCCGCGAAGCCCGGCCGGTCGAGCAAGGCCTGGGCACCGCCCGCCCGGCCACCTGGTTCAGCGCCCGCCTGCCGCGCCCCATGATGGCCAACCGCGACGACGTGGCGGCCTCCCTGGCCGACGGCGCCGTCTGCACGATCAACGCGCTGACGCCGGCCCAGCACGCCGGCACCGGCGGCAACAGCTACGGCCGCGCCGGCCACATCGCCGGCAGCGTCAACCTGGCCGCCGCCCATCTGCTGGACCCGGACACCAACCGCTTCCTGCCCGGACCGGAACTGCGCGCGAAGTTCGACGCGATCGGCGCCATGGACCGCAGGGTGATCACCTATTGCGGAGGCGGCATCGCGGCCAGCGCCGATGCTTTGGCGCTGGTCATGCTGGGGCACCGCGACGTGCGGCTGTACGACGCGTCGCTGTCGGAATGGGCGAAAGACCCCAGCCTGCCGATGGCGACAGGCTTTTAGTTCAGGAATATCTTGCCCGGGTTGAGGATGCCGGTGGGGTCCAGCGCCGTCTTCACCGAGCGCATCACCGCCAGCGCCTCGTCGCCGTGTTCCTGCACCAGGAACTCGCGCTTGCCGAGGCCGACGCCGTGTTCGCCGCTGCAGCTGCCGCCGAGCGCCAGGGCGCGGGCCACGATCAGGCGGTCCAGCGCCCAGGCGCGTTCCAGGCCGTCGGGTTCGGGCGGCACCAGGATGACGGTGTGGAAGTTGCCGTCGCCGACGTGACCCACGATCGGCGCCGTCAGGCCGGAGGCGGCGATGTCCTGCTTGGCGCCGAGGATCGCCTCGGCGAGGCGGGAGATCGGCACGATGGCGTCCGTCGCGATGCCCTGGTGGCCGGGCTTCAGGGCGAGGGCGGCCCAGTAGCCGTCGTGGCGGGCGCGCCACAGGCGGTTGCGCTCGACGCTGTCGGTGGCCCAGCGGAAGCCGGTGCCGTTGCCCGACGCGGCGAGTTCCTGCGCCTGGGTGGCCTGTTCGGCGACGCTGGCGGGGGTGCCGTGGAATTCAAAGAACAGCGTGGGCGTCGGCGCCAGACCTTCCAGCTTCGAATAGGCGATGCATGCGCCCATCTGCACGTCGTCCAGCAGCTCGATGCGGGCGACCGGGATGCCGGCGGCCATGACCGCGATCACCGTTTCCACGGCGTCGCCCAGGCTGGCGAACTGGCAGATGGCGGCGCTGGCGGCCTCGGGGATGCCGTGCAGGCGGAGCTGGATCTCGGTGATGACGCCCAAGGTGCCTTCGCTGCCGATGAACAGCCGGGTCAGGTCGTAGCCGGCGGCGGACTTGCGCACCCGGCCGCCGGTGCGGATCACCCGGCCGTCGGCCAGCACGACGGTCAGGCCCAGCACGTTCTCGCGCATGGTGCCGTAGCGCACGGCGGCGGTGCCGCTGGCGCGGGTGGCGCACATGCCGCCGAGCGAGGCGTCGGCACCGGGGTCGACCGGGAAGAACAGGCCCTGGTCGCGCAGGTGGGTGTTCAGGGTGCGGTGGGTCAGCCCGGCCTGGACGCGGCAGTCCATGTCGGCCGCGTTCAGCTCCAGCAGCGCCGTCATCCGCGACAGGTTCAGGGTGATGCCGCCGCGCACCGGGGTGACGTGGCCCTCCAGCGAGCTGCCGACGCCGAACGGCACCACCGGCACGTGGCGGGCGTGGCACAGCGCCATCATGCGGGACGCCTCGTCGGTGGTCTCGATGAAGGCGACCGCGTCCGGCCGGGCCGGCGGATGGGTGTCCTGGCCGTGGGAGTGGTGGTCGCGCAGCCCGGCGTTGGTGGTGATGCGGTCGCCCATGAAGGGGCGGGCCGCCTCGATCACCGCGTCGACCGGTCGTTGCATGCTGGCTGTCCTGGGTTCGGATTGAAGACCGCTTGCAGGTTTGAACCCGGCGCTCCACGGTGGCAAGCATGTCGGGTCCCGTGCTGCATATCGACGGCCTGCGGACCGAGTTCCGCATCGACGGCGTGTGGCGCGCGGCGGTGGACGGAGTGAGTTTGTTCGTCGCGCGCGGCGAGACCCTGGCGCTGGTCGGCGAGAGCGGCTGCGGCAAGTCCGTCACCGCTTTGTCGGTGATGGGCCTGGTGCTGCACCCCGGCGGCCGCATCGCCGCCGGGCGCGTGGTGCTGGACGGCACGGACCTGGTGCCGCTGTCCGAACCGGCGCTGGAGAAGCTGCGCGGCGACCGCATGGCGATGATCTTCCAGGAGCCGATGACCAGCCTGAACCCGGTGATGACCATCGGCGACCAGGTGGCCGAGGCGATCGTGCTGCACCGCGGCGTATCGCGCCCCGAAGCCGCCAGGCGCGCGCTGGCGGTGCTGGAGGAGGTGGCGATCCCGTCCGCCGCCGCCCGCTATCACGACTATCCGCACCAGTTCAGCGGCGGCATGCGCCAGCGCGTGATGATCGCCATCGCGCTGGCCTGCGAGCCGGCGCTGCTGCTGGCCGACGAGCCGACCACGGCGCTGGACGTGACCATCCAGGCGCAGGTGCTGGGGCTGCTGGCCGACCTGAAGGCCGCGCACGGCATGGCGGTGCTGTTCATCACCCACAACCTGGGCGTGGTGGCGCAGATCGCCGACCGCGTGGCGGTGATGTACGCCTGCCAGATCGTCGAGCAGGGCGACGTGGGCGCGATCTTTGCCAGCCCGGCGCACCCCTACACGCGCGGGCTGTTCGCCGCCATTCCGCGCATGGACGGGGACGGGCAGGAGCTGGCGGCCATCCCCGGCCGGGTGCCGGCGCTGGACGCGATGCCGCCGGGCTGCCGGTCCGCGCCGCGTTGCTCCATGGTCCGCGGCGGCTGCGAACGCCCGCAGGTGCTGGCAGGGGCGGGACACCTGGTCCGCTGCCATGTGACGACGGGAGCGTTGGTCGGTGCTTGATCCGGCGGGGCGGGTCGTGAAAGTGACCTGCGGTTTTGCTCGGGCCAAGGGCCGACCGTCAGGAGTTTGCATTCTTATTCGATGCAGGAACACCACCGACACGGCAATGAAGCGCGCACGGGTCCGCCTCGGGCGAAGCAGCCCGGCCGGACGTGCGATCAGGCCAGGCTCAGCCATGGCGGCTTGCGCGGAGGGGGATCGGGCGCCGCCGCGGGCATTCCAGCGGTGAGAACGGCCCATATCTGCGAGATGGCGGAGGGTGGCTCGGGCGGCGGGGCGGGCTTCGCGGGGCGCGGCTTGGGAGCGGGTTTTCCGGCGGCGGATGGGAGAACCAGCAGCCCCTCGGGTGCGATCGCCAGCAGGCGGCACAGCGGGCGCAGGATGCGGCCGGCTTCCGGGGCGGCGGCCAGCAGGGCCGCCATCTGCGGGTCGGCGAGCAGGGCCTGAAGCTGGCAGCCGTAGGAGGCCGCCTCCCCCGGCAGCAGGCGGATCAGCCAGGCTTGGCTGCGCGGCAGGCGCAGGGCGGCGGCCGGTGCCTTGCGGGCGGGGCGGGTGCGCGGGCGGCCTGGGGCGGCGGGGCGTCCGGCCGGGGAGTGTCCGGCGGTGAGGCGGGCCACCAGGGCGTCGAAGCGGGCGGTGAGGCGGGCGAGGCGGGTCCAGAGCAGCATGACGAGGGGCGCCACCGCGTGGTCGCGGCCGGCGCGGGTGGCGGCAGCCTTCTGCAGCCCGGCGACGATGAGCGTCAGCCAGTGGGCCAAAGGGGTGAAGAGAAGCGGTAAATTCATGACGACATAAAAACATACCTGTTCGGGCGCTGCAAGGAGTTTTTTCCTTTTACGCTCAGGAGCCTGCCTTGCTTCACGCGATCTGCGCCCCGGCCTCGTCGTCACCGACACGACCGCCGATGTCACAGCCACAAACGCAAGACCGTCCCGCCGTTCATGTTCGTGCCTGTCGGGTGCCAGCGCCTGGAACGGTAGAACCCTTCCGCCTTCGTTCCGCTGCCGGTTGAAAGAAACGCCTGCCGATGGCCGGCTTCCCTCAACCGCATCATGGCGGCATCCAGGAGGCTGGTTCCGTGACCCCGTCCCTGAGCCTCGTCGATCACGAACAAGGCCCATACATAGCCGGTCTGATGATTGACGCAGGTGAAGCCCTGAACGCCATCCTCGTCCTCGGACACGAGGAAGATCGCCGTGTCCAGATACCACGCAAGCTCCTCGTCGGTGACGAGCGCCGGATCGGTCAGGCGGTTTTCGGCCGTCCCGTGTCGCACCTCGTTGATGCGCGGCAGGTCGGCACGGCTCGCGGGGCGGAGGCGCAACCTGGTCATTCGTTGAACCACATCAATGGCGGGTGAGGATCGTGGACGACCGCTGCCGGACGGCACCCAAACACATGTCAGGCAGATTTACACGATGACGGTGGATGTGAAACTGATTGCGTGTGTCTGCCTCCAAACCCGAAAGCCACCCACCTCAAGTGATCCTTTATGTCCTGCGCCGGCTGCTGGCCGCCATCCCGACGTTGGTCGCGGTGCTGACCCTGATATTCGTGCTGGTGCGCATCGTGCCGGGCGACCCGGCCATCGCGATCCTTGGCGACCGCGCCACACCCGCGGCCGTTGTCGCCCTGCAACAGAAGCTCGGTTTGGACAAGCCGATCTGGGAACAGTACCTCGTGTTCCTCGGCCGGTCGCTGCGCGGGGACTTCGGCGCCTCCATGGTCACCAGCCGGCCCATCCTGGCCGATGTGGGGGCCGTGCTGCCGCACACGCTGGACCTGACGGCGGCGGCCATGGTCATCGGCGTCGCCATCGGCGTGCCGGCCGGCGTCGCGGCGGCTCTGCACCGCAACCGCTGGATCGACGTCGCCGCGAGGCTGCTGTCGCTGGTCAGGCTGTCGCTGCCGGTGTTCGTGTCCGGCGTGTTCCTGCTGCTGGCCTTCGCGCTGCACTGGCGCATCTTCCCGGTGATCGGCAACGCCGACCTCGCAGACCCGACGGACCGGCTGACCAAGCTGGTGCTGCCGGCGGCGACGCTGGGGATGGTGATGGCGGCCTACATCACCCGCGTCACCCGCAGCGCCATGCTGCAGGTGCTCGGCGAGGACTACATGCGCACCGCGCGGGCCAAGGGCGTGCCGTGGCGAAGGGTCGTGTGGCGGCACGGGCTGCGCAACGCCGGGCTGCCGGTGGTCACCGTGGTCGGGCTGTACGTCGGCATCCTCATGGGGAATTCCGTGCTGACCGAGATCGTCTTCAACCGGCCGGGCCTGGGCAAGATCATCGTGGGCGCGCTGAACCAGCGCGACTACACCACCCTGCAGGGGCTGATGGTGATCTACTGCTTCCTGATCGTGGTGGTGAACCTCCTGACCGACCTCGCCTACGGCTTCATCGACCCGCGGGTGAAGCAGGCGTGAAAAGGTTGCTGGCGAACCCGACGACGTTGATCGGCACGGTGATGTGCGCCCTGATCGTGCTGGGCGCGGTGCTGGCGCCGGTGCTCAGCCCATACGACCCGCTGGAGCAGAACATCCTGGACCGGCTGGCGCCGCCCGGGGGCGACTACCTGCTGGGCGCGGACAGCTTCGGCCGCGACGTGCTCAGCCGCATCCTGTGGGGCGCGCGGATTTCGCTGATCGTGGCGGTGGCGTCGACGGCGGCGGCCATCGTCGTCGGCGGCGCCATCGGCATGGTCAGCGGCTATGTCGGCGGCCGGTTCAACCTGTTCGTCATGCAGGTGATGGACGTGATGCTGTCGTTTCCCAGCCTGATCCTGGGGCTGATCGTGGTGGCGCTGCTGGGACCCGACCTGCTCAACCTGGTCGTCGCCATCGCGCTGACCGCCAGCGCGCCGTTTGCCCGCATCGCGCGTGCGCCGGTGCTGTCGCTGAAGGAGCGCGCCTTCGTCGAGGCGGGCAGGGCGCTCGGCTTCTCCCACACCCGGGTGCTGTTCGTGCACATCCTGCCCAACATCCTGAGCGAGGTGCTGGTGATGGGCAGCCTGTGGATGGCCACCGCCGTGCGCACCGAGGCGTCGCTGTCGTTCATCGGCCTGGGCGTGAAGCCGCCGACATCGAGCTGGGGCGGCATGATGCGCGACGGCTTCGAGGCGATCCTGGACGCGCCCTGGCTGTCGGTGTTCCCCGGCATCGCCATCCTGCTGCTGGTGCTGGGGCTGAACATGGTCGGCGACGGACTGCGCGACGTGACCGACCCGAAGCTGTCGGCATGACGCCAATCCTGGAAGTGCCCATCTTGGAGGTCCGGGGGCTGAAGAAGCACTTCATCCAGGTGAAGGGCTTCCCCCGCCTGGTGAGGACGGTCGTGTGCGCCGTCGACGGGGTGGATTTCACCGTCGCACCCGGCGAGGCGTTCGGGCTGGTGGGCGAGTCCGGCTGCGGCAAGTCCACCACGGCGCGCGCCGTGCTGCGGCTGATCGAGCCCGACGCCGGGAGCATCCGCTTCGCCGGCCGCGATGTCCGCGGCGCGGGCGCGGCCGACCTGATCGCGCTGCGTCGGCGCATGCAGATCATCTTCCAGGACCCGTATTCCTCGCTGAACCCGCGCCGCACCATCGGGCGCACCCTGGCCGAGCCGCTGACGGTGCACGGCCTGGCCCGCGGCCGCGACGCGCGCGACCTGGCGGCGGCGCTGCTGGATGAGGTCGGGCTGCCGGCGGCGGCACTCGACCGCTACCCGCACGAGTTCTCCGGCGGCCAGCGCCAGCGCGTCGGCATCGCCCGCGCCCTGGCGCTGCGCCCGGAGCTGATCGTCGCCGACGAGCCGGTGTCGGCGCTGGACGTGTCGGTGCAGGCGCAGGTGCTGCTGAAGGCGCTGCAGCGGCGCCGCGGCCTGGCCTTCGTGTTCGTCAGCCACGACCTGGCGGTGATCCGCTGGTTCTGCGCCCGGGTGGCGGTGATGTACCTTGGCCGCATCGTGGAAAGCGGGCCGGTGGCGCGAGTGTTCGCCCAGCCGCGCCACCCCTACACCCGCATGCTGCGCGACGCCTCGCCCGTTCCCGATCCGTCGATGCGCGGCGTGCTGCCGCGGGTGGTCGGCGAGATACCTTCCGCGGCCTCGCCGCCGGCCGGCTGCCACTTCCACCCGCGCTGCCCGCGGGCCAGCGAGGTCTGCCGCACCACCTATCCGGCCTTCGATGCGGCCGAAGGCGTCGCCTGCCACCATCCGCACTGAACATGTTCCGGGGCGTTGCGATCCGGCTGCGGTTGACGTGCCGGTAACTGTTTGCGGCTAGGCTCAATACTGTTCACTTTACGATCCGGATGGCGTTGGCGACATCGATCCACGTTGTCG